>ERZ1023670.63-NODE-63-length-38372-cov-23.256048_pt1 | contig 38372 bp, 32 predicted proteins | sample MGYA00380342_ERZ1023670 | MGnify/ENA primary metagenome ERZ1023670 (study PRJEB33179, sample SAMN07448984) | human gut metagenome | biome: Human-gut; feature: Human associated habitat; material: Faeces | host: Homo sapiens | place: India: Bhopal | collected...
TTGGGGGGCGGGTTTGTAACCCGCGGCAGCAGCATGCTTTGAATATCTACTTATAGTCGCTTAGCGTGAGAACATACATAACATACTTATTTACATACTTATTTACTCAAGTTTTGGATTTAGCAAGGGCGGACTGAATCCGAAACTTGAACCTATTATAATAAGGAGAAGGAGGAATGGTAATGTTTAACAAATGGAGGAAGGAGTGATTGTTTTCACATGATAAAACATGCACAATGAGAAAGAACGCTGTAAACAAAGGATTTTTGAAGCCTTGAGAAGTCGGATTTGTAAAACATTTTAGGGTATATTCAGAATCTTGCTAAACTTTTTCATTAAAAAATGATAAGAAGTGAAGGGAAAGTAGTACATTTGCAGAGTAAGTATTGTTTTATCATGTGAAAACAGTACGTAAAGAGATAGAAACACAAAGCCATTATGAGGTGAAAATGCAGCGCAATCAGCACATTTGATTTGTGAAACATTGAATCCCATAATTGGACAAACATACACGCAGATAGTATGAATTTATGAACAATGTTATTGTAAAATTGGCATCGTCCTCCCAGGTGATGGTAGCCAGCAGTGACATAAAGTAGCGGAGAGGTTATGAAGCAGGATTGCACGATTTCTCAGTCTACAGCCGACGAAACAAAGCGTTTTCAGACATCTGAAAACAATGAATTTCAAGAGGGTACACACGTTTCTGAGCCAGACGAAATGACTGGTTCAGCGATAAAGAAGTGTTCGAAGGTGAACCAAGAAACTGAGACAGAGAAAGAAAACGAATCCATTCTCGAAGTGCCTCCAAGTAATAACGATAAAGATAACTGCACGTCATGGAGTTATCTTTTTGTACACAACCAAAAAGTAAAGTCGATAGAAGAACTGCTGAAGAAAGATAGAGTAACCCATTTCGTGCATAAGACAATAAAATATGTCCCCCGTCACAGGAACAGAGGCGGAATGTGCGAAGTGGAAACTCCTTCTGTAAGTGGACTGATATTCTTGCAAGGTAACCCCAAAACATTACAGGACTACTTAGATAAAAACATAAAACCATACAAACTCTGTAAAAATTGTAGTACAGGAAAGGTTGCCACTATCCCCTGCAACCAAATGGAGCCATTCATGCGTGTGGCAGAAACCGAGCCAGAGCGTCTCCGTTTCCTTCTTCGTCCTTTTGTTTATTATTCCAAGAACCACACCCTACTTCGCATCGTGACAGGTGAATATGCCGGACTTGAAGGCTATGTCATCCGCATAGCCCGAGACCGCAAGCTCGTCATGGATGTCGGTGGAATGGCAGTAGCCTTATCAGGCGTACATGCCGAACGTTTTGAGGAAGTAAACAAGAACGAGGCAGACAAAAAAGAGCGAGAGCTATTCTACAAGCGCAATCTGCATGAACGCAACGCCTTTATCGATCGTTACTTTCATCAAGTGAAGACCGCCCAAGAGGTATCAGCTCAGGTGGAAAACATAGAAATACTCCGTCTTCAGACACTTGCAGATGTAAGAGACAAGAAACTGGATCTGAAAGATGCCTATGACACCTTCTACTTCATGATAGAAGAGATAGGCTACTACTATGCACCTTTCATCGACTATTTCAAGGACGAGTTGAGCCCCATCTTTGAAGCAGGAAGAACCGTAAAGGAAGAGATAGAGAAAGCTATAAAGATATTCAAGGACAGCGACAAAGAACTCCACAATCGCTGCGAAACAGAAATTGAGGCGTTGCAAAACAACTACGGCTATCTGTTTGAATAGTACACCTTAGAGAAATAAAATGGAAACTGACTTCTTCGCATATTCTCGTCAGAAAATTGCCAAAGACAAAGCAACTGGCAGATGTGATGTCGCCAACAACCGTGGTGCGGCACTCAAATGCCTATCCAAATTCTTAGGCAAAGAAGAATTGACATTCGGTGAGCTGTCACCAGAAATGATGACACAGTTCAAAGAATGGCTAAAGGCCAATGGGCGCAAGGAATCAACCGTTCGCCTCTATTTATACCAGATTCATACCCTCTACAAAGAAGCGGAGAAAGAAGCCATTGCTCCACATCTGCCATTGTTGAGTGGCATAAAGCTGCCCTTGCCATCCAAACAGAAATGCGAGTTGCTTACGGAGGAAGAATTGCGCAGAATGCGTTATGCCGACCTTTCAGACTCCAGATCACAGACATTTGCTCGTGACATGTTCTTCTTCAGCATCTATTGTCGAGGAATAAGCTTTACGGACTTGGCCCATATTAGGAAAAGCGACATCAAAGGTTTCACGCTCACTTACACCTCACAAGTGCTCACCCCACCCATCGTCACAGTACAATGGGACGCAGCCATGCAAGCCATTGCAGACCGCTATCCATCGACCACCGACTACCTATTCCCTATCATCAAATCCGATGACAAGATAACGAAAAGTCGAGAAATCGGAAGAGTCCGTGAGAATATCACAAAAGCCCTGAAACTAATAGCTACACGTTGCAATCTGTCCGTAGTTCCCTCCTTGAAAATGACCAAGGACATTTATCAACGTGCGATTGATAATGTAAGTGTGAGCAAGATAATTTAATGTGAAAACACATAATCATATTGAGAAAACTAAATCCAAAAAATATGCGTGATTTTAAAGACATCAAAGTCGCAATAGCTGGTACTGGCTACGTGGGACTGAGCATAGCTACATTGCTATCTCAACATCATCATGTAACAGCAGTAGACGTAATTCCTGAAAAGGTGGAAAAACTCAACAACAAGATTTCACCTATCCAAGATGATTATATCGAAAAGTATTTGGCAGAAAAGCCATTGAACCTTGTAGCCACACTTGACGGCAAGTCAGCTTATGCCGATGCCGATTTTGTGGTTATTGCTGCCCCTACCAATTATGATCCTGTTAAGAACTATTTCGACACTACCCATGTAGAGGAAGTCATCGATCTTGTGTTGGAGGTTAATCCCGATGCCATCATGGTCATCAAATCAACCATCCCTGTTGGCTACACCCGTAACCTCTACTTGAAGTACGCGCAGAAAGGTGTTAAGAAGTTCAACCTTCTCTTCTCTCCTGAATTCCTTCGTGAGAGCAAGGCACTTTACGACAACCTCTACCCCAGCCGTATCATTGTTGGTTATCCCAAGATCATCAGTAAGCCAGAGTTTGAGGCTGAAAACAAGGCAATCGAATCAGTAACAGATGTTGATATGTTGATCGAAGCAGCTAAGACTTTTGCCGCACTTTTGCAAGAAGGTGCCATCAAAGAAAACATCGACACCCTCTTTATGGGTATGAAGGAAGCCGAGGCTGTAAAACTTTTTGCTAATACTTACCTTGCTCTTCGCGTTAGCTACTTCAACGAACTTGATACTTACGCAGAAGTAAAGGGGCTCGACTCAAAAGCCATCATTGAAGGTGTGGGACTTGATCCACGTATCGGCACACATTATAATAACCCCTCATTTGGTTATGGTGGCTATTGTTTGCCGAAAGATACCAAGCAGCTCCTCGCAAACTATCAGGATGTTCCCCAGAATATGATGTCAGCCATTGTTGAGTCAAATAAAACTCGCAAGGATTACATTGCTGATGCAGTGTTGCGCAAGGCAGGTTATTATGCAGAAAATGGTCAGTGGGATGCAAGCAAGGAACACAACTGTGTGATTGGCGTATATCGCTTAACCATGAAGTCAAACTCAGATAACTTCCGCCAGTCAGCCATCCAAGGCATCATGAAGCGTATCAAAGCTAAGGGTGCAGAGGTGATTATTTATGAGCCAACACTTGAAGACGGAACCACTTTCTTTGGCAGCAAGGTTGTTAATAATCTTGATGAGTTCAAGGAACAGAGCAAGGCAATCATTGCAAACCGCTTTGATGACTGTCTGAAGGATGTAGAAGATAAAGTATATACACGCGATATCTTCAGAAGGGACTAAGTTATGGTAGAATATAATATAAGCCTTGAATGCAAGACAGTTCTTGTCACAGGTGCTGCCGGTTTTATCGGAAGCAACCTCGTTAAACGTCTTTTTCACGATGTGAAGGACATTAAAGTAATCGGTATTGACTCTATTACTGATTACTATGATGTCAATATCAAATATGAACGTTTGAAAGAAATAGAGGCTTTAAATCGTGATTGGACTTTTGTCCACGCCTCTATTGCAGACAAAGAAGCTGTAGATAAAATCTTCACAGGAAACAATATTTCTGTTGTTGTAAACCTTGCTGCCCAAGCAGGAGTACGTTACAGCATCACTAATCCCGATGCTTATATTCAGAGCAACCTCATCGGTTTCTACAACATTCTTGAAGCTTGCCGTCATCATGAAGTAGAGCACCTTGTGTATGCATCCTCTTCATCTGTATATGGCAGTAACAAGAAGGTTCCGTATTCAACTGATGACAAGGTTGACAACCCTGTATCGCTTTATGCAGCCACCAAGAAGAGTAACGAGTTGATGGCTCATGCTTATAGCAAACTCTATAACATTCCTTCTACAGGCTTACGTTTCTTCACAGTCTATGGTCCAGCTGGTCGTCCCGATATGGCATACTTTGGTTTTACCAACAAATTAGTAAAAGGAGAAACCATCAAGATTTTCAATTATGGCAACTGCAAGCGCGACTTCACTTTTGTAGATGATATCGTAGAAGGTGTAGTTCGTATTATGCAGCACGCTCCAGAGAAGCAGAATGGTGAGGACGGACTTCCCATTCCACCATATAAAGTATACAATATCGGCAACAATCACCCAGAAAATCTCCTTGACTTCGTAACCATCCTTCAAGAAGAACTTGTACGTGCAGGTGTCCTTCCAAAAGACTATGACTTTGAGGCCCACAAGGAACTTGTACCTATGCAACCAGGAGATGTGCCAGTTACTTATGCTGATACAACCCCATTAGAGCAAGACTTCGGATTCAAGCCCAATACCAGCCTGAGAGAAGGCCTGAGAAGATTTGCTGAGTGGTATGCTGGGTATTATGTTATAAAATGACATTAGAATGTAAGTGTATGCGGAGGTAAATATTGACTGAGATTTTATTCCTCTGCATTCTCTTTTAGTATTTCATATAATTATTATGACAATAGACGATGAAATCAATGAGGTCGTTACTTTGCATGATCAATATGCTGAAGTAAGATATTCTAATCAATCTTCATGTAGTCCTACTGAGATGTTAGATATGTTTAATAAATGGCATAGTAAGGCTGCAACACTCTTTTCAAGATATTTATCTGATGATGAAAATTTCGTAAAATTCAAAAATGTAGAGAAGGGCAATTCTTATGTTAATGCAGATGTGTTTGATAATATTGAGACATTTTTTCATATTCTAATTGACAAGTTACATTACTCAGTTGCTTACCAGTTAGAATCTTTGATCCAAGAAGGTAATGAGATAGTAAAATCTGTTTCTTATGTCAATGCGCCTTCTGGTGTTATACGCATGTATGATGTATATAAAGTTGAAAATGAATCTCAATATCAAACATGGAAAAGCAAAAGCATGCGACTATTAAACGTAAATTTCAAAGATGGTATGGAGTCTAAGGCATTTGCAGAAGCAGCAAAGTCCTTTGACAAATCGCATTATGCTCCCAAATATCTTAAAGAGATGGTTGGTATTTTGGTTTCTTGTAAAGAGATTCCTGATTATGTGAAACAGCAGAAAGAAGCAAAGCAAGAGCCTCCTTCTGCTGTAACAGTCAATGTTAACCAAAGTCAATCTCAAAACCAAACTCAAGAAATTAATATATTTCTCGAATCAATAGCAGACGAGATAACTGGAAAGCAATATAAGGAACTCAAATCAATAGCACAAGAAGAACCTAATCCAGAAAAATCAAAACAAAAGATAGTTGAAAAGCTAAAGTCTTTTGGCGGTGATGTTCTATCTAACATTGTTGCAAATATTATAACCAATCCATCTGTATGGAATTGTATGCTTTAATCTTTCAAATTGTCGAGTGTATTGGAATCTTTTTTGTTAACATCTTTAACGGTTGCAGGGATTTTTTCAGTATGCGACCTGACAAAATCGGATTGGCAATATGCCAATAGTTAATAAACAAGTGAAATTTTTAACATCTCAATATATAGGCACTTGCAAAAGTGCCTATACAAAGGACTATGCCCTAAATTGATTACTAACCGATAGGTGGATTATATATGAGGAGAAACGTATAGATCCAACCCTATTACAATGGAATAGTAATTATAATAAATAAAATAGTAAATGACAAATCAAACATCAGATAACAATAAACGAATAGCGAAGAATACGTTGCTATTGTATGTGCGTATGCTTTTTATGATGCTTGTGTCATTGTACACAAGTCGAGTATTTTTGAATACATTGGGAATTGAAGATTATGGTATATATAATGTAGTAGGAGGGGTTGTTGCTATGTTCGGATTCATTAATGGATCTATGTCTTCTGCAACACAACGATACATCACTTTTGCATTGGGTAAGGGTGATAAGAGAAGATTGCAAACAGTATTTAGTACCACACTTCAGATACATATACTGATAGCCGGTATAATAATATTGTTGGGAGAAACCATCGGTTTGTGGTTCTTATATAATAAGATGCAGATACCTGCTGATAGAATGGAAGCAGCCTTTTGGGTGTTGCAGTGCTCAATTGTAAATACAGTTTTTATGATTATTAGCGTACCCTATAATGCAGATATTGTTGCCCATGAGAAAATGTCGGCTTTTGCTTATATCTCCATATTGGAGGTGACATTAAAGTTAGTTATTGTCTATCTTTTGTTAGTGTTCTCTTTCGATAAATTGGTATTATATGCATTCTTGTCATTGGCTATACAGATATTGATTCGTTTTTGCTATAGTTATTATTGTAACAAGCATTTTGAGGAAACAAAATACAAAAACACATGGGATAAGGCGTTGTTTAAAGAAATGACAGGTTTTGCTGGTTGGAGTATGTTTGGTAACTTAGCGGCAGTTCTCTTCGGTCAAGGCTTGAACATGCTGTTGAATGTCTTTTTCGGCCCTGTAGTCAATGCTGCCCGTGGTATTGCCGTTCAGGTACAGAATGCTGTACAGCAGTTTGTTGGCAACTTCCAAATGGCACTCAATCCTCAAATTACTAAAACGTATGCAAAAGGAGAATTGCAGGAAATGCATAAATTAATGTATCGTAGTGCAAGATTCTCGTTCTATCTGCTCTTCTTCCTATCTTTGCCTGTCCTCTTTGAAACCAAGTTCATATTGACTATATGGTTGAAGATGGTGCCAGAGAATACTGTTGTATTCTTGCGCATTATGATTTGCACTTCTTTGATATATACCTTGTCTAATCCTCTGATTATTGCAAATCAGGCTACAGGTAGAGTAAGGAAATATCAGGCAATTTGTGGAACTATATTATTGATGATATTACCTGTTTCCTATATATGTCTACGTTTTGGACTTCCTGCATATATTGTCTTTATTGTGCATTTTATGATGGAGTCTCTGACGCAGATAGTACGAATGTTTCTGCTTCGTCCTTTAATCGGAATTAGAATCAGAGATTATTTTAGAAAGATCTATTCTCCAGTGTTGTTTGTTATAGTCATATCGGTAATCCCGCCAACTCTGATCTATTTTAATATGGAAGATACGCTTATAAGATTTTTCCTTATAGGATGTGTATGTGTTTTTTCAGTTTCGTTAACTGCATATATGTTGGGATTGTCAAGTAATGAACGAGCCTTCGTAAAGGCTAAGGTTCTTGGTTTGCTACATAAATATTCAAAGTAATGATACATATACAAGATAAGAAAAACTGTTGTGGATGTTCCGCTTGTGTGCAGCGTTGTCCTAAACAATGCATAAGATTAGATGAGGATACGGAGGGTTTCTTGTATCCAAAGGTAGATGATGATGCTTGCATCAAGTGTGGATTGTGTGAGAAAGTCTGTCCAATCTTAAATCAAGTGGATAAGCTGCCAGTACAGGAAGTACTTGCTGTGAAGAATCCGAATGAGGAAGAGCGAATGAATAGTTCTTCTGGTGGTGTTTTCCTTCCTTTAGCAAGAGGGGTTATCAATAAAGGAGGTGTCGTTTTTGGAGCTGTATATGATAAAAGTTGGGAAGTACATCATGTCTATGCTGAGAAGATAGAGGATGTTAATCCAATGATGGGTAGTAAATATCTGCAGAGTAAGATAGAGAATACTTATAATGAGGCTGAACGATTTTTAAAGCAAGGACGTGAGGTTATGTATGTTGGCAGTCCTTGTCAGATAGCAGGACTTAGGACATTCTTGCGTAATAAGGAATATCCAAATTTGTTGGCTGTTGATTTCCTTTGTCATGGAGTTCCAAGCCCTGGTGTTTGGAGAAGATATTTGGCTGAGACTTATGGAGGATATGGTGCCAAAGAACATGGTCGCCTTCAGGCGACCGCTGGAAAAAATACCGTTTTGCTTTCTTCTCTAAACGCAACGTCCCCCATAGGGGACATTAAGTTTAGAGATAAAACTGAGAGTGGCTGGAAAAAATTCCGTTTTGTCGTCCGCCAAACGTCCGCCTCTAAGGCGGACCAAAATTCCGTTTTGTCGTCCGATATACACTACGATAATCCTTTTATGCGAGGATTCCTTTCTGACATATATTTGCGACCTTCATGTTATGAATGCAAATGTAAAAATGGAGTGAATCATAGTGATTTGACGATTGGTGATTATTGGGCGGCAAGAGTTACAGATCAAGACTTTGATGATGACAAAGGAGTAGGGGTGGTTCTTGTCAATACTTCCAAGGGTAAGGAGTACTTTAATATGCTGAATATGAAGGTTCGTAAATCAACCTTGGATAATGCCCATCTTTGCAATGGAGGATTCAATGAACATACACAAGCACATCCTAAGCGAGTCTTGTTCTTTGATTTGATTTCTCAAGGAAAAACTATAAAAGATGCTGTTGACATCTGTTTGAAGATTTCATTGCCTTCAAGGATAAAGAATAAAATGAAACGCCTTGTAAATGGGGCTGTAAAGCAAGTTTTGGGTGATAAAGGAGTTAAATGTATTAATGAAGCCTAGAAGATAGAAATAGACAAAGCTAAGGAAACAATTGTTTGATATCGATGTATATGATGTTAAGATAATTAATGAAAACTTGTATAATTATAATATTGAGAACATTAGTGTCCAATAAAAATTGGACAAGTTAATAAATCAGATAGTCCTTTAAGGAGGGGGGCGAGTTCTTAGACATCGTTGAAAATAGTTTTATTAAAGAGAATTCTTAAGAGGATTTTGTCCGTTAAAAAGATGCTCAGAATTTGCAAAACTATATATGTTTATCAAAGATCGGATTGCCTTTTTTATTGGATAATAGTGGATGAAGTATGAAAATAGGAATAATAACATTACCACCTTATGCAAATTATGGTGGAATATTACAGGCTTATGCTTTGCAAAGTGTTTTGCAAGATATGGGACATGAAGTTTGTGTTCTTGTAAATGAGCATAAGTTTTATAAACCAACTAAAGAGGAATATGTCAAGAGGACTATTCTCAAATTGTTAGGTAAGAATATTATAATAAGAGCAGAGAAAAAGGCTGAAAAAGAAGCTCCTCTTATATTTGGTAAACTATGGAATTTTATAGATACCTATATACATAAGTATAAGATTAGTCGATTTGAGGATTTAGAAGCTTGTCAACTTGATGCAATTGTTGTTGGTAGTGATCAAGTTTGGAGACCGATTTATTTTCAAAAATTGTGGAGATGCCCTATTCAGAATGCTTTTCTTTCCTTTTCTGAGAATTGGAATATTAAAAGAATCGCTTATGCCGCCTCTTTAGGAGTGGACCAATGGGAATATAGCAAGGAACAAACGCAGAAATGTCGTAAATATGCACAACGTTTTAATGCCATATCTGTCAGAGAAAAATCTGCTGTAGGACTATTAGAAGATAATTTTGCGGTTAATCCCGAGTTTGTACTTGACCCGACAATGTTGCTTTCTATTGACAAATATAAAAACTTGTTTAAGAACATACATTTAAAGACTCATAAGAATGGACTTTTGAATTATATATTGGACAATGATGATAGAAAACGTGATATAGTCAATGGCTTTGCCAAAGCTAAATCGCTGGAAGCATTCAGCGTTACCAATACTATGGTAGAGTCAGCTGCTCCTGTAGAAGAGAGAATTATGCCTTCGGTAGAGGCTTGGCTTAAAGGCTTTTATGACGCAGAGTTTGTAGTGACAGACAGTTTTCATGCCTGTGTTTTTTCTATACTCTTTAGAAAACCGTTTGTGGCTATAGGAAATGCTGCACGTGGAATGGGAAGGTTTAGGTCATTATTGGAAACTTTCGGATTGGAAGACCATTTGTGCTATTCTGAAAAACAGATTGATTATGCTCGAGATTATTCTATTCCTGATAAGGTTTATCTTATTTTGGAAGATTTGCGACGTAAGTCATTAGTTTTCTTACAAGATTCATTAACAGATAATAATATTTTGGTATGAAAATAAGTATCATAACACCAGTATATAAGGCTGAAAAATATTTAGAACGCCTAATTGATTCTATTTTGTGTCAAACTTATAAAAATTTTGAGTTGATTTTGGTTGATGACGGAAGTCCTGATAAAAGTGGTTTAATCTGTGATGAATATGCAAAAAAAGATAGTCGTATCACTGTAATTCACAAGGAAAATGGTGGTGTAAGTTCTGCGAGGCAAGTAGGCTTGGATTCAGCCACGGGTGAATATATAATACATGCAGATTCTGATGATTGTGTTTCTAAATTTTTATTAGAAGAGTTGGTTCAATGTGTCAATGAGACGAATGCAGATATGGTAATCTTTGATTTTTACAGAGTCAATAAAGAAATAAAGGAGCTTATAAGTCAAAAACCAAAATCTCTTCAATACAAGCAAGTGTTAAGGGATGTGGTTGGTGGTCATCTTTATGCTTGCTGTTGGAATAAATTTATAAGAAGAAATGTTATTACAAAGTATCATGCTTCATTTCCTAAAGGTATTAATTTGGGAGAAGATAAGTGTTTTTTAGTATCGCTTTTATCAAATCCTTTATCTGTTGCATATCTTCCGAAACCTCTATATTTTTATGATGTTTCAGTAAATACTGGTAGTTTAGTCAGACAGATTACTCTATCTTCAATGAAAGATGGTTTCGCTATGGTCTCCTATCTTGAAGAGAAATTGGGGAACGAATTTAATGATGAAATATATGAAATAAAGCGTAGATTGAAACTAAGAGCAATCGAATCAAAGTTATATACTAATTCAGAGGTTAATAGTATATATAAAGAAATTAATCTCAAATTAATTAGTGATGTTATTACATTAAAACGACATTATTTAAGTGATTATGTTTTATTTTTTACAACATTAAAGGCCATGTGGATGATAAAATTATTAAATATAATATCTTTGTCCCTTAATAAAATAATAAAGTATTGGGTTCGTTTTTCTCATATATTCTTACTGCCTTTATGATTGAAAACCAGAGTGTCACGAATTAATGAACTTTAATATAGCATAGAATAAAAACGAGAGCTTTTGGCACGGGAATAAAATTCGTGCCCAGCTCTTGATTACAGTGGGTCTTGTTATGCATAGTGTTGTCACTCAAAAAAATGTATATTTAGAGCAAAAAGTACAGTTAATAGAGGTGGACATTTTGAATCATATTGTGTGCATGGAGGCAGTCCTATAAAAGTTTTATCAAGAAACGTTATGCTCATATATGGACAAGATTCTATTTCTGATTATTCTCTATACTAAATATTATTCTTTAATAAAAAATTAAATTAAAATTTACAAATATGACTTTGCGAGAAACATTAAGACTTATTAGGGTATTTCCTTCTGTCTTTAAATACGATTTTTTCTGGACAAAATTTCAATTGAGAAGAAGTAGACTAATAAAAACAAGAGATCTGCACTTGCAGTCCTTCTTGTGGATTCTCATGTGTTAGAAAAAGGATTAACCATGCCAAATAGACGACTTGGTTTTGGTCAACAAAGAGTACGTAATATTATTAAATATGTAAACGAGTATATTAGAGAATATGATGCTAATCCAGTGCAAGTTCAAGCAACTTTGAACGATTTAGCAGAATATCTTTCAATTCATAAAGACGCTTTATATAATCTACCAGAAGATATAGTGTCGGGTATTGAAAATTTAATGAAATATAGAATTGGCAGGAATACAAAATATAGCATACATTGTTCTGCAGAAAATTATTTTGCAGATGATGTAGATTTCGAGAAGTTTGCATATAGTAGAAGAAGTTTAAGATATTATTCGGATGAGACTGTTGACACGGATGATGTAATAGATGCTATACGAATTGCACAAACAGCACCTTCTGCATGTAATCGTCAAGCTACAAGAGTAAAAATCATCCAATCAAAGGAAGCCAAGGAGTATGTTTTAAGTGTACAAAATGGTACACGAGGTTTCGGAAATCTTGCAGATAAGATTCTTTTAGTAACTACTGATATGACAAACTGGGCACCAGTAGATAGAAATTCTGCTTTTTTAGATGCCGGTATTTTTACAATGAATCTGTTGTATGCTCTTCATGAAAAGAAAATAGTGGCATGTCCTCTTAATGCTGATATGAATGCTCAATTGTTCCATGACATTCATAAGAAACTCAATATTTCAGAGTCTGAAATTCCCGTTTGTTTTATAACGATAGGCAAGGCTCCAAAGGAGTTCATGATAGCCAAATCCCCAAGACTTGATACTAAAGATGTTTATTCAATAATTTGATTTATAATGAAGATAGGTACACTTACTTTCCACCGTGCATGTAATTATGGGGGAACGCTTCAATGCTTTGCATTGGTGAAGGCTTTGAAGATAATGGGATATAATGCGGAAGTTGTTGATTATCGTTCCAAAGCAATAGAAGATTCATATAAAATTATTAAAACAAACGGTATGAAAAATCTTATTGCGTCTTTGCTTAATTATCCATCTACTAAAAAAAATATAAATAACTTCGAAAGATTTAGAAAGTCTTTTATACCTACAAGTTCAATAGTATATCATTCGGCATCAGAATTGTCAAATGCTTATGATTTATATTTAATTGGAAGTGATCAAGTATGGAGTAAACGTATAAATAGAGGATTTGACCCAGTTTTTTGGGGACAATTTAAAGGAAACAAGGCTTCTTATGCTGCCAGTATGGGCACAGACCATAACTACACAAAAGATGAATATTTAAAAATATCTTCGTATTTACAAAATTTCAATCATATATCTACACGAGAAGACTCTTTGAATGATGAGCTTTCTCCTTATACAGAGAAGGATATAAAAACGGTTATAGATCCAACACTTTTAATCAATCGTGAGGATTACAAGGAAATTGCTATAAAACCGAAGGAGGAGAATTATGTTCTTTACTATCAGATGGAATACCATACTTCTTCAAAAGATTTTGTGAAAAACATAGCAAATCAATTGGGTTGTAAAGTAATAACGATAATGGGACCAAATGAAGATTTTGGAAATATACAGCATATTCATAAAACTGTTTCAGAAGTTAATGTACAAGAATTTGTTGGATATATCCTATATGCCCGTTGTATTGTAGCATCTTCGTTTCATGGAACTGCTCTTCCTATTGCTATGCGTAAAGATTTCTATTTCCTTGCAAACTATGAAGCAGATAGATCAGAGAATCTTCTGCGTCATATAGGAGCGTTGGACCGAATGAAGAAATCTACAGATATTATCAAATATTCAGATGTAGACTATTCTATAATAGAGCCTCAGTTAGACCGCTTTATTCAAGATTCGAAAGATTATATAAACGTTTGTATTCATTCAAATTAATTCAATGGATAACTAATGATAAATAGAATAATATTATTTCTTCTTGTACTTTTCCCAAATTCTATTAAGGCACAGGTGCCAAACTTTGGAACAACTGCCGGTGACCAAAAGTTGTATGGCTATAGTGCAATGAAATATAGAGCTAAGACAAAGACATGGGAGACCTATTCCACTTTGCAATATGGTGTGACAGACTATATGAATGTGGGAGCTGACCTTTATTATAATGGCTCTGACTCGTATATCGGATATACATTCCGTACTGGTAAAAAATTTAGTCCATACTTTAGTGTTGGTGCTCAGTTTACACCCTCGTTCAACTTAGGTGAAAACCATAAGTTCGCCTATATGACGGAGGCTTTGTATATGAACGGCAACATAACAAGGGATGGAAGAATGTTTTGGGTAACCAACACATGGTTGGAGCAAGCAAACCATGAGTTGTCGTCGGCAAAGCAATGGACCTATTTGGGATATACATGTCCTTTGGGAAACAAAGGCAATAGTATAACTCCAATGGCTGGCATCATACATGACTGGAAATTTGAGTCGGATGTGGATCTTTCGTTTGGCGCATATTATAGCCATAAGAACATCAATGTGTATGCTTGGACGAATGATATACTTACAGACCATCCACGCTTCGTATTGGCTGTAGAGTTTAAGTTTAGTAATAAGTAAAAAAGAAGAAGTATATGTCATTGAAAAGAGTCTTGGGCTTTTGCGGTGCTTGTATAGCTTTCTATATTGGTGCTGGATTTGCCACTATGCAGGAGGTGATGCAGTATGAGGCATCATATGGTAGCAGATTTTGGATTGTAATTGCAGTAGCAGCGTTGATTTATGTCTACACAAACATATCGTTTGTGAACAATGGTAACCGATTGAAACTGAAGAATGGTGGTGACATCTATGAGGCTTATTGTGGCAAGTGGATTGGAAAGTTCTTTAATTGCTTTTCTGCACTTTTCTGCTATATGAGTTTTGTGGTTATGTGTGGCGGTGCCAATTCTACGGCTATGGAACAATGGGGTTTGCCCAATGGCGCTGGTGCGGTGATATTAGCTGTTTTGGTTGTTGTCACAGCGATTGCTGGTTTAAATGGCATTGTGAAGACATTAGGCGTTCTTGGTCCTGTGATTATCTTGCTTATCATAGGTGTTTCTCTCTATTCTGCTATAAATGGTTGGAGTAATCTGGGTGCAGGTATGGAAACTGTAGACACACATAAGTATACAATTACGCAAGTTGGTGATGGCAATCCTTTTGCTTCGGGCGCAAGTTATGGCGGTTTCGTGATTCTTTGGTTTGCGGCATTCCTTGGAGGTATCGGAGCAAGACATAACAAGAAGGAAGTAAATACGGGTATGCTACTCTCAACTTTTGCCATATTTGCTGTGGCTGCTATGTGTTGTATTGCTTTGATCGCAAATATAGACATGACATGGAATGCTGGTGTTCCTGCTCTGACATTGGCAAACAACATTCATCCTTGGTTGGCAGAGGTTTTTGCTGTAATCATATTTATTGGAATTTATACATCAGCTTGTCCTTTGCTTTGGACTGGCATACGCAAGTTGTCGAATGAAGGAACAAGCAAGTATAAATGGCTTACGATTGTAGGGGGCGCGTTGGGGTGCGTGATTGCTTGTTATGTGCCTTATCGTCCTTTGCTGAATGTGATATATGGATTGAACGGTTATTTGGGATTTATCCTTATAGCGTTCATGATTGTAAATGATATTACGGTTAAATTAAAAAAGAATAAAAATGAAGAACGTTGATATTGAATTGAAAAATCATAAGTTTATTGTATTTTCTCAGGATCACTATAATCCTCTTGATGTTATTAGAAGTTTAGGTGAGAAGAATTTGAATCCTATATCTATTCTATATACACCAAACCCATGTTTGATTAACAATTGTCGCTATGTTACTAAACTTCATCATGTAAAATCCTTAGAGGAAGGATATAAGCTGCTATTGTCCGAATATGGAAATGAAGAATACAAGCCCTTTGTATATTGTAGTGATGATACAACCGAAAGTTTTCTTGACCAACATTATGATGAATTAAAAGACAAGTTTTATTTCTATAATGCAGGAGAACAAGGTCGCGTTACATGGCTACAAAACAAAGATAACATCACAACCTTAGCTGCAGAAGTAGGACTTGAAAATCCAAAGAAAGAAATAGTTGACACAGGTGTACTGCCAAAGACTTTGAAATATCCTATCATAACCAAAGTTTTAGCCTCAACTATGGGAGCTTGGAAAGGAGATGTCTATGTATGTAACAATGAGAAAGAATTAAAGGATGCATATAAAAAGATTAAATCTCCGAAACTCATTCTTCAAGAGTTTGTACACAAAAAGGGTGAGTTTTGCATGGAAGGTTTTGCCATTAATGATGGTAAGGATATTTTTATTCCTTATATGGCTGATTATATTCGTTTCTATAATAACAGTTATGGTCATTTTATGAATATGATACCTTTCCCAGAAAGTGAGTTCAAGAATAAGATTCTTGAATTGTTTAAAAAAACCAAATTTAATGGAATCTTTGAGATTGAGTTTATGAAAGGACCCAATGAAGAGAAATATTTCCTTGAAATCAATCTGAGAGCTTCTACTTGGAATTATGCCATAACAGTTGGTGGAGGAAACATGCCTTATTTTTGGGCAAAATCTATGTTGTTAGGTAGAATTCCTTATGAAGAGATGAAACTTCGTAAGGAACCATTTAAAGCGATGGTTGAACCAGCAGATTTCTTACAGAATGTGCTTCACAACCATACAGTAACATTCGTACAATGGATTAAGGATGTTAAAGCAACAGAATGTTACTATTATTTCAACAAAAATGACATAAAACCATTTTTGGCATTTTGGCGTAGACAAATAATTCAATTTGTGCGTAATAGATTTAAGTAAAGCTTTAAAATATGAAGAAGAGAATATTACGGTTTAGTGTTTCATTTTTCTTGATGTATGCATTGTGGGGGTTTATAACTACTAATACTGTATTTGCGTCATCTGCATTAGTTTATATATCAATGGTGATATTGTTGCTTTGTTTTGGATACCTGTTTATACATTATGGTAAACTTAATAATAACTGGCAAGCAATGTTATGGATTCCATTTTTGGGTTATTCAATATTATGTTGGTTTTTAAATTTGAAATTGGAATTTATAGTCTATTTATTCTCATGCCTAACTATAATTGCCATTGCAGGCAATATAAAACTTAGAGAATATATTCCCCAAAAGCTATTGGTTTTTAGTGGTTTATTTGCTTTTGTAGGTATAATAATTCAGCTATTCTTCCCTTCTGTATATAATTCTTATATATTTCCATTATTTACCAACTCTGAATCTTTATCGTTTTGGATGGATTCAGAGTATGGTTTTGCTGGCTTTACATACCAGTTGGCGTCAACGGCAAATATATTATTAATGGCAGAGGCTTTTTGGCTATATGCTTCAGATAAGATCAAAATAGCTCAAAAAAAATGGATATTTTGGAGTGTTTTAGTAATACTTATTGCTGGTATTTTTCTTGCTGGTAAAAGAACTCACTCCACTATGGCCATTGTATTACCTGTATTGTTATATACATTATCTCGTAGAAATTTATCTAAGATTGTTCTAACTTTAATATTTGTAGGTTCAATTGCTTTTTTTGTAGGTTCTTATTTCGTAGAACACGCAGAGGAATACTCTGACACCTTGTTTGTAAAACGATTTGCAGGATCTGTTATTGAGTTGCAATCTGGAGAAGATATAACTAGTAATAGATCGAATCTAAGCAAGGAAGCTTTACGTCTAAGTGGTTCAATGTTCGGAATAGGAATTGGTGAATTTAAGAACAGAAGTGTATACCAAATGGATGCACACCAAACCTATTACCAAGTGTTATGTGAGTTAGGTATATTTGGCTTTATTTTATTTGTAACACCTATTATATTCTGTTTTGTAAGAACATTTAAACTACATAGAAAATATAAAGGGCAAAGCAATATATTAAAGTTATCTTTATTCCTTCAGCTATATTTCATATTGTATTCCTTTACAGGAAATACAATGAATGACATGGCTAATTATTTTTTCTATTTCTTAGCGATAGGATTATTTATTGATGTAGAAATGCATGGTGAACAAATGAGACAAAATCATGACAAGAAAAATATTAGTACGCTTTGACGATATTTGTCCTACAATGGACTTCGCTCATTTTAATGAAGCGATAAGTCTTATGGATAAGTATGGGGTAAAGCCTTTGATAGGCGTTATTCCTGAATGTAAAGACAAAGATTTAGAAATAGAATCGGTTCATTCTGACTTCTGGGAGTTTGTTAAATCACTACAAGCCAAAGGTTATGTTGTTGCTATGCATGGGGTAAATCATGTGTTTTGTAGCCAACATAGAGGCATTGTTACAAAACGTATTGGGTCTGAGTTTGCAGGTTTGCCTTTGGATGTACAAGTGAAGATGATTAGGAAGGGTAAAGAGATCCTTAACGCTCATGGTATATATACAGAATCATTCTTTGCTCCTGCTCATTCATACGATGAAAATACTTTAATGGCTCTTAAATTAAATGGCTTTAAATATATGTCAGATGGGAAAAGTGCCAAGCCATATATGCTCAATGGTATAAAGTGCATTCCGTGTCGTTCTCATGGTTGTCCTAAAATACCAAAATCAGGATATATAACAGCACTGTTTCATGCTCATGAATGGGCTTTACCAAACAAAGCTATTGATGCTCAACGATTCAAGAATTTAATAAACAATTATCATAAGGATATTGTCACTTATGACGAATATATAGCTCAAGATTGTGGCAATAGCATGATTCAGCGATTTGATGAAAAGCTTTACCTCATATGGTCTATTGACATTAAACCTTTCCTTGCAAAAGTTAAGCATTTCTTGTTACATAGGAGATAAACATTTATGAAACAAAGAAAGAAAGTAGCACATGTAATCTACGACCTTGCTACGGCTGGAGCTCAGACTGTTGTTATGAACTATCTTCGCTCGATGAAAAAATGTTCTGATTACGACATGTGTATAGTTGTAGGTAATAGTTACACTGGTTTGCAATATGAGAAGGAAGCTCAAGATAAAGGATTTGAGGTGGTGTATGCAAATTACAAGGAAACAAACTCTTATGGTGTACTTCGTCCTTTAGTAAATTGGATAAAGTATCAGAGAGCATTGTATAAGGCTTTGAAATCAGTAAGTCCAGATATTGTACATACTCATCTTACAAAAATACTTCCTTATGTGTTTTTACCTTTGTTAATGTTAGGTAAGAAAAAAGTTCATACACTTCATAGTGATCCTTATGCTATACCTAATAGATTCTATTATTTTGCTTTAATCGTATTCCATCTTTTTCATATCAAGATTATAGGTGTAACCGAGAGTCAGGCTGAAAAAGCCAAAAAACGTTACCATCTGAAATCAGTACCTGTGGTACATAATGGATTGAATTTAGAAAAATACAATATTTCGGAATCAAAAACAGATATAAGAAAAGAACTTGGTATTGAAGAAGAGGCATTTGTTATAGGAACTGTTGGCAGATTGGATAAGATAAAAAATCATCCTTTCCTAATAAAAGTTTTTAAACAGGTAAAAAAGGATATGCCAAATGCTGTCTTGCTTTTTGTGGGAGATGGGGTTGAAAGAAAACACCTTCAATCGTTAGTAGAAGATTATAACTTGAGTAAAAGTGTTGTTTTTGCAGGTTTACGAAAGGATGTTGAACGAATGTATCGTGCAATGGATGTTTTCACTATGACATCATTTTTTGAATCAAGTTCTATTGTCACTGTTGAAGCACAAGCAAGTGGCGTGAGATGTGTTATAGCTGATAGTATTCCAGATAACGTAATAGTAACAGGTCTGGTATCTAGCCTCCCTTTGAACGCACCTATTACGGATTGGGTATCGGCAATAAAAGGTAATTATCCGAAAAGGAAACAGGTGAGTGAGATGAAGATGTTCTCTATGGACAGAACAATTTCTGAATTAAGGGATGTATATAATAATTTATAATGACACAATAATGATACAATCAAAACAAGACTATGAAAACTATCTTAAATTGGATAGGATTTCAACTGGCTACAATAAGAAAAGTAATCTTGTATCTAAAATCAAAGATTTTTTCTTTCCCTCTTATGAATGGCAGTTCATAAAAGCTCTTAGATGGTTAGAGTATTGTGAAAATGTAAGAAAAAAGCAAGTTGGGGGGGTATTTATATGGTTAATAGCAAAATATAAGTTTAGAAAAATATCCGTAAAGTTAGGTTATTCTATTCCAGTAAACGTATTTGGACCAGGACTATCATTGCCACATAGAGGCAATATTATTATTAATCCTCAAACACATATAGGTAAAAATTGTCGTATACATGTTGGTGTAAACATCGGAGCTCATCATGATAAAGCACCACGTATAGGCAATAATGTTTATATTGGTCCTGGTGCAATAATCTTTGGCGACATAGAGATTGCTGATAATTGCTTAATTGGGGCAAATGCAACAGTCAATAAAAGTGTATTAATCCCAAATTGCGCAATTGCAGGTACACCAGCAAAAGTTATAAAGACGGATGTAACAAGTTGGAATGGAATAAAACCAATAAATAAATAGAAAAATGACGAAACAACTAAAATCAATAACAATAGTAACAAGCAACTATCCTGCTCCAGGACATGCTGCAAATGTATTTGTTCAACAACTTGTGCATGCAATAATAGAACAGGGTGTAAGGGTTACTGTTGTAGCTTATCAGAGTGTTGTACATGCCTTAATACACAAGGAAAGAATACTTCCGCTACACTCTAAAGGTATTACTGACAACGGAATAGAATATGACATATACCGTCCTTATACATTTACAACAGGTAATAGAGACTTCAAGCTTGTCAATTGGATTAACAAGAAAATAATTGTACGTAAGGTTGCTTCTATAAAGAGCGATATTATATATTGTCATTTTTGGTCAAGTGCACTTCCAGTATACGAATATGTTTTAAGTAATAAGATACCTATGTTTGTGGCATGTGGTGAAGGCGATAATGCGCTTGAAGATATGGTAGAGAAATTGCCTCAAAAAGAACTTGAAAAGTTGGCTAAAGCATGTACGGGTGTAGTAAGTGTATCTTCAGAAAACAAACGTAAATGTATAAAATATCATCTTGCCAATAAAGAGAACATTGATGTTTTCACAAATTGTGTGAATACTACTGTTTTCCATAAAATGGATGTCACGAAAATGAAGCAAAATCTCAAAATTGAAAACAATGATTTCGTTATAAGTTTTGTGGGTAGTTTTGTACCAAGGAAAGGACCTGACAGAATTGCGCAGGCCATAAAGAATCTTAATGACCCACATATTAAGGTTATGTTTATTGGCAAACCATTTTCTGGTTATGAATATAATTTCGACTGCCCAGGAATAATCCATAAAGGAGCACTTGACCATAAGCTACTTCCGCAGTATGAGAACTGTGCAGATGTTTTTGTATTACCTACACAAAAAGAAGGATGCTGTAATGCTATAGTTGAGGCTCTTGCAATGGGACTGCCTGTTATTTCTTCGGATGGTCCTTTTAATGATGACATATTGGATGATAAAAACTCCATACGTGTTGACCCTAACAATGTAGAAGCTATAACAGAGGCGATAAGGACATTACGTGATGCTCCAGAAAGACGAAAGGCAATGTCAGAATACTCACTTTCAAGACATTCTGAATACACTATACAGGGCAGAGCAAAGAGAATCCTTTCTTTTATTAATAAACATATCGGAAATGAAAATAACAGTAATAGTTCCAACCTATAAACCACAGGCATATTTGTGGGAATGTCTTGATTCTATATATAATCAAACATTACCAAAGTCAGATTATGAACTTGTGCTTGTATTGAATGGTTGCAATGAACCGTATAATACCCAAATATTAGATTGGCTTTCAAAACACAAAGATCTGCACGTACAGTTCTTTCAGACAGATACGGGCGGTGTTTCTAATGCTCGCAATATAGCCCTTGACAATGCCAAGGGAGAATATGTGACGTTTATTGATGATGATGATTATATTAGTTCTACTTTTTTAAAGGAACTTCTTGATAATTCATCAGAAAGTTGTGTCACTATTTCAAATACAGTTGCATTTGATGACCTTACTAAGAAAGAGCAAAAAGGCTATATAGTTGCTAAAGATTTTGAAAAATGTTTGGAAAAAAAATCAATTTCATTAGTTGATGCAAGACGCTTTTTTGCAGGTCCAGTAAGAAAGTTAATTCATAGGAATATTATTGGTCATAGAAGATTTGACATTAGGTTTAAGAATGGAGAAGATACATTGTTTATGTTTTTAGTATCTGATAGAATTAAGCAAATTTCATGTACGAGTAAAAATGCAATTTATTATCGTCGCATAAGAGAGAATAGTGCTAATATGCATAAAAGGTCTCTTCTTAATCGTTTAAGAAATTCATTAAGCTTAATAAGAGAGTATTCTTTTATTTATGTTTTGTCGCCCAAAAAGTATGATTTGAAGCTTTTTGTTACCAATGTTTTAGGAGCTTTAAAAACAATTATAATTTGCTAATTTATAGAAGATAAAATAAGATAATAAAAACAATAAAATATGGCATTTCATCCAACATTAAGCAAATCAGGCAGAATTATGTTCTGGCCTTTGATTAAGTTTACAGAGTTTATGGGCAATCATTTTCCTGAGACTTTGTTGAAAATCCGTTACCGCTATGTATTTAAGAAACCGCTTAACCTTAAGAATCCTCAGACATTGAATGAGAAAATTCTGTGGGCGAAACTTTATTCTGATACAACAAGATGGACAGAATTAGCTGATAAGCGAACGGTGCGTGACTATGTGGAGAAAATAGGTCTGGGCGACACATTGGTGAAGCTCTATGCCACTTGGTATAAGAAAGAGGAAGTGAACTTTGATGCGCTACCAGAGACTTTTATCATCAAGGCTAACAATGGTGACGGCAAGGGAACAAACAAGATTATACGCAAATCGGAGCTCACTCCAGAGAAGAAGGCTGAGTATATAGAAATGATTGGGGAATGGCTGAGTCGCAAGAATATCGGTGCGCTTCATGCTGAACCCCATTACAAGAATATGACGCCTTGTGTGATTGCGGAAGAAGTGTTGCCATTAGAAAAAGGTGCTACATCTTTGACAGACTACAAGATGTGGTGCTTTAATGGTAAGTGCTACTATACTTGGATATGCAATGATCGTAGTGCAGGTGGCAATAGTGCCCATGTGATGACATACGACATGGACTGGAACGCACATCCAGAATTCTCTGTATTCAATTCTGACTATCTGAGAGGTGACATTATTCCTAAGCCTAAGAACTTCGATAAAATGGTGGAAATAGCAGAAAAACTATCTAAGGGTTTCCCTGAACTTCGTGTTGACCTATACAATATTGACGGGAAAATATACTTTGGTGAATTGACCTTCACCTCGCAAGGGGGATTCATGGACTTCTATACTCCTGAATTCAACAAAATGCTTGGTGAGAAGTTCAGCATAAAGGACTTTCCTTTGAAAAAGAAATAAGTAATGGTATATCCGTCCGCACAAGTGGTCGCAGAAAGCGATATGGTGCGATACCATCGGGCGGAGCTATATAAAAAAACTTAAAACGAACGAATAATAATGTCAACAAATCCATATTCTGCTGAAGAATTAAACCAACGATTAGATAGAGTAAATGGATGGATTAATAATTGTGATCAAAAAGCAGGTATACTCTTGGCTTTTGGTGGAGCTTTTGTTGCAGTTTTACTTACATCAGATGTAATAGGAAAAGGTTATTATTATCTCATCGAGCCTTTTTATAGTTTTTGGTTAGATGGAGTTGATGCGACTTTTTCATTAAAGAGGGCTACGCTATTCTGTGGACTATTGCCAACTATCTATTATGGATGGAATATGGTGTATAACCTTTTATTGGTATTAAAGCCCAAGACTAAGATTGAAGATTTTAACGATGATAGTTCTCCTATAACAAATAATTCAAAATTGCATTTTCAGTCAATCGCAAAGAAAAGCTATAGAGAATTCCAAATTGAAAGTAAAGTGCAGACTGAATCTGCATATTTAGATGATTTGTGTACACAGATATATTGTAATTCCAAAATATGTGATGATAAATTTGAGAATTACAAAAAAGGGTTGGATGATTTCACGAAAACGCTAATCTGTTGTTTTGGCGAGATCGTTGTTTATTTTATTTTTCCGTAAATATAATGAATAAAAAAGATTTCATGGCTTCCATTGATAGAGTAATCAATGATTGGAATTCTACAAGTTTTAGTTTTTCTCAAAAAGATTATGTGCCAGGGCTGGATGATCCCAATCTTACCTATGGTAACGGTCAAGAAAAAAAAGGTGTTGAGATAAATACTTGTGTATTGTTTGTAGATATTCGTAATTCTGTACAATTGACGAAAGACAAACAAGATAGAACTATGGGACGCCTATATTCGGTATTCACTCAATGTATGTTATTAGCAGCTCAAGAAGAAGGTGGCTTTGTAAGAAATATTATTGGTGATCGCGTGATGATAGTCTTTCCATCCGATCAATGTTATACCAAAGCTGTTAATTGTGCTATTACTATCAACCATATAGCAACACTAATTAATAGAAAGATTGACAATCTTGATTTTAAGTGTGGAATTGGTGTCGACTATGGTAGAATGAGGGTAATGAAAGTTGGGGTTGTAAAGAAAGGAGCAGAGAATGACGACAATAAAGGTCTTGTTTGGATAGGATATCCAGCAAACTTTGCATCTCGACTTACGGATTGTGCCAATAAGGAGTTTAACGATGTAGTGTATAGGATTAATGCCAACTTTTATCATCTTAATTATTGGGGTGTAAATCCATTATTAGATAATCGTGCATCTGGCTATTATAGAGAAACTAAATATTTTACAGCAGAAGAGTTGGCTGAATCACTGTCAGTTCAGCAGCATGGTTTCAGTAAAACTCTATATTCAAAAGAGTTTAAAGAAATCCAATCAATTGAGCGCATAGAAAAGAATTTTTCTTATCCATCTATACTTTTATCGGAAGCAGTGTTTGTTGGTTATAAAAAAGAAAAGCCTAAGGCAAATGACATTATTGAGGGATTGTGGAAAGAGCAAACACGAAAGATACGCGATATAGATTTCAAAATTTATGGTGCAAATCTTACTTGGATATTATCATAAAAAGACTCTCAAAGAAATAGAACTTATTAGTTAATAAATATTATGCAAGACTACGGATTAGTATCTATCATCACTCCCACTTGGGCGTGTGCAGACTTCATTGCTGAAACAATCAAGAGTATTCAATGCCAGACTTACCCGAACTGGGAACTTCTTATTCAAGACGATTGCTCTAAGGACAATACTTTGGAAGTTGTAAAGCCGTTTATGGAGGCTGACAATCGTATTAAGTATGAATGTAATCCTAAGAACTCTGGGGCTGCAATAACCCGAAACAATGCTTTGCGTAGGGCAAAGGGTAGATGGATTGCCTTTCTTGACTCAGATGACTTATGGTTGCCTGAGAAATTGGAGCATCAACTGAAGTTTATGGTGGAGAATGGTTATGCCTTCTCTTATCATGAATATACGGAAATGAGTGAGGACGGCAAGGACTTGGGCGTGTATGTGTCGGGAATAAAGAAAGTGAGTAAGTTGGCTATGTTTATGTGCTGCTGGCCAGGATGCCTGGCTGTGATGTACGACAGAGAACGGATAGGACTGGTGCAAATAAAGGATGTACGTAAGAATAATGATACTGCTCTTTGGCTTAAGGTGGTGAGAAAAGCTCCTTGCTATTTGCTGAAGGAGAACTTGGCAAGGTATCGTCGACGCAAGGTAAGCATCACTCCCAAGCCATTATGGAAGCGCATTTGGGCACATTATCCTTTATTCCATGTAGCAGAAGAGATGAATCCATTGATGGCTACATTCTGGACATTGATGAATGTTGTGGGTAATGGTTGGAAGAAAATGTGGTATGTAAAGAAGTACGAAATAAAACATGAATAGTTCTGCTAAGAATATATTGTTATTACTGAACATTGCTATAAATAAACATGTGCAAGTTTTTGTAAATGAGGTAGATTGGGAACAAATACTTAAAACGGCACAAAAGCAAGGTGTTCGTGGCTTGGCGTTTGAAGCGTTAGAAGTGTTGAAGCAAAATAATTCGCAGTGTTCGAGTTTTCCTGATCGCATGACCTTGATGCAATGGTATGCTCAAACATCTTTTGTTGAGAAGATGTTTGCTCAACATGTTGCTATGGCAAAGGATGTTGTGGAGCTTTGGAAGAACCATGGTATTAAAACTATTGTTTTTAAAGGTTTGGCACATAGTCGCTATTATCCGAAACCTGAGCATAGAGAGTTTGGAGACTTTGACTGCTTCCTAATTGATTCTCACGGGAAATGTGCATATAAACAGGGAAATGATATAGCACGTAAGGCTAGCTTGGTTGTGGATGATGGTTGGTATAAGCATTCGCATATTGCTTATAAAAAACTAACGATTGAGAATCATCAATTTTTTACTTCGGCTCGACGTGGAGGAACGGATATGGCTTTGCATCAATATATGGTGGAGGTTATAGGTGATGGTAGTTTGCTTGAAAAACTTGATGGAACTGACATTTATGTGTTACCCATAGAGGCGGAGGGCTTGTTTATGCTTTATCATTCGTTGACGCATTTTTTGGTGGAGGGTATTAATCTTCGGCATTTTGTGGATTGGGCTTGTTGGATAAAAGCTAATCAAGACAAAGTAGAATGGAGTGAGTTTTATTTGTTGTGTAAAAGGTTCAGACTGGATGGTTTTGTGGATGTGTTGAATTCTATTGCGGTGAAATATTTGGGCGTAGTGTTGCATGACAAAACTATTTTTACTGACAGTGAGTTTGCTGAGCGAACTATTATGAGTGCTTTGTATGACGATTCTTCTATTTATAATCGTGGTAAAGGGCAATGGTATGAGCGTTTGCATGTGATAGGTAACGCTTTTAAATATTCATGGAAATACAAATATGTGGCACACTATAGCATGATTGGCTATGTGTGGCAGTTTGTGTATGGATTTTTAAGAAGGAAAGAGTAACGTTTTAAATAAACAAATTCATATTATGACAATGAAATTGCGTAATGTGCCTTTCTCTCCGCCTGATATGACGGAGGCTGAGGCTGCAGAAGTGCGTGATGCTATATTGTCTGGTTGGATTACAACTGGACCGCGTACAAAGAAGTTGGAAAAAGAAGTAGCCGAGTTTGTTGGCGTAGACAAGGCTGTGTGCTTGAACTCGCAAACGGCTTGTGGCGAAATGGCTTTGCGCTTGTTGGGTGTGGGTGAAGGTGACGAGGTTATTGTGCCTGCTTATACTTACACAGCAAGTGCTTCGATTGTGGAACACGTGGGGGCTACGCTTGTTTTTGTTGATGTACAGAAGGATTGCCTTGAAATGGACTACGAGGCTGTTGAGGCTGCTATCTCTCCAAAAACAAAGGCTATTATACCTGTTGACTTGGCGGGTATTCCTTGTGACTACGATCGTTTGTTTGCGATTGTTGAGCGTAAGAAGAATCTCTTTACTCCGAAAACGGATTTGCAGAAGATGATTGGACGTGTTGCTATTTGTTGTGATGCGGCTCATGCTTTTGGGGCTTCGCGTAAGGGGAAGATGGTAGGTGCGATTGCTGACTTCTCTTCTTTCTCTTTCCATGCGGTAAAGAATTTTACAACTGCTGAAGGTGGCGCTTTGACATGGAATTTGCCTTTTGGTAAAGAAAAGGTGGTGAAGGACTTGGATAAGTGTGACGAGAATGCTTTTAGTGGTGTGCCTGAGATTGAGGGTGAGACTTGGAATGAGAATCTGTATCGCAAGGCGCAGTTGCTGAGTCTGCATGGTCAGAATAAGGATGCTTTGGCTAAGACGAAGTTGGGCGCTTGGGAGTATGATATCATCGGCACTTGGTATAAGTGTAACATGACGGATGTGGTGGCTGCTATTGGACTGGTACAGATGCAGCGTTATAAGGGTATGTTGGAGCGTAGACGCAAGATGATTGCGCGTTATGATGAGGCCTTGAAACCTTTGAACGTGGCTGTGCTGAATCATTATGATGAGGAGCATGTGTCGTCGGGGCACTTGTACTTGGTTCGTTTATTGGGCAAAACTCGTGAGGAGACAAACAAGGTGATAGAAAAGATGGCAGAGCGTGGAATTGCTACCAACGTTCACTACAAACCGCTGCCTATGATGACTGCCTATAAGAAGTTGGGTTTCGACATCAAAGATTTTCCGAATGCATTCCACATGTTTGAGAATGAGATTACTCTGCCTTTGAACACGAAGTTGACGGATGAGGACTTGGAATATGTAATAGAGAATTTTGTAGAGATTGTATCTGAACTTTAATCTTTAATTATCATAGACCTGGAGGTGAAGACAATATCTTTATCTTCAGGTTTTTCTTACCCTAAAAGTATGAAAAGATTATTTGACATAGTTGCTTCTGGTTGTGGATTAATTGTTTTAAGTCCATTATTTCTAATATTGGCTATTTGGATTAAATTTGATTCTAAAGGTCCCGTGTTTTATAGACAAGTGCGTGTAGGACGTGGAAACAAGGATTTCAGAATATTCAAGTTCCGTTCTATGCGTGTAGGAGCAGACAAGGGGTCGTTAGTAACCATTGGTGGCCGTGATCCTCGTGTTACACGTTCTGGATATTATATCCGTAAATATAAATTTGATGAACTCCCCCAACTTATAAACGTATTTATTGGAGATATGAGTTTGGTTGGTCCTCGTCCTGAGGTGCGTCATTATGTGAATTACTGGACCCCCGAACAGATGCACGTATTGGATGTTCGTCCAGGTATCACCGATCCTGCAAGCATAAAGTTCCGCAACGAGAACGAACTGATGGAAAAGGCAGAGGATCCTGAGGATTACTATATCCATGTGATTATGCAGGAGAAGATAAAATTATACTTGGAGTATGTGAAGAACAGCTCGTTTTGGTATGATATCAAACTTATATTCCAAACATTTAAGGTTATTGTCACAGAACGATGAGAAGATTAACATCTGCCTTTTGGCAATTCTGCAAATATTTATTTGTGCCAAGAAAGGCGCATCACCTACCAAATGATTAATGACAATGGAATTTGACAAGGACTTTTTAGACAAGCTATTTGAACAAGCCACTATGAACCCCAAATTGCGCCAATGTTTCGACTTGCGCACATCAGAGGCTGATACAAGTCAGCGTATGTTGATTGCTTTGTTGCCAGGCACTGTTGTACCTATACACAGACATCCACAAAGTACGGAGAATGTTTTGCTTTTGTTCGGTAAGATTGTAGAGGTTATTTGTGATGAAAACGGGAACGAGATTGAGCGTGTTCATCTTGACCCTACCGTTGGTAATTATGGTTGTGTTGTGCCACAAGGTGCATGGCATACTGTTGAGGTATTGGAACCTTCGGTTATATACGAGGCAAAGGACGGTAAATATGGTGAGGATGGTAGTGAGACGTTTGATGCTTTCAAAGCAAAGGAAGCGGAAAACAAGGAACAGGCTTCAGCTACATTCTCAAACAGTCTTGATGATTTGAAAAAGAACATCGAGTATCTGATTGGCATGGAACGCCAGTCGGGAAGCATGGATGTCATTACTCCGCTCTATGTGTCGCGTATGTTGAATGTGCCGTTGGAAGAGGTGGAGAAGGTGATGAAGAACATTAACATCGTGTGACTAAATTTTAGTTAGAAAGAAATAAAAGAGCCTGAGAGATAAACTTTTGCACCGTCAGTCGTAGATTTGACTGATGTTCTTCAGTTTTGGAGAATAAACAATGTTTAGACGTTCACGCCATCGCTTTCGCCTTGTCGCGTGTGAAATAAAGAAGAGAAATCTCGAAGGCTCTCTTTTTAAGTAAAAGGAATAATTATGGATGATAGGATAATCAGAAAAAGGATAAGTACCATGACAACGTCAAGGGATTTACACAGTGTTCTTAATGTCATTAAACAAAATATGGCAAAAGAATTTGGTGTTGAATACTATCCAATTTCTTGGGATGACTATTGCTATTTCTCCTCACCGAGAAGATCTGTCCGTAATTATGTCTCTTTCGAAATTCCTAAAAAATCAGGAGGATATAGACATATTTCAGCTCCAGTAAGAGGGTTGAAAGAGATACAGAAATGTCTTAACTATTTATTGGAATTGATATATTATTCTAAAGACAATGTAACAGGCTTTGTTCGTGGTAAGTCTATAGTTAATAATGCATCACCTCATATAGGAAAGAATTATATCTTTAATATTGACCTAAAAGATTTTTTCCCAAGCATAGAGCAAGCAAGAGTATGGAAAAAACTACAACTGAGACCTTAATGTCTGACCAAGGAGGTCGCAAGTGCTATTGCTGGTCTTTGTTCTATGGAGATTGAAGACGAGAAAGGAAATAAACGATACGTCTTGCCCCAAGGATCTCCTACATCGCCTATGCTATCGAATATTGTATGTGAGCGTTTGGATTGGAAACTTTCAGGTGTAGCACGAAGGTTTGGATTGACGTATACACGTTATGCTGATGATATAACATTTAGTAGTATGCATAATGTATATCAACATGATGGAGATTTCTGTAAAGAACTACGCCATATCATAGCAGAAGAACATTTTACGATAAACACATCAAAAGTTAAGTTACAAAAACGTGGAGGGCATCAAGAGGTTACGGGGCTTGTAATAAGTGATAAGGTTAATGTTCCGAAAGCGTATGTTAGGGAGATTCGCTCATTGTTATTCATGTGGGAATGTTATAGCTATGCGGTTGCAAGTCAAAAATATGCATTCTATCATAATGCATATGTAAAACATAGAACGTATGGTGAGTTTGTTTCATTAGAAAATGTTCTTGATGGAAAAATAGAATATCTGAAAATGATAAGGGGAGGTAAGAACCCCTTGTATATGTCTCTGCGGTCACGATTGGATAAGCTGATAGGAAAAGTCACGAAGAAGAACATTGATCGTGAAAATGTAATAGAGGTAGTGAATAACAAGAATGAGGGCAAGAAACATGATATTGAGGCTACATATGAAGTCTTGCATTTATTTGAAGAGCCCAAAGGACTGAAATTTTTGACTCATGATTTTCCTGATGCAAGTTGGACTATAGATAAACTTCTCAAGCAATGTCGGACCGTTTTTTACGAAGAAGCAAATAGACATCCCAATATTCCACAGTCATTATATAGTTTAGTCAAGACTTTTATATCAGGTGTTAGTAACAATATTAAAGGATGGCTTGGTTATGACGAGAAACTCCATACGGAGACATGGGATGATTGGGAAAAATTGGAAGAACATCCAATAAAACGGCATGGAGGCATAATTGATATATTCAGAAATACAATAAGAGTAAGATCGCCCAAGCTGTTTGATTTGATAAAATATATAGAAGGACAGTATACACAGTTTGTATTTGAATATGATTCAAAAGAATTAATAAAAGCAGACTTTTATACAAATGTATATATTTTGCGCTGGTGTATGGCGCGTGTGTTGTCAATGTTTTGCCAGTATCAAGAATATAAAAATATACATGTTTCATGCTCCAAAAAAACAATGAAAGGATGGATTGTTTATGTAATTCAGCTTACACAAATCGGGTCGTTCCCATCAATAGATATTAATGATGCCATAAAAAGGTTGAGTGAAGATGCAGGTGACTTGGGGGTTATAAAAGATAAAATGCGAAGTTATTGTGACTGGTCGATTATATCTAAATGGAATGGTGAAAATCTGCGTTGGAATATCTTAAAACGAGATGATGAGAAAGAAGTTGAGAAGATAGAGGAATCTGCGATAGGTTTTACTCATGAGTTCATTTTCTATAAAACTAAATATAACAATTAAATGATGGAAGAGAAAGAGTATATCTACATTATAGATGACAACCAATTTGGTGAATTGACAAACGCTTGTCAGTACATTGAAACTGGTATTTATGATGATGTTATAAGATGGGTGAAGCCATGTAGAGAAACTAAAGTTGAGGACTTTAAAGATGCTGCATGTATTTGCTATCATTCGTCTTTGTCAATAAATGACAACGGAAAATGGGAAAGTGCTTCTATATTGTTGTCAGATTTAGAGGATATGGTTGGTGACATTCCTCTGGTTAAATACTCTAAAGGTTGTAGTTTAGTTAATTATGAACGAGAATTTCAGGTAGTATACGAAATGCCTAAAGAGTTGTTTTATAGACGATTGAAACTTTTTATCCAGCACTATAAAGATAGTGCTGATATAGACTTAAATCTATTACTAGATGACCAAATCAATATGAGTGCTCCCGACAACATTGCTGTATTTGGCAAAAAGGAGAAGTTCAGCAATAGTTATTTGTTGAAGGAGGCGAACATTTGTAAATACCATCAAATTATTGTCGATACGAACATTGATGTGGTCATTAAGTCTTCATTAGATTTAACGACAGACACCATTATTATAGATTTGGATGAATATGGTATACGTGGTATGCAACTGGCTTTTACTCTTAGGCTGATGTGTCCACAGTTGAAACATGCGATACTGTCACGAATCATAGGTGTAACAGACCAACCAATTTCAGATTTTTATCGATATTTCCCCTATTCGCAGATTTTGCAGACAGAAGGCTTTGCTCTCTGCCAGATTGATGACTTAGATGTGACATTGACAAATACAGTTGTACTGACTTGTGAAACCTATGAAAGTGGTTTTCTGAACAGAATTCACGTGAAAGAAGATGCGACATACGGACATCATTCGTTGGCAAACGAATGGGGATTGATGGCTCTCAATCGCTTTGTATCGAAGGATCCAAATCGTATCTCTGAGATACTTCGAAAAGCTGAAATGAATTTGTTTTTCAGATATTCTATAATAAAGAATTTGGATATACGTGATGTGTTGGAAGATACGTCTGACAATGATAAAAAGGATACCAATCTTATACCTAAGCAAGAGAAACAAAAAGGAGGAAAGTATCTGCTGATTGACGACAAAGGAAATGAAGGTTGGAAAGAGGTATTGAAGTGTTGTGTGAGAGACGTAGAAGCTTTTGATGTTCACGACAAAGAGACAGCATCGTATAACGCTCTTCCACAGGCCATTAGGGATAAATTGAAGGAAGGTTATTATGATGTAATATTCTTGGATTTGCGTTTGATGGCTTGTGAGGAGAATAAGGATTTAAATGTTATGAATTTCTCAGGAATGAAAGTTTTGCAAGGTATAAAACAGGCCAATCCTGGAAATCAAGTGATAATATTCACGGCTTCCAGCAAATCATGGAATCTGAAAGCTCTAATCGATAATGGAGCAGATGAATATTACTTAAAAGAGTCACCGCTATTTCATTTTTCCAAAGCAGAATCAAGAGAAAACGCATTGCATCTCGTAAAAACTATAGGATATTGCTATCGTCGAGGTTACTTACGTGAGAGTTACAGCTTGATGGAGAGCATAAAGAAAAAGATTAATGCATCAGTTCGATTGAAGGAGAACAATAGAAACGAAACTATCGCCCAATTAGATATGGCCTTTCATCAGTTGTTGAAAATAACAGGAACAAACAATCGAGATAGTTTTGCTTACACCTTTGTGGCTTTTGAGTTTGTCATTCCGTTGTTGTGCAAACATTTGGCTGCAGTAGGAAATAGTACTCCAGAAAAATTTGAGGACCTAATAAATACACAATTAGCTACAAGCGACACGAGTTTGATCAATGATGGGAAACAAATGATTCTGGCGAGAAATGCGTATATGCATGGAGATAAACGTGCATTAGATAGATTCTTTTCATTTGTGTTTCATGCAAAAGGAATTTTGGAGATATTGGAAGTGTTGGATAAAGTATCTCAATTATTGTAAATACCCCGATAGTAATTTTGAGCTATATTAATTTACCAGTTTTGAGGATTTTCTGTATGGGGATGCAAAGAGAGATACGTTTGTGTTTGGGTATGAATACTTGTTGGAGAAGAATTCGGACGAAAACCGATAAAAAACAGGGGGACTCACAAAGAGCGTATTGAGAATACATATGGTCGTAAACAGAATAAAAACCAGTTGGGCTTGCAGAACTGTGGATATCACTAAAAAAATACTATCAACCCACATTCCATATAAACTTTTACTAAAGTTTTCCACCCCGAAATAATGGGGTGGGAAGGACAATAAGTCAAGATAAGGAAGCAAATTTCGGTAATTTTTCAGAGAAGGCCAACCTCCTAAGTGTTAAATCTCGTCTCAGTAGGGTATAATTGTTTTGATGACAAAAATAAACTGCATTTTATCAGCCTAATTGGGGGGCGGGTTTGTAACCCGCGGCAGCAGCAGAATGCTTTAAATATCTACTTATGTTCTCGCGCTAAGCGACAATAAGTAAATATTCTGCTGCTGCCGCGGGTTACAAACCCGCCCCCAATTAGGCCGACAAATTACAGTTTCTTAAACCGAGTCTACCCACACGATTCGTTATAGGACCACATTTTTTTAACAACCTGTTAAATCAATTGATTATCAATTGTCTACACAGAGAATATCACCCCACTATGGCTTTATAGCATAGGGTGGGAAACTTTAGTTATCTAATTGCATTATGCGGAAAATAAAGTTTGGATATATAAAGGACGGGAATTATATCCGTATTGGTGACAATATGCATGGGATATATAAGACCTACGATGATATGCGTTTTAACTGGCAGTTAGTCAGTCAGACAGAAGGTGACATAACAAAGTACTACCTGCTGAACAATAAAAATGAAGCCATTGAATACGTAGGACGAAAAGACCCATGGTCACCACTGACAGTAGGCACCAAGGAGCAGTATCTCTATATGGATAATGTGCAAGGCTCGATGCAAGAAATGAAAACCTATGAAAGAGAATATATTACGGGGGAAAAACGCAAACAGCAGAGCAACAGCATTTATAAAACCATCAATGGAGAAGAATACCTTGTGACATATGCCTATTATGCTATCAACAAGAACAGAGGAAAGGAATACAACTGCAAGGACGCATACGTCTGTGAGCATTATCTGACAGGAGAGTATGCCATCAGCAACAATGACCACCATATCATCTTGGAAGGATTGAAGAGCGTAAAACTCTCAGATGACAATATAGCAGAGGTCGTGTTCGTAGGAGAAGACAAAACCACGTGGGTAAATCTGTACACCATGCAGGAATTTGATGAGCGTCCAGTGGTAGAGCATATAGGATTTATGGACGTGCTGAGAGTTGGCTATAACTATTATTTCTATAAAAACAGAGATATGGCAGGCATACCGATGCATCATCGGGAATGCGTGGCAAATGATAGGATATTCCAGTTCTTGGACCTGTATATGATACTAAGAGACCAACCCAATAAAGTCTACTATATATCTGGAGAGCGTCGAGGAAAGGATCAGTGGTATCTGATACTGATAGACATCACCAATGCTAATTCAAAGACACGAAAGGAAATACCCTCGATGTGGTTGCCGAGACGAAGTTGACATGAAGGAAATACGACTTTACGACTACCAAAAAGAAATGATGGGGAAGATTGACACGGCGTTCAAGTCGTGTCAGTCCGTGATGGTGCAGATGCCGACAGGTACGGGAAAAACTGTGCTACTGACCGAAGTAGTGAAAAACGAAAAGGGAAAAATGAAAAATCCGTGTGTGTGGATTGTGGTGCATCGGCGTGAATTGGTAGAACAGATAAGAGAAACGCTTGAAACCATGACGAGTAGCTTCTCTACTCCTGACACCACCACTTCTCTCTTATTGGATGATTCTCGCATAAAAGTAATGTCGATACAATGGTTGTCGAGGCATTATCAAGAAATGGAGGAAATGCCATCATTGATAGTAATCGATGAGGCACATCATGCCGTGGCGAAGACCTACAAGGAGGTGATGGATGCTTTTCCAAAGGCAAAGAAACTGGGACTGACAGCCACGCCCTGCCGACTGACCAGACGAGGCTTCACCGATTTGTTTGACGTGCTGCTGCAGTCGTGGTCAGCAAAGAAGTTTATTGCTGATGGTTGGCTATCGCTGTACGACTATATGTCCATCAGAGAGGACAGCGAGGACTGGCGCTTGGTGAACTCGCTGAAGAAACGAGGTGCCGACGGAGACTTTTCGCTGAGAGAGATGAGTGAGAAGTTGAATGTGCAGCCAAGCATCGAGAGGCTTTGCGATACGGTGAGGAGATATGCCGCAAACAAGAAAGGCATCACTTACGCCATAGACATAGCCCATGCGGAGCATATAGCAGAAGCGTACAGACAGCATGGCATAAATGCAGTGGCGATAAGCAGCAAGACACCGCTTGAAGAAAGAAAGGCAATTATTGAAAGGTTTAAGGAAACAAGTGTAGGAGATTATTATAGTAAGCCTTGCAATGTCTCTTTGAAACAGAAAGCCAACATACAAGTGTTGGTGAACGTTGATTTGTTCGGAGAGGGCTTTGACTGTCCTGATGTAGAGTTTATCCAGTTGGCGAGACCCACACTGTCGTTGGCAAAGTACTTGCAGCAAGTAGGACGTGGCATGCGTGTGTTTGAGGGTAAGAAGTATTGCTTGATATTGGACAATGTCGGGCTGTACCGTTTGTTTGGACTCCCGTCAGATGACAGAGACTGGCAAGCCATGTTTGAGGGACGTGTTGCTGGTAAAGGCATTCTGACAAAGGAAGTGGAAGGACCATATAACGTAGCCTATTCTATTTGCAACGAACAAGAGAGAATTACTTCGGACGCACGAACAGAGTTAATCACCGTGATGACACATGAGGGGCAACGTATGGACTTGGAGGAAGCTTACGGCTACGAGATAGTCGGCAACAAGGAAGGTCTGTCGGGTGTTGTGGATAAAGACGGCAAGGAAGTGCTACCCTGTGAATATAATAGGGTAGAACTGAAAGCATACGGAATAGCCAAGCTGTATTCTCGACGGAAGATAGACAGAGAACGTCCCTGGATGGACTTGCGCAATGGTGTGCGATACTTCAAACGACCGAGAATCGAGAAGCATGGCTTTTTAGAGTTTTCCACTACAGACGGGTCGCGCCTCTATCCGAGAGTAAAGACACGTCAGATGGACGAGAACTGTTTCGTGTTGCGGAATGCGTTGGACAATGGGACAGACGAAGGGCTGCGGTTTCGCAATTTCTTTGTGCAGCCATCAGAGCCAAATAGACTATATAGGTTCAAGGAGAAAATCGATGAACTTTCGATTTGGGAAGACGAGCAAGGAGGTTTGGCATGGCGCAAGGCTTGGGATACCATGTTACACCCTATGATCGCAGAAGAATTAGTAGAAAAGAGAAACACATGGGAAGAAGAGATCAAGCAATTTGAAGATGAAAAGAAACAATATATAAGGTCTTTCAGACCAGCAATAGAGATAGACCACATCGATGGCAAAACACAGTTAACTGATTATAAAGAACCTGCCAATCTGAGAGTCACCTGCGTTACGAAAAACAATTATCAAGTATATTATCGAAGGAATTGGCTGGACAAATGGGAGGCATTAGGCAATTATGCTAAGATATATCCTCAGGCATACGGTATAAGGGTAGTGCAAAACAGAGAAGGCAAATACCTTGTACGCACAGAGCTGTACAAACCAATGGAAAAGCCAGAACAGACGTATGAATTTGCTGAGCTGCAGGACAATGCCTTGCTTCATTTCACGGAGCAAGGCAAGGAATACTGGGTATATTTGGAGAATATGACATGCTTCACCCGTAAGCCAGAATTTGTCACCATCGGTTTCATGGATTTCCTGAAGATTGGTGGAGTGTATATGAGACGCGGAAGAAACAAAGGTGAAACTTACAGAAAATCAGAGATAAGGATGTACGATGACATTTGCTTCTTGGGATCAAGAGAAGTATTCATCAAGACGGCTTATAGACAACACCATTATTACATTCAGCAACGATCATTGGACGGCAAACATTTTGTGCTGAGTGATAGTATGAAACCAAAAGAATCATCAACATGGTTTGATATGTACTACGACGGGAAGAATCCTCCGATAGTAGAAAGACGAAAGAAGGATTATGAGATATACGGAGTGAAGAAGTAGCTTCATAGAATGGGTATAGGCAAAGGCGGATGTGCAAGGTGGAGAGTCTTGGGCATCCGCCTTTTTAGTTGTAGTTGGGATTGAATAAAAAACGTTTGGACTTGCAATTTATGGATTGTTATATAAGTTGCAAACAGAGAGAAAATATTATTAGAATACTCAAGTTTCTGATTTAGCAAGGGCGGGCTGAAAGCCCAATGGAGCACATAGCCCAGGGCAAGCGA
>ERZ1023670.74-NODE-74-length-36638-cov-12.947517_pt1 | contig 36638 bp, 42 predicted proteins | sample MGYA00380342_ERZ1023670 | MGnify/ENA primary metagenome ERZ1023670 (study PRJEB33179, sample SAMN07448984) | human gut metagenome | biome: Human-gut; feature: Human associated habitat; material: Faeces | host: Homo sapiens | place: India: Bhopal | collected...
CGAGCACATACATCGCAAAATTAATTTTCGACAAGTGTCGGAACATGCCGAACAGAAAGTTAATTAGTCATACTATCAAAAAACTCTTTGTCTGGCAGCGCAAAGCCGCTTAGCCTTTATCCCCAAAAAATAACGAACTATTGATAGATAATAATAATTTACAAATAGTAGTCTGAGAATCGATTTTTTTCAACCAAGTTGTCGCTTGGCTCGAAATTTCGCATTTATGGGTCATTTTAGCAGCTCGCTGAATATCAGCGCATTATGATATTTACGGTTTCCAAGCGCCTTTTTTTCGCTAAAATGGCGTCGCCGTTACAGTGTAATCGCATCGTCGTTACGGTGTAATCGCGATGCCGTTACGGTGTAATCGCGTCGCCATTACAGTGTAACGGCAACGCCATTTGGCTACTATCGCAACAAAATCGGGTAAAAAAGCCGCTGGCGGTGTTGCGAAGAGGCGGAAGGCTACCCTTTTGCCGCTCTATTTGCACCTGTTTCCAAGTGTTAAATTTCGGCAATAATATTTTACATTTTCCACGTCTGAATGTTGTGGTTGCCATTCAGGTGGTTGGTATCGCAACGCCGGCCCATACAAAACGGTTGAAAGGCGGCGTGCATAATCGGCGAAGCCGACATCTTTGAAATCTTTGAAATCCGTGTGAAATGAAACACGCGAAGCCTCACCCCACACACGAATCAACATAGAACCAAAATAATCTGGGGAAACGGAGGGATAAATACTTGAAAAAGCAATAACTTTGCAATAATAGAACAAAAAGACAAACTGACACAGCCAAAAGGATGACAAAGGAAAAGACAAGCGAGACGGTGGCAACCACGGAACGACTGTGGAACGCCAACTACATAAAGGTGATGACGACCAACTTCCTGCTCTATTTCGCGTTTTACCTGCTCACCCCTCTCCTGCCTCTCTACCTGAGCGAGGAGTTCGGGGCCACGAAAGACGTGATAGGCACCGTGCTGAGCGGCTACACCGTGGCGGCACTGATAGTGAGGCCGTTTTGCGGATATGTGGTCGACAGCTTCTCAAGGAAAAAGGTGCTCATGGTCTGCCTGACGCTGTTTTTCGTGTGCTTCGCCGGATACATAGCCGCCGGCACGCTGCTCATGTTCGCCATATGCCGCACCATACACGGCGCGCCTTTCGGGGCGGTGACTGTGGCAAACAGCACGTGCGCGATAGACGTGTTGCCGGCGGCGCGACGCAACGAGGGCATTGGCCTCTACGGACTGAGCAACAACTTCGCGATGGCCATAGCGCCGTCGGTGGGGATATGGCTGCACGACGGCATGGGAAGTTATGGCGCGCTGTTCTGGATTGCGCTCGGCGTGGCAGGACTGTCGGTGGTGGTTGCCAGCACCGTGAACCTGCCGGAGAAAGAGATAATAAGAAACAAGAGCAAGATATCGCTCGACCGATTCTTCCTCACCAGGGCGTGGCTGCTGGCCATAAACATCGCCATGTTCGGGTTTTGCTGGGGCGCGCTGAGCAACTACCTGGCGATATACAGCAAGGAGGCCCTTGGCATAACCGGGGGCACGGGCACCTATTTCGCCATTCTGTCTACCGGCCTCTTCCTCTCTCGCCTGCAGGGGCAAAAGTCGCTGAGGGAGGGCAAGCTGACAAACAACGCCGCGGAAGGCATGTGCCTCTCGCTCGTGGGATTTATACTTTTTGTCGCCGTGCCACATCCCGTGGCCTACTATCTGTCGGCATTGATGATAGGCTTGGGCAACGGACACCTCTACCCTGCCTTTCTCAACATGTTCGTGGCCGTGGCACGGCACGACCAGCGCGGCACGGCAAACTCGAGCATCCTCACGGGATGGGACCTCGGATTCGGATTTGGCTGCCTGCTCGGCGGTGTCGTGGCAGAGCACTGGGGCTATGCGGCCACATTCTGGATGGTGACCGCTGAAAACGCCATCGGCGTGATGTTGTTTTTCCTTGCCACTCGGCAATTCTTCGTGGCAAGGAAAAGGAAAGACTGAGAAAGAGGGGGGCGGCCGCAGGTCAGTTGCCCGTGGTGAAGCCACGATCCCACGCGGAGCTGCCGTGGCCCCACAGATTGGTGTCATCATCATTATCGTAGCATAACGACCAGCCGTCGTGCTTTTTCACTGTTATATTTTGTTTCTCGTAAATTTCCTGTTGTCCATGTGGTTGGCGATGCAGGCATTAAAATACAACGTCAACCGACAAAGTGGATTGCTACAAAGCAACAAATAAAAAACTGCCCTATAAAGAATCATGTGATTTTTTTATTACTCATGTTTCGCTATAGAGTAATCTTTTTACATGCAAATGTGGGTAATGTTGTCTTCCGAAAGCTTGCCAAGCATTGATGAATCATTGATAGAAACATGAAGTCTTTGCCATATTTCACGTTATAGAGGACATAATTCTTGACTTCAAGAAATTTAGCGAACGACAAAAATAAGGGGAAAAAGAGAACAAAAAATCTCCATCCGCACTGGGCGAATGGAGATTTCTTTATTGAGATATGATATATTCTTATTATTCAGCCTTAGGAGCCTCCTCAGCTTCAGCCTTAGGAGCCTCTGCCTCAGCCTTAGGAGCAGCCTCTTCTGCAACCTTCTTTGTAGAACGACGGCTACGACGAGTCTTCTTCTCAGCCTTAGGAGCCTTAGCCATGTTCTCATCGAAGTCGACAAGCTCGATGAAGCACATAGAAGCGGCATCACTTGGACGAACGCCCAGCTTGATGATACGAGTGTAACCTCCAGGACGGTCAGCTACGCGAGCTGCAATCTCGCCAAAGAGCTCCTTGACGGCATAGCTCTTCTGAAGATAACGGAAGACGACACGACGTGAAGACGTTGTATCGGTCTTGGAGCGAGTAATCAGCGGCTCTACATACTTCTTAAGAGCCTTGGCCTTTGCGAGAGTCGTAGTGATTCTTTTGTGCATGATAAGGCTGGTAGCCATGTTTGAAAGCATGCTGGCCCTATGAGATGCAGTACGACTCAGATGGTTGAACTTTTTATTGTGTCTCATTTTGTTTTAATGCTTAATTGGACAGTTGAACAGTGACCTGAGGTTTATTCCTTATCCAGTTTATACTTTGAAATATCCATTCCAAACGACAGATTCAGACTCAAGAGCAAATCATCAAGCTCAGAGAGCGATTTCTTACCGAAGTTGCGGAACTTAAGGAGGTCTGTCTTCTGATACTGCACAAGATCAGCAAGAGTTGATACGTCGGCAGCTTTCAGACAGTTGAGCGCACGGACACTCAGATTGAGGTCAGAGAGCTTGGTCTTAAGCAACTGACGCATGTGGAGAACCTCCTCGTCAAACTCCTCATTGCCTTCATTGTCAGTATTCTCCAACGTGATCTTCTCGTCAGAGAAGCAGAGAAGGTGGAAGATGAGAATCTTGGCGGCTTCCTTGAGCGCGTCCTTCGGGTGAATGGATCCATCCGTTGTTACCTCAATGATGAGATTATCGTAGTCGGTCTTTTGCTCGACACGAGTAGGCTCAACACTGTAACGCACATTACGGATAGGTGTGTAGATAGAATCGATGGGAAGTACGTTGACATCGGTGCAGAACTGACGGTTCTCATCAGCGGGGACGTAGCCACGACCCTTGTTGATTGTGAGATCCATCTGGAACGATGCCTTAGAATCTAAATGACAAATCACCAAATCAGGGTTTAACACTTCAAATCCAGTCAGATACTTACCGATATCACCTGCCTTGAACTCCGTGGTGTCCTCCACGGAAATGCTAACTTTCTCGTTCTCGAAATCGTCTACTACTTGTTTGAACCGTACTTGTTTCAGATTCAAAATGATATTGGTGACATCCTCCTTCACACCGGGAACGGTGGCGAACTCATGCTCAACACCGCTTATGCGGACGGTGTTGATGGCATAACCTTCAAGCGAAGAAAGAAGGACGCGGCGAAGGGAGTTACCAATGGTAACGCCAAAGCCAGGCTCGAGAGGGCGGAACTCAAACTTTCCGTAGTGGTCGTTGGCCTCCAACATCACAACTTTATCAGGTTTTTGAAATGCTAATATCGCCATTAATTCAATGATTTTTATTTATTTCGAGTACAACTCAACGATTAACTGCTCCTTGATGTTCTCAGGGATGTCCGTACGCTCAGGCACGTGGAGATACTTACCGCTCTTGGTGTTCTCATCCCATTCCATCCAAGGATACTTGCTGTGGTTGAAACCTGCAAGGGCATTGCCAATCACTTCGAGTGACTTTGCCTTCTCACGCACACCAACAACCTGACCGGGCTTTACCGAGTAGGAAGGAATGCTGACGACCTTACCGTCGACAGTGATGTGCTTGTGGTTGACCAACTGACGGGCTGCAGCTCGTGTAGGAGCAACGCCAAGACGGAAAACGATGTTGTCCAAACGGCTCTCCAACAACTGCAGAAGAACCTCACCTGTCTTACCGTCAGCCTTGGCTGCCTTGTCGAACAAGTTGTGGAACTGACGCTCCAATACACCGTAAGTGTACTTGGCTTTCTGCTTCTCAGCCAACTGCTGACCATACTCGGATGTCTTGCGGCGACGATCATTGCCATGCTGCCCAGGAGGGAAGTTGCGCTTAGACAGTACCTTATCTGCACCAAAGATGGGCTCACCAAAACGGCGTGCGATACGAGACTTAGGACCTATATATCTTGCCATAATTTAAATGCTTTTCTTATTGTATCTAAAGATGTACGTTAGTGGTTCTTATTATACACGACGACGCTTAGGAGGACGGCAACCGTTGTGTGGCAACGGTGTTACGTCAACAATCTCCGTAACCTCGATACCAGCGCCATGAATGGCGCGGATAGCGCTCTCACGACCATTTCCAGGACCCTTAACGTAAGCCTTCACCTTGCGAAGACCAAGTGTATAGGCCACTTTAGCACAATCCTCTGCTGCCATCTGGGCTGCATAAGGAGTATTCTTCTTAGAACCACGGAAACCCATCTTACCAGCTGAAGACCAGGAAATAACCTGACCATCGTTGTTGGCAAGAGACACAATAATGTTGTTAAAGCTGCTGTGAACATGGAGTTGACCTGTAGCTTCAACACGGACATTTCTTTTCTTAGATGTTGCTTTCTGTTGTTTTGCCATAATTAAGTTCCTCCATTAATTACTTAGTAGCCTTCTTCTTGTTAGCAACAGTCTTCTTCTTACCCTTACGAGTACGGGCATTGTTCTTGGTGCTCTGACCACGAACAGGAAGGCCATTACGATGACGGACACCACGGTAGCAACCAATATCCATCAGACGCTTGATGTTCATCTGAATCTCTGAACGGAGGTCACCCTCCACTTTGAATTCAGCGCCGATAATCTCACGGATTTTGGCTGCCTGATCGTCAGTCCACTCGCTGACCTTCAGGTCACGGCTCACGCCTGCCTTATCCAATATCTTTGCTGAACTACTTCGACCTATACCGTAGATATAAGTCAATGCGATCTCGCCACGCTTGTTCTGGGGCAAGTCTACTCCAACAATTCGTATTGCCATTAGTTGAAATAAATTGAATAAAAACTTAACTTTTTGTGTAATTAACGCGTTGTTTTTGCTTAAAAGCGTACAAAAGTAATAAGAAAACTTCAAACAGCTTTCTCATTACCCATAACTTTACGCAATTTTAACGTTTAGCCCTGACGTTGCTTCATCTTGGGGTTCTTCTTGTTGATAACAAACAGGCGACCCTTGCGACGAACGATCTTGCAGTCGGCTGAACGCTTCTTGATGGATGTTCTTGTCTTCATATTTGTAAATGTAAAAAATATGATGTTCTATTTATATCTGAACTCAATCCTTCCCTTAGTGAGGTCGTAAGGGCTCATCGCTACCTTAACTTTGTCACCTGGGAGTATCTTAATGTAATGCAGACGCATCTTGCCCGAGATATTGGCGATGATTTGTACTCCATTCTCAAGCTCTACGCGAAACATGGCGTTGGACAAGCTCTCTATCACTGTGCCGTCCTGCTCAATTGCTGACTGTTTTGACATAATTCTTATTTAACCTTTATCAATGTTCCAAAGAAAGTGAATAAGCCGAGCGTATCAAAACTCAACCTTGAAAGGCTCTCCATCAGGATTCCCAATGGAGAGCCAATCCTGTATTTCATTCATCCGTCCTTGGAAGCATGTATCCAAAGACCATATTAATATGCACTTACAGCGCCAGCCTTACGAGTGTGACCGGAATTCAACAGTCCATCATAGTGACGCATCAAGAGATATGACTCTATCTGCTGCAAGGTATCGATAACGACACCCACCGTGATGAGGAGGGACGTGCCTCCAAAGAACTGTGAGAACGCCTGCTGAACGTTAAGCAACCCTGCCAATGCCGGCATGATGGCTATGAAAGCAATAAACAGTGAACCTGGGAACGTTATGCGTGACATGACTGTGTCGATATACTCGGCTGTGTCATGACCAGGCTTGATACCAGGGATAAAACCGTTGTTGCGTTTCATGTCCTCAGCCATCTGCTGTGGATTCAAAGTGATGGCTGTATAGAAATAGGTGAATGCGACAATCAAGATAACGTAAACTATGTTGTAAACAAGGCTACGGTTATCCATCAAGTTGCGAACCAACCAGCTTGACTCACTGCTCTGATACTGAACGATAGCCAATGGGATAAACATCAATGCCTGGGCAAAGATGATAGGCATCACGTTGGCTGCGAAAAGTTTCAGCGGAATATACTGGCGGGCACCACCCACTTGCTTATTACCGACAAGACGCTTCGCATACTGTACTGGCACCTTGCGAGTACCTTGTGTCAAAAGTATAGAAGCGCAAATGACAGCGTAGAGAATAAGAATCTCGGCGATAAACATCACAAGACCACCACCTGAAATAGCAGTGAACCTCGAGCTAAGCTCTTGGACGAAAGCTTGCGGAAGTCTAGCGATGATACCAATCATGATGACCAATGAGATTCCATTTCCGACTCCCTTGTCAGTTATACGCTCACCCAACCAAAGGATGAACATAGAGCCTGCCGCAAGGATAATAGTCGCAGGAATCATGAACACACTCCAAGATATGCCACTGGCAAGAGCCGAACTGGCTTGCATCTTGAGGTTTATAAGGTAACTCGGTGCCTGGAACAGCAGGATAGCTACTGTCAGCACGCGAGTATACCATTGTATTTTTTTCCTGCCACTCTCACCCTCTCGCTGCATCTTCTGGAAATAAGGCACAGCGACGGCAAGAAGCTGCATGACAATGGAAGCTGAGATGTAAGGCATAATTCCAAGCGCAAAGATAGATGCGTTGGAAAATGCTCCACCAGAGAACATGTCCAGCAGTGACATCAAGCCACCTTTGGTTTGCGACTGAAGTTGGTCAAGCTTGGCGGGATCAATACCCGGAAGCACAACGAAAGATCCAAAACGGTAGATAGCCGTAAACAGGAAAGTAACAAGAAGCCTCTGACGAAGATCCTCAACCCTCCAACAGTTCTTTAGTGTCTCAATTAGCTTTTTCATTATCAAATTTTTGTTGCATTACCACCGACTGCCTTGATAGCTTCCTCAGCAGTCTTAGAGAAGGCGTTAGCTTCTACGTCAACCTTTGCCTTGAGCTCACCATTGCCAAGGATCTTGACAAGTTCCTTGCCATTCGTGAGACCAGCAGCGACAAGCTCTGCGATACCAATCTTCGTGAGGTTCTTTTCCTCGGCGAGCTTCTGAAGGGTTGAGAGATTCACTGCGAAGTACTCCACATGGTTGATGTTCTTGAAACCAGCCTTAGGAACACGACGCTGCAAAGGCATCTGACCACCTTCGAAACCAATCTTTCTCTTGTAACCGGAACGAGCCTTGGCACCCTTGTGACCACGCGTAGAAGTACCACCGAGACCTGAACCAGGACCACGGCCTATACGACGACGTGAATGAGTAGAGCCGGCTGCCGGCTTCAATGTATGTAATTTCATGATTACGTCTGATTTTAAATGTTATTACTTAACGATCTCAACGAGATGGTGCACTTTGCGAACCATACCGAGATTGCTGGGAGTATCCTCAATCTCAACAACTTGAGAAATCTTGTGAAGACCAAGTGCGAGAAGAGTTCTCTTCTGGTCTACAGGAGCGCCGATACGACTCTTGACTTGCTTTACTTTGATTGTTGCCATTGTTTATAATCCCATTAACCGTTAAACACTTTGTCCATGGCGACACCACGCTCACCGGCTACGGTGTAAGCGTCACGCATCTGAGAGAGCGCGAGCACTGTGGCTTTCACCAAGTTGTGGGCATTTGATGAGCCCTTAGACTTTGCAATCACGTCCGTGATACCAGCACTCTCGAGGACGGCACGCATAGCACCACCGGCCTTAAGACCAGTACCTGCTGCAGCGGGCTTCAAGAGAACCTGAGCACCACCAAACTTCACCTCCATCTCATGAGGCACCGTGCCCTTGAGCACGGGAACCTTGAAGAGGTTCTTCTTGGCAGCGTCTGTGCCTTTTTGGATTGCGGCGGTAACCTCACCAGCCTTACCCAAGCCATAACCAATCACGCCGTTGCCATCACCGACTACGACAATGGCAGCGAATGTAAAGGTACGACCACCCTTGGTAACTTTCGTCACACGGTTGATAGCAACCAGGCGGTCCTTCAATTCAGCGTCACTATTAACTCTTACTTTATTCATTGCCATAATCGATTAGAAATTAAGTCCACCCTTACGAGCAGCGTCAGCAAGAGCCTGAACGCGGCCATGATAGAGATAGCCATTACGGTCAAAAACCACTGCCTCAACACCTGCAGCCTTGGCCTTCTCTGCCAAAGCCTCACCAACCTTCTCAGCCTGCTGAATCTTAGGAAGCTTCTCCAAGCCTAAAGAAGAGGCGGAAGCCACGGTCTTGCCCTCTATGTCATTAATCACTTGTGCGTAAATCTGCTTGTTGGAGCGGAACACAGTAAGACGGGGACGCTCAGCTGTTCCCTTGACGTTCTTGCGAATGCGGAACTTTATCTTGATTCGTCTTTCTACTTTCTTTGTTGTCATGATTTCGTTGTCACTTTAAAAGTTACTTAGCTGCAGCTGTCTTACCAGACTTTCTGCGGATGACCTCACCCTTGAAGAGTATACCCTTACCCTTATAAGGCTCAGGCATGCGGAAAGAACGAATTTTAGCACAAATAAGACCAAGCAGCTGCTTGTCTGCGCTCTCCAGCATAATCTGTGGGTTCTGGTTGCGCTCAGACTTTGTCTCAACCTTCACCTCCTTAGGGAGCTGGAGGAAGATCGGGTGAGTGTAACCGAGAGAGAACTCGAGAAGATTTCCCTGGTTGGAAACACGATAACCGACACCGATAAGCTCAAGATGCTTCTTGAAACCCTCGCTTACACCAACAACCATGTTGTTGATCAAAGAGCGATAAAGGCCGTGGAAAGCCTGCTTCTGCTTGTAGTCAACGGGGCTATTCTCATCAACCTCGAAGGTGATATGACCATCTTCCTGAACCATCTTGATAGAAGGATCAAGATACTGTGAGAGTTCACCCTTAGGACCCTTAACGGTAACAACGTTCTCCTTCGCATCGAAGTTAACTGTAACTCCAGCGGGAACACTAATTGGCAATTTACCTATTCTTGACATAACTTAAACCTCCAATTAATAGACGTAGCAAAGAACCTCGCCACCAATCTTAAGGTCAGCGGCCTCCTTGTTTGTCATGACTCCCTTAGATGTAGACAGGATTGCGATACCCAGTCCGTTAATAACTCTCGGCATGTCCTTGTAACCGGTGTAACGGCGAAGGCCAGGTGTGGAAACGCGCTTCAAGCTCTTGATGGCGTTTTCCTTTGTTTGTGGATCATACTTCAAGGCAACCTTGATAGTACCTTGAGGACCATCCTCGACGAACTTGTAGTTCAGGATGTAACCCTTCTCGAAGAGAATCTTCGTGATAGATTTCTTCATGTTTGACGCAGGAACCTCAACCACGCGGTGATGAGCCATGATTGCGTTTCTGAGCCGTGTCAGATAATCTGCTATTGGATCTGTCATAAAATAAAAATGTTTAATTAATCGGGACTACCCCGACAATATTAAATATGTGAGTGTCTCTTTTAATACCTTTTGTTTAGTTGACAGCTTTGATACCGATAAAAGCATCATGCTGTCAACCAAAGGTTAGAGTGTATTTACCAGCTTGCCTTCGTCACGCCGGGAATCAAGCCCTGAGAAGCCATCTCACGGAACTGGATACGTGAAATACCGAACTGACGGATAAATCCACGTGGACGACCTGTAATCTTGCAGCGGTTGTGCTGGCGGATAGGGTCTGCGTTCTTTGGAATGGCCTGCAACTTACGTGCAGCCTCATAAGCCTCAGCGGGGTCGTTAGAAGTAGCGATAATCTTCTTCAGAGCCGCACGCTTTTCAGCATAGCGGGCAGCGAGCTTGGCGCGCTTAACCTCGCGAGCCTTCATAGATTCTTTTGCCATATCTCTTAATCGTTTTTAGCGTTTTTGAAAGGAAGGCCGAATGCCTTAAGCAGAGCGAAACCCTCCTCATCAGTAGTGGCTGATGTGACGAAAGTGATGTTCATACCCTGAAGGCGGTCCACCTGATCAATGTTGATCTCTGGGAAGATGATTTGCTCATCGATACCGAGAGTGTAGTTACCGCGACCATCAAACTTAGAGTTGATACCTTTGAAGTCACGAATACGAGGAAGAGCGATCTTCACGAGACGCTCCAAGAACTCGTACATGCGCTCACGGCGAAGTGTTACCATCACGCCGATAGGCATCTTCTTACGAAGCTTGAAGTTAGCGATATCCTTCTTAGAGTATGTAGCCACGGCTTTCTGGCCGGTGATGGCAGTGAGCTCGTTGATAGACACATCGATAATCTTCTTGTCCTGAGTGGCATCGCCAAGACCCATGTTGATGACGATCTTCTTCAGGGCAGGAATCTGCATGGCAGAAGAATAGTTGAACTGCTCTTTGAGAGCTGGAGCGATTTGCTCGTTATACTGTTTCTTTAACTGTGCTGTATCCATTACTTGATCTCCTCCCCTGACTTTTTAGCGATGCGGATAACATTCTTACCCTCGTGCTTAACAGCGATGCGGGTAGCCTTGCCACTCTTAGGATCGATAAGGCTGATGTTTGAGATGTGAATAGGAGCCTCCTGCTTCACGATTCCTCCTTGAGGATTCTTAGCTGAAGGCTTCGTGCTCTTTGAAACCATGTTGACACCCTCAACGATGGCACGGTTCTCTTTCACAAGCACCTTGAGCACTTTACCCGTCTTGCCCTTGTCGGAACCGGCAATGACGATGACGTTGTCGTCTTTCTTGATATGTAACTTACTCATTACTTCTTTCATTTAAAAGATTAAAGAACCTCAGGTGCGAGAGACACGACCTTCATGTTGACAGCACGCAGCTCACGGGCTACAGGGCCGAAGATACGGCTACCGCGAAGCTCACCAGCGTTGTTGAGCAACACGCAAGCATTGTCGTCAAAACGGATGTAAGAGCCATCCGGACGACGGATCTCTTTCTTGGTGCGAACGACTAAAGCCTTAGATACCGCACCCTTCTTCAAGTCACTGGTTGGCAGGACGTTCTGGACAGCAACAACTATGACGTCGCCGACACTTGCGTAACGACGGCCGGTACCACCGAGCACACGGATGCACATAGCCTCACGAGCGCCACTGTTGTCTGCTACTGTAAGTTTTGTTAATGCCTGTATCATAATTACTTAGCCTTTTCTACGATTTGTACTAATCTCCACCTCTTGGTCTTGGAAAGTGGACGAGTCTCCATAATCTGGACAGTATCACCCATATGGGCCTCGTTCTTCTCGTCGTGAACGTGATACTTCTTCGTCTTCTGGACGAATTTACCATAAATAGGGTGCTTCTCCTTGAACTTAGCTGCGACAACGATAGTCTTGTCCATCTTGTCACTGATAACGACACCCTGTCTTACCTTTCTTAAATTACGTGTTTCCATTTGTGTCATTACTTGTTAAGTTCCCTTTCGCGAAGCACTGTCTTCATGCGTGCAATATCACGACGCGCAGCTTTGATCTGTGACGGATTCTCAAGCGGTGAAATCTGATGGTTGAGCTTAAGCTGCTTGTAAGCTGCCTCAGATTGCGCCAGCTTCTCGCGCAAGTCCTTGTCGGCGAGTTCTGTGATTTCTTTGATCTTCATTATTATGCGTTTTTGTCGTAATCACGACGGATGACGAATTTTGTCTTCACTGGGAGTTTCTGGGCTGCCAGGCGAAGGGCCTCCTTGGCCACATCGAGGCTGACGCCTTCCACTTCGAAGAGTATACGACCCGGAGTGACAGGAGCTACCCATCCAGCTGGATCACCCTTACCTTTACCCATTCGGACGTCTGCAGGCTTGCGAGTGATTGGCTTGTCAGGGAAGATGCGGATCCAGACCTGACCCTCACGGTTCATGTAACGGTTGACAGCTACACGAGCTGCCTCAATCTGGCGGCTGTCCAGCCATTTGCTCTCAAGGGTCTTGATGCCGAACGAGCCGAAAGCCAGTTGCGTGCCGCGATGAGCGTTGCCTTTGTTGCCACGTCCATCTTGCGGCCTTCTATATTTTACTCTTTTTGGCTGTAACATTGTAGATGATTCTTTTAGCGATTATTGTTTCTACGGCGTCCGCCACGGTTGCGGCGCTCACCGTCGCGGCGTGAGCCACGTTCGTTACGATCCTGCTGGAAGTTAGGAGCGAGCTCCTTCTTGCCATAGACCTCACCACGCATGATCCACACCTTGATACCAAGCAGGCCGACCTTTGTCAGAGCCTCTGTCTGACAGTAGTCGATGTCGGCACGGAAAGTGTGCAGAGGAGTACGACCCTCCTTGAACATTTCCTTACGTGCGATCTCGGCACCGTTGAGACGACCAGTGATCTGCACCTTTATGCCTTCAGCGCCTGCGCGCATTGTGTTCTGCACAGCCATCTTGATGGCACGGCGATAAGCCATGAGGTGTTCAATCTGGCTTGCGATGTTCTCACCAACGATTGTGGCGTCAAGCTCAGGACGCTTAACCTCGAAAATGTTGATCTGGATATCCTTCTTATAGAGCTTCTTCAGCTCCTCCTTCAACTTGTCCACATCATGACCAGCCTTACCGATGACGATACCTGGACGGGCAGTGCAAATAGTGATGGTGACGAGTTTGAGAGTACGCTCGATGATGATGCGTGAAACCTGGGCTTTCTCGAGACGCTTCTTCAGGTAAGTGCGAATCTGCTTGTCCTCTACGAGGTTGTCGCCGAAGTTCTTGCCACCGAACCAATTAGAATCCCAACCACGGATTATACCAAGACGGTTGCTTATTGGATTAACTTTCTGTCCCATTCTATTTAATCTTTATCGTCATTAGTTTTGGCATCCACGAACAAAGTGACGTGGTTAGAGCGCTTGCGGATTCTGTATCCGCGACCCTGTGGTGCCGGTCTCATACGCTTCATGGTTACGCCTTCGTCTACGAAGACCTTGCTGATGTACAGCTCTCCGTCCTCAGCCTTGCGATCGTTCTTGGTCTCCCAGTTAGCGATAGCAGAGCGAAGAAGCTTCTCCACGTCCTGTGCGGCACGCTTCTTCGAGAACTTGAGCACGCCAAGGGCACGGTTGACCTCCATACCACGAACCATGTCTACCACGTAGCGCATCTTGCGGGGAGAGGAGGGAACGCCAACGAGCTTGGCGAAGTATTGATTCTTACGGGCTTCATTTAACTTTTCAGCCGCGTTATGTTTTCTTGCTCCCATTATGTTTGCTTGAATTTAATGCTTATCCCGATTACTTCTTGTTGTTTCCGGTATGACCACCGAAGCGACGTGTGAGGGCGAACTCTCCGAGGCGGTGACCCACCATGTTCTCAGTAATGTACACGGGGATAAATTTGTTACCGTTATGAACTGCGACAGTATGACCCACGAAGTCAGGTGAAATCATACATGCTCTGGCCCATGTCTTGACAACGCTCTTCTTGCCGCTCTCGTTCATGGCAAGGATTTTCTTCTCGAGCGAGACATTGATGTAGGGGCCTTTTTTAAGTGAACGACTCATAATTTGCTCTGTGTTTTAAGTTACTTCTTGTTAGCCCTCTCGATAATGTACTTGTTCGAGAGCTTCTTCGGTGCGCGAGTCTTGAGGCCCTTAGCGTACAAGCCCTTGCGTGAGCGTGGATGTCCACCGCTCTGGCGGCCTTCACCACCACCCATCGGGTGATCAACAGGGTTCATCACAACACCACGGTTGTGAGGACGACGACCGAGCCAACGTGAGCGACCGGCCTTACCAGACTGCTCAAGAGCGTGGTCTGAGTTGCCTACGCTACCTACAGTTGCCTTACAAGCTGAGAGGATCTTGCGAGTCTCGCCTGAAGGAAGCTTGATAACACAGTAGGAACCTTCACGAGAAGTAAGCTGAGCAAAGTTACCAGCCGAACGAACGAGCAATGCACCCTGTCCCGGACGCAACTCGATGTTGTGGATCACGGTACCGACAGGAATGTTCGCAAGTGGAAGGGAGTTGCCAACCTCAGGAGCTGCCTCAGCGCCCGACATCAGCTTGTCGCCAACCTTCAATCCGTTAGGAGCAATGATGTAACGTTTCTCGCCATCTGCGTAGAAGAGAAGAGCGATACGAGCCGAACGGTTAGGATCATACTCGATTGTCTTCACTACAGCAGGAACACCATCTTTCTCTCGCTTGAAGTCAATGAGACGATACTTCTTCTTGTGGCCGCCGCCGATGTAGCGGACAGTCATCTTACCGGTGTTGTTTCGACCGCCGGTTGAACGCTTACCGTAAACGAGAGACTTCTCTGGCACGGATGCAGTAATCTCCTCGAACGTGCCAATAACCTTGTGTCTTTGACCCGGAGTGACCGGGCTGAATTTACGTACTGCCATTTCTTATTTTAGATATTGCTGTAAAAATCAATAGTGTCACCGTCTTTCAAGGTGATGTAAGCCTTCTTGAACGCGTTCTTCTGACCGCGGATAAGGCCTGCCTTGGTGTAACGGCTTGAGCGCTTGCCGGCAAAGCGTGCTGTGTTGACAGCGACAACCTTCACGTTGTAAAGGCTCTCTACCTCTTTCTTAATCTGGAGCTTGTCGGCATCGGGGCGAACGATAAAACCGTAGCGGTTTGAGTTCTTCTCCGTGATTCTGTTCTGTTTCTCTGTTACCAGAGGCTTAATGATAATGTTTGCCATTTCTTTCTTCCAAATTACTTGTTAAGCACGCTGTTGATCATCTCCAGGGAAGCCTCTGCAATCACGAGCACATCAGCGTTCAAAATTTTGTACGTATTGATGTTGTTTGCGCTCATGATCTCAGCCTTCTGCAGGTTGCGAGCGGACAAATATACATTTTTATTCACTTCTGGCAAAACCACGAGTGTCTTCTTGCCCTCGACTTTAAGATTTTTAGCGATATTTACGAAATCTTTAGTCTTTGGAGCTGCCATATCGAAGTTATCAACCACGATAATCTCGTTGTCCTTAGCCTTGTAAGAGAGAGCTGACTTACGAGCAAGAATCTTTACTTTCTTATTGAGCTTGAAGCTGTAGTCGCGTGGCTTAGGACCGAAAACACGTCCACCGCCCACGAGGACAGGTGAGTTGATGTCACCGCGACGAGCGCCGCCGCCGCCCTTCTGGCGACCGAGCTTGCGTGTAGAGCCGCTGTGCTCGCTACGTTCCTTAGACTTTGCCGTTCCCTGACGCTGGTTTGCCAAATACTGCTTAACGTCGAGATAGATGACGTGATCGTTTGGCTCAATGCCGAAGACAGCGTCATTCAATGTAACCTTCTTGCCGGTCTCTTGACCGTTGATATTCAAAACGCTGAGTTCCATTACTTCTGAATTAAAACAGTTGAACCATTGTAACCTGCCGTAGAACCCTTCACGATGATGAGGTTCTGCTCAGGGATTACCTTTAACACTTTGAGGTTCTGGGTTGTCACCCTGTCGCCTCCCATTTGGCCGCCCATGCGCATGCCCTTGAACACCTTTGCAGGGTAAGAACAAGCACCGATTGAACCTGGCTTGCGGAGACGGTCATCCTGACCGTGAGTAGCCTGTCCGACACCGCCGAAACCATGACGCTTCACAACGCCCTGGAAGCCTTTACCCTTGGATGTGCCAACCACATCGACGTACCCCACGCCATTGAACATCTCAACAGTGAGAGTATCACCGAGATTGTACTCCTCGTCAAACTTGAACTCGGCCAAGTGCTTTTTCGGTGTTGTACCAGCCTTCTTGAAGATTCCTGTCATAGGCTTGTTGGTGCGCTTTTCCTTAGCCTCACCATAGCCCAGCTGATAGGCTTTGTAACCGTCCTTCTCGACAGTCTTCACCTGGGTTACAACACAAGGACCAGCTTCGATAACAGTGCACGGCACGTTCTTGCCGTCGGCACTGAAAACGGATGTCATTCCGATTTTTCTTCCAATTAATCCTGGCATCTCAGTTTAAAAAATTAAATAATAATATAATATTGTTTTATGTTCTCTTTAAGTGATACCCGCTTTTCTCAAGCTCACAACACACTTAAAAAGAACCGCTCACTTCTTCCAAACTGAAGGCCAAGTTGCTCTAATTCAGCGTATTGATGGCTACGAGCCAGCGCAATACCCACTTTTGCGGTGCAAAGTTACGACTTTTTGCGCTAACAGCCAAGCTTTTACGCCATTATTTTCAAAGTTTTTAGCCTTAGGCGTTTCGGATGTGCTAACGTGCGACACGCTGATGACAACATCATTTCCCCAAATGCCGCTTGATAATCGGGGTCATGTAGTCGGCGCAGCGCTCGAACCCGAGGTCGGTGAAGTGTATGCCGTCCACGGTGCCCTCGTTGTCGGAGCCAATCATGTCGGCCGACGAGACGAAATACACGTTTTTGTCGCCCGCGGCGCGAAACTTCTTGTAAAACTTGGCAAGCGTGGCATTCTTCTCGTTGATGGTCTTCCGAGTCTCCGAGTCGAATCGTGTCGGCGGGAATATCGGGTTCTCCACAAGGAGTATTGGCGTGTCGGGGTGTGCCTTGCGCAGGATGGAGTAGAAGCGTTCTATCTTCTCGTTTATCAAGTCGCTCGTGCAGTTTGGCAGCATGTCCATGATGTAAAGTCCTGCGTCGTGGCGAGCCATTATCTCAGCGACCTCAGGGTCGAGCTTGCCATTGCCGCTGAACCCGAGATTCACCACCACGCGGTTGAGCCTGCGCTCCACGATGTTTGTCGCCGCCATGCCTGGCCTTGAGGCGCAGCCGCCTTGCGTGATGCTCGTGCCATACCACACCACTGGCTTGTTCTCGGCCGGCAACGCCACACGCGGCTTGTCAATGGTCGCGCCTTCCTCAACGCCTATCTCAAGTGAGTCGATGCCCTCATAGAGTGGCAGGTAGAGCATGTACTCGTGCTCCTTGCCGTCAAGGTTCTCTATTATCTTCGACTTGTTTACCAGTCGTCCTTGCGGCTTGGCGCTGTTCACGAAAACCCACTGGCCCTTGTCCTGCAAGCAATAGAGGTCGAGGCCGCGAATGCCCGTGGCGGTCATGTGGTTCATGTTGAACACCGAGTGGTTCTTCCATCTCACGCCAATCTGCCTCGCGTCGGAGCGGAAGCGCACGGCCATGCCCGCCGTGTTCTGGCCAAGGTTCCAAAGCGCGTCGCGCACCTTGCCCTTCAGCGAGTCGGGCATACGGGTGTACACACGTGGCTCATCCGGCACGGGTTGGCCTATGACCTTAAATTGCGTAGCTTCATGATAGCGAAGCTGTGCCATGGCGGTGGCACATAGGGCAAGCAGCAAGGCGAACAGCGTAGAAAGTCTTTTCATGGTATTAATTTTTTAGATTGACGGCACAAAGATAAGCGTTTTCACGCAAAAGTGTGTATTTTTGCATTACAATTATAGTAAACTCAGAAAGAAAGGCCCTCTTTCTTTAGTCTTGGCCATGAGCACACGGTCATGGTCATGTTTTTCAAGAGGGCTAATATAATAGTGAGATGGGACATCTTTTCAGGAAAGCCAACATGGCAGATATTGATGGCATAATGAGCATCATAGATTTCGCGAGGCGACAAATGCTGAAATAGGGCATGGCGGCAACGCGTATATATAATAATGTGTAAACAGGAAACGCAATCACGACAATGAATATCAAATCAATAAGTAGCCGGCTGAAGGGCAACCCCACCATGGTGGAGGGCACGGTCTATTCGATGCTCATCATTTGCGGCATCTCGCATTTCTTGAACGACATGATCCAATCCATCATCCCTTCCATCTACCCCATCGTGAAAGACAAGTTCGACTTCTCGTTCGCGCAGATAGGCATCATCACCTTGGTGTTCCAGATGACGTCATCCATCCTGCAACCCTTCACGGGGCTCTATGCCGACAAGCATCCGCGACCTTACGCCCTCTCGGTGGGCATGTGCTTCACCTTGGCGGGACTGTTGCTGCTTGCTTTCGCCGAGAATTATTTTCTGATTCTCTTGGCCGTTAGCGTGGTGGGGCTCGGCTCTTCGGTCTTCCATCCCACGGCCTCACGCGTGGCGCAGTTGGCCTCGGGCGGCAAGAAGAGCTTGGCGCAGTCCATCTTCCAGGTGGGCGGCAACGGCGGCTCGGCGGTAGGCCCGTTGCTTGCGGCCCTCGTCATCTTGCCTTTCGGCCAGCACGCCATAGCCTGGTTTGCCTTGGCGGCGCTGCTGGCGGCTATCATCATGGTCAGGCTTGGCGCTTGGTACAAGGCGAGACTCGCCTACGTGGTCAACCATCCGCAGAAGCAACCTCTCCTCAACCACGACATCTCCAAGCGGGCCAAATATGGGGCATTGGCCATCCTCATCCTACTGGTCTTCTCTAAGTATTTCTACACGGCGTGCATCACCAGCTACTTCACGTTCTTCCTTATAGACAAGTTTGGCGTCAGCGTGCAGACGTCGCAGCTATGCCTGTTCGTCTTCCTTGCCGCCTTCGCCATCGGGACGGTGGCGGGAGGCATGCTGGGCGACAGGTTCGGCAGGAAATACGTCATCTGGTTCTCCATCTTGGGGGCCGCGCCGTTCGCCATAGCCATGCCTTTCGTGGGTTTCGCTTGGACCATCGTCTGCACCTTCCTCTCCGGTCTCATCATCGCCTCGGCGTTCTCGTCTATCGTGGTCTACGCCACCGACTTGATGCCCGACAAGGTGGGACTGATAGCCGGCGTCTTCTTCGGACTGATGTTCGGCTTGGGCGGCCTGGGCTCCGCCTTCTTCGGATGGCTCGCCGACAAGACCAGCGTCGAGTTCATCTTCCAGGTAAGTGCCTTCCTGCCACTCCTCGGCATCATAGCCGGCTTCTTGCCTAACACGCAGAAAACAAGCAAACAGATTGACCTTGAGAAAGGTAAACGAATGTAAAAAAATGAAAGCGCAATTCCCAACTGTCGACAACAGTAGCTCATAAGAATGTAACGGCCTATCTACTTTTCATGTAAAATAAGGCAATGATAAAGCTCAAAACTTGTAAAATAAGGCAATGGGACTGACACAAAGAAGACTTGGGTATAAGGCCTAAAAAGGCAAAGCATTTCCCTTGTCATCCAAAAGGCCAACGTTAACGCCATAAAAAACACAAGATGATAAAAATAACCGGTAATGGCTTTGCGGATAGGGCAATAATGATTATATTTGCAAAACAAACGACTTGATTTTATGGAAGAAAGCAAATACATACGTTTTGACTGGGCCATGAAACGACTGCTCAGGCAAAGATGAAAAGCCTTGGCCTGCCGGCTGACACCATCCCAAAGATAACCGGGCTGACCGTCGAAGACATCAACAGCCTGTAAACACCCATACCACATTATTATATTAATACACGCGCGACAACAACATCATGACAAAATAATGGAAAGACCAACTCTCACCAACAAGCAGTATGTCCTGCCGTTCATCCTCGTAACCACCCTCTTCTTCCTCTGGGGCTTCGCCCGCGCCATTCTCGACGTGCTCAACAAGCACTTCCAGAACGCGCTCGACATTTCCATGTCGCAATCGTCGCTCATCCAAGTCACCACTTACCTCGGCTATTTCATCATGGCCATTCCCGCCGGCTGGTTCATCAACCGCCACGGCTACCGCACCGGCGTCATCTTCGGCCTGATGCTCTTTGGCGTCGGCTCGCTGCTCTTCATCCCCGGCGCCGAGGCCGGCACGTTCTACGCCTACCTGGGCGCGCTCTTCATCATAGGGTGCGGACTGGTGTTTCTCGAGACGTCGGCCAACCCTTATGTCACCGAGCTTGGCAACCCGGCCACAGCCACGAGCCGCCTCAACTTCTCGCAGTCGTTCAATGGCCTCGGCTCGCTTGCCGCCACGTTCATCGTGGGCCAGTTTCTCTTCACCGGCGACAACGCGCGCGGCAAGGTGGTGCTGCCCTACGCCATTCTCGGCATCATCGTGCTCATAATAGCCGTGGTCTTCTCCTGCGTCAGGCTGCCGGAGATAAGCCACAAGGCCACCAATGAAGACAGCGAGCAGGGCACGCGCATAGTGAAGCTCTTCCGCCACCACCCCATGTTCGTCTTCGGCCTCTTCTCGCTCCTGGCCTACGAGGTGGCGGAGATCAGCATCAACAGCTATTTCATCAACTTCGTCACGGCAAAGGGATGGATGACCGACAACACCGCCTCCATCGTGCTCACCGCCGCGCTGGCGTTCTTCATGCTCGGACGCTTCGGCGGCAGCTGGATCATGCGGACCGTGAAGGCGGAGACCATGCTCCTCGCCTGCGCCGGGGGAAGCGTGATAAGCATAGGCCTCGTGCTCTGCAACCTCGGCAAGCTGTCAATGATAGCCTTGGTATGCAACTACATCTTCGAGGCCATAATGTTCCCCACCATCTTCTCGCTCTCGCTGCGAGGGCTGGGCAACCTCACCAAGAGCGCGTCGTCGCTGCTGATGATGACGCCGATAGGCGGCTGCGGATTCCTGCTGATGAGCATCATCGCCGAGTCTACGCAGATGATGTCGCTGCCGTTTATCATTCCCTTCCTCTGCTTCTTCCTCGTGTTGCTTTTCGCTTTGGAACTCGCGCGAAAGGGCAAGGGCCACGACCCCGTGCTGACGCTTTAAGGCGCGGCGCCTACATGGCATGACAATTTTGCAAAACGGATATTGCAAAACCGCAAAGCAACGGCAACGCGGCACTTCCAATTACCTTTTTTTAATATTCGGAAACGTTAAATAACCATCAAGGACATGGTAAAAGGAAATATATGTGCTAAATTTGCATGCTGAAGAGAGCAAGGCCGTCTCTCTTTATACAGGATTTCAAAAGGAAAACAATTATCTTTTAAACATTTAATAAAATGGTTAACTACAAAGATTTGGGTCTCGTCAACACACGCGAGATGTTCAAGCGCGCCGTAACAGGCGGTTATGCTGTACCAGCATTCAACTTCAACAACCTTGAGCAGCTTCAGGCTATCATCACAGCCAGCTCTACGCTCAAGAGCCCTGTCATCCTTCAGGTTTCTAAGGGTGCCCGCGCATACGCTAACCCTATCCTGCTCCGCTACATGGCACAGGGTGCCGTGGAGTTCGCCAAGAGCCTCGGCTGCAACCATCCTGAGATCGTGCTGCACCTCGACCACGGTGACACTTTCGAGCTTGTCAAGGACTGCGTAGACCTCGGCTTCTCAAGCGTCATGATTGACGGTTCAAGCAAGCCTTACGAGGAGAACATCGAGCTCACACGCAAGTGCGTGGAGTACGCCCACAAGTATGACGTCACTGTCGAGGCTGAGCTCGGCGTGCTCGCCGGCGTTGAGGACGAGGTCGCTGCTGAGGAGAGCCACTACACAAAGCCTGAGGAGGTCATCGACTTCTCAAAGCGCTCTGGTTGCGACAGCCTCGCCATCTCTATCGGCACAAGCCACGGTGCTTACAAGTTCAAGCCCGAGCAGTGCACACGCGACCCGAAGACTGGCCGCCTGGTTCCTCCTCCATTGGCATTCGACGTGCTCGCCGAGATCGAGAAGAAGCTCCCTGGCTTCCCAATCGTGCTCCACGGCTCTTCTTCAGTGCCACAGCAGTATGTAGACATCATCAACAAGTTCGGTGGCAAGCTGCCTAACGCCGTTGGTATCCCAGAGGAGCAGCTCCGCAAGGCTTCAAAGAGCGCTGTCTGCAAGATCAACATCGACTCAGACTCTCGTCTGGCTTACACTGCCGGTGTGCGTGAGACTCTTGCTGAGCATCCTGACTACTTCGATCCTCGCCAGTATGGCAAGGTGGCTCGCAACTACATGATTGACATGTACGAGGAGAAGATCAAGGACGTGCTGGGCTCTGACAACAAGCTCGCCAACTGCGACTAATCTGCCTTTCTGTCTCCACGCGTGGAGATAAGAAAAGACAAACGCCATAAAGGGCGCGGAAGACTTCATGTCTTTCGCGCCTTTTCCGTTTACTGACAAATACATGAATTGTCGCACATTGCGCTTTGCCGTGGATTTTGTGTGATGCTTTGCAGGTGCGGCCCCTAACCATCCCTACCCGCACCCTGCAAAGCAAACCATTAAAATATTTTACAAATGGTCGTCTGAGAATCGATTTTTTTCAACCAAGCTGTCGCTTGCGTGGAAATGACGCGATTATGGGCCATTTTGGTAAACCGTTGATTATTAATCGGTTATATTTTTAGCGACTTTTTAGCGTCGCCAATCCGCAAAAATGGCGTTGCCGTTACACTGTAATCGCATCGCCGTTACGGTGTAATCGCGTTGCCGTTACGGTGCAATCGCATTGCCGTTACGGTGTAACGGCGACGCCATTTGGCTACTATCGCAAAAAAAACTGGCAGAAAAGCCGCCAACGGCGTGGTCAAGAGGCAGAAGGCTACCCTTTTCCCGCTCTAAATGCACTGGTTTCCAAGTGTTAAATTTCGGCAATAATATTTTACAATTTACCATGCTTTGCCGCTTTTCTTTCGAACATGGATTAAACGGATTAAACACACGTCGGTGGCACATCCGGGAAATCCGGAATATCCGTGTTCGGTTAAACCACAATGATGACAATGGCCATTCGGGTGGCGGACAAAAAACAACATTTGTCAATATTTATTCCCTTTGGGAGCCATGCGGCCTTGCCTCCGCGAACAACCTCGCGTTTCTTAATTTATGTTTCATTGGCATGATGTATTGTTAACTTTTGTTACCTACGCTGAAGTATTGGCGTTAAGTTTTGATAATATTAATATTCTGGCTATATTTGCTGCAACATAACTAAAAACGAAACCCAAAAGTCAAAAAAAGCGAAATTCAAAAAAGATAATGCTGACGCAAGGACAGACCGTCGAGCATGCGTGATTGTCGTGCCAAGCCTTAGCCTATAGTCTATAGTCTGAAAAACAAGAAAGATAAAGGAGCCGCACTCCTTTTGGTATTATAATTCACAAACAAAATCCTACTATTAATGGACAAACAACTATCTCATTTCAGTCATGCCCTGAGACGAATGGGCATGATGATGGTCATGATGCTCTTTGCCGTAATGGTTTACGCACAGAACGTCAAGGTAACAGGTACCGTCACCGACTCATCGGGCGAGCCCATCGTGGGCGCTTCCGTCGTGGTGGTGGGCGCCAAGGGTGGCACCGTTACCGACTTGGACGGTAAATACTCATTGCTGGTATCGCCACAGGCTACGCTTCGCATCACATATCTCGGATTCAAGAACGAGGAAGTGAAGGTGGGCAACCGCAAGGTGATAGACGTGGAAATGAAATCGGCCGACACCGAGCTCAACGAAGTGGTGGTCGTGGGTTACGGCACGCAGAAGAAGGTGAACGTCACCGGAGCCGTGTCGATGGTGGGCGCCGAGGTGCTCGAAGACCGCCCCGTGACCAACGTCACGCAGGCCCTGCAGGGTGCCGTGCCTGGCTTGAACTTCTCCGCCAACAGCAATGGCGGTATGCTCAACAACTCGATGGCCATCACCATCCGTGGTACCGGATCTATCGGTAACGGCTCCACTGACTCTCCTCTCATCCTCATCGACGGCATCGAGGGCGACATCAACAGCCTTAACCCCAACGACATCGAGAGCGTATCCGTGTTGAAGGACGCCGCATCGGCATCCATCTACGGCACGCGCGCCGCATTCGGCGTGATTCTCATCACGACAAAGAGCGGCAAGTCGGGAAAGGTGAGGGTCAACTACAGCGGCGACGTGCGCTTCTCAACCGCCACGCAGCTGCCTGAGATGGTCAACTCGCTCGACTTCGCCAACTACTGGAACCTGGCAAGCAACAACTCCGGCTCTGGCGACCAGTTCGACCACGAGGCCATGGAGCGCATCCAGAACTACATTAACGGTGTCTACAACGACCCGACGCAGCCCGAATATTATGGCGTGAGACCTGCCTCCAACAACCGCTGGAGCATCTACGGCGGTTCGTTCGCCAACACCAACTGGTTCAACGAGTTCTATAAGAAGAACGTGCCTTCCACGCAGCACAACCTCTCGATGTCTGGCGGCAACGACAAGGTGAGCTGGCTGTTGAGCGCCGGATACCTGATGAACAACGGTCTTATCCGCCACGGACACGACGAGCTGGACCGCTACACCATGAACGGCAAGATAAGCGCGCAACTCGCGTCGTGGGCTAAGGTGGAATACTCCACCAAGTTCATGCGCTCCGACTATGAGAGGCCTCAGTATCTCTCCGGATTGTTCTTCCACAACATAGCGCGCCGCTGGCCGACCTGCCCGACCGTGGACCCCAACGGCCACTGGATAGACGGCATGGAGATTGCCGAACTGGAAGACGGTGGCACCACAAACCAGCGCACCAACCAGTTCACGCAGCAGCTCAACTTCACCTTCACCCCAATCAAGGGCTGGAACATCCACATCGACGGCGCCATGCGCAACAACTTCTACAAGTCGAAGACCGACCAGTTCCCCGTCTATTCTTACTATGCTGACGGCACGCGCTGGCTGCGCGACTCAGGCTACGGCTCAGTGGCGAGCGTGAGCGACTACCGCTCAGAGGCCGACTACTTCTCGTTCAACGGCTATACCGACTACACCCGCAGCATCGGCCTGCACAACCTCAAGGGCATGCTCGGCGTGAACTTCGAGAAATACGGCACCAACAACGTTAGCGCCTCTGGCACCAACCTCGTGGACAACAGCTTCCCATACCTGAGCCTCACGCAGAAGAACCCACGCGTGAGCGACGCCTACTGGCACCGCGCCACCGCCGGCTACTTCGCCCGCGTCAACTACGACTACGACAGCAAGTACCTCATGGAGTTCAACCTGCGCTACGACGGCTCGTCGCGCTTCACCAACGACAACCGCTGGGCATGGTTCCCGTCTGTGTCGGCTGGTTGGAACATGGCACGCGAGGGCTTCTTCAAGCCGCTCTCTTCCACCGTGCAGACCTTGAAGCTGCGCGCCTCTTGGGGCCAGCTCGGCAACACCAGCTCCAAGTACGACTCGTTCTGGGCGTGGTACCCGTTCTACCAGCAGCAGGGCGTGGGCTCGCAGAGCAGCTCATGGCTCATCAACGGCGCGCGACAGAACACCGCAGGCCTGCCTGGCATCGTGAACAGCACCATGACATGGGAGACCGTTGAGACATGGGACGTGGGTCTCGACTTCGCGCTCTTCAACAACCGCCTGACGGGTTCGTTCGACTGGTACAGCCGCACCACCAAGGACATGATTGGCCCGGCACCAGTGCTCGGCTCCGTGCTCGGCACCGACGCGCCACGCACCAACAACTGCGACATGCGCTCCACGGGTTGGGAGTTTGAGATTCAATGGCGCGACCAGATTGGCGACTTCAAGTATGGCGCGAAGTTCAACGTGGCCGACGCCACGTCGAAAATCCTGTCGTACCCGTATGAGGGCGACTTCGACAACCAGAACATCGGCGGATACTACAACGGCAAGAAGCTGGGCGAGATATGGGGCTACGAGACGGAAGGCATAGCGCAGAGCGATGAGCAGATGAAATCTTGGCTCGAGAACAACAAGCCTAACTGGGGCAGCAACTGGCAGGCCGGCGACATCATGTACAAGGACCTCAACGGCGACAAGAAGGTGACTTCGGGCGCGAGCACCCTCAAGGACCACGGCGACCTGAAGCGCATTGGCAACAGCACGCCACGCTACAACTTCGGCCTTAACCTCAACGCCGAGTGGAAAGGCATCGACTTCTCCATCTTCTACCAGGGCGTGATGAAGCGCGACTACTGGGTGGACGGCCCATATTTCTGGGGCGCGAGCGGCGGCCTGTGGCAGAGCTGCTGCTTCAAGGAGCATCTCGACTGCTGGAGCGAGAACAACACGGACGCCTACTACCCGAAGCCTTACTTCGGCAACAACAAGAACCAGCAGACGCAGACACGCTACCTGCAAAACGCGGCATACGTGCGCTGCAAGAACATACAGCTGGGCTACACCTTGCCACAGAGCATAACCGAGAAAGCCGGAATGAGCCGCGTGCGCGCCTACTTCTCGTGCGACAACCTCTTCACCTTGACAAGTCTCTCTGGCGTGTTCGACCCGGAGGCCATGGGCGGATCATGGGGTAACGGAAAGCTTTACCCTCTGCAGCGCACATGGGCTGTCGGCCTGAACATCACTTTCTAAAGCCATCTAAATATTTTAAAACACGGAAAACATGAATCTTAAAGATATAAAGAAACTGCTTTTGGGAGCGGCCGTCACGACGGCTGCCTTGGGCATGACATCCTGCAACGACTTGCTCGACCTGAAACCCATCAGCCAAATCACACCGGGGGCATACTACCAGAACGCCGACCAGCTGGCGGCTTACCTGAACAACTATTACGACTCTTACCTCACCATGCCTTTCTCCGGCTCGATGAGCCACTCGTGGGGTGGATTCAACGAGGGCAAGGGAAAGTCGGACGGCAACACCGACATCTACTGCTCGGGCGGCGGCAGCACGCAGCTCTTCGCCAACGACCACTGGGAGGTCTCCTCTGGCAAGGTGCTGCAGGGCAGCTACGGCGGCGTGCGCGTCTACAACTTCTTCATAAACAAGGTGCTGGAGCAGATTAAGAACGGAACGCTGAGCGAAACCGACGAGGTGAAAAACTATCTCGGCGAGGCTTACTTCTTCCGCGCGCTCAACTACTTCAAAATGCTGGCCTGCTACGGCGACCTGCCTATCGTGACCGAGGTGCTCCCCGACGAGAACGACGCTATCGTGGCAAGCTCGGTGCGCTCGCCGCGCAACGAGGTGGCACGCTTCATCCTCAGCGACCTCGACAAGGCCATAGAGATGTGCTTCACTCGCTCAAAGTTCAACGGGCAGCGCGTGAACCGCGAGGCCGCCCTGCTCATGAAGTCGCGCATCGCGCTGTTTGAGGGAACGTTCGAGAAGTATCACCGTGGTTCAGGACGCGTGCCGGGCGACGCCAACTGGCCAGGAGCGAAGATGGCTTACAACCAGGGCAAGACCTTCGACCAGGATGGCGAGGTGAAGTTCTTCCTGCAGCAGGCCATGGACGCAGCCAAGCAGCTGGGCGACCAGGCCGTGCTCACGGAGAACAACCACAAGCTGAACCCTGTCTACGGCGACAAGGACGCGTGGAACCCTTACTTCAACCTCTTCAGCGAGCCGTCGCTCGCCAACGTGCCTGAGGCCATCATGTGGAAGGAATACAACAAGGACCTCGGCTACGTGCACGGCGTGGGCCACTACATGATATGCGGCGCCAACTCTGGCTTCACGCGCTCGTTCATACAGACGTTCCTCATGAAGAACGGACTGCCCATCTACGCGCAAAACAGTGGCTATAAGGGCGACGTGACCATCGACAACGTGAAGGAGGGCCGCGACGAGCGTCTGCAGATGTTCGTATGGGGCGAGAGCACGCCAACCTACACCGACCCCACAATGCCGGGCGTGGTCGACGGGGAGCCCCTGCCGGTTTACCTCAGCCCAACGGAGACCGACTCGAAGCACATCACCGACGACGACGCGTCGATACGTTGCATCACCGGCTACCAGCAGCGCAAATACTATACTTACGATGCCGAGCAGGCTCGCTACTCGGAGCTGTCGACGACCAACGCCTGCCCGCTCATGCGCTCGTCGGAAGCACTGCTCAACTACATGGAGGCTGAATATGAGCTCAACGGCCGCCTCGACGCCACAGCGCAGCAATACTGGCGCGAGCTCCGCACCCGCGCGGGCGTGGACACCGACTTCCAGAAGACCATCGACGCCACCGACCTGTCGCAGGAAATGGACTTGGGCAAATACTCCGGCACAAAGCTCGTGGACAAGACCTTGTACAACATCCGTCGCGAGCGCGTCACGGAGCTGTTCTCTGAGGGTCTGCGCTTCGCCGACCTCATACGCTGGCGCGCCTTCGACAACATGATTACCATGAAGTGGATACCCGAAGGCGTCAACTTTTGGGACAACATGTACAAGTTCTACGACAAGGACATCAGGTGCAACGGCGAGAGCGATGCCGTGGTGTCGGCGAAGAGCCTGGGCAAGTACTTGCGCCCATACAGCAAGTCAATGCAGTCTACCAACGAGCTGAAGGATGGCTACAACTGGCACGAGGCTTACTACCTCTACCCCATCGGCGTGACCGACATGCGCACGGCCTCGCCCGACCGCTCGCTGGAGAACACCAACCTCTACCAGAACATCAACTGGCCGACAGCGGCCGGCGGACACGCGGAGAAGTAAAAAAATGACGTCTGGCTTGTCGGCAACAGCTGCATTGCCGACAGCCAGCTGACGTCAGATATTCATTAAAAAAGAGGCAAGCACCCAACGTTGGCGTTTGCCTCTTTTTTTTTATGAATGCCGCAACCCCATACCTACGCCAAGAGCAGACGGCGGGGTATGGGGTTGTACATGATTATATGCTAAGCAGTTGCGTGTTTATAGGGTGCAGTATGACCGGCAATCAGTCGACAATGACCAAACGCCCATCCTCAAGCTTCACGTGGTGGGCAAACGACGTGCTGTTTCCATGGCAGGCAGCCGCGAAATTCTCGTAAAGTGAGTTGTTCATAATAATGACTTGTTTTTGAAGTATAACTTGTTCTTCCACATCGCGTATCTTTACCACCGTGGCTGTCGTGCTCGGTTGGTGCAGATTATCACTGCTCTTGATGTTTCATCGGCAAAAGGTAAGAAGGATTTTCCAGCATAAGCAACATTTGGCCATGTTTTTCCAACTTTCTTTCTTCGCCACTGCCTTATTGCCCGCCTTGCCCTCAGCGACTTCACAGCCGCAAACATCGTCGTCGTCGCCATCGTTGGCCTCCAAGATGTTAAAGAAAGCAAAACTCTGTCATTTTTATAGTACTATGTATTGCATAGTACCTAATCGTTGCCTATCTTTGCAGGCGTAACAACCCAAAAACCTAAATGCAATGAACATCGACAATGCCAAGTCACAGATGCGCAAGGGCATGCTCGAATACTGCATCATGCTTCTGCTCCGCCACCGCGCGGCCTATGCCAGCGACATCATAGCGCGGCTGAAGGAGGCCGAGCTGATAGTGGTGGAGGGCACGCTCTACCCACTGCTGACGCGCCTGAAGAAGGACGGCCTGCTCTGCTACGAATGGCAGGAGTCAAAACAGGGACCGCCACGCAAGTATTACGCGCTGACGGCCGACGGCGAGGCTACGCTCAGTGAGCTCGACAAGGCGTGGCAAGAGATAGCCCACACCGTGGGGGTATTGAAAGACGCGCGACAAGACGCTAACTCGCAACCAAAACAATAACTCTTAAAAACCGGAAACATCTATGAAAAAGAACATCAACATAAACCTCTTTGGCACGCTCTATGCCATCGACGAGGACGCCTGCGAACTGCTTGAGGATTATCTCAACAACATGAAGAGCTACTTCGCCAAACGCGAAGGGGGCGACGAGATTGCCGACGACATAGAGCACCGCGTGGCGGAACACCTGTGGGCACTGAAAGAGCAAGGCATGAATGCCATCGACCTGGAAACCGTGAAGCGCATAATCGGCAGCATTGGCAACCCCGACGAGGTTGACGGTTCAACGAACGACGATTCCGCAGAGTCGGCTGGAGATTCAACCACGGAGACTGACGATTCTGCCACGGAGAAGACGGCGAAAGAGCGAGACGCGGAAACGGATGACAAGCATCGAAATGGTAAACATGAAATGCATGTGGACATTAATCTCGGCGACGCAAAATGGATTGACCGCATGCTTCACCACGTCAAGACGCATCGCTTCTACCGCGACGGCAAGGACAAGATCGCGGGAGGCGTGATTTCCGGACTGCGCCACTATTGCGGCGGTGGCGACATAGTGGTGTGGCGAGTGTGCGCCGTGCTGCTGGCCCTTGCCACGTTCACGCTCTGCCAAATGAATTTCTCCGGTGGCCTGCAAAGGTTTCTCGTCTTGTTCTTCACCGTGCCATTGATTATCTACGCGGCCCTTTGGCTGCTCGCTCCCGTGGCACGCACGGCAGAGGAACGCCTCTGCATGACGGGCGAAGAAGTGACGCCCGAGTCGATTAGCCGCACCTTGATAGCCGAAGCCGACAAAGAAAAGAAGCCCACGACACGGCGGCATGGCGACGGTATGATAATGAGTAGGCTGTTTGAGATTGCTAAGTTCGGCGTAAAGGCAACCGCTATTGTGGCGTTTGCCATAATGTCGGCTGTCGCGTTGGCTTATCTCGTGTGTGGAGTAGTCTACTCCATCGTGGGCGAGCCGTTCCTCCTGTTGTTCTTCGACGAACCTGAGAACACGCGTGTGCTTTCGTCCATACCGCTGCTTGGCATGTATTGGGTGACATCGGCGGTGTGCTGGCTCATTGTGGCACTGCTTCCGCTGCTGGGCATAGCGCGCTCGTTCAAACCGAACCGCAAACGGCTTGGCTTCGCGGCCATAGCCTCGCTCGCGAGCGTGTGGACAGTGGCCATCACCATGGGCATATTGCTGCTTGTGCTGTTCGCCATACACGCCAACAAAGAAAGCAAGATAATAGACCGCCAGAACAACACGCGCAACGGCATCTACCTTAACCGCTGGACGTGGGAGCACCTGTACGCCACGGGATGGAGCGTGAAAGAGGCTGACAACATAAGGTTCGCCTCTTTGTTCGGAAGCAGCGACGAAGACCCGCTGCGCCTTGACGTCGAACCGTTCAGCGTCAGTCCCGACAAGGACGGCAAGCCCATGACGCTTTCGCTGAGCCGCAAGCAGAGCGTGGCAAAAGGCGACTACGCGCTCGAATGCATGGCGATATGCACGGCCATGGATGCCACGCTCAGCGTATGGAGTGGCTCCAAGTGTCTTGCCATGCTGCGCCTCGACGGATATGGGGCAGCAGAAGACCGCATACTGAAAGACTTTGACTGGACTGCCAGCCGTGACATCCCGCTCTTCAGCGAGCAAAACGACAGCACGATGTGGGTAGACAACGTGAGACAGGGCAACGACAAGTGGCACTACCTCGTATCAAAGCCTTTCCATCACGACGGCGGCACGCTGGAATATCGCCTGCGTATTGGCCAGCACGACGTTGAAGACGCCACGACCGTGAACAGCGAGGTGTGGATGGCACACGAGACACTAAGGAAGCAGTGAGCAAGTTCATTCACTGCCGACAAGAAACGTGAGCTTGGCAAGACAAGATAACACTTTGATTCCCTGCGCGAGCTCGAGATAGGCATGAAGTCGGAGGCTCACAAGCTCGGACACATCGGAATGAACTGTCTGGTTCGTCGCAGCACGCTTGCGGAAGCCAACATACGCCGTCCTCAGGAGTTCTTTGCAGGTGTTTATGCGTATCTTTTAGAGAAGTATGCCAAGTTTTTAGCGGACAGCCGCCCCTCCAAGTGCTATAAGGGGCAGACTCACGAGCCTAAAGACTGGGAGAAGCTGCTCTACATGATGGATTCCACCACGATAACGCTCTTTGACAACATACTCAAAGGTGTCGGGCGGCACCCGAAATCAGGCAAGAAAAAAGGCGGCATGAAAGTACATACGGTAATGAAGTATCATGTCGGCGTGCCGATGGTGGTGCAGCTCACCTCTGCCGCGAAACACGACCATTACCTGCTCAAAGAGGTGCATCTGCCCAAAGACTCCACTTTGGCGATGGATCGTGGATATGTCGATGTCGCACAATTCCAACGCCTTACAGAAGAGGGCGTTTGCTACGTGACCAAAATGAAGAAAAACCTTAAGTATGAGGCACTTGAATCCGTTACGTATGTCAATGCAGAGGGACTCGTAACGCACATTGATCAGAAAGTGCGTTTAACAAGAGGGGAACTTATCCACGAGGCACGAAGGGTGGAGATATTTTACGAGACCAAGAAACCAGTTGTGCTATTGACCAACAACTTTGAGTTCACGGTTGAGGACATTGCTGAAATCTACCGCCTAAGATGGGCTATCGAGTCGTTGTACAAACAGCTGAAACAGAACTTCCCGCTCCATTTCTTCTATGGGGACAGCGTCAATGCCATACAGACATGGGTGGTCCTGATTGCGAATCTGCTGATAACGGTTCTGTCAAGAAGCATCAAGAGACATTGTGCATTCTCGCAAGTTGTTACCCCAGTGACTTCTCTAAATATGGATGAGGTCTATTGTAATATTCGTATCTTTGGAAAAGATGCTATTTTAAGTGTCCGAAATTGGTGGTAATAATAATTACGATAAAGGATATCTTTCGCTCTGTTTGGGCTTGTAGAGTCGAGAAAAACTCAGCCTTTTATAGAGATTGGGTCTTATGTGTGTAGAATGGCTTGTTGCTGTCGATATAGCAGTCTTTGCAGTTTTTGTCCTTTGCGATAAAAAAAGCAAAAAAATTGGTGGTATCAAGAATATTGCTTACTTTTGCATAAGAAAGGTAGCATCTCGACTATTTAAGCGAGCTTGATTGCGCTCGATTTGCACTTTTTGCGTTAGAGTTGGAGCAGACGGAAAAGAACGGCTGCGATGAAGGCTCGAATGAATGAGCGTATTGAACATTATTCTAGAATAGAAATGTTGAAGTTTCGAAATCTGCTTGGATAGTGAACAATATCACTCACGCCTTGGGATTATTGTATCTTGTCAGTAAAGGCAAGAAATGATATATCTTTTGGTGTGGGCTATTGTTTGATGCAGGCAGATAGGTCCTTCCACAACCTATATTTTGGCGCAAAGACAATAGTCCCACGCCTATTCATTTACTCTAATAAATTTTAATAAAGCTTTGGGATTGGCTTATTAGAAATGTTAATAAAAGTATGAAACAAAAAGTTTTTCTATTGTTCTTTAGCTGCTTTATGACATTGTTTGTTCAAGGCAAAGATGATAACACTTTATGTTCCTTGGTTTTTTCCCCACGAATGTACTATAAGGGGGTTGGAGCTGCTGCGTTTAAAAATGGTTCATTCGTCACTTATCATACAAATGATGGTTATAATTCATTTGTTAAAGATGTAGAGTATTCGTCAGACTATTCGTCGGTTTTAACTTATTATCTTAATCCGAAAGATGCTAATCTTAGTGGTTATACTTTTAAGATTATAGCTAATATTTGTGATTTTTTTGATGGTGGAAGAAGTCGTGGTCAAAAACTAGATTACGCTTCTCTTTTTGATATAGAGAGTGATAAAATGACCGTCAATAATGGAAAGTTATGCCTACCTGTGAAAATAACTCAAGAAAACAAAGAGAAAATAAAGTTTAATCCTAATCATCAAGTATTAATGTTCGCTTTAATGGCTCATCGGGATGAATCGGTAGAAAGTGAAGACACAACGTTGGTTTCAGATTATGGAGTTGTTTGTTTCTCTACTCATGAAGAAAAAACTATGGATATTAGCTTTAAGGGGATATCATGGTGGGATGAAGAAGGAGATTATTCGATAGACTTACCTACACATGTTTTCCAAGTTACCGAAGATAATTTGGATAATATCAAAGATAGCATTATAGTAAGCGGTGATGATGGACATCCTGTTAACATTCATAAGGTTTCAACCGATGCGAATGGAATTACCAAATGCTGTCTGGCTGTTGAAGATGGTTCAGAGAAAGTATATGGATATACCTACGTTCAGGTAAAACTCCTGCAAAATATAACCGCAATAAATTCTCCTATTGACAATAGTCGTAGAGACAAAGATAGTAATGTTTATAACATTCTTGGTCAAAAAGTTAGTAGAGTTTCCAAAGGACTATATATTAAGAAAGGTAAGGTGTTTTTTAAGCATTAATGCTTAGAAAAAGATTGCTAATAAACTTGTGGCATTGGGAATACACTCCTTTCCTTGCAGAAGAAAGTGGCTCAACTGAAAGAACGTATCAAAGAAAGCGCCAAAGTGCAGGAGGGCGATGCATGTAAACGTACTTTTCATCGTTGTCGTGAGAATATCCAGTCGCAGTTTGGTATTACAGTGGAATGCAACAAGAGCGATATCGTGCTACAACCGGCTTTCGTGAGATACTTCAAACAACGGTGGTACGTTGTGGGAGTGAAGAAACAACGTTCGGCGTCCGAAGGGAAAGCCTATTCAAGTGCTGAGGTTGATGGAGATGCTGATTTGAATGCTGATGTTGATGAGAGGAAACTCGTTCGCTGTCTTCCTTTCGACCGCATCAGTTTCCTAAAGCTTATTTGCGAGATATTGCTTCTATATAACAAAGTTCAAATATCATCTGTTTATCCACAATTTGCCAGTTCCGATTCCATACGTTGTAAGCGTTTATGGAGGTATGCGACTTTGTTCTGTAATTCTTGTTTTCGATGATTACAGTAAACTTTTTCATTATATTCAACCTTGCGCTGTACCATACAATAGAATATCGATGCCAGTTTCTTTCCAGTCGCCACCATAGCCTGTAAATGACCGCCTTTTGCACGCATATGTCTGAAATAATTTCCCAAAGGATTTTTAGCAGCTTTGAGCGTATTGGCTGCCTGACGGAAGATTATGCCCACCGGGTTCTTTTTCTTAGGGACTTTGCTTGATAAAAGTGCTCCACCGGAGATTTTGTTGTTGGGCACCAGATTCGCCCAGCTCACGAAGTGTTTTACATCGACGAACTTTGTTGTAAAGCCCGCCCCCAATTCTCCCACAAGCCTTAATAGAGCTCCTCTGCTCATTCCGGGTATCCGCATGACATTGACTCCCCAAAGTTCAAAAGCGACCTTTTCAACATCAAAACCAATTCGGTTCTTCTTCGCATTATACTTCCCGCTACGCAGTAATTCCGTTTTGGGAGCATCTACCGTAGCGGAGTATTGCATTGCGATTTCATTTATTTTGGCATCGCATTCCGCAATGAGTTGCTGGTAGAACTGGTAAAGGGAATCGCTTTGTCTCATCTCAAAGAGATGTTCCTCATCCCAGGTTGCCTGAAGGGATTTCTCTATTTCTTCTTTGCTTGTCCTACAGCGCGGGTCTGCCAAGTCTGAAAGCACCTTGGGGTCTCTTTCTCCGTTTAGAATTGCCTTGATGACAGACTGGCCTGACTTGCCAAGTATATCAGAGAATACATTATCCAGTTTCAGGTTCATCTGCTCCATTGCTTTCTGAAGATGCAATACCTCACGGCTGGCAGAGCGGATAAGATTGTCTCTGTGACGTACAAGGTTACGCATGGTTCGTGCTATGTTCTCCGGTTGAAAACATGGCTTTAGCAAGCCATAGCTATGCAACATCATCAGCCATTCCGCATCGGAAGCGTCGGTCTTACGTCCGGAAAAGTTCTTTACATCGGAGGCATTGACAAGAATGACATCAAATCCCGATTCCTTTAATATACGGAAGACAGGCAACCAGTAAATGCCCGTTGATTCCATTGCGACGGTATCTATACAACAGGCTTTGAGCCATTCCGCAATGTAATGCAAGTCTTCCGTATAGACACCGAATGTGCGATTACATTCACCATCCCTGTCTGACGGAACACACACCTGCATCTCTTTGGGAGAGATGTCAATGCCGGCTGCATTTGGATTAACCACTTCAAGTCTTAAACCCTTGGAAGTCTGCTTTCTTTTCGCTACTTTTGCCATAGTGATTAGTTTTGATGTAAACGACCAAGCCCAATATCTCTGACGCAGTAAGCTTCTATAAGGTCTCTTGCGACCAATATCTTGTCTACAGATATTGGAACCATACTGTCCGATAGGATTATAGTCTATTGTAAACGTTGGTTTACTTGCTTGGACTTTCAAAACTAATCATTTTTTTGAACAACACCTTGCTACAAGCATCTAAATTCAAGGTGAATGCGGTAACTGACGCTCTTTTGTTATTATCTCAACTTGTTTGCCATTCTGGCAAAGGGAACTGTCCGCTAAAACTTTTTGAACATAAAGAATTAGAGCTGGATTCCTCGCTTGGAATCCAGCCCTTTTAGTTACCTTTGTTTTTTGAAAATATTAATTCAAGTAACTATGAACAAAGGTACACATTTTAACCCAAATCGGTCATTAGAAAAACAGCTTTGTATATGCTTGATTAATAAATATTTACTAACTTTACC
>ERZ1023670.75-NODE-75-length-36303-cov-35.462370_pt1 | contig 36303 bp, 30 predicted proteins | sample MGYA00380342_ERZ1023670 | MGnify/ENA primary metagenome ERZ1023670 (study PRJEB33179, sample SAMN07448984) | human gut metagenome | biome: Human-gut; feature: Human associated habitat; material: Faeces | host: Homo sapiens | place: India: Bhopal | collected...
ATAATCGATGGATAAAATTGGGTTCAGATATTTTTTCGCACCAAAAAAATGTCAGTGTTATGGGGGGGGTACGGGTGGGTGAAGGGTTAGTGACACCCTTCACCCGTATAAATATTTGGCTGTTAGAAGTTTATGCCTGGTTGGTGAAGGGTGAAGGGTGTTTTTGAAAGTAGCTTTCTAGCTTATACAGAGTTGTTATGAAACGGAAAAGAGAGTGTGTCATAAGTTCATGACGCACTCTCTTCTTGTAGGTAAATTACTGAAATGTTGTTGGAACAGATAGTATAAATTTCTTGGATAGTTCCTTCCCTTTATTTCATGATAACTTTTTCTGTCTTCTTGCTACCATCAGCAAGTGTCTTCACAACGATGTTGATGCCTTTCTGAAGACTGTTCTGCTGAGCACCGCTTACTGAAAAGATGGCTGTGCTTACAGTTGCAGCATCTTTAGCTGAAGCAATGTTCTTGATACCGGTAACGATAGAAGTCATCTGACCGAAACCACCCATCTCGTTGGCAGCGCGAACACTCCAGCTACCTGTAGCACCGGCAAGGTCGAGTGACTTCTCTGCTGTCATGGCGAAGAACTTGCCGTCTTTCAATACGATGTACATCTGGGCATCACCTTCCCAGGCGAGCTTGCCATTTCTTTCTGTTGCTGCAGTTGCAGACTTCTGAGCTGCGAGTTCTGCTGGCTTCCAATTACTGAATACCTTATCGAGGCTGAATTCTGCTGCCTTCTCAGCAGTGATGATTGTGTTGTACTCGCTAACTTCCTTATCCGTTGTAAACTTCACGATGTTCTCAGCAGGAGAAATCACCTTGCCGTTCTCATCAACAGTATTGTATTCGAAGAAGTTCTTGGCAACCACGTTCATACCACCTGTTGTCCAGCGGGTTGAAGCAATGTTGGCTGCTGCGTTCTTGTCGAGGATGGTGTTGAGGAAAGCACACTTGGCAGTTCCACCCCAAGAGCGACCGAAAGTGAAGCCGTCAGTAGCTGAACCTACAATCTTACATCCGTCAAATACATAACCATAATCACTTCCGTCTGTGTAAGGAGCTGTGATGTATGAACCCTTACCTGGTTCCAATGTCAAAGTACACTTGTTGAAGAATACATCGCCACCACCGCAGATGAAGTCTACGATTCCGTGGATGTCTGAATTCTCGAAGTAGTACTGACCCTTATTATTGTTGCTATAGTAAGTATCCTGGTATGAAAGCATCTTCACGTTCTTGCAGATGGTCTGGGTACCCTTATCCTGGAGGCAGACGGCACGGCCGGTGCTCTTGTCGAATGGATAAGCATTCTTCAGGGTGAGATCCTGCATGTAGAGACCTGTGCTGGTATTGAACAATGTTGCAGTAACACCGATTCCCTCTACCTCAGGCTTGTTCACGATGATGGTCTTGTCCATATTCTCACCAATGATAGAGATGTTGTTGCCACTGATTGTAGTGAGACACTTGTCTCCGAGATCGTATGTGCCGTTAGGCAAGAAGATGAATGTACGTTCATCGTTGGCTGCTGCATTGTTGCCGTTAGCAATTTCGAGAGCTGTCATAAAGCCCTGTGCGTCGCCCGCCTTTACTTCCATCCAGTTACCGTTCTGAGCGAAGGCTGGATTGGTCATGTTGACGATGCTGAGGCTGTGGATATATGTATCTCCTCCCTCGAAGGTGAGGGTATATTCACCGCTCTCGGTTGATTCGTTCTGGAGAATACCGAAGTTGCCGTCCTTTGTTGCCTTTGCATCAATAGAACTTACTTCATTTCCCTTAGGATCGAGGAGGGTAATCTTACCAGTTTTAGAATATTGGCAGAGGTTCATCTTGATGTAACCTTTACCGCCCATCAATACCTTAATCTTGCCGTTTGATTCGAATATCCAACCGTGTGTAGTATCGTGCCACTTGCCGTTTTCTGCAGAAATAGCTTCATGATCGTTGATGTCGAAACCTTCCTTGGTGAAGTTGTAGTCGTAACGGGCTGTTGCATTGGCAGTCTCTATATCAGTTACGAGTGCATAGAGTGCTGCATCTGAAGTAATGACAGAAGAAGTGGTGAACTTCTTCTCATCCTGCTTCAAGGAAGAAGACCATCCGCGGAACTTCTTGCCGTCAGCTACAGTTACCTTGTTTTCTACGCCTTCTACGAAAGCTTCAATTTCTGCATCCTGTTCTACTGCCTGTGTGCCGATAACAGTCTTGCCGTCTATATTATAATAGGTGAGGGTGAAATCTGGCTTGAAGCCTACGGTCAACTCATAGGTTACTTCGTCACCGTTAGCCTCTACTACGATAGTTGCTACAGTCTTCTGGTTGGCACCTTCGCCTGTAGTGGTGTAAGTAGTGCTCTTGATGGTTCCGTTGGCTGTAACGAGATCGGTAAGAGGGTTAGACTCTGTGATGAGCTTAGTCTTCTTGGAAACAAGAATGGTTGCGATTTGCTTGCCTTCTGCATTCTCTTCGAAGAGGTCGGCTGCCTGGTAAGCCTTGCCGTTTACAGCGAAACTGCCAAGCATTGGAGTCTTGCTCATATCTACATTACCATAGATTGCGAGGTCAGTAACGTAAGCGTTCTGACCGAGAGCAAAGTTCTCGAACTTTATCTGGCAGTTGGTACGGTTTACGTCGAGTGTCAGATCCTCACCACTAGCTTTTACGATAGATACGTTGTGGATTACTACCCAGTCTTCATCGCCGTCACCCTTTACTGATACCTTGATACCACGTGTGCCACCTGTAGCTGCCTGATGGAGGGTAATCTTGGTGATGCTTGCCAATGGAGAGGTTACTGCGCTTGGTTCAGCTGTTGTGTATTGGTTTGGATACTTAGCTGTAATCATATATCCAGTACGGTCAGGGAACTTAGCCTGATTTCCCGTAGGGTCAACACCCACTCCGTTGAATGTAAAGGTAAATGCCTCCTTGCTGTAAAGGGTTTTGAGATTTACCTTTACATCTGTAGCTTTTGTGTTGTCTATTTTCTCCCAGTTGGTGAAGTCGGTAGTGTAGAGTGCCTTCTCCTGAATGGCACTAACCTGAACCACCTTTACATTATAAAGGTAGCAACCACCAGTTGCCACAACCTCAACATAGCCCTTAGCCACTTCTGCTGTAGTAGCTTTGTGGTCAGTTGCGTCTTCTGTTGCAGCTATACCACCGATGGTATAGTTGTGGTAGCCATGGCAACTGGTTACTGTGACGATGTCCTTTGCTGACTTGACAGGTACCTGAAGGATGGTTCCTATGTTGAACTGTGCGTCGGTGTCTCTTCCTTTCAGTTTGCCATTGGTTGCATCTACATGTAGTAGAATGCCGTCAACTGTAGAGGTGATGTCTCCTACTTTACCTTGAAAATTTGTTGCTGCGTTGATTCCTTCTGGCACGTTGTGCTGGAAGTCCCAAATAGCAGTTACGTCTTGCGCCTTTGCAATGAAAGCAAAAACAAGCAAAAGGCTTAGAAGCCCGAATCTTAGTAGATTTTTTTTCATTTTGTTTGCCTTTAGGTTACTATAATTTTTTAAAATTATTACTTTTCTGTTTTTAAGTTTATAGGTGCAAAAGTACACTTATTATTTCTATTTCGTGTCAATTCTTTCTGAATTTCTTGTAAAAGCTACGTAATCGTTTTCGTTTTATTAATTCATTTTGGTTCATATTTTTCTTGTGCTCTCAAAAGGATTTATTAATTTTGCCATCGGAATAAACAAAAAATGAATTAAAGTTGAATAAAGTTATTCACAACTAATTTTTAAATTTTAAACTTAAAAACAGATAGATTATGAAGAAATTTTTTACTCTTATCGCAGCTGTCGCTATGGCAGCAAGTATGAACGCTCAGGGCACTTATGCAGTGCAGGTGGGTGACAATGTGAAGGCTGGTGATAAGATTACATCAGTAGAAAACATCACTTTGACTTATATGGAAAATGCTGGTACAGCTTTTTATGCAGGTAAGTCTACGGTTAACTGGGCTGACGCAGACTTCAAGGCTTATGTATATGGTAATAACTCTGGTAAGTTGGTATCTGGTGCCGAGCCTACAGGTTGTGTTTACAAGTTAGAAACCGCAAAGGCTGGTTCTCTAACAGTAGGTGTTCAGTTGAATGCTAATAAGGGTTTCCATATCCTGGATGCAGCTTTTGCTGAGGTTACTCCTGTTTCTTATAATTTGCCAAGTGCTAAGGACGGTGATTCTCAGACTTTCGCACAGAACGAAAAGGGCGAGAACATTGTTTCTGCAAAGTCTAATGGCGTTGTAAAAATCAATGTTGCTGAGGGTGGTACATACTATATTCTCGCTGCTGGTACAAAGTTGGGCTTCTATGGCTTCAAGTACGAGGTTGGCACATCAACAGGTATCTCTTCTATCGAGGCTACTTCTGCTAAGGCTGGTAAGACATACAACCTCGCTGGTCAGTTGGTTTCTGACTCTTACAAGGGCTTGGTAATCAAGAACGGCAAGAAGTACGTAAAGTAATCAAAAGGATATAAGAATTTAATTGGCGAAATATCGTTAATCAATTTTTTTCATTGATTTAATAAAAATCGCCCGTGTCCAGTATTCGTTTACTGTAACACGGGCGTTATTGTTTTCGTTCTTCCTTTCGGACAATAATATGCAAAGTTTTTATTTGTTCAATCCCTGCTGTTCCATTTCAAGGCTAGCCCAGATGAAAGGACCAACGCCCTTGGCATCATTGTCGCGGATTGGCTCGCTCATGTAGTAGTTGAAGCTGCCATCGCGCTTGTAGTTTGGCTTCTTGACGTATGGACCAGGGCCAGGACCGAGACCACTTACAGAGCAGCACTTGGTAAGACTGATGGTCTTGTCTGGGTTCACCTTGATGAACTGGTTCAGAATCCCGTTATAAGCCTTTACGCCAGCATCACGGTATTTCTCTGAGAGATAACCCTTGCGGTAACCCTTGAGTAATACATAGGCAAACATGCTTGAAGCAGTACTCTCCAGATAGTTGCGAGGGTCCTTGACGTCCATTACGTCATACCATACGCCTGTAGCCTTATCCTGGTATTTCACTACGCTAGCCATCGCCTTGTTCAAGAGCTTGATAACCTCACCGCGGCGAGCGTAATTCTCTGGCATTGCATCGAGACATTCAGTCATTGCCATTACATACCATCCCAAGGCTCTAGCCCAGGTATGCTGGCTCTTACCGTTCTCCTTGTCTGCCCAGAACTGCTCATGAGTCTCATCCCAGGCATGTTTCCAGAGCTGGGTCTTCTCGTCGTAGGTGCGGAGGTCGGTCTTGATTATCTGGTCTACGGCATCGTTCAGATACTTCTCTGCCTTCTTTGGCTTCATGGTCTGTACGGCATAGTTGCAGTAGAAAGGCAAGCCCATGAAAATACCGTCGAGCCAAACCTGGTTGGCGTAGATAGCCTTGTGCCAGTAAACGCCTTCCTTGGTGCGAGGCTGGTTGACAAGCTGCTTGAAGAGAGTCTTCAAAGCTTTCTCTGTGCCCTTGGTTGGAGCGATGCTATGCATGCGGAGGATAAACTTGGCAGTACGAACATTGTCGAGGTTGAAATCCTCATACTTGTAGCCGGTGATGTTACCCTTCTCATCAATCATGGTCTTAGGATATTCCTTCAGATATTCGAGGATAGCCTCGTTGCCATCCTTGTATGCTTCGTAAGTATCGAGCATACCTTCCATCTCGATGCCCATTACGTAACTCCACTTTGGCTTCTTACTGAAATCAAGGAGATAAGAATGAGGAACGCGCTTCATCTCGCTGTGGGTAAGCCACTCTGAATAGTTCTTGTATGGCTGTTCTCCAGCGTTGAGGACAAGAGAACCGTTGATGTAGAGATTCTCGAACTTCACGTTGCGAGTCTTGCCTGTAATCTTGACTGGCTGCTTCTGGACACCGTCGAACTTACAGTTTTTGATGTTGATGTCGTAAACATTCTCTACAGCGTCACGGCCAATGATGAGAATACCATAGTTGCTCTTCTGACAGGTAACGTCCTCAACATTCACATTGCGAACGGTTGGCTCGAAACCGCGGTAGCAAGCTTCCTTTGACTCGTAGTCAAGGTTGATTTTTACTACAGCTTCGCCACACTGACCTACCTTGATACGGCGCATGTTGATGTTCTGGATCAGTCCGCCACGGCAATTGTTGGTCTTGATGCGGAGGATACGGTCCAGATGAGGAGAATCCATCTCGCAGTCTTCTGCGTAGACATTCTCGCATCCGCCGGAAATCTCAGAGCCGATAACTACGCCTCCGTGACCATCTTCCATCTTGCAGTTGCGGATGATGATATTTTTTGAAGGCTGGTTCCAGAGGCGACCGTCATTGTTGCGACCGCTCTTGATGGCGATGCAGTCATCGCCAGTATGGAAGATACAGTTCTGGATGAGAACATTCTCGCATGCCTCAGGGTCGCAGCCGTCACCGTTAGGACCTTCGTTCCAGATGTAAACACCATCTACTGTAATGTTCTTGCTGAGGAGAGGGTGGATAACCCAGAAAGGCGAGTTGATCATCTTGACATCCTTGATGAGGATGCGTTCGCTGCGAACGAAGTTGATGAGCTGAGGACGGAGTCCCTGACCCATACCAAACTTTCTTTCGTCAAAAGCCACGCCGTCTTCCGCCTGCTTCTGCAATTTGGCACGTGAGCCCATCTTCTGGCTTTCGGTGGTAACGCCTTTCTTGAATCCGAAGCGTGGATTTCCGTTCCATTGCCACCAGGTGTCGTTGTTGCCTCCACCATCGATGGTACCCTTACCGGTAATGGCAATGTCTGTAGCCTGGTAAGCATAGATACATGGAGAGTAGTTCCAGCAAGCCAAGCCTTCCCATGCAGTGCGAACCAATGGATAAAGCTTAGGTTCGAAGGCAAAGTGGAGTGTAGCACCCTCTTCGATAACGAGATTGACTCCCGACTTCATTTCGATGGCACCTGTGTTCCAGGTTCCTGTAGGAATCACCACCTTGCCACCGCCTTTCTTGGATGCAAGTGCGATGGCACGGTTGATAGCTTTCTGGTTCTGTGCAGCAGTAGCCGTTGTTTTAGCGCCATACGATGTGATGGCGTAAACTTTCTCACTCAATTTTGGCTGTTGGATGCTCTGCTCGATACGTTTGTATTCAGTATCATCCCATCCAGCTGCATACGAACAGACAGGAATGAGTAAAGCCACCAATAAAGATTTCAATAATTTGATCATTGTTTGCTTTTAGATTAAATTAATACTGTGTAAAGTAGTTTATATCACCTTGCAAAGATACATAATTTATTTATAAAAAAGAGTTTTTTCTATGTTAAAAAAGTGATTTTTAAGAAAAATAGTCGTTTTTTCTTTGTTGAATAAAAATAAATGCTTACCTTTGTAGCGATATTTAACATTTATAATACAATAAAAGGAGATAGCCTATAGGATTAGACATTTACTTAATACAAAATAATTAAGAAAATGAGAATACTCGAAGAAATGACAGATGAGGAGTTGGCTTTGGCTTACGTTGAAGGCGACAACAAGGCATTTGACCTTTTGCTTTCGCGCAATGAGGTAAAGCTTTTCTCATATATTATGTTTGTGGTACATGATGAGCAGTTGGCAAATGACATCTTTCAGGAGACATTTGTCAAGGCAATCGTCAAATTGCAGAACCATTTGTATTCCACAAATGGCAAGTTTAGTTCTTGGCTGATGCGCATCGCCCATAATGTAATCATCGACGGCTATCGTGAACAGCGCAATTTCCGTATGATAGATCAGGGCGAGAACAACGACTTGTCCTGTCTTCGTGGAGATTCTGTGATGGACAGTTTTGCTGAGCGCGAAATGGTCAAGAATCAGGTGATGAATGATGTGCAGAAACTGATGATGTATTTGCCCGCCAATCAGCGTGAAGTGGTCTATATGCGTTATTATCAGCAGATGTCGTTTAAGGAAATTGCAGAAACAACAAATGTTAGTATCAATACCAGTTTAGGACGAATGCGTTATGCGCTCCTTAACCTGCGTCGCATGGCTAAGGAGCACCATATATACTTGCAGCTGGATTAATCGTCCAGCTGTTTTAGTTCTTTCAATGCATGGATGACAGAGCATGGGTCTGTACTCTTGAAAACATAGCTTCCGCTCACCAGAACGTTAACTCCGGCTTTGACGAGTCGTGGAGCTGTTTCGGCTTGTACGCCACCATCTACCTCTATGAGGGCATGGCTTCCGCTTTCTTTGATTAATTTGCGGAGGCGTTCTACCTTTGGGATGGTGTTTTCTATAAACTTTTGTCCTCCGAAGCCAGGGTTCACGCTCATCAGGAGTACCATGTCTACATCACAGATGATATCTTCCAATACACTTACTGGAGTTGATGGATTCAGTGTGACACCTGCTTTCATTCCTGCTGCATGAATTTGCTGGATGGTACGGTGCAGGTGGGTGCAAGCTTCGTAGTGTACGTTCATCATCATTGCGCCAGCTTTGGCTGTCTGTTCGATGTATTGTTCTGGGTGAACAATCATGAAGTGAACATCCAATGGTTTGGTGCAAAATTTTGCTACGGCTTCCAGTACTGGGAAGCCAAAGGAGATGTTCGGTACGAAGACCCCGTCCATAATGTCCATATGGAGCCAATCTGCTTCACTCTTATTAATCATTTCTATATCGCTCTTCAGGTCAATGAAATTGGCAGAGAGGAGTGATGGTGATATTATTGTTTTCATCATTATTTAGATTGATATTTTGACCCTATAGTCGTTTGAATTCTAGTTGACATAATACGCCTGATGGGATTCATCGTTATTGAGTGCACGATAGGTGTATGCCAGCTTCTTGATGAAATAGATAGTCTTGGCAGACGGTCTCTTTTTTTCAGAAGTAAATAAATGCTTCATAGGCGTATTATTTAAATGATTATTATATTCTAATTTTATTTATAACGGCATGTGTTTGGCTTTATTATATTTTATGCATAAAAAAAACGATTTTTCCTTTATCTTTCTTTTTTTTCTTCTTCATGTAGGGTAAGATCTCTTCTATATATAATAATGTGTAAGCGGGCGTTTTGTCATGAAATGGACGTGGTAATTAACTTTTTTCTATTAGATATCTAATTTTTTCGATAAAAAATTTGTTATTTAAAAGAAAAAGTGTACTTTTGCAAACGAATAGTTATAGTGACTATGATAATAAAGTGAAATAATTAAAATACAGTACAATTATGATGAATTCATTCGTATCTACAGCATGGTGGTGGCGTAACTCAAGATTTAAGAAGTCGTGAGTCGCGAACCCATGTATGGATATGAATTCTAAGATACTAAGGGCCTGCCGTAACTTACGACAGGTCCTTTTTCTATATTCTAAAGTGCTGTATCGTATTTTTTTCAGCGTGAGAGTATTAATATAAAATAGATAAACAGATAGGAGATAATGATTATGGAAATGAAGAATATCTTGAACAGAATGTTGAATCATGAAGAGTTGAGTCGTGAGGAAACTAAGGATATTATCATCGGTATTACTCAGAGCGAGTTTCCTGAAGAACAGATTACTGCTTTGCTTACTGGTTTACAGATGCGCGGTGTTACTGTTGATGAGTTGCTCGGATTTCGTGATGGTATTTTGGCTACTGGTGTGCCTGCTATTCTGGATTGCGACCGCTATATTGATGTGGTTGGTACCGGTGGTGACCGTAAGAATACTTTCAATATCTCAACCACTTCCTGCTTCGTGATTGCAGGTGCTGGTTATAAGGTGGCTAAGCATGGTAACTATGCCGCTACTTCCGTAAGTGGAGCTTCTAACGTAATCAGAAATCATGGTGTACAGTTTACTGATGATATGGATAAGTTGAACCGCAGCATCAATGAGGCGGGCATTGTTTATCTCCATGCTCAGCTTTTTGCCAAGGCAATGAAGTTTGTGGGGCCAATCCGCAAGGCTTTGCAGTTCCCGACGGTGTTCAATCTCCTGGGTCCTTTGGTTAATCCTAGTCAGCCAAAGTGTCAGCTCCTGGGTGTTGCCAATCTGGATCAGATGCGCCTCTACAATCAGGTTTATCAGAAGATTGGTATAGATTACGGAATCGTGAACAGTATTGACGGTTATGATGAGATTTCTTTGACCAGCGATTTCAAGGTAACTACCAACAACTATGAAAAGATTTTCAAGCCACAGGAACTCGGCTTTGAGTTGGCTAAACCGGAAGAGGTAAGAGGTGGAGCTACTGAAGAAGAGGCTAAGGATATCTTTGATGCTGTACTTGAAAACCGCGCACTTCCTGCTCAGAAGAACATCGTTCTGGCTAATGCTGCCTTCGGAATCCAGGTGATGGAGAAGGGACAGAAGAGCATCGGGGAATGCGTGGAGATAGCTAGAGAAAGCATCGACTCCGGTAAGGCGCTCGCAACATTCAAGAAGTTCGTGGAGATAAACAGATAAAGGTAAAAAAGGTAAAAAAATGACAGATATTTTAGAGGAAATAGTTGCTCATAAAAGGATAGAGATAGAGCAGCGCAAGCGCTTTATCCAGCCTCGCCAGATGATAAGCCTCACCGAGCAGAAGATGCAGGAAAACGAGGGGAAGGTGATGGGAGGAAGCATGAAGAAAGCACTGATGAATTCTGATACAGGAATCATTGCTGAATTCAAGCGCAAATCGCCAAGTAAGGGGTGGATCAAGGAAGAAGGAAAGGCTAGCATCATTCCTTTGAGTTATCAGAAGAATGGAGCTTCTGCGCTGAGTATTCTTACCGATATCGATTACTTTGGTGGTTATGATGAGTATATTCAGGAGGCTCGACATGTGGGTGTTTCTATACCTATATTATATAAGAACTTCGTCATCGAAGAATATCAGCTCTTACAAGCTAGATATTGTGGTGCTTCTGCCGTGTTGCTTATTGCGGCTTGCCTGAGTAAGGGGGAGTGTAAAAGATTGATGAACATGGCGCACCAGTTGGGGATGGAGGTACTGCTGGAGATGCATAACGAGCGTGACTTCGAATATGCTGAGTTGGAGCCGGATATGTATGGTATCAATAATCGCAATCTGGGTACCTTCGTTACGGATGTGGAAAATAGTTTCCGCTTGGCAGAGAAACTTCCGAAGGATGTGTGCAGGGTGAGTGAAAGCGGAATATCCAATCCTCAGACCGTTCGCCGATTAAGAGAAGAGGGCGGTTTCCGTGGCTTCCTGATGGGTGAACAGTTTATGAAGCAGACTGACCCGGGAGCTGCGCTTGCTGAATTCATTTTTAAATTATAGGATTTTTGCAAGTTTTTGTACTTTACGTCTTGAAAGGGCAGAAGCTCTTAGTACAAGGCAACGCCTGGGTATAGATAACCGTTAGCAATGCGTCCTGTAAGGGCAAAAGATTTAGAATATAAATAATATAATGTTAGTAAAGGTTTGTGGAATGCGTGAACCTAAGAATATAGAGCAGGTTGCGCAACTCGGCGTAGACATGATGGGATTCATTTTTTATCCTAAGTCTCCACGATATGTTAGCTATGTGCTGGCTCGTTCTGATGCAGACCGGAAGGTTTGCCGAGTGGGAGTTTTCGTGAATGATTCCATCCCTGAGATATTGGATAAGATTCATTCGTTCTCTCTGAATGCTGTGCAGATGCATGGAAATGAGAGTAGAGAACTTTGCGAACAGCTGCGTGAAGCAAACGGGGATATAAAAATCATTAAAGCCATCAGTGTTTCCAATGCAGGGGACATTCAGAAATATAAGGAGTATGTAGGCGCTGTTGACTATTTCCTTTTCGACACCAAATGCAAAACGGTGGGTGGAAGTGGTCAGCAGTTTGATTGGCAGATTCTGGATGAATATGATGGCGATGTTCCATTCCTGTTGAGTGGTGGCATTGGCCCAGAGGATGCTTTTCGCATTCGGACTTTTCATCATTCTCAATGCGTAGGTATTGACCTCAACTCCAGGTTTGAGATAGAACCGGGGGTAAAGGATGTGGAAAAGCTCAATAAATTCTTAAACGAAATTAAAAAGTAGTAGGAGTGAAGTAAGGTAAAGTAAAGGTTAATTCTGTATGAACTCCTTCTCCCTACATATATAAAAAACAAAACAAGATGAACAAGATAAATGCATTATTTGCAAACAATAAAGACCGCAAGCTTTTGAGCTTGTATTTCTGCGCCGGATGCCCAACCTTAGAAGGTACCGGTGATGTAATTAAGGCGATGGAACGCAAGGGTATCGACATGATTGAGGTAGGTATCCCTTTCAGCGATCCATTAGCAGATGGACCCGTTATCCAGAGCGCAGGAACCAAGGCGCTGAAAAACGGCATGACCGTAAAGACCCTCTTCGGTCAGCTCAAAGCCATCAAGGATGAAGTCAATCTTCCGCTGGTTCTCATGGGCTATCTCAACCCCATCATGCACTATGGCATCGAGGAGTTCTTCAAGAGCTGTGTAGAGAGCGGAGTGAGCGGAACCATCATCCCCGACCTTCCTTTCGATGATTATCTCAAGGTGGTAAAACCTATCGCCGACAAGTATGATATTCGTGTCATCATGATGATTACACCGGAAACCAGTGAGGAGCGCATCCGCTTCATCGATGAGCATACCGATGGCTTTATTTACATGGTCAGCTCTGCCAGTATCACGGGTGCACAGAGCAACTTTGGTGACGCCAAGCTTGCTTACTTCAATCATATTAACAGTATGAATCTCCGAAACCCTCGTATGATTGGTTTCGGAATCAGCAACAAGCAGACGCTTACCAGTGCGCAGGATAATGCCGCTGGTGCCATCATTGGTAGCAAGTTCGTGACTTTGCTCAATGAAGTTGGCAATCCGGACCAGGCACTCGACCTGCTTTTCGAAGCATTGAAAAAATAGTTCAACAATTTAATTATATAGGAAAGATGTATCAAGTTGACGATAAAGGATTTTTTGGAAAATTCGGAGGAGCTTACGTTCCTGAAATATTATATAAGTGTGTAACAGAATTGCAGCAGGCTTACAAGCCTATCATCGAGAGTGAGGAGTTCAAGAAAGAGTACTATGCTCTGTTGAAAGATTATGTGGGGCGTCCTTCACCTCTTTATTATGCCAAGCGCATGAGCGAGAAGTATGGCTGCCAGCTTTATCTGAAGCGTGAGGACCTGAATCATACCGGTGCACACAAAATCAATAACACCATCGGACAGATCCTGATGGCCAAGAAGATGGGCAAGACCCGTATCATCGCCGAAACGGGTGCCGGACAGCATGGCGTTGCCACAGCCACCGTCTGTGCCCTGATGGATATGAAGTGCGAAATCTTCATGGGTGCCACCGATGTGGAGCGCCAGCATACCAACGTAGAACGTATGAAGATGTTGGGCGCCAAGGTAAACCCGGTTCGCACCGGCAATATGACCCTGAGCGATGCCTGCTCTGAGGCCATTCGCGACTGGTGCTGTCATCCACAGGATACCTTCTATATTGTGGGTTCTACCATGGGACCTCATCCTTATCCTGACATCGTGGCAAAGATGCAGAGCGTAATCAGCGAAGAATTGAAATGGCAGTTGGAGGAGAAGATCGGTCGCGATTATCCTGATTATCTCATCGCTTGCGTGGGTGGTGGAAGTAATGCAGCCGGTACTATCTATCATTACATCGACGACGACCGTGTTCAGATTTATCTGGCTGAGGCTGCCGGACATGGCATTGATACCAATTATACTGCTGCCACCATGCATTGCGGAACAGAAGGAATCATTCATGGCGCCCGCACCTTGGTGATGCAGACAGAAGATGGACAGATTGAGGAGGCTTTCACTATCAGTGCCGGATTGGATTATCCAGGCATTGGTCCGATGCACGCCGACCTTGCCACCCGTGGCAGAAGTCATGTGCTTGCCATCAAGGATGATGAGGCTATCTATGCCGGTTATGAGTTAACCCGTATGGAGGGAATCATTCCTGCCATCGAGAGTGCACACGCTGTGGCAGCCTTGAAGAAAATGAAGTTCAAGAAGGATGATGTCGTAGTTCTGACCGTTTCCGGTCGTGGTGACAAGGACGTGGAGACCTATTTGAGCCATAAGGAAATGGCAGGAGAATATGGCAATTTTTAAAGTCTCGGTTTTTATCGTTTTTAATCAATAAGAGAAAAATGGCAAAGTTTAATTATAAGACAGTAACCCGCAAGATTCTTGCTGACCTCTATACGCCGGTGGGAGTCTATATGCGATTGAGAGATATTTATCCCCAGTCGGCTCTGATGGAGAGTTCCGACTATCATGGTTCCGAGAACTCTCGATCATTTATCGGTGTTCATCCGCTGGCTAGCATTGCCGTGAGTCATGGTGAGGTGATTAAGAGCTATCCTGATGGCAGCGTAGAGAAAGAAACGCTACCAGCTTTCGGCGAGGGAAAGGGTGAGCAGTGCAAACTCGCCATCTCCAAGTCAATCAATGATTTCATCAAGAGCTTTCATGTAGAAGGCGAGAGCAAGAACTTCTGTGGCTTGTATGGTTTCACCACCTTCAATGCTGTGAGATATTTCGAGAATATTCCGGTAAAAGATACTACGATGGAGAAGAATGATGCTCCGGATATCTACTATATTATGTATAAGGACATTATTGTTTTCGACCATTTTAATAATACGATGGAGCTGATTGCGTTGAGCGAAAACTATGCAGAAGGCAAGGTTGTTCCGGATGCCGCAGACCAACAGGCTCAGAATGCTGCAGGTGAAGCCGAGCTCGAAGCCCTGCTCAAGGCCGTGAACAAAGCGAATGTGAAGCCTTATGATTTCCATCCGGTGGGCGAAACATTTTCTACACTTACCGATGAGGAGCATAAGGAGAACATCTGCAAATGCATCCAGCACTGTCTGCGAGGCGATGTTTTCCAAATTGTGGTGAGCCGTCGTTTTATACAGAAATATGAGGGTGATGACTTTAAGCTCTATCGTGCCCTGCGCAGCATCAACCCTTCTCCATATCTTTTCTATTTCGATTTTGGCGGATTCCGTATCTTCGGATCTTCTCCTGAAACCCACAACCGCATTGTGGGCGATAAAGCGTTTATCGACCCTATTGCCGGAACAACTAAGCGTACGGGCGATATGGAGCAGGATAGAAAAGCAGCCGAGTTCCTCCGCAATGACCCGAAGGAGAATGCCGAGCATGTGATGCTGGTAGATTTAGCGCGCAACGATCTGAGCCGAAACTGCCATGGTGTAAAGGTTGATTTCTATAAGGATATGCAGTTTTATAGTCATGTGATTCATCTGGTGAGCCGAGTGAGTGGAATCCTGGAAAAGGATGCCGACCATATCAAGGAGTTTATCGATACCTTCCCTGCCGGTACTTTGAGTGGTGCACCAAAGGTAAGAGCGATGCAGATTATTTCAGAGTTGGAACCTCACAATCGTGGAGCCTACGGTGGATGCATTGGTTTTATCGGTCTGAATGGCGATTTGAACCAGGCAATAGTAATCCGAACTTTTATCAGCCGCAACGGCGAACTCTGGTTCCAGGCAGGAAGTGGAGTAGTGGCGAAGAGTAACGACCAGTATGAACTGGAAGAATGTAATAATAAGTTAGGGGCATTAACCAAGGCGATACATATTGCAGAGAAGCTTTAGGTAGTGATTAGTGAGTAGTGATTAATGATTAGTGAGGAATAATCACTAATAAATAATCAATAATAAATAATGAAGATGAAAGTAGTAATCATAGATAATTACGATTCCTTTACCTATAACCTGGCACATCTGGTGAAGGAGTTGGGGGTAGAAGTTACGGTTTATCGCAATGACCAGTTCCAGTTGCGGGAACTGGAGCCATTCGATAAGATTATATTGAGTCCGGGGCCGGGTATTCCTTCTGAGGCTGGTCTTCTGATGGATGTTATTAAAAAATATGCGGGCATCAAACCAATGTTGGGTGTCTGCCTGGGGCATCAGGCTATTGGTGAAGCATTTGGCGCCAAACTGACAAATCTCTCTGAGGTTTATCATGGAGTGGCAACACCCTGTACACAGTTCGGCAACGACCCGATTTTCCGCGGTATGGATAAGCGTATAGAGATTGGCAGATACCATTCATGGGTGGTAGACCGTACCGGATTTCCAGAGTGTCTGGATGTAACCGCCGTGAGCGATGATGGTTGCATCATGGGATTGAAGCATAAGAATTATGATATTCACGGCATCCAGTTCCATCCCGAGAGCGTGTTGACACCAGAAGGAAAGACCATTGTCAAGAACTGGTTGTTTGACTAGTAGGATATATAAAAAAGTAAAAAGCTTGACGCTCTCACGAGTGCCAAGCTTTTTCCATCTTAAAAATAGATGATGACTTAAGTGTTATATTATAAAATTCTACAATTCCCAACCCACAGCGCTTGCACCAAGTACAGCCGCTGAACTACCATCAAGGGTAGAAACCAGGAACTTAGCCTTGCCCTTGTAAATCTTCAATACATTCTTGTCGTAAGCTTCCTTCAAAGGCTTCATCAGGAGATCGCCAGCCTTGGTCAGACCACCGAAGAATACGAATGCCTCAGGAGCAGAGAATGCTGCGAAGTTAGCACAAGCCTCACCCAGCATCTTGCCGGTGAAGTCGTAGATGCTCTTAGCCAAAGCATCACCCTTGCCTGCAGCCACACTTACGTCGTATGAAGTAATATCTTCTGGCTTCATATCGCGGAGCAATGAAGGCTCATCAGTCTTCTGAAGGAATTCACGGGCAGTGCGAGCTACACCGGTAGCAGAGCAGTATGCCTCCAGACAACCCTTGCGGCCGCAGCCACATGGACGACCTTCCTCACCAGGAACCATGATTACGTGACCCAACTCGCCAGCGAAACCATCGCTTCCGTAAACCATCTGACCGTTGATGACGATACCAGAACCCACACCAGTACCGAGCGTGATATCGATGAAGTTCTTCATACCGCGAGCCACGCCATAAGTCATCTCGCCGAGAGCAGCAGCGTTGGCATCATTGGTTAAAGCAACAGGAATGCCACCGAGAGCCTTGCTGAAGAGATCAGCCAATGGCACAACGCCATCATGAGCCCAAGGCAGGTTTGGAGCAAATTCGATAGTTCCCTTATAATAATTGCCATTAGGTGCACCGATACCCATAGCCTTAATCTTATCGAGACCACCAACGGTATCGATTACAGGTATGAGCGCCTCTGTTGCAGCCTTTACATAGTCGTCTACATTATCATAGCCCCCAGTTTTAATAGCTGTTGTAGCTTTGATTTCTCCACGTGCATCTACGATGCCGAAAACAGAGTTAGTACCACCGAGGTCTAATCCGATAACATACGGTTTCATTGCATTTTCAGTCATGTTATTCTTTAAAATTAGTTAGAATGTTATTAATTTTGACGCAAAGATATATAAAAGTAGCCAAAAAATCAAGATTTATACGATAAAAAAATGTGAAAAGCGAATATTTTATTAGAAATATAGTCGAATATGCTCGAAATTTTGTATCTTTGCCAGCTGTTATGAGTTTAGCATTTCCAATAGAGATAAATATTCTTGATTTCATATTCAAGGGAATTATCATAGGCGTGATTGCCTCGGCTCCTATGGGGCCAGTTGGCATCTTATGTATCCAGCGCACTTTGAACAAGGGCCGCTGGTATGGTTTCGTTACGGGTATCGGTGCTTCGTTGAGCGATATTGTTTATGCGCTCTTTACGGGTCTCGGTATGAGTTTTGTGATGGATTTTGTGAATAATGCCCAAAACAAGTTCTATCTTCAGATTTTTGGAGGTATCCTGTTGCTGGTATTCGGTATCTATTGCTTCAAGAGCAATCCGATGAAGAATATGCACAAGTCGAGCAATAAGCAGGGCACGCTTCTGCATAACGGCATTACTGCGTTTCTGGTTACGCTCAGCAATCCGCTCATCGTATTCCTCTTTATGGCTACGTTTGCACAGTTTGCCTTTGTGGTGCCCGATATGCCGATAGAGATGGGTGTGGGCTATCTGAGCATCGTTTTCGGAGCTTTGCTGTGGTGGTTCGGACTCACCTGGCTCATCGATAAGATCAGGGGCAAGTTTGATACCAATGGCATCCTTATTATTAATAAGGTGATAGGTAGTGTGGTTATCATCTTCTCGCTTATCGCTTTGGTGGGAACGGTGTTCAATCTCTACCATCTCCCTGAATTCTAGGAGAATTTAGACAGACCTTTAAACAGAAGAAGGCAAATCATAAAGTTCAAAGTAAAGAGTTCAAAGTATATGTTTGTTGCAAAAGAATTAAGAAAGAAGAGTATCGCTGAATACCTCTTATATATGTGGCAGATTGAGGATATCATCCGTGCTTACGGCTGCTCGCTGCCTGTTATCAAGAAGAATTATATCGAGCGTTTCGATTTCACTCCTGAACAGAAGGACGAGGAGATAGACTGGTTTGGCAACCTCATCCGCATGATGAACGAGGAGGGCAAGCGTGAGTATGGTCATCTCGATATCAACCGAGTGCTCCTGCAGGATGTCATCGACCTTCATGCCCGTTTGCTCCAGAGCAGCAAGTTCCCTATCTACAATGCTGAATACTACAAGGTTCTGCCGTTCATCGTAGAACTTCGAAACCGTGGCGATAAGGAACTCAACGAGATAGAAACCTGCCTCGATGCCCTCTATGGTGTGATGATGCTGCGCTTGCAGAAGAAGCCGATTACGCCCGAAACCGAGCGTGCCATCAAGGAAATCACCGTCTTTGTCGGTCTTTTGAGCGATTACTACATCAAGGATCGCACTGAAGGCTTGAAGTTCGAAGACGACGACATGTAGTGATTAATTTTTAGTGATTACTTTTTAGAATATACATATTTTATAATATATATATAACGATATATAACAGATGAAAGAGATTGAAAGAAGAAGAACATTTGCCATCATTTCGCACCCTGATGCCGGTAAGACAACTTTGACCGAGAAGTTCCTGCTCTTCGGTGGACAGATTCAGGTGGCTGGTGCCGTTAAAAATAATAAGATTCGTAAGACTGCTACTTCCGACTGGATGGATATCGAGAAACAGCGTGGTATCTCTGTTTCTACTTCCGTCATGGAGTTTGATTATCTTCCTGATGGACAGACCGGTGATCCTTACAAGGTGAATATCCTCGATACTCCGGGTCACCAGGACTTCTGTGAGGATACTTATCGCACGCTTACTGCAGTAGATTCAGCCATCATCGTGGTAGACTCTGCCAAGGGTGTGGAGGCTCAGACCCGCAAGCTGATGGAAGTGTGCCGTATGCGCAATACTCCTGTTATCATCTTCATCAACAAGATGGACCGTGAAGGTCGCGACCCATTCGATGTGCTCGATGAGCTGGAGGAGGAATTGAAGATTCATGTACGCCCATTGTCTTGGCCTATCGGTCAGGGCGCCCGCTTCAAGGGTGTTTACAATATCTATGAGCATCAGCTCAACCTTTTTACACCTAATAAGCAGCGTGTTACAGAAAAGGTTGAGGTGGATATTCAGTCTCAGGAACTCGATGAGCGAGTAGGCGAGCGTGAGGCTAGCCAGTTGCGCGAGGAGCTGGAACTGGTAGATGGCGTTTACCCTGAGTTTGATGTGGAAACCTATCGCTCTGCCGAGGTTGCTCCGGTATTCTTCGGTTCAGCGTTGAATAACTTCGGTGTGCAGGAACTTCTGGACTGCTTCGTGCAGATTGCCCCATCTCCAAAACCAACCCAGGCAGAGGAGCGCCTGGTAGAGCCTGAGGAGCCTAAGTTCACCGGTTTCATCTTCAAGATTACCGCCAATATCGACCCTAACCACCGTTCCTGCATCGCCTTCTGCAAGATATGCTCAGGTAAGTTCGTGCGCAATCAGCCTTATTACCACGTGCGTCTCGACAAGACCGTGCGCTTCTCTTCGCCAACCCAGTTCATGGCGCAGCGCAAGAGTACCATCGACGAGGCATATCCTGGCGATATTGTAGGTTTGCCGGACAACGGCATCTTCAAGATTGGCGATACCCTTACCGAGGGCGAGAAGATTCACTTCCGTGGATTGCCATCGTTCTCACCACTTCTCTTCAAGTATATCGAGAATGATGACCCAATGAAGAGCAAGCAGTTCCAGAAGGGATTGGAGCAGCTCATGAACGAGGGTGTGGCTCAGTTGTTCGTCAACCAGTTCAACGGTCGCCGCATCGTGGGTACCGTGGGTCAGCTTCAGTTTGAGGTTATCCAGTATCGCTTGGAGAATGAGTACAATGCCAAGTGCCGCTGGGAGCCTGTTCACCTGCATAAGGCATGCTGGATTGAGGCAGAAGACGAGAAGGAGCTGGAGAACTTCAAGAAGCGCAAGTATCAGTATATGGCAAAGGATACCGAGGGCCGCGATGTGTTCCTCGCTGATTCAGGCTACGTATTGAGTATGGCTCAGCAGGACTTTGAACATATCAAGTTCCACTTTACATCGGAATTTTAGTACATTGAACATTGAACTTGAAACATTGAACTTTCTGATATGCTGTCTTGGTAATCATAAAGTTCAAAGTTCAAAGATTAAAGTTAAAAGTTAAATGGATGAAGAGTTAACAGGATACAAACAGGGCTGGATGGCGAAGCTGGTTGCCTGGCAGAAGGAGCATATCTCCGACAAGCAGATGACCTTGATTCTCGCCTTCCTCATTGGTCTGCTCGCTTCGGTGGCAGGCTTCTTCTTGCATGCCATCGTGCATGAGATACAGTTTTTGCTCACTTCCGGGTTCGAGCAGGGCACTTACAATCTGCTCTTCCTGCTGTTCCCTATCGTGGGTATCTATCTCACATCGCTATTTATCAAATATGTGGTGCGCGATAATATTTCGCATGGTATTACAAGAGTGCTTTATGCCATCTCTACCAAGAATTCCCGACTCAAGGGACATAATTGCTGGTCGTCAGTGGTGGCATCCGGTATCACCATCGGTTTTGGTGGTTCCGTAGGAGCCGAGGCACCTATTGTGCTCACTGGTTCTGCCATCGGTTCCAACCTGGGCCAGATATTCCGGATGGACAAGAAGACGATGATGCTTCTGGTGGGATGTGGAGCCAGCGCCGCCATTGCCGGCGTGTTCAAGGCACCGATAGCTGGACTGGTGTTCACGCTTGAGGTGCTGATGGTTGATTTGAGCATGGCATCGCTCCTGCCAATCCTGATTTCGTGCGTTACGGCTACCTGTTTCACCTATATCTTCAGTGGTGACAGCTCGCTGTTCGACTTTACGCTGACTAACCCCTGGGAGCTCGACCGCACTCCGGCATGTATTCTGCTGGGTGTGTTCTGCGGACTGGTGAGTCTCTATTTCATGCGCACCATGTCAATCTGCGAGGGATTCTTCGGCAAGCTGAGCCAGTATCCATACGCCAAACTGCTGTTTGGTGGCCTCATCCTCAGCACACTCATCTTCTTCTTCCCATCGCTCTATGGCGAGGGCTATTCGGCAGTGAATATCCTGCTCAAGGGCAGCAACGAGGCAGAGTGGGGGCAGGTGATGAACCGTTCGCTGTTCTCTGGTCAGGACAATCTGCTCATCTTCTATATAGCGCTGGTCACCTTTACCAAGGTATTTGCCACTTCGGCAACCAATGGTAGTGGCGGTTGCGGTGGAACCTTTGCCCCTTCGCTCTTTATCGGCGGATTTGCGGGCTTCCTCTTTGCCCGCCTGTGGAATGTCTATCAGGTAGGCGTTCATGTGCCTGAGCAGAACTTTGCGCTGATGGGTATGGCTGGTCTGATTACGGGCGTGATGCATGCTCCGTTGACGGGCATCTTCCTCATCGCCGAACTCACGGGCGGCTATCAGCTCTTCATGCCGCTGATGATTGTGTGCATCTCTTCCTTGCTCACCATCAGCATCTTCGAGAGCCATAGCATCTACGCCCTGCGACTGGCTAGGGAGGGCAAGCTGCTCACTCACCACGTAGACCGTTCTGCGCTTACGTTGATGAGCATGCAGAGCATGGTTGAGAAGGATTATCACGCCATCAGTCCAGATCTGCCGATGAGCAAGCTGGTGAGCGAGATTTCGAGAAGCAACAACAACTTCCTGCCTGTATTGAACGATGCGGGGGTATTGGAAGGTGTAATTGATATCACCCGCCTCCGTCATATTATCTTCCGCACGGAACTGTATCATCACTTCAAGGTAAGTCAGCTGATGATTCAGCCTTCTGCCACCTTGAGCGAGAATGAGCCTATGGACGAGGTGATGGCCAAGTTCGACAAGACCGATGCTGCCCAGCTGCCAGTGGTAGATGTAAACGGTGTACTGAAGGGCTATATCAGTAGAACCAAGATTTACGAGGTATATCGCAAAATTGTTGCGGATATGTCGGCAGAATAAGGTAAGTTAAGAACTGAGAGAATTAAGTGAAGAGTGAAGAACGAAGAGTGATGAATTCATCGGCTTTGCTGGTTTAAACTTCAAATATTATTTTTATGGAGAAGAAAGACTTAAGAATCGTTTTCATGGGAACTCCGGAGTTTGCGGTGGAATCCCTCAAGCGCCTGGTAGAAGGCGGATATAATGTTGTGGCTGTGGTTACTCAGCCAGACAAGCCTGTGGGCAGACATCAGGATACGTTGCAGCCTTCTCAGGTGAAGCAGTATGCTGTAGAGCACGGTTTGCCGGTATTGCAGCCAGTGAAGATGAAGGACCCTGAGTTTGTAGAGCAGCTTCGCTCTTATCAGGCAGACTTGCAGGTGGTAGTGGCTTTCCGTATGTTGCCTGAAGTGGTTTGGTCGATGCCTAAGTTTGGCACCTTCAATGTTCATGCTGCTCTCCTGCCACAGTATCGTGGCGCTGCCCCAATAAACTGGGCTGTGATCAATGGCGAGAAGGAGACGGGAGTTACTACATTCTTCCTCGATCATGACATCGACACAGGTCGCATCATCATGCAGAAGCGCTTCCCGATTCCTGAGAGCGCAAATGTGGAATATGTCTACGATGGACTGATGTACTTGGGAGCCGAGTTGGCACTCGAAACCGTTGATGCACTCATCGCAGCAGATGGAAAGATAGAATCCATGCCTCAGGAAAAGCTGATAGGCGAGGGCGTGGAATTGAAGTCTGCGCCAAAGATTTTCAAGGAAACCTGCCGTATCGACTTCCACAAGCCAGTTAAGCAGGTATATGATTTTATCCGTGGCCTCTCGCCTTATCCAGGCGCTTGGACTGAAATCAAGAAGAAGGAGCCTGTTATCATCTTTGAGAATGTTGATGGCGAAATGTCTGACCCAACTGCTCATCCTGCACAGCAAAAGAGTGCAGCCAAGATTCAGGTGCTGAAGATTTTCAAGTCAAGTATCACCGAGTTCCATCGTGGTATGGCGCCTGTTGGTTCCTTGCGTGTTTTCGAGAAGAAGTTGCAGGTAGCATGTCTTGACTATTGGCTCAATATCCAGGAGCTTCAGCTTTCCGGCAAGAAGCGTATGGATGCTGCTGCTTTCCTTAATGGCATGAAGGATATCGCCTATTATGAATGCCAAAAGGCTCAGGAATAATCATAAAGTTTAATGTTTAAAGCTCAACGTAAAAAGTTCAAAGTAAAAATGACACAAGAAGAAGATATTAAAAAGGCAGTAGAGTGTATGCGCAAGGGTGGCGTGATACTCTATCCTACAGATACAGTCTGGGGTATTGGTTGCGATGCTACCAATCCAGAGGCGGTAAAGAAAGTATATGAAATCAAGAAGCGTGATGATTCTAAGGCGCTGATCTGTCTGATTGATTCAGCTGACCGCATGGCTCGTTATTTCCGTAATGTGCCTCAGGTGGCTTGGGATTTCATCGATGCTGCCATGCCGGTGAAGCCTACTACCATCATCCTTGATGATGCTACTGGCGTAGCCAATAATCTTGTGGCAGAGGATGGTTCGCTGGCTATGCGTGTAACTTACGAGGAGTTCAGCAAGCAGCTCTGTTATCGTTTTCAGAAGCCAATCGTCAGCACCAGCGCCAATGTGAGTGGTGAGCCTGCTGCTCAGAATTATCGCGATATTTCTCCAGAGATTCTCGAGGCTGTAGATTATGTCTGCTGGACCCGTCGCCAGGAGCATAAACCTCATCAGCCATCCAGCATTGTCAAGATTGGCAAGAACGGAGAGGTTAAGGTAATTAGATAAATCTGATAAAAATCTTTTTAATGATATTTATCTGGAGGGGATGTTCGTTGCGAATATTCCCTCTTTTTTATTCCTTCTCTTTTACAATCTTTCCATATAGTTTTTTATCACTGTCACGTTTTTTTCCATTTTTAAGGAATGAATAATAGGTAAAAGCGTGACAGTGACAGTTACAGTTTAAATTTCCGCATATTGATATGCGAATTTTATTTCTTCGTGGCTCTGATGAAGAAGCCTATCAGACAGATGTAAGCGATGAGCGAGCAAACTTCTGACATAGGGTTAACCCACCAGCTGTCTGCGATGCTTGCCTCAACGCCACCAAACTTCAACAGAGCGCTTACAACACCCATTAAGGCTCCACCGGCAATGAAACCGCTGGCGATGAGAGTACCCTTTTCGCCACGCTCAGCATTCACCTTGGCATCCTTGCTGCGGGAGGTAACATACCAGTTGATGGCACCACCTACCAGCAGAGGAACGTTCAATTCCAGTGGAATAAACATACCCAGAGCGAACGCCAATGCAGGAATCTTGAAGTAAGTAAGCACGATAGCAATCACGGCTCCGATGCCGTAGAGCACCCAAGGAGCACCTACACCGTTCATTAATGGGTCGATGACGGCAGCCATTGCGTTTGCCTGAGGAGCAGCGAGAGAGCCTGAGGCGAAACCGTAGGTCTCGTTCAGAAGCATCATCACACCGCCCACGGTAGCTGCACTCACCAAAGTGCCAAGGAACTTCCATCCTTCCTGCTTCTTAGGCGTAGTTCCTAGCCAGTAACCTATCTTCAAGTCGGTAATGAATGAGCCTGCTACAGATAGGGCTGTGCAAACCACACCACCCATAATCAATGCAGCTAGCATGCCGCCAGCGCCCTTCAAACCTACTGCCACCATCACTACGGAAGCGAAGATGAGCGTCATCAGAGTCATACCCGAAACAGGATTGGAACCCACGATGGCGATGGCATTGGCAGCCACTGTAGTAAAGAGGAAGGCGATGACAGCCACGAGCAGGATGGCGATAATGGCGAAGAGCAGATTGCCCTCCATCACGCCAAACCAGAAGAAGAGGAAGGTGACGAGGATGGTTACGAGCGAACCGATGGCAATAATCTTGAAAGAGATATCGCGCTGGGTGCGCTTCACGTTTTCATCTACCTCGCTCTTGCCCTTCAGTTCCTTGGCTGCCAGGCCTACGGCGCTCTTGATGATGCCCCAGCTCTTGATGATGCCGATGATACCAGCCATGGCGATACCACCGATACCGATGCTGCGGGCATAGGCACGGAAGATTTCCTCCGGACTCATCGCACCCACGGTCTTCACGATGCTAGGGTCCCAGGCGCTGAGTACACTGTCATGAAAAATGACACTCATTCCTGGAACGATCAACCACCATACCACGAGCGAACCCAGGCAGGTGAAGAAGGCGTATTTCAAACCGATGATGTATCCCAGACCCAATACGGCAGCACCTGTATTCACCTTGAATACGAGTTTAGCCTTGTCTGCGAGATCGCATCCCAGACTTACCACACGGGAAGTGAAGTTTTCGTTCCACCATCCCAGGCTGGCTACGATGAAGTCGTAAAGGCCACCTACCAGTCCGGCGATGAGCAGGGGCTTAGCCTGGTCACCGCCCTTGGCTCCGCTTACCAGCACCTGCGTGGTGGCAGTAGCCTCAGGGAACGGATATTTTCCGTGCATGTCGCTTACGAAGTACTTGCGGAAAGGAATCAGGAAAAGAATTCCCAAGACTCCTCCCAGGGCAGAAGCCATGAATATCTTCATAAACGAAGTTGTCATTTCCGGATATTTAGCCTGCAGGATGTAGATGGCTGGCAGGGTAAAGATGGCTCCTGCCACTACAGCACCCGAACAGGCTCCGATGCTCTGGATGATGACATTCTCGCCCAGCGCCTTGCTACGCTTGGTAGCGGTACTTATGCCTACGGCGATGATGGCGATAGGGATGGCTGCTTCGAACACCTGACCCACCTTCAAGCCCAGATAGGCTGCGGCGGCAGAGAAGATGATGGCCATCACGATGCCCCAGGTCACCGACCATCCGTTTACCTCGGGATAAACCTTGTCTGGCGACATCAGCGGCTTGTATTCCTCCCCGTCCTTGAGTTCGCGGAATGCGTTCTCGGGGAGCTGCAAATTATCTTTTTCTTCCATTATTTATTGCTATGAACGATGGATTATTTTTCTATTCTGATGATGTATTCACTCATGAAGCTGGCACCTGGCTGCAGGCTGTTCATCATGTACTTATCCTTAAATTCACCGGTATATTCAGCCCAGTCGCAGGTTCCGAACCATGGTTCGATGCAGACGAATGGAGCGTGGTTGCCCGGATTCCATACACCAACGGCAGGGGTCTTGAACTCTACGGTTACGTGTGGTTCGCCCTTCTCGTTGAGCAGGGAAATCTGCTTCACCTGGCTCTTGTCGAAGATGTAGGCATCATCAGCGAACGACTCGTCTGTTACCTCCAGGATACCGTTGTCGGTCTGTACGGTCTCGTGTGCGTTAGGGTCAACGCATCCACCGATGGTAGCGAAGAGGCGGGTAGGAGCCTCGTTGTCGAGCTTCAGGGTAGCCTTCAGCTTTTCGCCCTTCTCGCATCCTGGCACCTTGAATGCAGGGTGACCGCCAATCTGGAAGTAGATTACCTTGTCGTCGGTGTTCTCAACATGCCAGATAACGTGGAGTTCGTTGCCGGCAAGGCGATATGAAACAGCGAGATTGAAGTGGAAAGGATAGTTCTTGAAGGTCTCCTCGTTGTCAATGAATGCGAAGGTAAGGCGGTCGCCGGTCTTGCCAACGAGCTTGAAGTCAACGAGCTTTCCGAAGCCGTGGCGAGGCTGTGTATACTCCTTGTCGTCGATGCGGTAAGTATCCTTCCACAATCCACCTACGATAGGGAAGAGGAGAGGAGAGTGGCGTCCCCAATATTCTGGGTCACCATCCCAGAGATATTCGTTACCATTTGCATCCTTGATGCTCTGAAGTTCTGCACCGAGAGAAGAAATCTCAACAGTGAGCTGATCGTTTTTAATTTGTTCCATAGTTACAAAACGTTTATTGTTTAGTTAATATTATTGAGTCGACTTATTTTGTACAAAAGATATTGCAAAGGTACTATTTATTTTCGTAAAGTGCAAGAATCGGGCAGTTTTTCTCGATTGTAACAAGATATTTATGCGATTTTATTAGCTTATTTCGATTTTTTGCAGTACTTTTGCAGCCCGAAACGAGTAGATATTTATAAAAATATTAATAAGGAATAAGAAAAACTTAGTAAAAAAGCGTTTTAATTCAAATGACAAGCAGTAATAAAGTGAAAGGCTTTGCGGCGGGAGTTGTTGCCGCCGTGTGTTATGGAACCAATCCTTTGGGTACGTTGGAGCTCTATGGTGACGGATTCAATTCCAGTTCGGTGCTCATCTATCGCTATCTCCTGGCGGTATTGATGTTTGCCGTGGTGATGCTGTTCCGCAAGGAGAGCTTTAAGGTAAAATGGGGACACCTGATCCGTCTTGCCACGTTGGGCTGTATGTTCTCCCTCTCATCAGCTACGCTTTATGTCAGTTTCCATTATATGGCGGCAGGTATTGCCAGCACCATCCTCTTCGTCTATCCCATCATGACGGCGATACTGATGACGGTGTTCTTCCATGAGAAGGTGACGTGGACCACCACGCTCGCCATTTTGCTGGCTGTATCGGGTGTAGGCTTGCTCTATCAGGGTGACGGCAACGACAAGTTGAGCACGGCTGGTTTTGCGCTGGTGATGTGTTCTTCCCTGCTTTATTCGCTCTATATCATCTCGGTGAACCAGTGGAAGAATCCGGGCATGTCGAACATCAAGTTCACCTTCTATATCCTGGTATTCGGACTCATCACGATGCTTGTCTATTCGTTCATTGCGGGCGAGAAAATCCAGATGCTTCAAACTCCGATGCATTGGATCTATGCTGCGCAGCTAGCGTTGCTGCCAACGGTATTGTCGCTTTTCTTCATGACCATCTCCATCAATCTCATCGGCAGTACGCCAGCTGCCATCATGGGTGCCCTGGAGCCAGTAACGGCAGTTATCATCGGTGTCTGCATCTTCGGCGAGAGCTTCTCCCTGCAGCTAGCCATCGGCATCCTCGCCATCCTGGCTGGTGTAACGATAATTATCGCCAGGAAGAAATAAACTTTTCTTTCGGAATGAATAGTATATATAAAATACAAGGCTGCCTCCGCAATGATGTCGGAGACAGCCTTTTTTTAGATTGAATTATAACCTTTCCCTTTAATTTCTGTTTTATTTTAAGATATCCTTCAGTGCAAAGTTGGCGAGGATACCAGTGCTCTGACTCAGCATGCGGATAAATTCCTGGGCAGAGTTCTTCATGTAGGCATCCTTCAGAATGTGGATGCAGCCATCCATCTCGTTGTCGGCAGCATCTATCGGAATCGCCTTCATGCCACTCTCCAGGATGGTGGTTGATTCTGAGAGCACACTGACCAGATTGCTGCGATGCAGGAGGTCGAAGATGATGTTCACATTATTTACTTCTACCATGATCTTGAAATCGAGGTCCTTGCCGTCTATCAGATAGTCGAAGGCGTTGCGAGCCTGCAGACCCTTGCATGGAAGGATGAGGTCGTAGCGCTCCAGTTCAGAGAGCTTCACCGATGAGAGGCGGGCCAGGGGATGATTCTCGTTCACAATCGCCGCCAGACGGTTGCTGAAGATGGCACGGCTGTCTATCGCCTTGTCTGTCTTGAGTGGCTTGAAGGCAAGCGCCAGGTCGAGTTCACGCTTCTTCAAGCCGTCCATCAGTTCCTGCATCGAACGGTACTGGATGTTCAGCTTCACGTGAGGATAAGCGTGGAGGAAGGCGATGAGCGTCTCTGCCATGATGTTGCTGAAGGAGTAGGTAACGCCGATGTTCAGTTCGCCGGTGAGCATCTCCTTCAGGTCGTTCATGTGGTCAACGCACGCCATGGTGCAGTTTACCGCATTCTGAGCGTAAGGCAGGAGTTCCTTTCCTGCTTCTGTAAGATAAACCTCATGCGAGTTTCGCTCGAAGAGTGGCAATCCAATCTCCTGCTCCAGATGCGAAATCTGCTGCGAGAGGGTGCTCTGCGTGATGTAGAGCTTGCGCGATGCCTCCGAGAAATTGAGCGTCTCGGCTACCTTCAAGAAGTATTTCAGTTGTCGTATTTCCATTATTTTCCTTTTTTTATGGCTATCGGTTTCAAAGATAGCCGATAGCTTGTTTTCGCTGCAAAGATAATGTATTTATTTCGAAATCCAAGAATCTGGGATAAAAAATATCCCATATTCTCAAATTTCCAATCCTGCATTACTTGATTTCCACTTCGTGCAAATCCACGAATTCGCCATTCTTCTTCTTTCTCTCCACCAGCATGTTGAGGAGTCTGCGCTTGCGGTTGTCGGCAATGAAGCGACGGAAGAAGACGTTTGGAATCGCAACACCCAGGGCGATGCAGATGATGGCGAGCGATGCCTTGATGAGGTTGTTCATACCCACGGTTACCTCGCCTACCACACCGTGCATGTCGATGAAGGCAAAGAGGGCGCGATACATCAAAACTCCAGGTACCATAGGGATGACGCTAGGAATGGTGATGCACTGGTGAGGGGTGTGGAACCAGTGGCGTGCCTTGATGACGATGACGCTGATGAGCGCAGAACCGGCAAGCGAACCGATGCTCAAGCCCATGTCGAGACCGATGTTGCCGTTGGATGGACCCAGGTTGACGAAGTTGCGGAAGCAAACGGCGATGATGCCGCCCACAGCTACAACTGGCAACAGGCGTCTAGGAATGCTGAAGATGGTAGAGAAGCCCATGGCTGATACGGCTGCCGCAATGGCGAACTCCCAGTATTCGTGGTGAGGAGTCATGGTAAGATCCTTCACGAAGTTGTCGATGTGGCATACCTGGATGGCGAAGGCGATACCGAACGCCATTGCAAAGATCATCAGCAGGGTGTTCAGGGCGCGAACCATTCCCACCTCGATGTAGCCGTCGAGCATGTCGCTCACGAAGTTGATCAGCGGAACTCCCGGCACGATGAAGAGGGCGCACGCCATCAACGGGTGCCAAGGGGTATCTGAATGCATGAAGCCCGGAAGGGCGGCTGCGATGGATGGGTTGAGTGAAAGGAACGAGGTGAGCCACGCAATCAGCGTTGCCACGAATGCCGAAATTCCGATTGCCACATAGTTGTTGCAGCCTTTGGTTGGCAAGAACATTCTCAGGCGGAAGCCCAGAATGGCTGCCAGGGAGCAGAAGAAGAATGCAGGCCAGTCGCAACCGAACTGGATACAGAATCCACCACAGGCAAAACCACCGCCGATGGCTACCTGCCAAGGAGTGAAGCTGCGTGGAGTAGCCTTGATATCATTCAAAGCCTGCTCATACTGTTCGAGCGAATAGTTTTCCTTGATGGCTGTCCAGGTAAGCTTACTTACCATCGAAATGGAGGTAAGGTTGATGCCGTGCTTCTCGCAGCGCTGGAATTTGGAGAAGGAATGCGCCTCGTCGCTATAGTTCACCATCAGCACATTCCAATTGATGTAGAGGTGCATGTAGCGCTCGTCGAGTCCGAGGAAAGCTGCTGCACGCTTCATCGTTCGCATGATGCGTGATGTGTCGGCAGCACTCTCCATAAGGATGCTGCCAGTGCGTAACAACAGGTCGAGTTTTCTTCTCAGTTCTGTTTCTGCTATTTCTTTGCAGTTGCAGTTGTCAATGCCTTTCTCTGCGCAGTCGCAGGTCTTCATGTTTTTTTCTTCCATATATTTTATTTATCCGAATACGAAAATAATAATCTGAATAGTAACGATTCTGAGGAACATAGCAAATGGATAAACATTCGCATAGCCCACAGATGGTGCATCTGCCGAAGTCTGCTCACGGACGTAAGCCAAGGCAGATGGGTTGGTGTTGGCGCCTGCCAATACACCGAGCAATGTGTAATAGTTGATGTTGAACACGTATCTTCCGATGATGCCGCCTATGATGATTGGAATCATGGTGATGGCAATGCCGTAGAGAATCCAGGTCATTCCGCTTTCTGTGGCTACAGTCTGGATGAACTGTTCGCCTGTTCCGAGACCTACGCAAGCCAGGAAGATGCAGAGACCAATCTCACGGAGCATCAGGTTGGCTGAAATGGTGTTGTAGGTGACGAGGTTGTACTTCGGACCGAAGTAACCTATCAGGATAGCTACTACCAATGGACCACCGGTCAATCCGAGACGCAGGTTCTCGTTGATGCCAGGGATGAAGAATGGAATGTTAGCCACGATACAACCCAGCATGATGCCCAGGAAGATAGGAATCAGATTAGGGTAGTTGAGGCGCTTCATCTGGTTACCCAATACCTTCTCTGTATGCGCGATGGCAAGCTCTGTACCCACTACGGTAACACGGTCGCCCAGCTGCAACTTCAATTGTGGAGTAGCGATCAGGTCTACACCATTACGGTTCACACGGGTGATGTTGGTGCCGAGGGTTGAACGGATTTGAAGCTGGCTGATGCTCTTGCCGTTGATGCCAGGCTTGGTGATGCGGATGCGGCGGGTAATCAATTCCTTGCCAAATTTCTCCTCGCTGACCTGTACTTTCTCGCCGAGCAATGCCGTGATAGGCTCTTCTACGGTAGGGTGAGCCACAATCTGAAGGATATCTCCCTCTTCGATGATAGTACGGCCATTCACTACCTCATCGCGCTTGTCGCTGTTCTTTCGGATAATCTTTGAAACCATGAAGTCGCGCTTCAGAATGTCGCGAATCTGCTTGATGCTGTCGCCGAATACCATCTGGTTGGTTACCTGGATAGAGAATGTGTTGAGGGTCATCGTCTCCAGGTGTCCCATACCGCGCTTGGCTGCAGCTTCCTCTTCGCTCTTGTCAATACGCAGCGCATACCTTAATATAATAAAGGAAAGAATGACGCCCAGTACACCCATAGGATAAGCGATGGCATATCCTGCTGCGATAGAAGGAGCATCGATGTGACGGAGGTCGCTGAAAGCCTGCTGTGCTGCACCGAGTCCTGGGGTGTTGGTAACAGCACCTGAGAGAATACCGGCCATAGAAGTGATGGATGTTCCTGAGAAGGAGAAGATGGCGAGGGTAGTGATGATGCTCAGTGCAATGACGATGATGCTGAGCAGGTTGAGACTCTTGCCGCCATTCTTGAAGGAAGCGAAGAAACCTGGACCCACTTCTAGACCGATGGAATAAACGAAGAGAATCAAGCCAAACTCCTTGAGGAAGTGAAGCAGGTGCTCATCGAGATTGAGAGAGTAATGACCGAAGATGAGGCCTATGAAAAGAATCCATGCCAATCCGAGAGAAACTCCCTTTACTCTCAACTTTCCTAAACTCAAACCCAGGGTAATGACCAACGCCAAGATCATTACTGAGTGGGCTACACCGCCTCCCCACAGATCAGGGAAGCCGTAAAACAGATTTTTTAAGATATCCATGTTCTTATATATATGATGTTTATTTCTACAATTATTCGTTATTGCTCTTTTGTCATAACTACTTTTGCCGTCTTCGATGCTTGTTATAGTTTTTTACCATACTTGCATCTCTCTGATTTTCGATTGCAAAGGTATAGATAAAATCGAAAGTAGAAAAGCATTGGTATTGGAATGAGTCGATTTTGGCTATAGGGAATTTCGATAGAAGAAATGGCAAATAGAAACGGAGAATGGTGAAAAATGGTGGACTTTTCGGGGAAATAATGGATTTTTAAGAGGAATTAGGGCATATTTTCCGGAATTTATTGTAACTTTGCCTTCAGTTTTGAATAATAGTGAATAGAAAATGGATAATATATTAACAGATACTCCAAGAGAGAAAGAATTGGAGACCAGAGATGAGCACTTCCTTGCCGAGGTAAAGGACAAGCGGGTGGCTGTGCTGCTTTCGGGTGGCGTGGATAGTTCGGTGGTGGTCTGGGAGTTTGCCCGACTGGGCTTGCATCCTGACTGCTTCTATATTAAGATTGGTCCGGAAGAGAAGGAGGAATGGGACTGTTCCTCTGAGGAAGACCTGGAGATGGCTACTGCCGTGGCTCGAAAGTATGGCTGTAAGCTGGAAGTTGTTGACTGTCATCAGGAATACTGGAACGAGGTGACCCGCTATACCATGGACAAGGTGAAGGCGGGATTCACTCCAAATCCTGATGTGATGTGCAACAGACTCATCAAGTTCGGTGCGTTCGATGAGAAGATGGGGCATCACTATGATCTCATCGCAACCGGCCATTATGCGCAGACTGAAACAGACGAAAATGGCGATAAATGGCTTGTTACGAGTCCTGACCCCGTAAAGGATCAGACCGATTTTCTGGCTCAGATAGAGAGTTGGCAATTGAAAAAAGCGATTTTCCCTATCGGTCATCACATCAAAAACGAAATTCGTGAGATAGCAGAAGAGGAACATCTCATCAATGCCAAGCGCAAGGATAGTCAAGGAATCTGCTTTCTGGGGCAGATTAACTATAATGATTACATCCGCAGATATCTGGGCGAGAACTCTGGCGATGTGATTGAGATGGAGACCGGAAAGCGCATTGGCGAGCATAAGGGATTGTGGTTCCATACCATCGGTCAGCGCAAGGGGTTGGGCTTTGGTGGCGGTCCTTGGTTCGTCATCAAGAAGGATGTTGAGAACAATATTCTGTATGTAAGTCATGGTTATGACCCTCAGACGGCTTATAAGAAGGATTTCCCATTGCAGGACTTCCATTTCCTTACCAGGGAAGTGGCGATGCAGAAGGTAACCTTCAAGATTCGACATACACCGGAGTATCATCCTGCTACTATCGAAAAGCTCGATGATGGCAGATGGATGATTCATTCTGAAGAGGCAATTCATGGTGTGGCTCCAGGACAATTCTGCGTAGTTTATGATGAAAATCATCATCGCTGCTATGGTTCAGGAGAAATTACCATCTAGGTTTTAGTATCAAAAAAGCTGTGTTTATCCATAGATGAACACAGCTTTTTTGTTTATTGAAAAGAATTAACCCAATAGTTTTCCAATACTACGCAGTTTTGTGCGGTATCCGTAGATAGCGATAACCACGAAACAGATAAATGGGAGAATGAACGATGCATTGGTTGATGGCATTCCGAATACGGTATGCATGTCGATGATGGATGCCTGCAAAGGTGGCAGGATACTACCGCCCAAAATCGCCATGATCAAACCTGCTGCACCAAACTTGGCATCATCGCCAAGACCCGTTAGAGCAATACCGTAGATGGTAGGGAACATCAACGACATGCAAGCACTGACTGCTACCAGGCAGTAGAGACCCCAGATGTTATGAAGGGCAATGACGCCAATCGTGAAGCACCCGCCAGCTATCGCCAATATCATCAGCAGCTGACCGGCATTGAAGAAGCGGAGTATGAAGGTGCAGATGAAGCGAGAGCAGCAGAACAGTACCATCGCTATGATGTTGAACTTCTGTGAAGTTACCTCAGCATCAATCTCTGCCATCCCTTCCTGCATCAAGATGCGGGTACCATACTGAATGATGAAGGTCCAGCACATAATCTGCGCACCCACATAGAAGAATTGGGTGAATACACCTTCACGATAGTGTGGCATGCGGAAGATGCGGCGCAGGGTAGGCATGAAGTTGATTTTGTTGTCTTTCTCACTGTTCTTCGGCATCTTGGTGAACAGGATGACGAAGAAGATTGTGAGGATGACCAGACCGATAATCAGATATGGATTGATCAGTACCGAAAGGTCGTACTCCTTGATTGCCTCAAATTCGCTGTCCGAAAGTTGGGTGCGTCCTGACGTATCGAGTGGGTTGAGTTTGGCCTGAATAAAGTTCATCGCCACATACATACCCAGCAGTGAACCCATCGGGTTGAACGATTGCGCCAGGTTCAGTCGGCGTGTAGCTGTTTCTTCTGTACCCATCGAAAGGATGTAAGGATTGCTCGATGTCTCCAGGAATGAGAGTCCGCAGGTAAGGATGAAGTAGGCGAGGAGGAATGGATAATATTCGCCCATCATCTTAGCTGGATAGAAGAGGAATGCACCGAAGGCATAGAGTCCTAATCCAAGAAGTACGCCTGCCTTGTAGGAGAAGCGGCGGATGAAGATGGCGGCAGGGAATGCCATGGCGAAGTAACCACCGTAGAAGGCTACCTGTACCAGTGCACCATCTGTAGAAGACATTCGGAAAATCTTGGAGAATGCCTTTACCATCGGATTGGTGATATCGTTGGCAAATCCCCATAGTGCAAAGCACGATGTGATTAAGATGAAGGGTACGAGGTAGCTAACCCCATCCTTCATGAGAATTGATTCTTTCTTTTTCTGTTCCATGTTTCAAGGAAAAGTATTGTTATTTTGTTGTTTTATAGGTTAAATGTAATGTTGTATTTAAAACTGTATTTAACAGATGTATCTCAAAGATAAATCCTGGTGATGAATCAGATACTTTGTCTTACAACGGTTCTCAACTCGTTCATGTCCTTGATTTCTCCCTTGGCGAGTGCCTGGGTCAGGATGTTGCCCATGCCGGTTGCTTCGATAGGCCCCGCAATGACAGGAACTCCCAATGCTTCAGAAGTAAGACGGTTGAGTAATTGGTTCTGTGAACCGCCACCGATAATGTGCATACTCTTGATAGGTTGTGGCAACATCTCGTTGAGGTGAGCCGTAGCCTCGGCATATTTGGATGCCAATGACTGGAGAACGCAGCGTACGATCTCTGCCTTGGTCTGAGGAACCTGCAACTGATGGGTAGCGCAGTAGTCGATGATGGCTTGCTGCATGTTTGTAGGGTTTTGGAATGCTGCATCATCCACAGGGATGATGGCATTGATATGAGCTTCCTCTGCCTGAGGAAGGATGATATCAAACTGCTGTTCCTCGCCATTTTCCTTCCATTCAGCCATCAATCTCTGCATAATCCAAAGTCCTGTGATGTTCTGTAAGAAGGTGATGCGACCGCCGATGCCGCCTTCGTTGGTAAACTCAGCTTTTCTTGCTTCCTCGGTAAGGATTGGCTTTTCTATCTCTACACCCAGAAGCGACCAGGTTCCCGAACTGATGAATGCCATCGGGTATTCATCTT
>ERZ1023670.77-NODE-77-length-35208-cov-23.737405_pt1 | contig 35208 bp, 43 predicted proteins | sample MGYA00380342_ERZ1023670 | MGnify/ENA primary metagenome ERZ1023670 (study PRJEB33179, sample SAMN07448984) | human gut metagenome | biome: Human-gut; feature: Human associated habitat; material: Faeces | host: Homo sapiens | place: India: Bhopal | collected...
AATTGTCACTACCCCCTCAAAGTAGCGCGTCTACCAATTCCGCCACCTCTCCAGAATGTTTCGTTATAATATGTATGGCTCGAATAATCTTCACGAATTTGGAAGACATGCTTCGATATTAAGAGCGGAAAACGAGACTCGAACTCGCGACCCCAACCTTGGCAAGGTTGTGCTCTACCAACTGAGCTATTTCCGCATTGCACTGCTTAAACTGAAACGTTTGTTTCGTTTTTGCGAGTGCAAAGGTATGAAGTTTTTATTTAACCTCCAAATCTTTTTCAAACTTTTTTATCAGAAAAAGCATAAGCGGCTACATTAGCGAAGCCTATAAGGGGTACGATGAAGGCTACAGACATCGTGCTAGCGTCGGCTACAAGTCCCATCATCAAAGGGCCTACGGCACCTCCTATGGGGGTCATCATCAGCAGTGATGAAGCACGTTTGGTTAGTGGCCCTAAGTCCTTGAGTGAAAGTGCGAAGATAGTGGGGAACATGATGCTTTCGAACACGTATATCAACACTAAGGCCCCTAATGAGAGTACTCCCATATTGAGTACGACGGCCAATGTGGTGATAAACGTCCCTATGGCGCAAACGCGTAAGACTCGTTCGCTGGCAACGTGTTGCATTATAAAACTTCCCAATACGCGGCCTAACATAAAGAGTGATAAGCCACCGAATGATAATGCAATGCTTGCATCGCGGGCATTCATCCATCCGCCGTCGGCTACGTAGTTAATAAAGAAGCTGTTGATGGATATTTCAGATACTTCATAGCTAAACAAGGCAAAGAGGCCAAATAGGAATCCTTTATTCCGAAATAGACTGCTGATGCGATGTTTTTCTGCCGTGGCTTTTGTTTCGTGCTCGTCTTGATGCGCAATCTCGGGCAGTTTCACTCGTGTAAATAGTAATGCTACAGCTAACACGACAATGCCCATAACGACGTAGGGGAGGGCAATGCGTTCGTTCCCACCATCGGAGAAGAGCAAGAGTCCACCAAATAATGGACCGCAGATACAGCCTAATCCGTTCAATGACTGTGCTAAATTCAAACGGGATGCTGCTGTTTCCACATCGCCCAATTCTGTCACGTAAGGATTGGCCGCCGTTTCAAGAAAAACCAATCCACAGGCTATGATGAAGAGTGACATTAGGAAGAACTCAAATGACATGATTTGTGCTCCAGGCCAAAACAATAATGCGCCAAATCCATAAAGCAGTAGTCCTACGATGACCCCCGTTCGGTAGCCGCGACGGTCGATAATAATTCCTGCAGGAATGGCCATTACAAAATACCCCAAGTAGAACATTACTTGCACCATTGAGGAATGGGCATGGTTCATACCAGGAATGACTAATTGAAAGTGCTTATTGAGTACGTCGAGTATGGAATGTGCTGCTCCCCAAAGGAAGAACAGGGACGTAATCAGTACAAAAGGTAGTATGTACTGTCTTTTTACTAATGGTCTCAAAATGATAGGTTGTTAGTTTTTTTAGTTAACGAGTTAACAAGTTAACGAGTTAACAAGTTAACGAGTTAACAAGTTGACGAGTTAACAAGTTGACGAGTTAACAAGTTGACGAGTTGACGAGTTAACGGGTTAACAGGTAGGTTCGTTTTTAGTTGACAAGTTGACGGGGAAGTTTGTTTTTATTGACGAGTTGACAAATAAGTTTGTGTTATCTGTTAGGGTGTACAGTTTAATGTCAACTCTTTCATTCGTCAATTATAATACAAACTTACTTGTCAACCTGTTTATTTGTTAACTTGTCAACAAATAAACAGGTCAACTATAGTAGGATTACGCTTCGTAATGTTCAAATAAGAAGTCGTTGTAGGGATACTTCTGTACGTGTAATTGTTTGATGCGTGTATAGAGCAATTGCTTGAGTTCGTCAATATTCTGACGTTCGCGCGCAGAAATAAAGATGCAGTCATCGCCCATTTTTGCCATCCATGTATTTTTCAATTCATCGAGCGATACATTCTCTTTCGTTGCCGGTGTGAGATCGTCAGGGTCCTTCTCTGTCCAAGTATATGCGTCCATCTTGTTAAAGATCAAGATTTGTGGCTTCTCAGCGCAACCTAAGTCTTGCAGCGTTTTATTCACCACCTCAATCTGTTCTATAAAGTCGGGGTGGGATACGTCAACCACGTGTACCAAAAGGTCTGCCTCACGCACTTCGTCCAAGGTGCTTTTAAACGACTCTACTAAGTCGGTAGGTAACTTACGGATAAACCCAACCGTGTCGGCTAAGAGGAAAGGTAAGTTGTCAATGATTACCTTACGAACGGTCGTATCAAGCGTAGCAAAGAGTTTGTTCTCGGCGAATACCTCTGTCTTGGCCAATAAGTTTATCAATGTTGATTTACCTACGTTGGTATATCCCACCAAGGCCACGCGAATGAGGCGACCACGGTTTTTGCGTTGTGTCGTTTTTTGTCGGTCAATGTCGGCCAAGCGCTGCTTAAGCAACGACATACGGTTTAGAATGATACGGCGGTCCATTTCAAGCTGCGTTTCACCAGGGCCACGCAAACCTACTGAGCCACCTTTGCCGCTACCCGAGCCAGAGCCACCTCCTTGGCGTTCCAGGTGAGTCCACAGACGCTGCAGGCGAGGCAACATATAACGATATTGTGCCAATTCTACTTGCGTTTTTGCATTTGCTGTCTGTGCACGCATGGCAAATATGTCAAGAATAAGGTTGGTGCGGTCGAGTATCTTTACGCCTAGTGCTTGACCGATATTACGCAACTGCTTTGCAGAGAGTTCGTCGTCAAATATCACCATACCAATTTCGCGCTCATTCTCTTCTTCGCTTTCGATATAAGCTCTAATCTCCTCCAATTTACCTTTTCCGACATAGGTAACAGAGGAAGGTCCGTCCATTTTCTGCGTAAAACGCTTTACGGTAACAGCACCTGCTGTCTCGGCCAAAAATTCAAGCTCATCTAAGTATTCTTGTGTTTTGCGTTCATTTTGGTTCTTTGTTACCAAGCCCACAAGAATAGCTGTTTCGGCCTTTATTTCTTCTGTTTGTATAAATCCTTGCATACTTATATATAATGTATATTGTCTAAAAGCATGGTGCGTGTTTTTGTACGCTTTTGCGCACCTTTTCTCGTCACGGCAAAGTTGAAACGCGTTTTTCTTTTGCTCATTTAGCTTCGCGAAAAGGTTTATTTGGGTGGAGAAGAAAACCAAATAACATCGCATTCACGCTTTTATGCTGCAAATTTAGTGACTTTAATGCATTTATCTCAGTCTCTAACGACTTTTTCAATAATTGGGGGTCTTTGGACTGTTATTTGTGGCTCTGTAGCGAATTGCAGTTTTATCAAGCACAGCAAAGGCTATATTCTGCTGAAGTCGCCCTTGCTAATAATTGATGCGGATTTGAGGTAGTATTAGGATGGTGCGTCCTAAAACTTCTTCCTCTTTACGTTTGCATTAACTACGAAGCGATATGCCGCCTATGTAGATTAAGGTTGGACTCTCCAAGCGCTTTATCGATATGCTTGAGATGTTCGCATAGAGTGATTGATGCATACCTAATATATTTAGGGACGACGTCCCCCGACATTGTACGGACAATTATACATAAAAATCTTTCCTTAACTCGTTAATTTTTACGCAAAAACTCAAATAATTAATGGTGAATTGAAAAAAAAGTAAGATTTATTTGGTGGTTTTACCAAAAAGACATACCTTTGCACTCGCAAAACAGATAAAGATTCATTTATCTCAATGCAAAACGGATTGACTCGCTAGCTCAGTTGGTAGAGCACAACACTTTTAATGTTGGGGTCTTGGGTTCGAACCCCAAGCGAGTCACTTATGTTCCCAACGAGGTCACTTAGTGACTCCTGCGGAATCACGAAAGATTTTTAATTGAGAGGTTTCTAATTCACTTAGAGACCTCTTTTTTGTTGTTGATTATCACTGAGAAACATATTTCTCTACTACAATTTGTATGAGTTATTCCAGAGGTTAAACGCTAAGTTCAACTTGCGGCGAGAGTCATACAAATTGGATAAAACGGGACATAAAAGGACATAAAAGGACGCAAATGTGTTACACCTCGTGTTACACGCTCCTTGAATGTGTTACACACTAATCCTTTGTGTTACGCACAATTCTCAAAAAAGCGAGAAAGTAGCACATTCCGTAATATCGAACAATCTAAACGATATTTATCACAATTCCTTGCTTTAGCCGCGCAAAACTCATTCTCCTATGAAGAAAAAGGAATTGGTTAATGTCGTTTTCGACAGAAGAAAACTTTACGCTAAACGCGGAATGGCTTATTTGGAAGTTATGGTGTATCTCGGTCGCAAGGGACGTAGATACATAACAGTCTGCACTTCTACTCCCGAAACCTGGGAACAAGATGCCCAATCAGCGGAAACCTTGGAAATAATCTCCAACTGCCAAAAGATTCTAAGTGCAATGGAGGTCCTTGGTGAAGAAATGACGATGGAAAATTTCAATCGTCACTATCTTGGCGAAGATAAGGAAGAAGCAACCGAGGATACTGATGACCGCTCATCACAAGATTTCATCGCCTACTGCGAGGAAGCCTTGGCAGCCGAGGACATTAAAATCGGCACGCGCAAGCACAAGCAAGTAGTGATTGATGCCGTCAAGACCTACGGTAAACTAAAGACGTATGGCGACTTGACCCCCAAAAACATTCTTGCCTTCGACCGATGGCTGCACAATGGTGAGCGGAGTGACGTTACCATCTATGGCTACCACAAACGCCTGAAGAAATGGGTGGGCGAACTGGCACGATTGGACGAGATACCGCGCAATCCTTACAAAATTGTGAGTGTCACCCGTGGCAAGAGCAAAGAGCGCCAACCTCTGCTCGAAACCGAATTGAAGAAAATGCGCGACTATCCCTTTGACGGGAAGTTGGAACGGGTGCGCGACCTCTTCATCTTCTCCGCATACACAGGTCTTGCCTTCTGCGATGTGCAGAACTTTGACTATCAGTCCATGACGGTGAAGGAGGGTGATTTGGTTTTCATTGATGGAAACCGCATCAAGACCGATACGAAGTTCTTCACCCCTATTCTTGCCCCTGCCATGGAAGTGTTGAAGAAATATGACTTCAAATTGCCCAAGATTTCCAACCAAAAGGCAAATGATTACCTTCACTTGATACAAGCACAGCTTGGCATCAAGAAGAATCTGACCTTCCACGTTGCCCGCCACAGCTTTGCAACACTCGCCTTGGCGCATGATGTCCCCATTGAAAATGTAGCCCGAATGCTCGGACACGAGGACATTCGGACCACACAGATTTACGCAAAGGTTTTGCGTACCACCATCGAGCGCCATGCCACCGCACTCCAAGGCGCCATCATCTAAGCTTTATTCATCATCATCTAAAACACGATAAAACGTGCCTTTCAATAGCTGCGACATTCCACTCTCCTTGAATGTCGCAGTTATTTTTTCGCAAACATACTTGCCTCCCCTTATATAATATAAGGCGCGTGGGTTGGGCAAAGTATCAGACAAAAACGAGAACTGATACTTTTTCTTGCCATCTATTTTGTATAACACTTCGCGTTTCTCCTCCCACATTCCCTCATTCAAGCGAAGTGAAAAAGGCGTAATGAATGCTTGGAACTCATCTGAGACTTCCACAAAATCCACCACAGGGTGCGGCATATACGGCTTGAAGTACTGCACCCCGTTCCAGAGACCCATATATATTTGGTCAAAGTAAGCGTCCGTGTTCTTGTTCTCCCCCTTGGCAATGGTACGGCTTGCCGCACCTTGCGCCAAATCTCCTGCATCGTAGTCAATGGTGTTGGCTGACGTTGAACTGCCAAACACACGATCAGAACGACTACCACTTGAAGAACCGCTCCCATCTTCTGTCAGTGTCCAATTCTCACTGCTTCCCATCTCGCCACAATTCATGAAAAGCATATTGCCGTGACTGTCTCCCGTCCCCTCAATCCAAGCAGGCACAATTTTCAGTTCCAAGTCCTCTGCATTCTTGTCCGCAAAGCGTTCCCCATAGGCATTGACGGGGAGCAAACGATTATAATAGCGATACCACTTCGTTTTCGTCTTGTCTGAAAAGCCAGAAGTACTCTCCATCACAAACTCCGATTTGTAGCAGTACATGACAAAGAATGTGCGGTTTTCCTTGACATAAAACAATTTGTGTCCATCAGAGCCATTTTTGTAGCCACGCACATACTGCGTGCTGCTGGCGTTCGGTCTTGTTTGCCTTGTGTACACCCCACTTATTTTAAGCGATTTTGCCGCCTCCAACAAATCTGCCATTTTATCATAAACCTTGGCATCCTTACCATATTTGCGAATGTACCAATCGCACGAATGGTACGCCCAAAGCAAACTGCCATTGTCCTCATACTTCACATTCACGCTACCCAAGTATTCCGACTTGTCCTCCTGCGTGACTTGGGTGGTATAACTGTCCACCACCTTGTCCAACAGAACCTCATCTGCTTCCGTGGCAATGGCATCAGAGAATTTGAAAGAAATCGTTTTCTGCTTGTGGTTGATGGTGAAATCCCCAAACAGGAACTTCTCCAACTCTTCAAAGAACTCCGTCAGCGTCCAATGTGGCAAGGCAAGTGCAAAGTTATAAGCACCCCATGCCGCAGGCAAGGTGTTGCATATAAGGAGATTAACAAAGACAGAATTTTCCAACGCCATGAAATCCCACTCATAACCCACTTGCTTGCATATCCTGTAAAGGATATACAGCAAGTAAGGCTGAAACGACAAAGCCTGTGCTCCTTTTTGCGCATTGGTTTCATGCGGCCAAATAAATTCATTCTTGTCTGCACTCCACACCATTTCATTCTGAATGTTCCCCGAAGTGTTATTCACCCAGGGCAACGGGATCCAGAAATTATCAGGGTATGGGCGCATGTCGTCCATGCAATGCCCTGCAACCGCCACACGGCTTGTAGGATAGCCCAAATCCAGCTCATTCAAATAAATATCATCGAATGTCTCATCAAAGTTTTGCTCACTGCGTCCCTCCAAGAATTGCGTTTTGACTTCCACATCAGAAATTTCCGTGATGGTGATGGTGCCACTCCGATAAAAGTCACGATCGCAAATTTCGCAATCGAACACCACCTTGTTCTTAGCCACATCTGCGCGGTGAATATGCCCAAAGATCGCTATATTTTGGGCACACCCTCGCAAAGGGAAAGTGATTGTCAGCGTATAGCTGTCCGAACCAGTAAACAGTCTATTCTCTGCAATGAAGTCGAACGAAGTACCCGACTTCAGCACGGTTTGTTTGTTGTTGATGATGATTTCCATAAAAAAACTCTACTTTTGTATGTAACAAAAGTAGAGTTTGTTGTCTTATATATAAAAGACTATTTTTTAATTGCGGAATAGCACTTAGTAAAGCCGGATAGACTTAATTTCAAGACTCTTGTATCTCCAATAATTTTGTCAAAATACTTAAATGTGACAAAATTAGCCTTCTTCAAGTCTTCAGGAGCATAGTAGATGTAAAAAGCACTATAAAAACCATTGGTGTCAATTTTACCATCATCTCCGCTTCCTCTATAGGATATAGTTACGTTCTCAACTTTTTCTGCATAGTCTTTAGCAAAAATTAGTCGAGTAAAAATTGTTTGCTCAGAGTCTGATATTCTGCCATCATTCTCTACTGCCGCATCCCAACAAGCATCAAAATAAGAAAGTCCTTTGTAATCTCTCATTACCTTTAATACGCTATCATTAGGAAAATATGCAGCATCCATGCTCCCTGATGTATAATGGCAGAGAACATAGTTCTTTTCCATTGTATAATCGTCAGTAGAATAATCCAATTTCCAATACCCTTGAGCAAATATTGGAAAAGTTGAAAAAGCAAATAATATGGATATTAGTAGTTTCCTCATAAGTATGTGATTTTGAATGCAAAAATAGGAATTTATTATTTATTTCTCCTTGATTTTGGCGTTTTATTTCTAATCAAAGCACTATATTCGTCTTGCGCCTGTTTGATGCCAGTGTCACCAGTCACCGTGTTGACTGTGACAAACGGCTCGTTCAAGCGTTTATTGAGTTTCTCAATAACGCGCTTATAATCAGAAAGGGCTGCTGCACTCTGTGCCAAAGCAGCAGAAGCCAAATTGTCTGTAGGTGCTTGCACCACTACAGACTGAGGTTGCGAAACGGCAGCACTTACAGGAGCGATGCTTCTTGAAACGTCCTCTGCTCTTAAAGAACCAATGGTATTGGTCCGCTGCGCATAATCAAGCGCATTGATAAGCGGACGCGCCACAGGAGATGCGAGCAACTTTTGCGATGCCACCCATTCCCCGGCATGAACTACGCCTACTTCTTCATTTACTCTGCCTTGCGGAGTAAAACCACCTTGTGCATATCCTTGTGCCTCACTTGCCTGTTGTTGTTTTTTGATCGCGGCAATCTGTATCATGCCCGCAGCAATAGCCATAGCCGCTGCAATAGGTGCCATGATATAACCGACCACAGGAATAGCCGCTGCCGAACCATAAGCAGAAATCGCGTTTTGGGCTGTCTGCGCCACCGCTTGAATGACCTGCATGGCAAACAACTTTTTGTTCGCCTCGTTCTTCGCTTTGGCAAGGGCGGCTTGTTTCTCCTTTTCAAGCTTCGCCACCTTGTAGTTGTTACCTTCTGCCGCAGAAATCTCCGCTGAATAGCGGGCATTGATGGCGGCTGTTTCCTTCTCGAGTTCCGCCTGGACGAGAGAAGAAACGCCACTGAATATCTCCCCCATGCCACTCATGACAGTGGAGAACGATTGCGTAACGGCTTGCCCGGCATCGCTCTCCAACCAATTAGTCAATTTCTCACTGGCTTTCTCCATGCCGTTTTTTGTGACGCCAATACTATCAATGGCATATTTTTTACGCAAAGCCAACTTTGCTTTTTCAAAAGCTTCCTCAATGTGCAGTTTCTCTGCCGCATTGTCGCCAGCTGCTTTTACTTCAGCATGATATACCTGTTCCAAAGCAGCCATATCACTATCGTACTTAGTTAAACGTTCATCAGCGTTCATGCCAAAGTACTCCTCTTTGAGTTGCTGTTTTATTTGTTGCTGACGTTGGATAATCTTCTGCTGATTGGCAAAAACCTTGTTCTGATATTCCTTTTCAGCTGCAAGCCTTTCCTTGGTGCCTTCCTTGTAAAGCTGCACCACTTTGCGAAGATGTTCCAGTTCAAGCAGTTCCACTGCATCTTCGTAGGTCTTGGTATCAGACAAACCATCAATATAACGTTGCTTCAATTCCGCGAGTTGGGCATTATACGCTTTATCTTCCGCCTCTCTACTCGCATTTGTAGCGTTCTCTTAATGCGGCTTGTTCTTGGTCATTCCCACTCATCGGCATTAAATCTTAAATCCGTAAACGTGTCCACAGCAATTTGGAAATAGGCACAAGCGCAGCCCGAAAAGAAATACTCGTTCATTTCGTTGAACGTGATGCGTTCATCGAGGTAAATGCACGATTGTTCTAATCGTGTCCGTTCAAGAATGAGTTGGCTCATGAATTGGCGGAACACCTCTCGAAGTGTTTCCATGCAACTTAGCCTTGCCTCCATGTCATCTATGGCATGGCGCATGGCAAGAAAGATGGTTTTTACGCGCCTTGTGTGTGGGGTGTTGGCGAGAGCGATATAGCCTTGACTCATGTCGCTCACACAGACAAAAGCCGTGGTGCTTTGCATGGCTTGCAGAGCCTCTTCAAAGCCTTCCAAGCCCGACACACGGCAGAAAGAAAAGCCTTGTGCGGTGGCGAACTTGTTGCGAGCAACCAAGTCTTGAAAGAATGCCGTGGCATTCCAATCGAGATTTGATTTCATAAGGTGACATGATTAGATATTTATTACTATCTTTGCGATGTGGGGGGAGCGTTTAATCCCTTTAGGGACACGTCCCCCATTCCAGCCAAGGCATTTGCTTTGGCTTTTTTATTTAAGTTGGTTACGCAGTTCTTGTGCTTCCTGTGCCTTGGCATCAAGTTCCGTCAAGGCACGCCAGCAGTCCATTTGCAGAATGGCTGTTTCCTTGGTGATGTCGCCTCCTGTGAGCGCACGGATTTGTGCGTTCATCGCCTGTCGGAGTTCCTCTCCGACACCCATATCAGCACTCCCCAAGAGATTGCTTTTCTCTTGGGGTATGTTGGTAAAGAAGTGTAGGAATATACGGGTGAAGTTTGCTTTGACAGAAGCGAACCAATAGAATACAGAAAGCAGTTCTGCTTTCTCCAAACAAGCTTTGTCCGAAAGTTTCGGATAAAGCAAATGCGCCATCTCCGCAAGGCATTCCACGCTTTGCGTATGCAGAAAGTCTTGGTAATAGTTCTCGCAAACAAGATAGTCCTCAAAGGGGACGGTTTGCAAATCGGCATTTACTGCCGATGCACCGCAAATGACAGAATTGTGCACAGGCTTGGGAGCGAAGTTCTCCAAGAACGCGAGTTGTCGCGCAGCAAAGGTGATTTGCCAATCGGCAAGCACCACTTGGCGTTTGCTCTTTCTGTCCTTGACCAAACAGGAGTGTTTGTCTGCATGACAAAGCACAACAATTTCAGCCCATTTGCAGACGCAAAGGGCTAACACCTCATTCATCGGCAAATCGCGTGCGACTTGTCGGAAGAAAAACAGCAATTGCTGGTCGGACAGTTCCGACCATGACTTGGGCAGGGATATAGAAAATGCTTCCATACCGCGAAAGTATGGAAGCATTGAATGGGGGAAAAAGACAGGTCTAATAAAAGATTTTGTCGTACCATTTCCCTACATTATCTCTAATGACATCATAATATTTATAGAGATATTTTGCAAGGCTAAAATCGGCACGATTGTATTTGTATTGATTGACTGTAAGGTAACCATAGAAATTGCCTTCCTCGTCAACGATTACAGGTGGATAAGAAGCATAGTCATTCCATGGAGAGTAAGCACTATACGAACTGCCATAGGTCCCATATTCGTTCCAAATGGATTTTGAATTGTACTTACTACCATAGGTTCCATATTCATTCCAAATAGATTTTGAATCGTATTTATTACTATTTAAGCAACCAAGAAATACATCATGATCACTTCCTCCATATATGTAAAGCGTTTGTGCGTAGCATACAATTGATGCAATAAAACAAATAAGTGATAGAAGTAACTTTTTCATATTATTACAATTTTAGATGCGACAAAGATACGATAAATATTAGAACCAATAGCCACTTGACTGTTTTTTGTTTTTATACCCATGATCCTTAAAGAGAGCAGCGGTCACCGACTGTTTCCACTCCTCAAAAATGCCATTTGGAGCATTGCGGAGGGAGTTCACGACCTCTATGCAAGATGGTATGGGGACTTCTCCTTCTTCCCGTAGCATATACAGTTCAATCGCGAAGATATGCCTCCAGGCACGCTTGTAGTGCGGTGCAGATATTTGTAAAGCTTGTGCAATCGTATAATGCTCGCGCTTGTCGCTGCCCGAATTGTTCGTTTGCGACTTACCCGGCACAGAACCCACAAGGTTTGAGTGCACACGCATGGTAAATCACATCATGTTCACCGCCTCGATGATGTCCGTAGCCCAAATGTCGTACCAGCGAGAGCAAAGTCAAGCTTGCTTGAACTTTGCCGAGCGCAACTGACATTCGCGAAGCAATCGCCACCCTCCTTGTCCGTCTCAATTTTGTTGATCACCACATCATGCTGTTCCTCCCCATTGGGAGACACATAAAATTCCGAGAAAAGCACCTTGCCCGAATTTTCCATGCCCGTGAGGAAATTGATGATGTTGTCCTTCTCCTCATTCACGCGCTCCTGCTGCTTCACGCGGTCGGTAATGCCCTCCGCCTTGAAGATGTTGCTCCAAAATGATTTGGCAATCTCAATGTGGTACTTGATAGGCGCAGAATTTTTCAACTTAGCCTCCTTTGCCACCCCGATGAGTTGCTTGATATTGTACCACTTGCCCTTGAAGAGCGAGGCATAATAAGGAATGGGATAATACGTGCTGTCAGGCGTCGGCACACGGCTGACCACGGCAAACTTGCGCTTGCCCTTCTTCACTTGTGCTTGCAAGTCCGTCCACGGACTTTGCGGGTTGAGCAGTGGAATCACCTCCACCTGTTCCGCCCGCACTGAGTTGCGCCAATTCGCGTATAACACTTGTGGTATCACGCCTTCCTTGTTGGCAGGGGCAAAGCGAACATAGCAAGCCTCCTTGCGCAGCACCCTCACCCCCTTGTTGCCTTGCTCATTGAGAATAATCACGCTCACGGCAAAGCCGAAGTGTTTGAAATCCTGGCAAACACCGAGGAAATAACTCGCCATGTCGTTATCCAAGAAGAAATCCTCGACCTCATTCACCACTTTTTGTATGGGGCACAGAACGAAGCGTATATGAGTTGGTCGGCTGAAAAATGGGTGAGAGGTTTGTGTTTCAACGAGTTAGGTGTGGGTGGCTGAAATGACGGCGTAAAACGAAGCGTTTACATAGGCTTACATTTAGTTTACTTTTGGGGCTTGTTGAGGCTCTTGTGGTTTACATGGTGCTTGCGAGTGGCTTATATAAGGTTTATATTGATTCTTCGGGTTGTTTTGGGGTGGGTTGAATGGTGGCTGAGGCTACTTTTTTTATGGTGTTTTTTGAAATTTGATAATGCGGAATTATTCTATATAAGCATTATTTAGTATATTCGCAGAAACAAAACAATAGAATATGGCAAAGGTAATACATGTGCATCTGCTGCACAATATCGATGGAACGAGGCGGAAAGACTGGTACTTTAGCAGCATTTCCGCGGTTTATACGGTTTTGACGGCTGAACAGATCGGCGCAACGAAGAATTATTTGCTTCATGCTGGGTTGTCTGGCAATGGTACATTATGCACGAAACGCGCTATAATCAAGCAATCTGCGCTTATTTCATGCTCTCATGGGAGATGATTAGGCTGGTGTTTTTATGGCGTTAGAACGCGAATAAAAGGCCGTTTGGGCGGTCGTGTGAATGGAGGTCGTTTGACCTCCTTTTTTTATGTCCAAAAATGGCGAAAATAGTGGGTGGGGTTACAGCTGGGGTTACAAAGTGGGGTTACATTTTCCGAAAAGTGGGGTTACACATTCGGGGTTTTCGGGGGTATGATAGAGGGGGAGGGAAAAGGATAGTTTTAAGGGATAAGGTGGGGGAAACTACCCATTTGCGATATTGGTAAAATGGGGGCGAATTGGGCTAAAACCTTGTATTTATGAGGTTTTTTACATGGAATGAGCCTTGGGAGAGGGGGGACCCCCTGCGAACGGGGTTCTAAAGGCGTTGGAGGGGCATACGTATGGTGTTAGAAGAACTTAGAAATGCTCCCGATAACCTCATATACGTTCATGATGCGTTCTATGGGGTATTCTTGCTCGTCATAGTCTGTTGTATTGATAGGGACGAAACGCAGTTTCTTTGGATCTGTCGACCGACGGAGAATCTTGATGGTGCGTAATGTATCAAGTACGACAGCGTAAATTTCGCCATATTGAATGTCCTTCAGTGTGCATTTATGGAGGGCAATAATGTCGCCATGGTTAATTTTTGGTTCCATAGAGTGTCCTGTGACATTGCACCAGAAGTCAGCCTTTTCAAATCCTTGTATTACGATGTTGTTGGTCGGGATTGATACTTGAGAATTGACAATTTCATTGAATCCACCTAAGAAGTCCACATCATAATAAGGTTTGCCTATGGCTGAGTTGTACGAAACTTCTGGGATTTTTTCTACCAAATCTGAATTTTCTTGTTTCTTTTCCTTGCATGATGGCGAATTCTTTAGCATTTCGCCCTCACCAGTCATGAGCCATTCGACACTAACCTCAGGATAGGTGGCGAAAAATTTTGTAATAACATCTTCAGTGATGCCTGTTTTACTCTCTAATGTACCACGCGAAACCCCTATTTTGGCATAGAAATCACGCTTGCTGATGCCTAATGTACCAGCAAAAAACAAAATTCTTTGTTTAATCGGCGAAATGTTTTGTTCTTTTCCTTGCATGATGGCGAAATGTTTTGTATCTTTGCGCCGTGTTCAACAATGAACGCGCGTTCAAATATACGAAAAAAGGTCGAGAAATCAATTAAGACAAGTGGTATATGAAAAGGTTTATAAATGTAACAAAGGAGGTTCGTCAGGAACTGGCGAAAGTGTTCAATGTGGGTGACCGCGCTGTGTGGAATGCCCTAAGTTATGACAAGGAGCGTGGTGAGACGGACCGTGCAAAGCGTATCCGCATGTTTGCCCTTCAGAAGGGTGGCATTGTGATGGTTGTATGCCCAGAGATGGAGACGCTTCATGATTCAGATGGCTACATGCGTCAGTATCTCCCTAATGATGTGATGCTTGAGTTCTCAAAGAAAGATGATGCAGGTTGCGACGTGTACCACAAGGGTGTGAAGGTTCGCCATTACGACAAGGTGATGGTGAGTGATATACCAGAGATTCAGAACTGGGCTGCAACATTGAGATAAGGAGGAGAAAGTATGGAGTACCACGATAACAGACTTTGCATCTCGATGCGGGAACTTGTGGACGGCGGTGTGATGACCGTATCCAACTACAAGCAGCTCTCCGCACGCGGTCGCATAGATGTAGTGCGTCGTGGTGGAGGCTCTTCCAAGAACTACGCGCTTATTGCCGTATGCAGTCTGCCCGATGCTTATCAGGACAAGCTCAAGGAGCTATATCCGGACCCATCGCTTGAGGTGCTGCTTGCCTGGCTTGATGCCAACTACGAGGTGGACCAGGCAGCTGTTGCATATTTCAACGACTGGCGCAACCAGTGCGGACACGACCATGCTACTGATGCTCATGTGAAGGAGTATGTGACCAACGCCAGTGTGCTGAATGCTTGTATCAAGTTGTACAACAACGCCAAGGCGATACAGAAGACGATGGGCCAGAAGTATGACTGGAGCATGATGTCGCAAGCTGTGGAGGGCTACCGTATGAAGACCGGGCACACATTGCCGGCAAGTATGCTACGCTTCCGCAAGAAGGTGAACGAGTATCAGCGTGACGGCTACCAGTGTCTCATCAGCCGAAAGTTCGGTAACCAGACAAGCCGTAAGGTGGACTATAGGACTGAGCGTTTGATTCTGTCGATAGCCGTGTTGCCCAACAAGCCGTTCAATACCAATGTGTGGGAATTGTACAACTCGTTTGTGTGCGGTGAGCTGGACGTGTATGACCCAGAGACCGGTGAGCTTTTCGATGCGAGCGAGTGGACTGACAAGAACGGTGACCCGAAGTCGCTGAGCGAAAGCACCATCACCAACTATCTGAACAAGCCCAAGAACCGGCTGTTCATTGAGCACTCGCTTGACTCTTACACCACCTTCATGCACGAGCAGATGCCCCACGTTCACCGCCATGCGCCCGAGTTCTCGTTCTCAAAGATTTCATTCGATGACCGCGACCTCCCACGCAAGCTGAAGGATACCAAGGCAAGGCCGAAGGCATACTACGCCTACGATGTCACAAGCCAGTGCGTGGTGGGCTACGCCTACAACCGCAACAAGAATGTGGACTTGGTAGCCGACTGCTTCCGTTCGATGTTCCGACTGATAGAAAGCAAGGGCTGGGGCTGTCCAGCACAGGTTGAGGTGGAGAACCACTTGATGAGTCAGTGGAAAGAGAGTTTCCTGAAGGCCGGCGTATTGTTCCCATTTGTACGTTTCTGCGCCCCGATGAACTCCCAAGAGAAATATGCTGAGCCGATGAACGGTGCCAAGAAACGCAGGGTGGAGCATCGGAACCACCTTGGCATCGGACGCTTCTACGCCAAGGACAGGCACTACCGCACAGAAGCCAAGAAGGTGTTTGACGAGAAGAATGACACCTACGAAGACAAACAGTACTACACATGGGAAGAACTGATTGCAGACGACATTCGCGACATCAAGGAGTTCAACAACACCCTCCACCCGAACCAGAAGAAATACCCCGGCATGACACGCTGGCAAGTGCTTGAGGCCAATATGAACCCCACGCTTCAGCCAATGGACAAATCGGTGTGGGCACGCTTTATCGGCGAGCACACAGAGACCTCCATACGCAGGAACAGCTACTGCAGGGTGGCGTATAAGGACTGGTGGTTGAGCAAGACAGAAGTGATGGAACGTCTCGATCCGAACAACTACAAGGTAGATGCCTACTATCTGACCGATGAGGACGGCAAGGCAACCGACGTTTACATCTTCCAGAACGACCGACTTATCGACAAGCTCGAGGACGTGGGTACGTTCAACACTGCCGATGCAGAGCAGACTGACGAGGACAAGGAGATATTCGTGAACCAGCAGAAGAAGATAGCAGCCTTCAACGCCTACGTGAAGAAGAACGCCATAGCAAGTGTGAGCATATCCAAGGCTGAGCAGAGCGCCCATGAAGAGGCTGCACCGCCGCCACCGCTTGAACTTCCACCGATGGAAAGCGAGCAGGAAATGGAAGTGGGCTACCACATTTCTGACCCGTTGGCAGACTTATAGAACGGTATTAGAATAGAATTAGAACGACATTAAAATAACGTGAGACATGATAACGAATGAGAACAAGCAGCGGATATTGGAGGCTATAGCCACCAACCGCACGAACTATCCGAGCGATGCCAAGCACGCTGCTTCATTGGGCATCAGCACCTCGGTATATAGCGCCATCAAGAATGGTCAGACCGAGAAGGCACTGAGCGAAGCCAACTGGATAACCATCGCCCGAAGACTTGGTGTGAACCTCAAAGGAGGCATTGAATGGAAGCCAGCACGCACCGCCACCTTCGAATATATCACCAAGCAGCTGGAGTTCAGCCAACAGAGCGGACTGAGTGCGATACTTTGTGATATACCCAACATTGGCAAGACATTCACGGCCCGCTATTATGTGCAGTGCCACCGCAATGCCATCTATGTGGATTGCTCCCAAGTGAAGACCAAACTGAAGCTGGTGCGCAAGATAGCTACTGAGTTTGGTGTGGGAAGCAACGGAAGATACAGCGATGTGTATGAGGACTTGGTTTATTACTTGCGCTCAATCGACACCCCACTCATCATTCTGGACGAGGCAGGCGACTTGCAGTATGAGGCATTTTTGGAACTCAAAGCCTTGTGGAACGCTACAGAAAGGTGCTGCGCCTGGTATATGATGGGTGCGGACGGACTGAAAGCCAAGATCAACCGCTCCATTGAGTGCAAGAAAGTGGGTTATACCGAGATGCTCAGCCGATACGGTGACCGCTACTCGAAGGTAACGCCCGACGACTGCAAGGAGCGTGAGAAGTTCTTGAAAGACCAGGCGAGCGTGGTGGCAAAGGTGAACGCCCCTGAAGGTGCGGATATTGGAAGTTTGGTGCGCAAGACGGGTGGAAGGCTGAGACGCGTTTACACGGAAATAGAGAAACTGAAACGTGTGCAGGCATGATGATCGATGAATACAAAGAGGGCGACACCATTCAAATCCTCATAGCAGGCAGCCATATTGGGGCTGTGATGGAGGATTGGTTAGAAAGCCGCCGTGAGTGCGACATCAAGGTGCGCCGAGCCAAGACCAAGGGCTGTGTTGTGTTGGAAACCACAGACGTCATCTATGCTGCGCACATTGTGCAATGGTTTCCGAAAGTAAAAACGAATATAAAAAAGTAGTAATATGGCAAAGCGAGCATATAGCCCCAAGGACGTGGCGAATATTAAGTGCAAGGCACTACCATTTGAAGGACAATGGAAAGCAGTGTTCGGCCAGCCAGAAGAGGGCGATACATGGTTTATCAGTGGTCCCAGTGCCAGTGGCAAGAGTTCGTTTGTGATGCAGTTTGCGAAGATGCTCTGCGGCATAGGCAGCGTGTTGTATGTGTCCTTGGAGGAGGGTGTTGGCTTGTCGATGCAACGACGGCTTGCCCAATTCAAGATGACTGACGTTCAAGGTTCGTTCCGCCTCATTACCGATGGCGACATCAAGGCATTGGAAGAACGCCTGGCGAAGCCCAAGAGTGCCAAGTTCATCATAGTGGACAGTTACCAGTACGCCTACGAAGCAGGGTGGGAATATTCACTGACCAAGGCGCTGATGGAACGTTTCAAGCGCAAGACCTTCATCTTTGTCAGCCAAGAGGACAAGGGCAAACCCATCGGAAAGCCTGCCATCAGGCTGAAATACGCTGCCGGCGTGAAGGTGCGGACGCAAGGCTTCAGAGCCTACTGTCAAGGACGCTATTCAGGCAACGTGAGCGAATATTACACCATCTGGGCGGAGAAAGCCGTGGAGGTATACAATGACACGAGTAAAGTATGAGCGAGCAACACATTCTGAAAATAGAGCCACCCCCATACTGTGTAAGTTCAGAGCGAATTATCAGCAAAGGCCACGAGTGTGGGTACTGCCACGGTACAGGTTCATTTGTATATGATGATCGTTGTGGTGATGATGTTGTAAAGGTCTGCCCCGTGTGCAAAGGAAAAGGTAAAATAGATGCCGTGATAGATATTACATGGCGACCGAGTGAATAATTCATAAGATATAAGAACGATGAAAGAAAAGAGTGTATTGGCCCAAATAGTTGCATGGCTCCGTGCAAGACGGGAGCAGCGCAGGGCGAGAAAATCGGCGCGTTACAGTGAGGAACTGAAGCGAGAGTCGGAGCGTGTGTTGCAAGTAAGAGAGTTTGATGGGCAGTTGTTCGTCTGCTATAACGAAGTACCGCTTTTGACCACTTGTATGTTGAAAGAGGGGTTGCCGATAGTTGTAGAAGCGGCACGCATGATGTATGTGGAATATTACAAGACCAAAGGCTTATGTCACAGGAAGTAAGCAATTTGGCGCAGCCCAATTCGGATGCGCCTCAGCAAAAGGAGCCAGCTCCATTGCATTCGGCTGTCACGAATTTTGCACGGTTCTATGGCATACTCAAAAAGAGCTATAAGTTTGCCACCAAGGAGCTGGGCGATGAGTTCAAGGAAGGCGTGGTTAGCCAATTCACCAATGGCCGTACGACATCGCTTAGGGAGATGACCCGTAAGGAGTACGACCTGATGTGCGACAAGCTCGAAGGTGCGACAGCCAAATTGATACGCACCGCCAAGGACGAGCAGCGCAGGCATCGCAGCTGGTGCTTGAGGTTGATGCAGATGCTCGGCATAGACACAACAGACTGGACCCGCATCAACGCCTTTTGCCAGGATCAGCGTATTGCCGGCAAGGTGTTTTCGAAGCTAAGCAATGAGGAGTTGGAGCAGCTGTCGGTGAAGTTGCGCTCCATTCAGCGCAAGGGCGGTTTGAAACCTAAGAAAGAACCGACACCTCCAGCACAGCCACAAGTGGAATACATGATGTTGCCAATAGGAAATGGAGGTGAGGCATGAATGAGAAAGTGAAGCGTGTGATGGAGTACATTCATGGCATCGCCTACAGAGAGCTCCAAGGTGACCAGTACATCGAATTTCTTGAGTGTATTGAATACGAGATAGACAAGGAACTTGAGGAGTTCAACTGGCCGGAACCAGAAGAAGACGAGTGATAAGTAATCATCAATCAAAAATGATGTAATGAGTATAAACATGACAGAAGCGATAAAAGACGTGCTGTGCTACGTGCGTAAGCGCACGGTAGACATGACGGAGGAGGACTACGAGTTGTTCCTTGCTCAATTAAAAGACGAGATATCCCAACTGCAGGATCTTGCGGAATGGAAAGACGATAACGAATAACCCCTTAAAAGATTTACAACAATGGCAAAAAGAGAAAAGAAAGTGATCATTACCGGTGTGACAAGAGAATCAGCCGATGAAGCGTTCGCAGCCTATGCCAAGGCCGACGCCCAGAGTGCAAAAATCACGGCAGACATAGAATTGCAGTGTGCGAAGATCCGTGAGAAGTATGCCAACAAGCTGGCAGAGCTGGAAGGTGAGAAGGAGAAAGCCTTTGACACGCTCCAAGCTTATGCCACGGAGAACCAGGCAGAGTTGTTCACCAAGAAGAAGAGCCTTGAGATGGCGCATGGCGTTATCGGCTTCCGCACGGGCACGCCTAAGCTGAAGACCCTGAAAGGCTTTACCTGGGCAAGTGCCCTACAGCTGGTGAAGGAGTTTCTGCCCGGCTATCTGCGCCAGACTGAGGAGATAGCCAAAGACAAGCTGCTTGCCGACCGCGAGGTGGAGGATATGGTTCCTCAGATGAACAAATGCGGTATCCAAGTGGTGCAGGACGAGACCTTCTACGTTGAACCCAAGAAAGAGGAGGGCGTATGATACTGGAAGTGGCGAAGATGCCGAAAGTGGCCTTGTGCCGTAAGTGTTACGGCACAGGCTGTCTCCACGACAAGGAGACTGACAAAGAAAGCACATGTGACCAATGTGAGGGAACGGGCAGAGTAACCGTCAGCGCAAAGATGAGCTATGACATTCGTCCCTATAAACCAAGAGACAGACACTAAAACATTTTATGAGCAAGAGGCGAGGAGCAAGCTATCAGAAACGTGTCACCGACATAAATAGGATATACGACCAACATGCCAAAAGCGGAATCAGCAACCGCGAGATATGGCGAAGGTACGTGTATCCTGTTTATGGTATATGTGAGCGTACCTTCTACAACCTCCTTAATGCCTCTTGTAACCCTAAGAACGAAGTGCCAAAAGAGGCACAGCTGTTTCTAAAATTCGACTTTAACGATGAACCAGGACCTACAGAGAATTATCCGGAATATCCTAAACGACGTTAGGGTGGAGTTGAGTGATGAGTTTGACCGCAACTTTGAACGGCAGGCTTTCTTCAATGAGGCGTGGCAGCGCAGAAGCAGCCCCACACGTCCTGGCGGTTCGATACTGATAGACACAGGCAAGTTGCGTCAGAGCATCAGCAGTCGAACCACAGACAACAGTATCACGTTCTGCACGACACTGCCTTATGCTGGCATACACAACGATGGTGGCGAGATAAAGGTGACGTCGCGAATGAAGCGCTACTTTTGGCACAAGTACTATGAGTCGACCGGCTCATTTGGCCGCAAGAAGAACGGTGAGAGACGGAACGACAAGCGCACCATACAACTGAGCACGGAGGCTGAGTTCTGGAAGCACATGGCTTTGATGAAAGTAGACAAAAGCATCAAGATACCGCGCCGCCGATTTCTTGGCGCATCGCCAGAAGTGGAGCAAGCTGTGAAGGAGATCATCGAGGAGAATTTGGCAGAATATTTTGAGCACGAATATAAATTGGAATAAACATGGTAAGAAGTGAATTATACCAAGCAATCAAATTAAAGCTGGAGCAGGACGTTCCAGAGGTGAAGCACATCGATTTGTGGAACCACAACGTGGAGTTCCTTGAGCAAGAAGACGCATGGGCGCGCCCAGCGGTGTTTGTGGAGTTTGGCACCATAGGCTGGGAGCCGTTTGCTGGCGGCAAGCACCAGCGTGGCAAAGGTGTGGTGCGCATCCACCTCGTCACAGACTGGAACGAGGGCGAGCATGATCAAGCCTTTGCCATTGGGCAGAAGATAAGCGAAGCCCTCGAAGGATTGGAGGGTGAACTGTTCAACGGCATGGTATTGATTGATACCGCCACCAACCACAACCATGAGGACCTGCTGGAGAGTATCGATAGCTATGCGGTGAGATACCTGCGATAAATCGGAAAAGAACGGTCAAAATAGAAGAATAGACTATTTCGGTGCGAAAAGTTTTAATTATTATCAAAAAAACGTGGCTTCCTATTGTTGAGCCACGTTTTTTCGTATCTTTGAAGCGGATTCCGAAATGAACATCAATAACAGCTATATTTTTATGAATAACAATGCACTTTCTGTAGCTAACTATTTGATAGATTTGGCGGAGCAGAGTGGAAAACATCTACAACCGCTGAAATTGATGAAGTTAGTTTATATCGCCTATGGCTTTGGACTAGCCGTTTTAGACAGGTCTATTATTGATCCACGCTTTGATAAAGTTGAAGCATGGAGGTTTGGTCCTGTGATACCCTCCGTTTATCATTCTTTCAAACAGTATGGAAAAAATGACATAACAGGCAAAACAACAATGATTGTTGAGAGGGATCCAGATATACAGATAATAACCCCACAACTGGAAGACAAATATGCGAAAGCCGTTTGCGAAATGGTGTGGAGAAATTATGGATCAAAATCAGGTTCTGAGTTGGTTAATATTTTGCATGCAGAGGGAACTCCTTGGTGGAGTGTCTATGTGAAAGGTTGCAATAACCCAATACCAGAAGAAACGACTAAGCGCTATTACGCATTACTATATAAAAACACATTGGCTGCAAAGAATAAATAGAATGGGTGATACGTTAATAGAAAAACTCCAAGATCTTCAGGTGGATCCAGAAGTGGAGCAGGATACCAGCGAGGAACTCAAAAATGAGACCTTGGCAAACAAGAAACAAAACAGAAAACTTAGAAAGATTTTTAGTCATGGATTGTTTATTCTTGTGGCCATATACCTTGTTATCGTATTGACATTTGTGTATTTCTGCGGTTTTAAATTGACAGAAACAAGTGATACGGTTCTTGTGACATTACTTGGTACAACAACGGCAAATGTAATTGGCTTGTTTGTAATAGTTGCTAAATATTTGTTCCACAACAAAGATTGAGGGATTATTTACAAATAGCATATCAAGAAAAGCCCCGTCGGACAGTTGCCGCCGTGGCTTTTTGTTATAATCGCATTCGAATAGCAATAAATTGATATATTATTCGTTATTTTGCAAATAGGAACAAACATCCAATGAACTATGGCGGGTAGAAAGAAGATAAAACTTAGGTCATTTGGCCTATCGAATACGAACTTAATACAGAATGGCACAGGCATTATTGCCTGCTTAAACAGTGTTCTCCATGAAGACAGCACAGCAAATTCTCGTAGAATGATGCTCAATGCTCAAGATGGAGATGAAGACTTGTTGTCCTTTTACTCATTTCTCAGAGATCGTTATTTGTTTGGCATGATGCTTCGAATTATCCCTGTTGAGAATGGAGGCTTTATATCTGATGATTTATTTTCGAACAATACGATTTCAATCGCTGATTTGGAGCAAGGTGCGGACAATGGATTTCAATATAAAGACCATTATTATTTTATGCTTAGTGACCGATTTGTTGTCACCAACTTGTCTGGAAGTTATAGTATAGACCGTTTTCAAACTTACATCAATTGGCTTACGGAGAATCACAGAAACTCCATATTCGATATGAATCCTGTCACTAAATTGCCAGACGGAGTGCGTGTGTCTGACATCAAGAGTATAGAATTTGCTGGTGTAAGAGCAGTAAACGTTGAACCCAATTCTGAGCCAGCTGTGGTTACCAAGATGCGAGAAATAACGTCGGATGTATTATCTATGTTGTTTGAAGACACTGAGGAATTAGATAATATTCGTGGCGAAGAGTTGGTTTCAGCAAAACTGTTATTAAAGATTAGGAAACGTCCAGCAGACATGGCAGAGGAAGACTACACAAGGGCTATGAGTGCGATGACACGACAGATAACAAACGATAGTGGCATTGCAATAAAAACGAGGCAAGGTGGAACTTATACAGGAGAAGCTGTTAAGGACGTCAAAGAGGTCGATGTTGAGCTTACAGAAAATGATAGGTTGAATGAGCAGCAATTAAAGCAATTGATGGAACAATATTTGCAAGATTTGGAAAGTAGAGACAATCATGGCTAAACTCATTATAAGAATACTAATAGGTTTGTGTGCAAGCATAGGCTTTTCTAAGTTTGGCGTAAAGGGTGATGTGGACATAATGCAGACACTCTTTACCATACTTGGCATAGTATTCTCTATTGTCATGAGTTTGTTGGTCACATTTGATTTGTCGGAGATCTTAAATGCAAAGATTAGGAAGCGCATTCGGACATCAATAAATGAAACCATGCACAATTTTGTTATTGATTTTGTTGTTGCTGCTTTTGTTTTTCTACTTGTTGCTGTGATTTTCAAGTCCATTGAGTCTATTGAAGTATACGGATTCACAATAGACTTAAAGCTTGCTGGTATAATCATTACAATATTCTCATTATGCTATGAGGTTTACAACTTCGGTAAAATACATAAACTTAAGATTGACATAGAGGAACAAGTTCTCACAGAAAAGCAGAACACCCCTAAGCAATAGGCTGGCTCATTAGAAGGCCAGCCTATTGCTTTACCGGTGTCGGACATTGCCGTCGTGGGTCATAGTGTATTCACGGTTAATTTCATGAATGCGCTTTGTGACGAGTGCGCGAATCTGTCTGAAAAAGTAGTGGTTTTTATCTTTTGAGAAGTAGATGTTGCGCCCATATGAGTCATGGAATTCGGAGAATGTGTAGCCGTGGTTGTTGGTCAGACCGAGATATACTATGCGCTGAAGGTCTTCAAAGGTTGGTATCTTGTAGATTACCACTTTGCACAGCACCGACATGATGTTTCTCGCGTTGAGACTGTAGGAGACGGGGATACCGTCAATCATGATTTCCTGTTTCATAGTTAGGTTTTCTTTAGAAATGGGATAATTCTGTTCGTTGTTGAAAGTTTTGGAGTGAAACATTATACCTTTGCATCAAAAAAAGATGTATATAGAATACCATAAAAATGATAAGGATAGTTTTCTGAAAGCGATAATGTCAGAAAAAGACCGCGTGGCGCATCAACAAGAATCTTTAATTCGCCATTGTACCATGACAAGTGCAACGTTAATTGGTCTTGTAACAGTTTTTGGCGATACGTCTTCAGAATGTATGTTTCTTCGTGTTCTGACAGTATGCGGTGTTCTGTTTCTATTGTTGTCGGTTCTTGTAGGCGTGTGGTTCTGCTTTTGGTCAGTTTCAATGCTTTGCAAAGAACTGGAGAATGTGCAACTGCAATATCAAGCAAGGAATCCCCATCTCGAAGAATTACCCGTTTCGCCAGTTTACGGAATACTTGTGAAAGTTTTTCCCTGGCTGTTGAGCCTCGGTATTCTACTTTTGTCGGCAAGCATAGTGCTATCTTTACTGATTCGTTGAGAAAATCAGTGTTTTCTTCATCGTTGTATGATTTTTCTTCCATATCTTGATGTGTTTTGAAAAATGTTATTACCTTTGTGGCGTGGGAGCGACATACTGAAAACCACTGAAAGCAGCCTGCGACGTTGCAGAACCTGAGGCCAACGGATTATTCCATTGGTCTCTTGTATTTTCTGAGCTTGCCATTGACATACCAAAAGATGTAGTTATGGTGATATTGTTCACTATCCCAAATAGCTTTGTTCCTATCTTGGATTTGTCTTTCCGTAATTGGCTTTCTAAAGCAATGGTCTGTCAGACAAACGCAAGCGTGTTGCGCATCAGAAGCATGGTTTGCATTACGACAACAGTTCATAACTTTCTCTGGTGATTTCACATCAATATATCCAAACTCACCCACTTTCAAATCTGGGTTTGCTTTACTGTCTTTTGGAAGCATGTCATAGACTTTTCTTCTTCCTTCTTTTGCATTGAAACGAATTTCAGGATTGAGAAAGCAATCACCATATTCATTGGCAAAAGCCATAGCCACATCTAAAACTCGCTTATAGTCTTCTGCTGTAGAGCAAGCCAACTCGTGTTGTAACACCTTTCCTTTGCTACCCATGTATTTTGTGGAGTATTGTTCCTCCAAAGGCTTTGCAAGTATCACATCACGGTCTTCATCAGAAAGATTTGTTTTTCCTGAATCTGTGTACGCATTGGCGCATTTATGTACCAATCGACAAGCAGCACAAAGTTCGTTGTCTGCAACAGGCTTTCTGTCAAGATTCAACTTACCCTTTGCAATATCACAATCACGACACCGCTTGATAGTGTAAGGGTTGTAGTCGGGTACGGTTTTGTCTTCCTTTCCTGGATTGAAATGGAAGATACCCTTTGTGTCACGTTGAAGGGCTTCTTCGCCCAGTGCCATTGCCTCGTCGTGGGGTGTGGCAGGATATTTGGACTTGCGCACCTGGACTACTGTGCACCGGCAGTTCCACCCGTTGGGTGGATAGTATTCCTCCCAGAACGGGTCAGACGGCGGAAGCGTCACGCCGTTGAGGGCAGCGTGTTCGGGACGTACTTTGTCGTCATGCTGCGTGCGGTACTGCAGGTTGTATCGGTCGCCGTCCTGCGCGAACTGTTCCCACTTTGCAGCCATCTCCGCAGATGACTGTACGAAGTTGTACTCCGCACGGAGGTAGTTGGAGTTGTAGGTGTTGTCTATCTTCCGAACATCATTCAAAAAGGCTTCGAACGTCTTTCTGTTGCCGTTAGAATCGAGCAATGAAGGGAACGCCTCGTTGAGTTCGTGGAAAGTCTTCATGCCTGAGAAGATATAGTTAGAGCGTGTAAGCCGCTTGCGCATGGTGTCAGACATTTCCAAGCGTTGTATATTTCTGTTGAGCACATCAGTATGAGCCTCTATCAGATTTTGAACTTTGCTATCTGCCATGATGTCAATAGAGAAAGAACCACCCTTTTGGTTGAATACAACTTTCATCGCATCCTTGAAGCCCTTGCTAACCTCTTCACTCGGAAGACACACATTCTTTCCAGAGCCGTAGTCAAGTAATTGCTTGGCAATAGCTGTTTTTGTTTGTTTCATGTGTGAGAGTGAAAGTATATCCTCAGAGAAAACCTTTCCGCTTAGTATTGCTGAGTTCAGTTCCGCCTCAAACTCGGCACGATTGGTAAGGGAATACTCGGACAGTTGCTTCTTGACAAATTTCCTGTCCACGCCATCCAAGCTCCATTCGTGTTCCACTGATCGAAAAAAATCGGGATCATTGCAAAAGTCGATATAATGCCCCAATTCGTGTAAGATGGTGTTTCTTTGGGCATGCCATCCCCCACGGTCTGCATCATCAGTATCCTTTACCCATGTTTTATAAGCACGTTTGTTCACTTTGATAACATTGGTGTCTCCTTCGCATATAGCAGCGTGGAAATCTGCACGAGTTAGACCAAAAAAGCGTTTCCTTCCTCCTAAATCCGCCTCACGCAACTCGGGTAGTTCTGTTACAATCCCACTTCTTAACACAATTCTTGCAGCCTCTTCTGCATCTTCTCTTGCATACTTATTACTGATGACACTTGCCCACTTTTTTGCAATGGTATCAATTTCCTCTTCCTTTTTACTAAGGCATAACGAAGAAACAGAAATGTCATTGCCTAATATTTCGGCATAGCGTTGGTGCAGCCCCAGATAATCGCTGGGGCTTAATCGAAAAAAGAGCTGTGTGCATTTTGGTGCTGTTTTTTCTTCTTGTCTCCTTCGTCATCGTCTTGTGGCTCTTTGTTGCCCTCGTCGCCATCATCGTCACCGCCACCAGGTAGCATGGGCTGCGCATTGCGTCGTTCGCCTACGGGCATACTATATTTCTCTGCAAAGTAAGACGGGTCCACTTCGTAGCGGTCGGCAACCATGGTTTCGTATGCCACCTGCTGCTCCGGTGTATAGTCCACCGCATCGTCCCATTCGAAGCGCAGCCCTTTGACGGGGAAGCCGTGCTTTACCATGCGTGGGATAAGCTGGTTGTTGACGATGTCGCGCAGCATGGTGCAGTCGCTTTCCACCAGGTTCTCGAACACCTCGAGGTGTGTTTCTGATTGTGAGAGGCTGCTGCCGTCCTCGATGGTCATCGTTTGTCCGATGATGAGCTTTGACAGTTCCGAGTTGGCCCGATCGATGCGTTTGTCATAGACATTGAAGGCATCGCCCTTGCCACTTTCGACGAATTCAATCTCGGTGTCCTGCCCAGCCACCATGTACTGGCTTGCTCCGGCCCCCTTGAGCATCTGTTCAAGTCGTCCCATCTCCTTGGGGTCGCGTGAGGTGGTGCGTGCGATACGCATCGGCATACCGAAAATCTCGCCGAAGGAATCCCAGAATGCCAACATGTTTTTCTTCGGAATGGTTTGCGTGGCCGCCTTCAGATACAGTCCGAGGTCGTCGGGCCGTCCGGCCTCGATGAGCCAGTCGGTGAAAGGTGCGGAGCGGTAGTCTATGCCCGTAGTCCAGTCCTGCCCGATTTGTTGAATGACACGGCCGTATTCAGGTATGACATGCTTGCGTGGAATGAGTTTTACGTCCGTATAGCAAGGACAGCCGTCGCCATCGGTGGTGATGTCGCCAAGTTCGATGAGCGAGTGCCCCCAGAGGTTGGCTGCAAGCGCGTATTCGAGCATTTGCTTGAACCAAGCCTGGTCGAAATAGTGGTGTGCTTGGTCGTTTTTATTACCTTTTGCATCGACGAGTTTGAAAGACTTAGCCATGACGAATCCTACCCGTTGGCGCACACAGCCCGACAGGTGAAGGTCAATATCCACGTCGCGGTATATGTCGTAGAGCCGTTGGCGGTTGGGGTTGTCCACATTTATGGCCATCTGCCAGGCGTTGCGCCAGTCGGCAATGTCCTTGCGTGTAAGCGCATCGGTGGTGCGTTGCAGTTCGATGACCATCTTGTTCATGCGCTTGCGGTCAGACGACTTTGCAAGGTTGAAGTCGCCATTTGGCGTGTGCAGTATATTTTGACTTCCCCCTCCGAACATACCGCTGAAAAAGTTCTTTATATCCATGGTGTTACCAATTATGTCGTAATTGTGTTTGTGCTCCGAAAATGAGCAAGTCTCCCGTTGGTGTGCCGTCTTCGTTGATGGCGAGCGGCAGGTCGGGTATGATTTTTTCGGCTTGCACGCCTTCGAGCCACTTTATGGCACGCTCGTAGCGCTCCTTGCGTATTTCGCTGCCCATCTTTTGGGGCATGGCGGCAATCATGTGATAGAGCGCGATGTCGGCGGCATACATTACGACCAGCCGGTTGCGGTTTTCGCCTTCGGCCGAGAACACCGCTTCCGTGTCGTATTTTGGTCTGAGGTAGCCGGCAATTTCCTCGCAAGCCTCCAGTTCCGCATTGTCGCGTATCTCCTGCGATGCCTGCGACACGACCTTCAGCGCATTTTCGCCTATGACCACCCTGTAGTCCTCTTCCGTGATAAACATAGTCAGCCTCCTTCCTAATACGTCACATAAATGGCCCGACGCTCGATGTCGGCAACCTTTACCCCCTTACGGAAGCGGTGCTTGGCAACCATTTCGCGTATGGTGCGTTTGGGTACGACCTTGAGCGAGCCGTTGATGTAAATCACATAATACTTCATGCCAAGCAGCTTTGAGAGTTTGTTGGCTTTCTTGATGGCACGCTTGCACTGCCACCCCCAGATAATGTCCTTAATAAGTTGTATCATTTACTTTGTAGATTGCTGGCTGCACTTGGCATAGCCAAAATGAATTTTGTATCTGCTCTCGTTTGCACACCAATTAACTTTGTTGATTGGTGGCTGCACTTGGCATAGCCAAAATGAATTTTGTCTCTGCTCTCGTTTGCACACCAATTGTTACCAAATGTTTTTGGCGGTCGGTCTTTTGCCGAACACCGGTTTGAAACTTTCCTGTCTTGTATTGCGCTGGAGAATCCATATAGCGCCTTCATCAGCGTCAGGGGCATCGTCATGCACACGGCTGCCACGCTCCAACGCCAACGTCTGTTCTATGCCCACCTGCATGTCGGGGTCTTCCTTTTTGCGCTCGTTGTACCAGACAAAGCCACGTTCCCAAAGCGGACTGACCGCCTCGATACGCTGGATTTTGTCTGGTTTCTTTCGCTTGTCGGGCATGATGGGCAGCTGGTAGCCCCGCAGTTCACCTTCAACGGCAAACTCGTCGAGAATGACGTCCTGCATAAAGTTTGCTTCCATGAAGAACTGAACAGCCACCGTGTTGCGTGTACGCTCGTAGAGGTCGTATAGCCATCGAACCATCTCGCTGACTGTTGCCTGTCGCACGAAACTGTCTATGAGATGCAGTTCCGAGCCAATCTTTCCCCATAGGCGGGAAGCCTTGTAGTCGTTGGAGGTAGTTGATTTGAACGACGGGTCGGTGTAACACACCAGCATGTCGTACTTTTCGAGCTTTGGGAGCCGCTTGTATCGAATCCACTCGGCCCGGAAGATCGTACCGTCGACGACAGGGTTGTGCATCATCTCCTTCTCCCAGGCCCGATAGCCCACGAAGTCGCGGTAAGCCTGTGCCTCCTCTTTGGTCCATTTCTCCTTCCATGCTGGTTCCCCGTTACGGTCGACCGCTACGATTTTAGAAAGGAACACCCCCTTTGTACGTGAGAGATTGTAGAGTACAGAGTTCTTGCTGATGAGGTTGCCCACCATAATGAAGCGTCCACGGCCCACGTCGAGCGCCCCGAAGAGCGCCTCCTTCACCCAGTCGGTGAGGTCGTGTACGCGTTTGTCGTTGCGGCAGAGTTCATCATCGTCAAGGTCGTCGATAACGATGTAGTCGGGGCGTGATTCACGGTCGCGCAGGCCACGCGGCGACTGTCCACGACCGCAGGCAAGGAACTTCACGCCGCTCTTTGTCTTGAACTCGCCCTCCTGCCAACCGCCATCGTTCTTCTGTTGTCCGAAGTCGGCGATGAGACGCTGGTTGTATTCCAGTTCCGCTTGAATATCTCCAAGCAGTCGGTCGGCATTGTCCTCCGACTTTCCGACAACCACCATAAAGTTGATAAGCCGCTTCGGTTGGAACATCAACCAGAGCGGCGTGAATACATCAAGGTGTGTCGATTTGGCGTGCCCGCGCGGCCACATGAATACAGCCTTCAAGTCGGGCGTGTTTCGGACCTTGCGTGCAGCTTCGTTGTGGAACGGAGCGTTGTGAATGGTGCGTATGACCTCGCCGGTTGTCTTGTCACGCAATTGCAGGAAGTGTGGAAAGTAATACTCGCAGAATGCTGCGTAGTTGTTGAGCAAGCGTTTGATACGCATGTCCCTTTCTGCAGGCGTTTCGCTTTTCAGGAGTGACGTGTCCGTAATGGCTTGTACTTGCCGGCATCGCTCTTTCCACTCCTCGTATGCCTTTTTCTTTTCCGCTGCTGTTGCCATAGGCTGCCCTCCGTTACTTTATGCCCATTTGGCTTTGCCGAATGGTCTCTGCACTTGGCATAGCCAAAATGAATTTTGTCTCTGCTCTCATTTGATTCCCATTTGCTCAGTGATGTACATGTCCTGGTACTTGTTGATTACCCGCATCAGTTCGGGCGTAACCTCCGGGTCAGTCTGCGAGCGGTACTCCAACCACTTGGAGAACGCCATGAACACCTCAATGGCATCGACCACGTTAGCCTTCTTGTCGAGTTTCTCAATGACCGACGAAAGTTTAGCCAGCTTGTCGCCAAGTCCTGCAATGAGTGCAGGGTCGTCAGAACCATTCACTTGTGTAATGAGTGTGTCGATGGTGAGCAACAGTTTGTTCACCAGTTCGGGGCGTGTGATGTTCTTTGCGGCACGCGCCTCTTTCCACCCCTCGGCTGAGCACCATTTGGATATGGTGACGCGCGACACGTCCACCTTCTCCGCAATCTCCTGCTGCTCCATACCCGAGAGATAGAGCGTGCGTGCCAGCGACTTTTTCTTTTCAATATCTGCCTTTGTCATGTTGATAAGGTTTTTTGTTCACATCAGGGCATATCACGCCCCGATTTAGCTATGCAGAACAGTGGCTGCGCCTCGGCATAGCATTCGAATATGATTCGATGCTCTGCGCTCAGCTTGCGCACTGTTTCTTATGCAAAAGTGCCACGATTTCGGTGGCTCTCCAAAAAAGTGTGCAATGGTTGCATAGAAGTGTGCAACCATTGCACGCTTTTTTGGTGGACAGACATTTACCTCGTAATATTGCAGTTGAAATCGGGCAATGCAGTCCAGGAAACGACAATGATATGAGTAAAGGAAAACGCGTAAGAATAACCAATGACAGCTTGAACAGCTACGGCACAAGAGTGCTGACAGCTGGCATGAACGTGGAGCAGTATCAGCGCAACCCCGTGCTGCTGTATATGCACGAGCGTGGTAATGTGATAGGCTATGTGAAAGACCTGAAGGTGGAGAATGGTGAAGTGACCGGCGAATTGATGTTTGACGAAGCATCCGAACTATCCACACGCTGTAAGAAGCAGTATGAGTTCGGCAGTCTGAAGATGGTGAGCGCAGGGCTTGACATATTGGAGACGAGTGAGGACCCCGAACTGCTTGTGCAGGGTCAGACCAGTCCTACCATCACCAAGAGCAAACTGTTTGAAGTCAGCTTGGTGGACATTGGAGCCAATGATGATGCCATCGTGCTGCAGAAGGACGGCAAGAAGATTACTCTCGGCAAGGACAGCGCGTGTCCCTTGCCAATGTTGAACAATAATAATCAAAAACAAATGGAACAGAAACAGTATGCCCTGAAGTTGGGCTTGCCGGAAACGGCGACTGATGCGGAGATCACCGCCAAGCTCAACGAGCTGAATGCCGCTAAGCAAGAGAACGAGAGACTCCAGAAGGAGAAGGAGACCCTCACGCTTGCCAGTATCACTGCCGTTGTGGAGAAAGCAGTCGGCGAGAAGCGTATCGCCACAGACAAGAAGGACGAGTTCATCAACCTCGGCAAGGAAATTGGCCAGGAGAAGTTGGAGCGCATCATCTCTGCCATGTCGCCACAGATGAAGCTCAGTGCCGTTATCGGTCACCAGGGTGGAGCTCCAACCCAGCAGCCTGCCACATACAAGAAACTGAGCGATGTGCCGTCTGCTGAACTCCTTACACTCCGCAAAGAGCAGCCCGAGGAGTATAAGCGACTCTACAAGGAGGAGTACGGCATGGAGTGTGCACTTTAGTACAAACCAATAATACAAAAAGAATGAAAACAATTTTGACCATGATTACGGCTTTGCTGTTCAATGCGTTTACAGGAGCCGTGTTCGGTATGACTTTGGGCGTATCGCCCGTGGCAGGTGCAGTAGGTGCCAATGCCATCGCATTAGCCGTGAGCGGTGCAATGCCAGTGGGCGTGGCACGCGAGGGCGTGCTTAAGGAGATTTGGACTGGAGAGTTAGTTAAGTCCTTGCGTGAGTTTCTCGCAGGAACTTGGCTTGATGGAATCCCCGACAGTTCAAGCATCGTTGACAATGATGTGATTCACTTGGTGGAGGTTGGCGTTGACCCTGACGTGCTTGTCAACAACACCACCTACCCAATCCCCTTGCAGGCACTTGATGACAAGGACATCGCCATTAAGCTTGACAAGTTCCAGACCAAGGTGACCCCTATCACCGATGATGAGTTGTACGCCATCAGCTACGACAAGATTGCCCGAGTGAAGGAGAGTCATTCAAACGCCATCAACGATGCCAAGTTCACCAAGGCAGCACATGCGCTCTGCGCCCAGAAGAATACAGCTAAGACCCCAGTGCTGACCACCACCGGCGAACGTGATGCTGCTACTGGTCGTCTCAAAATGACCGTCAAGGACCTGCTTGCGATGAAGGCAGCCCTCGACAAGTTGGGCGTTCCGACCACCAACCGTCGCCTCGTATTGTGTACCGACCATGTGAACGACCTCTTGGAGACCGATCAGCGTTTTAAGGAGCAGTACAATATCGACCGCAACACCGGCAAGGTGGGTAAGCTCTACGGCTTTGACATTTATGAATTTGCCAATACCCCTTATTATACATCCAATGGAGTGAAGAAGGCAGTCGGCGACAAGGGAGATACCGCAGGTGATTTCCACTGCTCTTTTGCATTCTATACACAGCGTGTGTTCAAGGCTACTGGCTCCACCAAGATGTACTGGAGTCCTGCCGAGAACAACCCTGAGTACCAGCGCAACGAGGTGAACTTCCGCCACTACTTCGTCTGCATGTTCAAGAAGGCAGATGCAGGTGTCGTAATGACCAGCGGATATAAAGCTGCATAGTAATGGCGAGAATGAAGTATTTAGTGCTACACTGCACCGCCACCCCTGAAGGCCGTGAGGTGACCTCGGAGGAGATACGGCACTGGCACACTGACCCGGTAAGCAAGGGTGGGCGTGGCTGGAAGCAGGTAGGCTATACCGACCTGATACACTTGGACGGCAAGGTGGAACGGCTTGTGGCTAACAACGAAGATGCGGAGGTGGATCCGTGGGAAGTGACCAATGGCGCGAAGGGTTACAACAGTGTGAGCCGCCATGTGGTGTATGTTGGTGGTTTGGCCAAGGACGGCAAGAGCGCCAAGGATACGCGCACGCCTGCGCAGCTGAAGGCTATGACGGACTATGTGCGTAACTTCCACGAGCGTTTTCCGCAGATCAAGATTGTAGGTCATTGTGACCTTGCTGGCGTGAAGAAGTCGTGTCCGAGCTTTGATGTGGGCAAGTGGCTTCAGTCAATAGGCGTGTATCAACAATAAAAATATGGATGGCATGAATATCAGTGAAGTTCTGAACGTTCTCCTTGGTGGAGGTTTGGTTGCGACCCTTGTTGCGATAAGCACGCTTCGGGCTACCATAAGGAAAGCGAAAGCGGAATCGATGAAGGCTGAAGCCGATGCCGAGACGGTGCGCATGGACAACACCGAACATGCCACCCGTATATTGGTAGAGAACATTGTGAAACCATTGAAGGAAGAACTCAATGAGACAAGAAGATGCCTTGATGCCTCGAAGCGCGAGATGGCGCGTCTCAGGAAAGCTATTGACACTGCTAACAGTTGCAAGCATCATGATGATTGCCCCGTTCTTGTTGGGGTGCGCGACAAGCCGAAAAGCGAGCGTGGGCACGGTGGCAAGCGTGAAACTGGAGTGCGCGGACAGCCTGCGGAGCGAGGTTCGACGGATATGGTTGGAGGGGTGTGCGCAGGAGGAGGCGCAGCTGGAGATACCGCTGGCGGAACTGAGTAATTTGCCCGAAAAGGCGGCGTTCCGTGCCAAGCGCGGACGTGCCAGCGCAACTGTGGAGAAAAGAGGTGACACCATTGTGGTGTACGCCACTTGTGACAGTCTGCAGCGGCAATGTGAGTACTATGAGCGCCAGATGGCGAGCTACAAGAAAGCATTGGCGCAGCAGAAGAATGAAGCCTGGACGGAAAAGGAACGCAGTTCAAACCCGTGGAAGATGCTTCTCATCGCTTTTATTGCCGGGGTGGCGACCGGCGTAGTATTAACAAGGTTGATTATCGGCTGCACTCGGCAAATTAGGAAGGACTAGGAAGGACTAGGCGAGCTAGGAAGGACTAGGAATGACTAGGAAGGACTGGGCGAGCTAGGAAGGA
>ERZ1023670.78-NODE-78-length-35162-cov-32.470220_pt1 | contig 35162 bp, 40 predicted proteins | sample MGYA00380342_ERZ1023670 | MGnify/ENA primary metagenome ERZ1023670 (study PRJEB33179, sample SAMN07448984) | human gut metagenome | biome: Human-gut; feature: Human associated habitat; material: Faeces | host: Homo sapiens | place: India: Bhopal | collected...
TTCATGCTAAATTTCGTTAACCGTATTCATTTTTATTATTATAGTTCATATTCTTTTCTTTTTACCCTCTCCCTGTTGCAGGAGAGGGTGATTAGGTACTCAGTTAACAGCAACAACAATGGTCGTTAGTCCAATTCTGATAGAATTTCTTACTTCCACCACAACCGCCTTGTTTCCAATATCCAAATACCCTAATAGTCTTCGGAGTATTAACCCACAACAAAAGACCTCTATCTGAATTTTCAAACTGAATCATATCTAAGATATGATTAAACCAAATCGTAAACAACTTTTTCTTCTTAAAGTGACTATGTTTTTTATTAAAGTCATCTTTGTCTAAATTATAATAGCTAACTCTCATATTCTTTTCTTTTTACCCTCCCCATGATGTTATCAAAATAATAACGGATTGGAGTCTTTATGAGCCTTTCACTTATTAACGTTCTTCGATGTGTACTAAATGCTTGGTGCCTTTTCCACATAAGAGTGCTCTGAGGTGAATTGTCAAGCGGTAATTGATATTTTACGGCTACACCTAATGCCAACTAATCTAATTCGAGCACGGCTTTTTCATTATTATCTTAATTTCACCAAGGAAAGGGTGGTTAGTTACTCTTCGACCTCCTTTACAGAAACATCACAACCACGAAGAGGTGACTCGTCATATTTAGCCTCACACTCAATAGCTTCACTAATAGCTCTTTTCAATGATATTTCAGACTCATTAATTTCGCCTTTTACTATTACCAAAAACATTCTTTCTTCCATATTGCTTATATTTAATCCCATAAGGACGGTTAGTTACATTGGTGTCTTTGCTATGATGTGTGTATCAGATGAAACATGCAGAAATATGTTATCACCATCTGTAGAAGTATTCTTAATATCATAAGAAACACCTTCTGCTTTGTCAAATACAAACATTTCACAATCACCACCTGTAGCGTCAATGTAAGATTTTAAATGCTCTATCAAATCACTTGCTTTCATATTACTTCTATTTATATCCTTTATAGGACATCAATCAATCTTCTTGATGCTATCTCTATTGTAGCCGTTTAATACAAATTCTCTATTAGAACGAGTACCATCCTTCTTAGCAGGGTTTACTCTTATTTCAACAAAGCCAGTACTTCCGTTAGGTCTGATGCTCGAAATCCAACAAACATCACATCTAATACAACTTATCTTATCATCAACTTTGTATGGAAGACTTTCAATATACTCTTTCACGTCTTTACAAATTTGACGCTCTGCCTTACTGATGATGTCTTTCTGTATTGACACCTTTGTTTCTAATTCTTCTTTTGTCATATTCTTAATTTTTTATACCCGAAGTCGTTAAATACACCATCCGCAACTACCTACGCATAGTTTGCATTCCAATTCGTTGCAGATGTTATAATATTCTTCTTCCGTTATATTATAGCGGTTTAGTACTTCCTTTGTTGGAGGCTTTGGGTCAAAGTGCATATCGGCACAAGCATAAGGCTCTGCGTCTTCATAATGATGGTCATATGTATCACCAAAATCATTTTGTTCAGCACTTTTTCCATTGATAGTGAATACCTCTGTACGGCAAGGTAACGCATGATACGTTTTTATCTTTAATTCCATACGCTTTACTTTTTACGATGATTATACTTTTTGATAGCATCCTTCTTAGAAGCCGCCATTATTAACGCCATTCTCATTAAATTTCTACTCATTCTTATCTCCTTTCTTTTTCTATATCACTTCACTCTTATGAATTGAACATTCTTTCCGTCTTTTCTGTCGATTGCGGCACAACAAATATCTTTGCAGATATTTTCATAAATATTGCTGCTTATCTCATCGAAAAACAGCCATTACATTCTTCTTTCTCGCTTTCAACCACCTTCAAGACGATTTCTGAACCTATAGGTAAATCTTCCATAACTAATTTCTCCTGATGTGACACTTGACAACCTTGTTGACTGCAAGAGGTTGCGAATTATTAAAACTCTCAATGAACTGACGTTCCATCTGCTCAGGGAAGATGGGCTTGGTAGGCTTTGGAATGGTGATGGTAGCTTGAATTTTGCTACCATCACTCTACGTCATTAAGCATCTTCTTGAAATCTGTTCTATTCCAAACATAATTTTGTCCTCCTAATATTTGCATCCGTGAAGGTACGGACGAGATTCGTTATACTTCATTTTCAGTTTGATGTGCTCCATCAGGTCGATATTGTGATTGTGGGCGATAGCGAATACCCTCATGAGTATTTCCTGAAGGGTATCTGATACAAACCAACTGCAAAACTCATTATCAACAAACCTACTAAAGTGTCCGTTGAGTCGGTACAAATCTTTAGCAATACTGCCTTTATTAATTGCGTTTTGAACTTTAAATTGAATCTTGCTAATTCCGTATTCGTCAGCAAGGATAGAATCGCTTTCTAATACAATCGGGGTCTTGCTATTCATCCATCCTAATAGGGATAAGATACGGATGGCAATATCAGCGAACTCGGATTCAACCGTTCCTTCAAGAGAGTTTTCGTAAGCAGTAGGAATATCTCTGCCCATCTGAATCTCGCTCTCGTAGTCTTCGATACTTCCGTGACGATTGTGGCGGTCTGCCTGAACAGCTTCCGACATTTCCGTGATGATGAGCATCAATTCGGTTTCTATTTCTGTGTTCTCAGTATAGAAACCATGCTTGTAGGCATTCTCAAAAGCATCTCCTGCTAAGGATGCCAGTTCTTTCTGCGTTATAATTTTCATATTGTTTTGATTTATTTTCTGATAGTGAATGCCATATCGTTGAGGGTTCTACACCAGTTTATCTTGCCTTCTTCGCACAACTCGTTGAGGGCTTGGTATGGCTGGTGGAATCCTCGGTTGATGATTTCGACTGTGAGGACGTGGGGCGGCACGATGTGGGCAGCTTCACGCTCTGCCTGAATCTCAGCGATGATGGCTAGGATTTTTTCTTTCTCTGTCTTCATGAGGTGAATGTAAGAATGATACGTGGGTAACTTCGGACTGGAACATTAATTGTTCTCTCATTCCGTTCAAGTCTTGTTGATACCATAAGCCATCGTGCATTGTTCCGATGATTGGTCTGCCTTTGTACCATAGCACCATGGTCTTGTTGGTAAACATGGCTTTGTGCGCTTTGCTTATACGCTTGCCTACCTTGATATATCCAAAAATTTCCATAAGCTAAAAGAGTGGTTTATTGATTCCATTGGATGCCCAAGCGTTCCAATGTTCCATTGGCTTGGTATATTTCCAACTGCTTTCTACAGAAGCTCTGAGGGTTCTTTTTAAGAACGTCTATCATACCCATGATGCGTGTCTTGAAAACGTTGTCCTTATCCGCATTTGTTACGTTCTGTTCAGCCTTCGTCTTTGCGATAAGTTGGCTGATTTCGGAAGATTTTTCGTTAACGGCTGCTGGCGGTGGTGTAGCTCCGATGAGTTCGTCTTCCCATCCCCGTTGGTTGAGGAAAGTTTGGAAGTTCTTTCTGTACTGCTTGTCGGGCTGGGAGAGTACATAGAGAGGAATGTACTCTATAGCAGCCTTGCGGTCTTTCAGGCTCATGGAGTTCCACTTCTTTTCGAGTTTGGCTTTGCAGCCTACCTTCTTGTCGTACAAGTTCCATGCTCGCTCAAAGGTATATTCGTCTTTGACTTGCTTTGGTGGAGCGGTTACCTTATAACCTTTGGCTTCCAAGATAGAGATTATTTTTTCCGTTAACTCTTCTTCTTGTTTTTCTTTAAACTTTTCAAGAAATTTATCCATTAAGTTCTCACCAAGAACAAGTGGTGGCATTAATTGCATTTGAAAATGTTTCATAGTTCACCATTTAAATAATTGTCGATTGCTTTCATAAATTCATCTATAGAGCGGACGATGATATACTTGCCACCATGTCGTTCTACTTCAAACTGAAATACTCTCTGTTCGGGTTCCTGCCTACCTTTCGGTGTTTTATTTTCGATGCAGAGAAAACCGTACTGGGAGGTGCGCTTCAGGAGCAGCATATCAGATACTCCTGCCTTCATACCTTCTTCTTTGAGCCATGCAGCTTGTCGGGAAGTTCGCTTGCCACCATTAGGAACGGCAAAGAAGACACCTTCAAGGTCAGGATATACTCCACGGATATACCTGACCTCTGCGGCTTGTAAGTTGTGCTCATCATAGGATGAACGCTTGCGTATCTTCTTGCCTTCCTGCTCTAGCTTTGCCTTGATATTAGCGTAGCTTGCCATTACCAGTCGGTTGAGAAAAGGTCATTAAGAGATTCTTCTCCAATCAAGCGGATGGCTTCGTATGCTGTTTCTTCTGTCTTGAAGAAAATGGAACCATAATTAGACCATTTAGTGTATCTGGTATTATATCCTTCGTCTTCAATACAAATAAACCAGTTTTTGTTGTTACCATCGAATCTCGGTTTCCAGTCCCCATTGAGATACTTGGCGATGTTCTGTAACTTGTTGAAAGCAATCATGCGCTTTGCCTGAGCAATAGATGTGCAGTTATCGAAGTCGTTGTAATTTGAAGAAGTCATTACCCATGATGAAACATTGTTACTTTCATCAAGGTAGTACGCATCCTTGTTGTAGAACAAATCCTTGCAAATATCATCATAAGTGATAGGATTGCCTTCCTTATCATCAGGAGTCTTCTTTTCGTCTCCTTCAATCTTCTTGCGAATCATCGGCTTGCCATCCTCGCTGATGAATACTTGAAGGTTGTCGGGAATAGGAAGTTCTACGGCTGTACCATCCGTTGGGATAGTGCATTTGGTGAGACTCGCCTTTCCGTTATTGATGTTGGTAACGTCCTGATTGCTGATGCCTTTTGCGTGAATATCAGGAGTCTCTTGCTCGGCAATCTCTGCCATCTTCTTGGCAATCATGTCTACACCTTTGCCAACGATTGCTCCGAAAAGCATCTGTGCAAATGGTGGTAACTCTGGGTTGTTGTTGCGCTGACGGTTACGTCTGTTGTTGCGCTTGTCGTTTCTACGTGTCATACTAACTATAATTTTGTAAAATGTTATTAAACTCGTCTTCTGTAATACCATTCACCATGAGGATGGTTAGGATGGTATCAAGACATCTACTATATACTTCATTGAAGGCTGGCTCATCCATCTTGGCGAAGGAGATAGACTTGGCTCTTTCCAAGAACTTCTGTCCGTTGAGGTCGAAGAGCGGTTCACTGAATCCTGAGGTTATCAGAAGCTGTTCACGGAATGTGTCTACAGAGCGAAGGTTAGTACGCTGCTGTTCGGTGAGACAATCCCATGCTGCTCTGATAAGGGCGAAGAACTTGCGGTGAAACTTCACGTTGCGTGGTCGGACTATGTTTGCCTTGACGATGGAACCAACCTTTATCTTTTTCATTTCCTCGTAATCATCATCCGTGTAGGGGCGAAGACCAGTGGAGGTTCTTACTAGATGGATTTCCATACCTTATATATTAATGGTTAAAATGGGAGACCACTTTTCTGCTGACCACCTGCATATTGAGCATTCTGCTGAATAGGTTGACCGCTTGCATTAACCTGAGGGGGAAACTGCTGTGGCTGGCTCAGAGGTACTGGCTGTTGCTGTGGTTGGTAATACCCACCAACTGGCTGCTGAACCTGACCTATCTGGCTCTGCACTACCTGACCCTGCTGCTGGGCATTTGGTCGTTCCACCTTCCAGCAATCCAACTGGTTGAACCAACGTCCGTCTCTAGACTGATGTGCCTTCAATCCGATGTTGGCGGTGATGATTTCACCAACCTGAATGCCGAACTGCTGAATCTTGTCTGAACCGTAAACTTGGATAACGGCTCTTGAAGGGTACTGCTGATTCAGTTCCTCAATCGTGTATTCACAACTGCTCCATTGCGTTCCGTTTTGGGAAGTTCCCATTTGAACTTGCCCTGCTGCAATAATCTTGCCTGTAAACTTTACATTCATATCTATACTTAATTAAGTTTGATTCTTATTGATGGCTTTGAGATACTGACTTTTGTCAATTTCTCGTAAGCATTTGGATATTTCTCTTTGAAGAGTTTCATGTCGAGCGTTCTCTTAGTTGTACTCTCAACATAAGAGTAGGAACCGATATTGGTCTTGATGGATTTCTGCTTGTTGGCTTCCATCATCTTCATCATCTGTTCCTTCAAATCATCCTGTTTAATCTTCAGGACATCCATACGAGCGGTTATCAATCTGTACTCCTGCTCTAGGGCAGAGAACTGCTCAGGAACTTCCACTTTATATTGGTATTCTGCATCATCAGCGAGATAAGCGTTGATTAAATCGTCAATCTGCCAATCTGCTACTCTTGGTAGTGGCTGGAACTTGCCCTGTCCGTTCTTGAACCACATGCAGACTATTTCCTTCACCTTCAAGTAAGGATTCTGCTCCTCGAACCATTTTGCATAGATGGATAGCTGGAGCGATACGTTGTCGTAGTGAAGGGTGGCGGTGGTCTTGTAATCTACCAGATAGATGTTGCCTTCGTTGTCGGCAAAGACTCCATCAATGGCAGAAGCGAAGTTCTCGCCATCTGTAACAAGATACTCGGATGCTACATAGTGTAAATCGTATGCGACTAACATACTATGGAAGGCTTGAAGCTCTTCCGTAGGGTTCGGGTACTGCTTGATGTCTGCATCAAAGATGGAACAGAAGGTTTCAAACGTATTGTGGATAAGACCTCCTCGCTCTGCTGCCTTCATCAATACTGATTCAGGAATGTTCTTGTAGGTGTTGGGGAAGGCTTTCTTGATGAGCGTTCCCGTGATTCCTTTAAGTTCCTTCTTGCCAATGAAGTACTGATGAGACTCCTCAATGAATGTGACTCTTGGCACATTCAAAGTGATTTTCTTTGTTGCTGCTGTCATATTATTGTATACCTAATTGTTTCTTCTTGGCTGATACTGCTTGCATGAACTGGGTGCTGGTGGTGAGCGGCTTGTATGTCTGAACTACCCATATCAGATTGTCTTTCGTGACACATCTGCTCAGGTAAGCCAGTCCTTCGTTCAGGTCATTCGGGTGAAACTGTGATGTTGCTGGCTGCTGGGCGGCTTGTGAAGGCTGGGCGGTTGGCTGCTGAGTCTGTGTCTGCTGCTGCGCTGCCTGATGCTGCCCATCGTTGGTGGTATCAGAATCAGCATTATCATCAATGGCAAAGAGACCGTTGAGCGCATACTTTCGGGCGTATGAGGATGATGCTCCAGTAATCTGACTGCCATCCATACCTTTCTTGGTTTCCTCTTCTCTTGCCCATCCAGTAGATGTTTCACACTCGCCCTTCTCGTTCTTGATGGTAGCAGTTGCCTTCACGTAGATGCGGTTGCCTATCAAGACTACATCATCGGTGATGATGAGCGTACATTTCTGCTTGGCGAGTAAAGGCTTGACAGCTTCAAGAATGTCCTCTGCCTTGCGATACTTGTAGCCACCGAAACGGTTGACCTGAGTCTTCGGTGCTTTCAGTTCTGACTGAATCGAGATAAGTTCTTTCATATCTTCTGTATATTAAGTTATTGATATTTCCATTCCCAGTTGCTACATCTGTAGCTTCCGTCATGGGTTTTGTTCGGGTTATCGCAACTTGCGTCAAAGATGCAGTCGTGACAACTTTTTGGTTTGTATATCATATCGTATGGTTTAAAAATGTTCAAATTAAAAACCCCACGGTTCTCACGAATGGTGGGGCGAGTGTTTTTTATTTTAGTTTAACCTGAGCGGTCGCTACCGCAAAACGTAAGATTAAAAATGTAATTTGTATGAAGTATACTAATGTATAAAACTCTTTATAAAAAGGAGGGACAGTAAAATGCAATGATAAAAACTGCCACCTCCGTGGAGCGACATCTATACAATCTTGGCGGATGGTGAATCGCTCCTTGGTTTCCTTCTGCATTCATGGAGGCTTAGGACTCCCAGCACTAGTAATCGCACATACTTGATACTAATAACCACAAATTGTCGAATCTTTTAAGAGTTGAACGTACTGGCTGCATTAAAACCGAATTGTAGTTGTGCGCTTCTACCTCTTGATGCTACCTTATTATATATAAGGGTCACGGCATCAGGTCTGCATCTTCACAAGTGAACTCCAAGTGTTTCCCAATTCCACCTGAACGGTGTAGGTACTTGCTTGCTACTTCCACGTCTAAGCATCATCTGTAGTTAATAATGCTCCTTTTGGGTACGTGTACCTCTCTAGGAAGGTTTATCCTATCCGATATGAAGCCTTGGAATCGGGCTATATGGGGCGCAAGGTGGGACTCGAACCCACGACACATGAAGGCGATGAACCTTCCTGCTCTGACCAACTGAGCTACCTGCGCTTTCTATCAACAACTAAATAACTAAAACATTAATAAAAATGACTAAAACTACAATTTGTGGAGACTGGGAGTAGCAAACTCCAAAAAACCTCTGCTAACCAAAGACTTCTGTCCTAATTTTGAAGTTACTTTAATAGATTTAAAATTTAATACCAGCAAATTACTGAGGTTCAGTCTCCATATATCTATTCGCTCACTTCCTTGAAGTAAGTACGTATTTCCTTGATTACGAGGACAAACATCACGATGGATGCCACGAACATAATATCTGCTAACATATTCTTTCTATTTAATGGGTTACACAATAGGCTGCTGCCTCTGATTCTATCTCTGCCATACTCTTGCTGCGGTTCTGCATCATCCAGTCTTCCAGCTCGCTCTTCTTGAAGTAGAGTCGGTTGATGTTCGGCTTGTAGCAGGGTAGAATGTGGTTTCTTACATTCATTCTGACTCCTTCTACAGTCATGCCTAGTATGAATGCAGCTTCCTTGATGTTGAGCATTGACTTTGCTGCTATCATCGAATACTGCTCGATTCGGTCTAGCTGCTCCTTTATCTCTGAGTCTATCATATCAGTCGAATTTGAAGGTTTAATGACTGGCACTAGCTGCCTTGGCTGGCTCTGTTCTACAAGTGCCCTTATCGCTGGGAGTGTTCTCCTGCTCTATCAAGGGGAGAATGCCCTTTGCTTTGAGTGCTTCATAAAGGAATATCCTTCCCTTGGTAGTCCACTCGGTGTTGTATTTCACGTCATGACTTCCGTCACTTCTTACGATGTCAACTGCTCGGCTGTGAACATATCCACCCTTCAGGAACTGAGCAAACAATATCCATTGACCTCTCATCTTATGCTGGATTCGCATACTCTCCAACTCTTTGTTCATCTTTATAGCACTCATGCCGTAGTCCTGAGCAATCTGGGTGATGGTCATGGTGGCATTACTCTGCAAGATTTTGTCGTAGTAGCTTACCTTCGGCAGCATATCGGTAATCTTGTTGCCCAGCTCCATGTTCGTCTTGCTGATAGTGAGGATGGTTTCCTGCTGCTTCTTGTTCTCCAAGGCTAGCTGCTGTTTCTCCTCCTCAGACTTGACCAGAGATTTGAGGGCTTCTAGATAGTTCTGAGGGACGGATGGATTTTGATGTTGCTCCTCCAGTTCCTTCCATCGTTTAATCAACTTGGCTCTCGCTTCATCGTTGAACTTGGTGGCGATGTAGAGACATTCTTCCTTATTGAGGGAGTAGCAAGGTCTTGGTTTCCCTTGCTCATCTTGATATTCAGCCAACGCAAACTTGCGTTCGCTAACTTTTTCCCAAGCTGGCTCCATATTTCTGATGGCTCTCATTACATCAGTATGTCTTCTGCCAGTAATCTCTGCAATTTGTAGTGATGTCATTCGGTCACCATCTACAATAGTTGAAATTTCATTCATAGGATTCCTCCTGTTATTAAGAACGACAATGTAGTTATCTCTTGATAATATCTAAAACATCTTGTGCTCTACTTATGTTAACTTTGAATTTACAAGTTTTGGTATCGATTTCATCGAACCTTTTCGCTAAGTAGAGCATTGCGTTCCACTCCCATAATGGCGAATTATAAATCCATTCAAAGACTTCCTCGAAGTTGAGTTCTTTTTCGCCAATCATTCTTACGAGTTTATACCTCAGCCATGTTCTGAATAATCTCTTAATCATATTCACCTCCTTCCTAGTAGAACACGACCTTATCGTCTTTAACTCCTCCGAACTCGCTCAAGGCATCCTGCCTGATGCTTTCGGCTTGCTTGCTGTAACTTCTAAAACCTAGAGCGTTGTAGATTGTTTCCCTTCGGCAACCATACCGCTCAGCAAGTTTTTTCCGCCCCTCAAGCGAAACTTTGATAATTTTTATCTTTTTTACTTGCATAACTTAATTTTTTATTGTACTTTTGCTTTTAAATATATAGCAACTTGTTATTTACGGTTGCAAAGGTAGTCATTTCTTGCTAATCTACCAAATATTTAGCAAGAAATAATTAACCGATTATGATTAATTAATTATGGTTTAAAAATGTAAAATGTATGGAAGTAGCTATTTTTCAGCGTATTAAGCTGATTTTGGAAGATAAGCAAGTATCGGTTAACGCTTTGTCAAAGTTAGTCGATATGTCTCAAACCACCCTTAATACTCAGTTGAAGGGTGAGCGTGCTTTATCAGCGAATGTTGTAGCAAAGGTACTTATAGCCTTTCCTGACGTATCTGCTGAGTGGGTTATGCGTGGTGTTGGCACTATGTATAGTAATCAAGATGCGGATGATTCTTCTTATATGGTAGCTGAGACTCCTCATCGTGAAGAACCTAAGATAGAAGAGTCTCATCAGGATGATTCTTTCTGGAAGGCGAAGTACGAGGAGTTAGAGAAACGCTACGACCAGTTACTGTCTATCTTAGGCGGTGGCATGAGACAAGCAAATGTAGGATAATTAAAATGTGGTAGATATGAAAAGACTATTTTTAGCTAGTTTTATGTTACTCTGTACATTTGTTGTATATGCACAGAGTTCTATTTGCGGTGTTTCTTTCGGGCAGTCTTTAGATGTAGCAGAAAGATTGTTAGAAATAAAGTTTGGAGAACCGTATAAAACTACATATAATAGCATACAATACGAGGATATTTTTTATGGAGGTTATTTCTTTGACTATGCTCGATTTTGCTTTCAGGCAGATGTAAATGGAACTTATTTTAATGAATGCGTTTTTATGTCTGTTTATGATAAGTTTGAAACTGCAAAGATTAGACGAGAAAGTTTAAAGCAAACTTTGTCTAAGAGTTATGACAACCTAAGTTCTTATAAAAATAAACAAGGATTTATTTGTTATAGATGTGGAGAGTCTCCTGTAAATGATGAGTATTATGGTATATTTGTCAAAGTTGGTAAATCTACAACTGGGAGATATATTGTAGCTGTTTCTTATGGTCCGTATGATTATGTAAAAGAGGAATTTTAGTATGAAACATATAGTATTACTTTTAGCCATCATTCTGATGGCATCATGTAGTAGTTCTTCCAAGAAGTCTGCTGATGTAGAACCTGAGAAGAAGGAGTCTTCCGTAAAGTCGGCTGTCTCTAGTGATAATGTTTTCATCTGCACTGGCAGTTCATCCAAGCGTTATCATTGTGACCGAGACTGCAAGGGTCTCTCTCGCTGCTCAGGAGAAATAGAAGAGATTAGTGAGGAGGAAGCAGAGGATATGGGCAGAACTCCTTGCAAGATATGTTATTAACTTTCCCAACTAGGAAAAAATATTTTCCCAACTAGAAAAATAAAATTATGCCAAAAGAAATTATTTACGTGTTTGTGGCATTCATAGCGATAGCTGCAATTTATTTTATGTACAGCTCTTTGAGAGTTAACAGAAAAGAAGGTGAAACTTCAAGTGTTAAGGATGATAGCAAGAAGGTAGCCAAGATGGTGTTTAGATATGCTTCCATTGCGATTACCTTTGTTGTCTGTATGGTTGTGTTGGTTGCCATTGAATCCCAGTTCGTAGAGCCTAATAAAGGCTTTATCTGTGGTGACTTTGTTGTGTCTGCCATCGCTGCTAGCTTTGTTGGCAGCTTTCTGAAAAAGAAACTTGGTTTGTAGTCTTTGCAAAGTTTGCAGCAAACATTGCAAACCTTGCAGAGACTAAGAGTTGGTACGGGGAGGGTCTAGCCCTTATCGAAGAACTTATCAATGAGTCCTACGGCTTCATCCTTCTTCTTGTCTATAATCTTAGCGTATATCTCGGTGGTAGCGATGTCTGAATGACCAAGCAGTTTGCTTGTCGTATAGATGTCTACTCCGAGAGTTAACATCATTGTAGCAAATGTATGTCTAGCACAATGGAAGGTAATCTTCTTCTTGATGCCAGCAGCTTCCACCCAGTCTTTAATCGTATAGCATAGGCAGGATTGCTGAACCAACCCTTTGAAAATCTCATCATCCTCTCCCTTATCTGGTAGCCACTTCATGGCTTCCTTGGAGAGTTGATAGGTGATATTCTTCTTTGTCTTCGTCATTCTGAGGGTGAGTCTATGCTTTTCTTCTCCGTCTTCCGTATATGTCTCAATCTGAGACCATCTTAGCTTTCTTATATCAGAGATTCTAAGACCACAGAAGCATGAGAACAAGAAGGCATTCTTGACTAGAGGAAACCGACATTCCGTATCAGCCAGTTTCTTCACTTCATCAATGCTCAAAAATTCTCTTTCTGTCTCGATGCCCTTAGGTAAATCATCGTTAGGAATATCCTGAGCAGGATTGTGCTTGATGATGCCTTCTTCTACGGCAACCTTCAATACCTTGCATAGGCACTTGTAGTATACAATGCAGGAGTTAATATGAAGATGCTCATTGCTTTGTCTTCTCATCCTGTAGTTCCTGAGGTACTGCATGAATCCCTTGCAGAAGTCCTTGTCAATATCCTTCATCTGCACTTGGTCACCCTTGTAGAGTAGGAGGTGCTTTTTCAGGATTTTTAGTATTCCGTTAGGGTCGCTATCTGATATGGTGGACTTCTTCTTCTTTTCTGCAAAGATGTCAATCACCTCAAAGAGTTTCATCTTGCTTCTGTTGGTTTCTAGTCCAGCCATTCCGTTCTTGATGTCTAGCACACGCTGTGCCTTGATTACATTAACAACAGCCATAGTCTCGGCATTCTTTCTTCTCGCCTCAGTTCTGTCTCTTCCCTTTTCTGGTACAAGATATAGTTTGAGGAACTCATACTTTCGCTTTCCATCTTGGTAAATATCAAGATAGATGCTCTGATTTCCGTTTGCCAGTTCCTTGAATCTGATAGTGACTGGCTCCTTCTCGATTGTTTTCTTCCTTCCCATAAGCCTTTGTTTATTAATTTGCTGCAAAGATAAGAAATATTTTTGTTACCGCAAAGGGTTTCAGTAACAAATGAGTAACAAACGAGTAACAAAACTACTATATATCTACTATATATCTAATAACACAAATCTATCGAATAATTGATTTCCTGAAAGGATAAATGTCTGATATTTAGTCATTTAGATATATAGTGGATATATAGTAGGTGGTAGTTGCTATTCTACAGATAAGTTCCGCTGTAAAAAGTTCATATCGCCTGATTTTTAAATGATATTTTTCTTTTATATCTCTTCTTTTTAATTATATCGCTTCGGATAGCGGAAGATGATTGCGAGGAAGGCGGCAATACCGATGGCTACCGGATAGTAGAGATAGGGCAGAATGTCCATCGGACTGATTCCTGCAAGACCGGCTGCCAGAAGCATCTGAACTCCGTAAGGAATCATTCCCTGCACCATACACGAGAAGGTGTCGAGGATGCTGGCTGCCTTACGGTTGTCTACGCCAAACTTATCACCTATCTTCTTTGCGATATTTCCCACAGTCAGGATTGCCACCGTGTTGTTGGCTGTACAGATATTCACCAGCGATACGAGCGCAGCAATGGAGAGTTCGGCTCCACGCTTGCCGTGAACACGGGCGGTAATCTTGTCGATGATATAGTTGATTCCTCCGTTTTCCCGGATGATTTCCAGCATTCCGCCTGCCATCATGGCGATAATCACCAGCTCGCCCATGCCCGTGATTCCATTGCCCATTGCCGAGAACCAGCCAAAGAGGTCGTAGGAGAGGGGAGAACCGAGATAGTAGCTTGCCACGCCGATGACTCCACAGAGTATCGTGCCCATTGCCAGAACAGCCATCACATTCATGCCGGCTATGGCGCAGACGAGTACTAATATATAAGGTAATACCTTGAAGTATTCCACGTCTGCAATGTCGGTTGGAGCTTGAAGACCGATTCCCATCACGGCATAGACGCCGAGGATGATGAGGGCTGCAGGACCCACGATGAGCGAATTCACCCTGAACTTATCGCTCATCCGGCAACCTTGCGTCTGGGTTGCCACCACCGTCGTATCAGAGATGAACGAAAGGTTGTCGCCAAAATAGGCGCCACCCACAATGATGGCGGTCATCATGCCCACATTGCCGTGCATGGAATTAGCCAGTCCGGCTGCTATAGGAACCAGCGCCACCACCGTTCCTACACTGGTACCGATGGAGATGGAGATAAAGCAAGCCGCCAGGAAGAGTCCTGGAAGAATCATGCTGGCAGGCAGAACGCTCAGCGCCAGGTTCACAGTGGCGTCTACAGCCCCCATAGCCTTTGCCGATGCTGCGAACGCACCTGCCAGTACGTATATCCACAACATGAGCATCAGGTTGTTGGCGCCAGCTCCCTTACTGTAGGTGTCCACTCGCTTCTTGATGGGCATTCCGCCCGAAATCGCCACGGCATAGATACTGGATATCATGAATGCCACGGTGAGCGACAAGTTAGTGTCCTTGTGAGTCACATCCGTAGAATAGATGGTGAACGCTGCGATGAGGACAATCAGCAGAAATAACGGCGATAGCGCCAGCAAACCTTTTTTATTACTCATGTCTTAAAATTAATGTTATAATGTTACTCCATTCTTGAAAATGGAGATCTCGCTGTAGCCGTTCTTCTCATTGCGGGCTTCCTCGCCACTGGCTACGGCGATAATCTTATCGATAAACTTGCGTACAAGATCCTTCATCTCAGTACCCTCTACCAGTTCACCGGCATTGAAGTCAATCCAGTTTGGCTTGTTCTTTGCCAGATTGCTGTTGGTAGAAATCTTCATCGTTGGCACGAAGGTTCCGAATGGGGTTCCGCGACCTGTGGTGAAGAGAACGAGCTGGCAACCTGCTGAAGCCAGAGCTGTGGCTGCTACAAGGTCGTTACCCGGAGCTGAAAGCAGGTTCAAACCGGTTGTCTCCAGACGGTCGCCATACTGGAGCACGCCGCTTACCGGAGCACGGCCGCACTTCTGGGTGCAACCCAAAGCCTTATCTTCGAGTGTTGAGATACCACCTGCCTTGTTACCTGGAGAAGGGTTCTCGCCAACTGGTTCACCATGGCTCAGGAAGTACTCCTTGAAGTCGTTAATCAGGTGAACGGTCTTGTCGAAGAGTTCCTTATTTTCGCAACGGTTCATCAGAATGGTTTCTGCGCCAAACATTTCCGGTACCTCTGTCAGGATGCTTGTACCGCCCTGAGCTACGAGCCAGTCGCTGAATTCACCTACCAATGGATTGGCTGTGATTCCGCTGAAGCCGTCAGAACCGCCACACTTCAAACCTACGCGGAGCTTGCTTACCGGCACGTCCTTGCGCTTGTCTTCCTTAGCCTTCTGATAGAGGTCACGGAGCAGCTTCATGCCTTCCTCCAGCTCATCGCCTTCAACCTTCTGTGTTACAAGAAGTTTGATGCGGTCCTTGTCGTAGTCGCCAAGCATCTCCATGAAAGCGTCAGCCTGATTGTTCTCACAGCCGAGAGAGAGTACGAGCACAGCGCCAGCATTTGGATGAAGGCAGATGTCTCGCAACACCTTACGGGTGTTCTCATGGTCGCCTGAAAGCTGAGAGCAGCCATAGTTATGGTGCCATGCGTGGATGGCGTCGATTCCCTCGCAGTTGGTCTCCTTCTTCAGGAGTTCAACAAGCTTCTCTGCGATTCCGTTCACGCAGCCCACAGTAGGGACCACCCAGATTTCGTTTCTTACACCTACTTCGCCGTTCTTGCGAACGAATCCCTTGAAGGTGCGGTTCTCCTGTGCGATGCTCAACTGCTCGTCTACAGGGTTGTAGGTGTACTCCAGAGTTCCTGCAAGATTGGTCTTGAGATTATTCTCGTTCACCCATTCGCCCTGCTTCAGGTCCTTCTTGGCGTGGCCGATTGGATAACCGTACTTGATGATGTCCTTTCCTTCGGCAGCATCGTCGATGAGCACCTTATGTCCAGCAGGAGTATCCTGCAACAGGGTGATGGTCTTACCATCTACCTCAATCACTTCGCCCTTCTTCATTGGGCGCAAGCAAACCACTACCGAGTCGGCAGGGTTAATCTTGATAAAGCTTGATAGTTTCATTCTGTAGTTGTTTTTATATATTTATAATTATGTATATATTCAAATACTTATTTCCTTCAATCAGAATCATTTTAGATTTGCGTTCTGCGATAGAAGTCTACGTTCTCCTTCATCAGCAGCTCGATAGGCATGTAGTTCACGGTGGTCACCTTCTTCTTCAGCACGATTGCCTGGAAGAGGGTGTCTACACAGTAGTAACCCTGCATGTAGGCATGCTGTGCGATGAGGAACGAGATGCTTCCCTCGCGCAGACAGTGGGCATTCTTCTCCACCATGTCATAGCCCATGATCTGAACATCACGGCGGTTGGTTTTCAGGAGGAAGTCGCCCACGATATGTGCCTTCGACGTCATGGTGATGCAGTGATGCGTATCCGGATGCTCGGCAAAATATCTCTCCAGCATCTTCACGTATTCGTTTCGGGTTCCGTTGAGCGGCAGGTCGAGTACCTTGATTTCCACCTGTGGGAAGTGGTCGTGCATGTAGTGGCGGAAACCTACCTCTCGGTTGTCCTGCTGCTTGCTGACCACCTTTCCATCCTTGGTCTGTCTCATCAGCATGATTTCCTTTTCGCCACAGGCAATCATCATCAGCATCTTGGCTGAGAAGAAGCCAGAGCAGAACGAATCCTGACCGAAGAATGAGAGCGGACGCAGGTCGGGCATGTATGAGTCGAGGAGGATGAAGGGGATGCTTTTATGATGCAGCTGTTCGGTCAACTCCCGTGTTACGGCGAGCGAAGACGGAACCACGATGACGCCCTCAGGCTGTGCTTCCAGAATCTCTTTCGACATCTCACGGAACGAATCCTCATTGGAGCGCTCGTAAAATCTGATTTCTACGTCGATATGGAAATCGCGGCGCACCTCTTCACACTTCTTTGCACCTTCCTCAATCTCTTCCCAGTAAGCTTCCGATTCGTGCTTAGGGATGAGCAGATAGAAGGTGTACGATTTGTTGTACGCCAATGCACTGGCGTACATGTTGGGTTGGTAATTCATCTCCTTCAGCGCCTTCTCCACCTTTTCACGGGCAGTCTTGGATACGTTGGGGCGCTCATGGAGAACTCGGTCAACCGTTCCGACGGATACGCCAGCTCTTTCAGCAATATCCTTGATTCTGATTTTTTCGGCCATTGTTTTAAGTATTATATTTTTGAGGAAAGCTTCGCGCGAACATTATTATATAGTAATATGTGCCGGCTGTGCATTTCCATCAATTGATTATTGAACAAAAGCATGTGTGTGCGACCACAGTTCATACTTTCGGGCACAAATATACAATAAAAAAATGAATTGTGCGAATACACAGCTGTTTTTTTGCACAAAAACCAAAAAAAAGTATTGAAAAAAGGAAAAATACGGGTAAAAACGAAAAAAAATCCCTTTTTATTTCGTTATTTGGGAAATTATGGTTATTTTTGCCAACGATATGAGACGGTGACTTAAAACATTGTCAAGATCATGTAATGATGAGTTCCTAGAATTGTCAATTACAAACAAACATAAAAACAATAAATTAAAACTATCAACAATGGCAAAAATTGTAACATTAGGTGAAATTATGCTTCGTTTGTCACCAGAAGGCAACGAGCGCTTCATTCAGAGTGATTCATTCCGCATCATCCCTGGCGGTGGTGAGGCTAACGTAGCTGTCAGCTTGGCTAACTATGGTCACGAGGCTTACTTCGTATCTAAGCTGCCAAAGCACGAGATTGGTCAGATTGCCCTGAATGCTCTCCGTCGCTATGGTGTGAACACAGATTTCATTGCTCGTGGTGGCGACCGTGTTGGTCTTTACTATGCTGAGACTGGTGCTTCTATGCGCCCATCAAAGGTTATCTACGACCGTGCTCACAGCGCTATCGCAGAGGCTGATGCTGCAGATTTCGATTTCGATAAGATTATGGAGGGTGCCCAGTGGTTCCACTGGAGCGGTATTACTCCTGCTATCAGCGACAAGGCTGCTGAGTTGACCAAGTTGGCTTGTGAGGCTGCTAAGCGTCATGGCGTAACTGTTTCTGTTGACCTCAACTTCCGCAAGAAGCTCTGGACTTCAGAGAAGGCTATCTCTGTTATGCGTCCTCTGATGAAGTATGTTGATGTTTGCATCGGTAATGAGGAAGATGCTCAGCTCTGCCTGGGCTTCAAGCCAGATGCTGACGTAGAGGGCGGTAAGACTGATGCTGAGGGTTACTACGGAATCTTCAAGGGCATGATGAAGGAGTTCGGATTCAAGTATGTTGTTTCTACTCTCCGCGAATCTCTTTCTGCTACACATAACGGCTGGAAGGCTCTTATCTATGATGGTAAGGAGTTCTATCAGAGCAAGCACTACGACATCAACCCTATCATCGACCGCGTTGGTGGTGGCGACTCTTTCTCTGGTGGTCTGATCCATGGTCTTCTTACTAAGGAGACTCAGGGCGAGGCTCTTGAGTTTGCGGTAGCTGCTTCTGCTTTGAAGCATACTATCCCTGGCGACTTCAACCTGGTAACTGCTGACGAGGTAGAGAGCCTGGCTGGCGGTAACGCTAATGGTCGAGTTCAGAGATAATTATAGTTTAAAGTTTATAGTTGATAGTTTATAGGCAGTCTTGCTTACGGGCGTAGCCTCCTATAAACTATTCATTATTAATTCATATAAGATAATGGCAAAGTTTAGCAAAATGCAGGTTATGGCAGCCATGAAAGAGACTGGTATGGTACCTGTTTTCTTCAATAAGGATGTTGAAATCTGCAAGAACGTCATCAAGGCTTGTTACGAGGGTGGCGTACGTGTTTTCGAGTTTACTAACCGTGGTGACTTCGCTCACGAGATTTTCGGAGAGTTGGTAAAGTGGGCTGACAAGGCTTGCCCTGAGATGATCTTGGGTGCCGGTACAGTTGTTGATGCTGGTACAGCTTCTCTGTATCTCCAGCTCGGCGCTAACTTCATCGTAGGTCCTAACTTCAACCCAGAGATTGCTCCAGTTTGCAACCGTCGTCTGGTTCCTTATTCACCAGGTTGCGGTTCTGTAACAGAAATCAATAATGCTCAGGCTGCCGGTTGCGACGTAACCAAGGTATTCCCAGCAGGTAACGTAGGCGGTCCTTCATTCGTCAAGAACGTAATGGCACCTTTGCGTTGGAGCAACATCATGGTAACAGGTGCCGTAGAGCCAACAGAGGAGAATCTTACTCCTTGGATCAAGGCTGGCGTTCTCTGCGTAGGTATGGGCTCTAAGCTCTTCCCTAAGGAGACTGTTGCTGCTGGCGACTGGGCTGCTATCACGGCTAAGTGTCAGGAAGCTCTTGGCTATATTGCCAAGGCTCGCGCTTAATTTTTTTGAACTTCGTTTTTAAAAGTTATTAGTTTTTATGCTCATGCATAAAAAATCATGTCATCTTTACTGCGTCGTCATCAACCTTCTGGTGGTGACGGCGTTTGTTTTTTCAGCTTGTTCGCCTGCCCATCAGTATGAGGTGGATAAGTTGAATAGCCAATCCTATGCTTTTCACTATCGCAATCTTGATTCTACCAAAGTCTTGGCTAAGAGAGCTTTAGCTCTTTCTGATGATTATTCTACCGGTTATGCTGAGGCTTGCAATAACCTTGCTTTCGTGGCAATTGCCAAGATGGATTACAAGCTTGCCAAACAGTGGCTCAACCTGGTGGAAGAACGCAGCGACAACCAGATAGAACTCCTTATTGCCGACGTCCAGAATATGCGACTCTGTCAGCGGGAAGCCCGCAACAAGGATTTCTACGCCTATCGTGAGAAAGCGATGCGCCGACTGCGCCGAATAGGCGAGGAGACTGATAACCTTCCTCCTCGTGAATATCAGCGTGCGGTCTATGCCCAGTCAGAGTTCGCGGTTGTGGCTTCCACCTATTTCTATTATGTGCAGTTGGAGAAGCCGATGATGCAAGCCCTGAACCAGATAGACCCTGACGCCTTGGAGCAGGATACAGCCCAGTATCTGAACTATCTTTACAATTACGGTTCGGGTGGAGCGATTACCCACGGTACTCAGAACGAGATTCTGCAGGCAGAATTCGATATGCTCATCAGATGCTACATGCTGGCGAGCGGTCCTAATCCTTATCCTTACTGGCAGGCGAATGCCCTTCAAGCTATCAGCGAACATATCCAGGATGAAGACAACCGGGAGTTCCTCATCAGGAACAATCTGCCTGCCTTCCAGTATCTCAACATCGAGCAGATGCCAGCCAACCTGCTTGCCGGCAACTTTGCCCAGCGAGCGCTCAATCTCTTCAGCAGCTATGGCGATGTTTATCAGACGGCAGGAGCCCATCGTACCCTTGCCGAGTGCTATTGGCAAATCAGGGATTACCAGTCGTCGCTCGACTGTCTGAACCATGCGCTCTATGACAACAAGGCTATCTTCCAGGCGCCCGACCTCGTGGCTTCCATCCGCGAGCAGATGAGTCTGGCTTATTCCGCACTCGACGACAAGGTGAAGAGCGACTACAACCGCAACGCCTATCTCGACCTGCAGGAGTCTTCCCGACAGGACCGCCAGCTCGAAGCCCGTGCAGCCCAGCTCGACGATATCGCCACGATTCTCAATGTCATGATCATCGCCGTGATAGCCATGATTGTCATTGCCGTCATCCTGCTCTATGTCTTCGACTATATGAAGCGCAAGAAAGCCAAGGAGGAATCCGCGGAAGAACTGCTTAAACCTCTGCATGAACGAATGGAGCTTAATGCTCAGAAACATAAGGAATTCATTGAGAAGCTTGAAGAGGAAACAGAACGCCGTATGGAATTGACGATGAGAGTATCTGCCAACAAGGAACGCAACGTGGAGCAGCGCACCAAAGTGGAGTTTGCCAACTCAAATCTTTCGTATATAAACCGTATGCTGAACGAGGTGACCCGACTCTGCAAGGGGGGTGAAACTGAGGAGGTAAGAAAGCAGCGCTACCAGTATATATTGGAATTGGTAGATGTCATTGAAGACTATAACAGTACCCTGACACGTTGGATTCAGATGAAGCAGGGAATGCTGAACCTCCGCATCGAGAGTTTCTCCCTGCAGCAGCTCTTCGACATTGTGGAGAAGGGAAAGACGAGCTTCCAGATGAAGGGCATCAGGCTCGTGGTGAAGCCGACCGATGCTGTTTTGAAAGCCGACCGTGCCCTGACGCTCTTCATGATCAATACGATAGCCGACAACGCCAGGAAGTTTACTCCTGCCGGTGGCGAGGTGGTCGTCGAGGCTCAGGTCAAGGCAGAGGATAAGTATGTGGAGATTTCCATCACGGACAACGGAAAGGGTATGGACGAGGAACAGCTGGCTCATGTCTTCGACCGCGCCTATACCGGCGGACATGGTTTCGGACTGATCAACTGCAAGGGAATCATCGAGAAATACAAGAAGACGAGCCGCATGTTTGACAAGTGCGATATTTCTGTACAAAGCGAGGTGGGCAAGGGGAGCCGTTTTGCCTTCCGCCTTCCTGTGGGGCGTATGCTCCTGCTGTCGTTGCTGATAGCCCTGTTCTCATGTCTTCCTTCAGGCAGCGCTTGGGCGAAGATGCAGAAATCTCATGGCTCTCATCATCTGCACATGCGTACAGCCGTTCAGAAGCCGCTCAATCTGCAGCGAGCAGACCAGTATGCCGACAGCGCCTATTTCAGCAATGTCAACGGTCATTACGAGCGCACGCTTGCCTTCGCCGATTCCGCAAGAGAGTATCTCAACCGCCATTATCTCTCGCTCCGACCTAAGGGAACCTTCCTGATGGTGAAGTATCCCAAGTCGGGAGCCATAGCCGAACTGCAGTGGCTCAGAGACAGTCTGCCAACCGACTACAACGTGATTCTCGATATCCGCAACGAGAGTGCTGTGGCAGCCCTGGCGCTCCACCAGTGGGACCTGTATGCCAGCAACAACAAGGTCTACACCCAGCTCTTCAGGGAGATGAGCGCCGACAATACGCTCGATGAATACGTGCGCACGATGGAGGTTTCCAAGAACTCCAAGAATGTGGCGGTGGTTCTCCTGGTACTCCTCCTGCTGCAGTTGCCGCTGGCTTACTATCTGCTGTATTATCGCCACATCCTGCGCTATCGCTTCGCCGTAGACAAGGTGAATACCATCAACCAGATTCTGCTCAGCAGCAGCTCTGACAAGGAAAAGCTGCAGCGAATCAGCGAGATATGGGATGAGAAAACCAGCCGTAGAGCCAACAGCGAACAGCTCAACGAGGTGGTGGTGCGCATCGAGAAAGCGCTGAACGACGGCATTGCAGATGTCAGGAAGGACTACAGCAGACTGGAACTGCTGGAAGATGAAATCCATCGAACGGAATACGAGGGCGACAAGCTGTATGTTGCCAATCAGGTGCTCGACAACTGTCTCTCTGCCCTGAAACACGAAACGATGTATTATCCTTCGCGCATCCGACAGCTCATCGAAACCAATCCCGATGATGTGGAATCGCTGCGCGAGCTGATAGAGTATTACAAATCGGTATATACCATGCTGAGTACGCAGGCGATGGAGCAGGCGAAGGGTATGGTAAGGCTGGATTACCACCTGCTGGAGCTTCTTTTCGAAATCCTGATAGCCAATACGAAGAAGTGCGACATCAGAATCGAGACTACGGACGGAAATCCTTATGCCGAGGTGTATGTGAAGCAGCATGAGTCGGCTTACGTTTCCCGGCAGATTACCGATTTCTTTTCTTCAACTACCGTGGATGTCAATTATCTCGTGGCGAGACAGATAGCCAGAGAGGTAGGTGATATTACCAACTTGCGCGGCTGCGGTCTCAGTTCCACTGCCGGATCTGACGGCAGTGCAATCATCACGGCTGTCCTGCCTGTAGCGGTCGTTAAGAGAATCGACTTCGAGGGCTTGAAGGAAAGATGTAAATATAAGGTTGAATTAGAAATAACAGAAGTTCAGCATGAGAAACCTCAAGCTGGAGTTGAATAGAAATACTAAAAATAGAATTGAGATATGGAGAATTTTAAAGTGATTATAGTAGAAGATGTGCCACTGGAGCTGAAAGGTACCGAGGGCATCTTCAAGACCGACATTCCTGAGGCAGAAATCATTGGAACTGCCGAAAACGAACCGGCTTACTGGCGTCTTATCAAGGTGCAGAAGCCTGACCTCGTGCTGCTCGATCTGGGATTGGGCGGTTCTACCACCATTGGCGTGGAAATCTGCCGCAGCACCAAGCAGCAGTATCCCGACGTGAAGGTGCTCATCTTTACGGGCGAGATTCTCAACGAGAAGCTTTGGGTGGATGCGCTGGATGCCGGATGCGACGGAATCATCCTGAAGAGCGGCGAACTGCTCACCCGTGGTGATGTGGCCAGCTGCATGGGCGGCAAGAAGATGGTCTTCAACCAGCCTATCCTGAAGAAGATTATCGAGCGATTCAAGAAGAGCGTAAACAGCGAGCTGATGCGCCAGGAGGCTCTCATCAATTACGAGATAGATGAATATGACGAGCGTTTCCTGCGCCATCTTGCCCTGGGCTACACCAAGGAGCAGATTACTGGCCTGCGAGGAATGCCTTTCGGTGTGAAGAGTCTGGAGAAGCGCCAGAACGAGCTGGTGCAGAAGCTGTTTCCTGACGGCAACAACGGCAATAGCGTGAATGCCACCCGACTGGTGGTAAGAGCCTGCGAACTGCGCATCCTGGATATTGATAATCTTGTGGCTGACGAGGAGTAGGTCATGAGGGAGATAATTCATGGGGAATAGGACTATGAGGAATAGAATATCGATTTTTCGGAAGTTGACCCGTTTGGGGGCATGGCTGGCTAGCGGATTGCTGGTTGGCCAGTGCGTCCTGGTGCTGGTGTCGTGGCTGCAGACGGCTGCGATGCCGGAAACCTTCCCGCGCACGTTGCTCAATGCCGAGGGCATCCGATGGTTCTTCGGACGCTTTACGGAGAATCTGATGCAGCCGATGCTGGTCTGGCTCCTGCTGCTCTGCATCTCGCTGGGGGCACTCTACAGGAGCGGTCTGCTTCATTTCAACGGCAGGGAATATCGCCAGCGGGTAGCCATGCGAGTGGTGTTTTTCGAGTTTCTGCTGTTCGCCTTCGTGATGGTTTGTCTCACGATGGTTCCCCATGCTATATTGCTGAACGTGATGGGTGGCATCTGGGGCAGTAGTTTTACGAAGAGTCTCCTTCCGTACATTTGTTTTGCGGTCATGGTGATGAGTCTCACCTTTGGTGTGGCGAGCAACCGCTTCCGTTCGCTCGCGGAGGCTTATGAGGCGTCGTATTTCGGCATCCGCATCTTTGCTCCGCTCTATCTCCTCTACGTTCTCTCCATACAACTCTATAGTTCCCTGGTTTATCTTTATTTCTGATGATGGAATTCCCCACTTTCCCTGAATGGCAGAAGCTCCTAACTTTGGGGCTTTTGCCCATACTTGAATCATATTCGAAAGTTATTCCTGTGAGATAAGATAATATCTCCGTAAGATAAAAAAATATCTCCGTGAGATAAGATAATATCTCCGTAAGATAAGATAATATCTCCGTGAGATATGCAGCTTTTCCCCCTTTATTCATCTATAACCGCCTCCAAATATAAATATGAACAGTTAGTAATTTTACTAAATTATGATAGGTGAAAAAAGGCAAGATAAATATGAATTATATTTGTTGTGAAAGTATCCTCGAGTTTTTTCGGGGATAATATATATAAAAGGTGTATTGCAATATGTACGATTTGCAATACACCTTTGTCTTTATTTCTTCTCCAGTTCCTGAAGACTTTCCATTTTCTTTAATTCCAGGAATTCATAAATGCCACAGAGGTGCTCGCGGACACGACCGTGCCCGAATTCGTAAACCTTGCTGACAAGACCATCTAGGAAATCACGGTCGTGGCTCACTACGATGAGCGTGCCATCGAAATCCAGCAGCGCCTGCTTCAACACATCCTTCGTCTTCAAATCAAGATGGTTGGTAGGCTCATCGAGAATCAATAAATTCACTGGCTCCAGCAGCAGCTTGAGAATGGCAAGACGGGTGCGTTCTCCACCCGACAACACTTTCACTTTTTTGGTAGAATCCTCTCCGCCAAACATAAAGGCACCGAGCAAATCACGTATCTTGTTGCGGATTTCGCCCTTGGCAACATCGTCGATAGTCTGGAACACCGTAAGCTCGCCATCCAGCAAAGAAGCCTGGTTCTGAGCGAAATAGCCTATCTGTACATTATGTCCCAACTCCAGTTTTCCCTTGTTCTGAAGCTGGCCCATGATGCATTTCACGAGCGTAGACTTACCCTCTCCGTTTCTTCCCACAAAGGCAATCTTGTCACCACGCTCCACGGTGAGGTTCACACCGCTGAATATTTTCGTGCCGTCAAACGACATCGCCACATCGCTCATCTGCACCGGATAGGCACCGCTTCTCGGACTCGGCGGAAACTTCAGTCTCAGTCGGCTGGTATCCTCTTCATCCACCTCGATAAGTTCTAGTTTTTCAAGCATCTTCACGCGGCTCTGCACCTGGAAGGTCTTGGAGTAGGTACCCTTGAATCGTTCTATGAAGTCCTTCGTCTCAGCAATCATCTTCTGTTGTTCCTCATATTTCTTCATCTGCTGTTCGCGGCGCTCCTTGCGCAGTTCCAGATACTGGCTGTAGGTAGCTTTGTAGTCGTAGATTCTGCCCATGGTCACCTCGATGGTACGTGTGGTGATATCGTCAACAAATTTTCGGTCGTGGCTGATGACAACCACCGCCTTTGAACTGTTGATGATGAAGTCTTCGAGCCATCCGATAGATTCGATGTCTAGGTGGTTGGTTGGCTCATCCAGGAGCAGTACGTCAGGCGATTTCAAGAGTAGCTTTGCCAGTTCGATACGCATGCGCCATCCTCCAGAGAACTCGCTGGTAGGGCGGTTGAAGTCGGAGCGTTCAAAGCCCAGTCCGAGCAGAGTTTTTTCTACATCTTCCTCGAAATGGGTCATGTCGATGGCATAGAATTTTTCAGACAACGAAGATACCTTTTCGATGAGTTGCATATAGTCATCGCTGTCGTAGTCGGTACGTGTGGTGAGTTCGTTGTTGATGCGGTCAATCTCCGCCTGCATCTCATGCAGATGGGCGAACGCCTGGCAGGTTTCCTCGAACACGGTTCTTCCGTCTTCGGTCATGAGGTGCTGAGGCAGATAGGCGATGACACAGTCTTTCGGTGCGGAAACCGAGCCACGAGTGGCAGTTCTCACGCCAGCTATAATTTTGAGCAGTGTACTCTTACCTGCGCCATTCTTTCCCATCAGTGCTATACGGTCCTTCTCGTTGATCTGGAAGGAAATGTCTTTGAATAGGGTGGTGCCGCCAAATTCTACGGTCAATCCATCAACTGTAATCATATTTCTTTTTCTTGTTCTTTATGTTTATTATCTTTTGTTTGTTATTTTCTGCAAAGGTAATGAAATATTATCATTTTTCGGGATATTCCATCTAGAATGTTAGGTTAATGTTTCATAAAAGTTTTTGGATTAGGTGTATTTGATGAAAAAAAAAGAGTAACTTTGTATTTACAGATGCGTAAAATCAATAACTTAAACATTTTAAATCATGAAGAAAATTTTATCTCTTGCATTTGCTGCATTGTTCGTAGCATCAGCTTTTGCACAGAAGAGTGAAACGCTGCTGGAGCGTAACCAATTGACAAAGACTCCTCCTATGGGATGGATGACATGGAACCTCTTTAAGGGGGACATCAGCGAACAGCTCATCAAGGAAACTGCTGATGCGATGGTGGAACAGGGCTTCCGTGATGCAGGTTATGAGTACATCTTTATTGATGACCTATGGCAGGGTGGACGTGACCGACATAACAACATTATTCCTGATCCAAAGAAGTTTCCTAATGGCATCAAGGCACTTGCTGATTATGTTCACTCCAAGGGCTTGAAACTAGGCATTTATTCAGATGCTGCCCAGCTTACCTGTGGCGGATGGACAGCCAGCTACGGTTTTGAGGAGCAGGATGCTCGTACCTTTGCTTCCTGGGGCATCGATTATTTGAAATATGATTACTGCAATGCTCCAGAGGATAGTGCCACAGCCCGCTGCCGTTATCATGCGATGGCAGAGGCATTGAGTAAGTCTGGTAGAAACATCGTGCTAGGCATCTGCGAGTGGGGTCAGCGCAACTGCGAGGAGTGGTGCGAGCAGGTGGGCGGTTCGCTCTGGAGAACCAGCTATGATGTAAGAGATATGTGGAAAGATATTGTTCATCAGGGCGGTATGGGCATTCTAGACATCGTGAATGTTACGGCACCGCTGGCCAAGGATGTGCGCCACGGTCAGTGGCCGGACATGGACATGCTGGTAGTGGGGCTGAACGGTAAGGGTGGTCCATCCAGTGATTTGGGTGGCATAGGCTGCAATTATACAGAGTATCAGACTCAGATGAGCATGTGGTGCATGATGTCATCGGTTCTGGCATTGAGCAATGACCTTCGTAAGCTCTCGGCCGAAGACAAGCGCATTCTCCTGAACAAGGAGATTATCGCTATAGATCAGGATCCATTGGGCAAGGCTGCAGAGCGCAAGGTGAATCAGGCTGATTATCAGATATACGTGCGCCCGCTGGCTAATGGCTCTCATGCCATCGCTATTCTGAACTGCAGCGATAAGCCAATCCAGGTGCAGGCTGATTTCAAGCAGTTGGGCTTGAACGGAAAGTATCTGATAAGAGATGTATGGCAGCATCGTGATATTGCCAAGAAGGCAAACCGATGGAAGGGCAAGGTAATGGCTCACGAAACCAAGGTTTTCGTGTTGAAATAAGATAACATGACATCTGCTTTTTGCATATAAGAAAATAGAAGAAGGCGATAGCAGGCACGGATAATGATGTGCCGGCTATCGCCTTCAATTATTTTGATGCTATCAACTAGGATAATATTTCTTTTATTTTCTCCTCTTCGATATGCAATGTCTTTGCTATCATTTCTGCAGCTAAGCCAGATTTCGACAGAGCCAAGACAGCTGCACGCAAGGAGGCGTCCTTCTCTTCAAGCGCCGCATTCTGCTTTTCAAGCGCCGCTTTCTGTTCCTTAAGGATTTTATTTTGTGTCATGATAGTTGTATCCCTGTCTTCCAGTGCTTGAAAGAACTCGTCTTCTGCATTCATTCTGTTTCTGATTTCAGGATTAGTGGCTGCCGACTGAAGACGATGTAGGATATGAGCCATTTCTGCATCATCCGCATATTTATTTTCATCCAATTCAAGCATTCGCTGGTCATCTGGATAAATCTGTGACTGGTCGAAGACACTCAAAATTTTCTCCAATCTATTGTTCACCCTTCCTCTCAGCAACGGAATCTGGACAATGATGCTGTCGTGCTGCAGACTCTCTACAAATGGGTCTGGCTTCTTCTGGAGTATTTCATTTCCTCCATAGTCATATACCTTATGCTTAGCATAGATGACAGGTTCCGTGAATTGTCCTACGCAATGCCCTAGCAGATAAACCGCCACGGTAGGCAGGGCAAACTTTCCCTTGGTATCCTTACGCATATTCTCCTTGTTGTTATACTGCACAGCCAGATATTGGCGGAAGCGTAAGGTCTCCGTCTCCAACCATGTTTTCTGCAATTCTATCAGAATAAGCTTCTTACTTCCATCGTCTTCCAATACGGTTGCTGCAAAATCAACACGAAACATGGAGATGGTGTCACGAGAAATATTGGGATATTCATGACGTCGCATTTCTACAGCAATCACTGTTTTCTGCAAGAGTGCAGAAAGTAATGTCTTGGCTATTCGTTCGTCTTCCATCATATACTTGAAGACGGCGTCATAAAGTGGGTTGGCTACGTATATCACCATATTCTATCCTCCTGATTATTTATGATTTTTAAAAAATCTTCTTGCAAAGCGTTTGTTAGAGAGCGCAATGAAAGCTGCTTCAAATTGTCGAGCGCAGTAAATCTTATGCAAAGATACGCTGAATATTTGTAACTTCCAAATTTTTTGCTTGATTTTTTAGCATAAATAAAGACAGTTGGAATTCTTTGCTCTTAAAAAAATATTAAAGTATAAGGTCGGAAACCGAATAGTATGGGAGAGTGCAGACCTTTATGTGGATGTGTGAAGACAACATCGTGGAAGTACCATTCGACAAGGAACACCTTTTCGAGCAAATCCTTAGTCCTGCAAATCTCAACCGAGCCTACAAGGCTGTGATGAGAAACAAGGGCTGTGGTGGTATCGACAAGATGTCGTGTGAGCAGCTGCTCCCATGGCTCTTGACCAATAAGGATGAACTCATCCGTTCCTTGATGGACGGTTCTTACCGTCCGAACCCAGTGAAAAGGTTAGAAATACCCAAGGACAATGGCAAGATGCGCCTGTTGGGAATACCTACAGTAGTAGACCGTCTGGTGCAACAAGCCATCAACCAAGTACTGACTCCCATCTATGAGAACCAATTCTCCAAGACAGACGAGCTACGGCTTCCGACCGAGAAGAGGATGCCATGACGCACTACGAGGAGCGCAAAGGATAATCAGCGAAGGCTACATTATGTAGTAGACCTTGACCTTGAACGCTTCTTCGACACGGTGAGTCATAGCAAACTCATAGAAATCCTCAGCCGTACGATAAAAGACGGCAGAGTGGTCAGTCTTATACACAAATATCTCCGAAGTGGTGTAATGAACAAAGGCTTGTTCGAAGCGAGCGAGGAAGGGACTCCCCAAGGAGGACCGCTAAGTCCGTTGTTGAGTAACATCATGCTCCACGAACTGGATAAAGAACTTGAACGCAGAGGGCTTCCCTTTGTACGCTATGCAGATGACTCGATGATATTCTGCAAGTCTAAGAGGGCTGCAATGCGAGTGAAGGAGTCTATAACCCGATTTATAGAGAATGCTCTATATCTCAAAGTCAACAAGGAAAAGACCTCCCAATACGAAAAAAATCTGGGGCCAAGTAGTCATGGAACTGGTCGAGCAGCGCAGCATGAAAGTTGCGACTGCTTGCCGCCTATTTGGTCATTGCCGTCAAGCCTTCTACCAGTCGAAGGCTGATATTGAAGCAGAAGTAAATCGTGATAAAGTTATCTTGGATAATGTTCGTGAAATCCGAGATGAGGATCCTGGTATTGGTGGCTATAAACTTTGGCTCATGCTGACTGAACTTTATGGTCGAAAGCTCATACCTGGTCGTGACAGCTTCTTCACACTGCTGCGCCGTCATCAGTTAATGCTTCCTCTTCGTAAGGCGCGTCATACAACCAATTCAAACCACCGTTATCACAAGTGGAAAAATTTGGTAAAAGGTATCGTTCTCACATCGGCTAATCAACTGTGGGTGAGTGACATTACTTATATCCAACTGGCAAATGGAGATGTTGCGTACCTCCATCTGGTTACGGATGCATATTCTCGTAAAATTGTAGGATGGGTACTTGCTGATACATTGCGTGCAGCTTTGTCCATCCAGGCTCTTCAGATGGCTATAGACCAGGCCATAGAAATGAAAGGAGGAGAAAGTCTCAAGGGGCTTATCCACCATTCCGATCGCGGTGTACAATACTGTTGTGATGCTTATGTTCAGAAACTACAGGAATATGATATCAGTATCAGCATGACGGAAGACTATAAGCCAACTGACAATGCCATTGCCGAGCGTGTGAATGGAATTATCAAGATGGAAAAGGTCTATCGCATGCATGTGTTCAAGGACATCGAATGTGCTCGTGCTACCATCGGTCGTTATATACAATTCTATAATAACCGCAGACCACACATGAGTATAGGCTATAAAATTCCGGCAAAAGCACATCTGGAGCAAGGAATCCAACAAAAGATGTGGAAAAAGAGAATTTATACTTCGAAAAAGAAGGATTCTTAATAAAGATTGTGTATCTTTGCAGGACCAAAAGAGCAAGTTCGGGTTCGGTAAGTCCAGTGAAGGGGTAGTGACTACAAAAATAGTACGATTCTTTTTATTGTGTCTATAAAAATAGGAACAAAAAATAAGGAGTGTCTACTATTTCAGTTTTATAAAATTGAAAGTGTCTACCTTTCTAGTTTATAAAGTAAAAAAGTGTCTACTGAAATCAGGAAAAGTCACCTGACGGGCTTCAAGCAGAAGGCCCCTATCTATGGTGCCGTTAATCCATGGGGCAAGGATTTTGAACCAACCCTGGTATGGGGCCCAGTGGAAGGCAGAATGTTTTATGCAGGAATAAGAGTAAAGCTTTAACGTGAAGGGCAAAGCTTTAAAGTGAAGAGTGAAGAATTCAAATGCTTAACAGAAAAAACATATCCGTAGTTTTCACAACCACTCCACAGATGCACTGTGCGGCTTGTGAGAACAAAATCAAGAGCAACCTCCGTTTTGAAAAGGGTATCAAGAGTATTGAGACTAGTGTTCCGGATCAGACAGTTACCGTAAAGTACAATGCCGACAAGACCACTCCCGAGAAACTTCAGGAGGGTTTCGGGAAGTTCGGCTACAAGGCTCGTATCCTGAAGACTGGTGAGAAGGTAGAGAAGAATACAGAGGAGAAGTGTGACCTGATGTAACACTTCTCCCTGGTTATGATGAAACATCCATCTATGATTGAAATATCAACTGATAATGTGATAGGTTAATCAATGATGTGATTGATAACCATTCCTGCGATTGCCATGCCGAATGTGGCGGTGATGTGACAGAGCGAACCATTAATCTGCGCCTTGGTAGGGCTGTATTCACAGTTCTCGCCCATGTTCTGCATTGGCTTTTCTACGCTATAAACGCACTGGAACTTGCGGCTAGGGAACGTCTTGTTCTTCTTGAATTTCTTGCGAAGGGCTCTTGCCAGCGGGTCGCCATCAACCTTCCAGAACTCAGCCTTTCTTACCATGAAGGGGTCGCTTCGAAGGGCTGCTCCCATCGAAGAAATGAAGGTGATTTCCTTCGGAAGGGCTGTGGCACGGAGAATCAGATCCGCCTTGTCTTTCAGCGAGTCGATGGCATCGATGATGAAGTCGTATTCCTCCAAGTGGAACTCATCGGCTGTTTCCGCCTGGTAGATTTTCTGATAAGCCGTGATGTTGGCATCTGGGTTGATTTCCAACAGGCGTTCGCGCAGCGCATCTACTTTCACCTGTCCGATGGTACGGCTTGTAGCCATCAGCTGTCGGTTGCAGTTGGTTATGCATACATGGTCGCAATCTACCATGGTGATGTTGCGAATGCCACTGCGCAGCAGTCCCTCGACACACCATGATCCTACACCTCCGACTCCGAAGATGAGCACTCGTGCTGCCTGTATTTTTTCAAGATTATCTTTTCCCAGGAGCAGTTCCGTGCGGCTCTGCATTCCAGTTTCCTTAATTTCTATGTTATTCTCCATAAAATGATTGCATTATTATTATCTTTAAAATAATCATTTTGTTATTATCTTTTTACTTCCGGTTCTGCTGCCATCATCGGCTGGTCCTCTTCTGGCAGAACATACGGCTTGCTGGTGTGGAGTGGAGAAAGGGTTGTTGCTTCTATCTCTCCACGCAACCGTTCTTTTAATTTTGTGTTTCTGTTGCTTACAGTCAGATTCCTTACCGCATACGCGAGGGCTTTGGGCTGACCGATGATCACGCATACCTTCTTGGCTCTCGTGATTCCGGTGTAGATGAGGTTGCGCTGAAGCATCACGAAATGGGTCATCAGTATCGGAATGATCACGATGGGGTATTCCGAACCTTGACTCTTGTGGATGGTGGTGGCATAAGCCAATGTCAGCTCATCCAGCTCTGTAGCCTCGTATTCTACCAAATGGTCTTCGAAAATAACGGAGATGGTGCGGTCTTCCATGTTCACCTTCTCCACGGTTCCAATGTCGCCATTGAATACGTTCTTGTCGTAATTATTCCTTATCTGCATCACGCGGTCGCCCTGTTTGTAGGTGGTTCCGCCACGGCTGACACCGAGGGTAGATGTGTTGAGCGCCTGCTGCAGCAACATGTTCAGATGGGCTGCACCCACCACGCTGCGCTGCATCGGCGTGAGCACCTGAATATTGCTCTGGGGTTGACCATAAGCCTTGGGCAATCGGTATTTTACAAGATTCACGATTTCCGTAGCCACCTGCTCCGGGTCTTCATTCTTGATAAAGAAAAAGTCGGTCTGCTTTCCGTTGCTCGTGTCAGGATAATATCCCTGGTTGATGGCATGGGCACTCATCACGATTCGGCTCGATTGCGCCTGTCGGAAGATGCGGGTAAGTCGGACTACCGGAATTTTCCCAGAGTCGATGATGTCGCGCAGAACGTTTCCGGCTCCCACACTTGGCAGCTGGTCTATATCGCCCACCAGCACCAGGCGCATGTGCTCAGGAATCGCCTTCATCAGATTATACATCAGGATGATGTCTATCATCGAACACTCATCCACGATCAGCGCATCGCCCTCCAGCGGGTTCTCCTCGTTGCGCTTGTATCCGTCCTGCGGATTGAACTCCAGCAGGCGGTGGATGGTCTTGGCTTCCATGCCCGTGGCCTCGCTCATTCGCTTGGAAGCTCTGCCCGTAGGAGCCGCCAGGAGAATTCTCATTCCTGCCGTCTTGTAGGCAGAAATTATACCTTGCGTTGTCGTGGTTTTTCCTGTTCCGGGACCACCCGTAAGCACCATCACCTTAGAGCGTACAGCCTGCTCTATGGCGGCAATCTGCACCTCGTCATACTTGATGCCCGAAGCTTTTTCCATCGCCAGGATGTCGGCCTGCATATTGAAGAGGGTAGGTCCCTGACCGTGCATCAACTCTAGCAGTTTCTTTGCCGTTCCGCGTTCAGAATGATAGAAGGGTGGCAGATAGATGGCTTCGTTCTCACGGATAAGATTCTCGGATATAATCATTTCCGTAACAGCTTGCCTGATAGACTCTTCATCGGCTTCGAGCAGTTTCTTGGCGGCTTCTATAAGCTGCTCTTCTACAGCATATACATGCCCTTCGTTGGCGAGTTCGTTCAATGTGTAGCTGATTCCACTCTTGCAGCGTCTCGGGTCGTTTTTTTCATAACCCATCTTGCTGGCTATGCTGTCTGCTGTCTTGAAACCGATGCCCCAGATGTCTTCGGCAAGTCGGTAGGGATTCTCCTTCACATTGTCGATGCTATCCTTGCCATACTGCCGGTAGATTTTGGCGGCATAGGCTGTGCTTACTCCATACTGCTGCAGGAAGATCATCACGTTCTTGATGTCCTTCTGCTTCTCCCAACTGTCGCGGATTTTCTCCACACGTTTCTTTCCGATGCCCGGCAGTTCATAGAGCCTTTCAATATCGTCTTCAATCACCTCTATGGTTTCCGTTCCGAACCTCTCCACTATCAGGTGAGCGTACTTCGGACCGATGCCTTTCACCAGTCCGCTGCCCAGATATTTTTCTATTCCATACGCCGTGGCGGGCATTACCTCTTCCCAGGTTTCGCAGGCAAATTGCTGTCCGTATCGCTTGTCCATCTTCCATTCGCCATTGCACAACAATACCGCTCCCACTGGAACATCCAGCAGGTTTCCCACCAGGGTAACCAGGTCGGAATATCCTTTAACCTTGACTTTCATCACGGAATATCCGTTTTCCTGGTTCTGGTAGGTAATCCGTTCTACCACGCAGCGTATCTTGATCATTTCTGAATATATTTATTGTATATAATATATATTTATTGTCTATATTTTTGCAACATTACATACTATTCAAGCAGGGCGATGTTGCTGCAAAGGTAGGAAAAAAAACTGAATTATACAAAACTTTCCCCCTTTTTTATAAAATGAAACTCTTTCTTTCTTTTACCTTTGCACCCAGGAATCAAGTTAGGATATTTGGTTAATGG
>ERZ1023670.81-NODE-81-length-34544-cov-11.598017_pt1 | contig 34544 bp, 40 predicted proteins | sample MGYA00380342_ERZ1023670 | MGnify/ENA primary metagenome ERZ1023670 (study PRJEB33179, sample SAMN07448984) | human gut metagenome | biome: Human-gut; feature: Human associated habitat; material: Faeces | host: Homo sapiens | place: India: Bhopal | collected...
GTTTCTCGTTTCCCCGACCCCCTTCTAATTTCCTTCCAAAATTTTGTGACTTTGTAACAGAGAGTTTGAAAAAGAAGAAAAAGACTATAAATCAGAGATTTGCGCTGTCACAAAGTTGTCACAAAGTTGCGTTGCAAACTGTCACAAAAAAAATCGGGTTTGTGACAAGGCCCTTTTCGAGGGGTGCATGAGGCCTTTGTTGCACTTTTGATTTCGGCCAAAAAATTCTGCAACAGACTATTGTGACAACAAAAGCCATTGATATACATGTGATTACAAACGTTGTCACAAATGAAACGTTGTCACAAAATTATTTCACGAAATCAGCGGAAGCCAGAGTTATTGAGGAGAGAAGAAGAGGACGCAGACCCACGCTCTTTGATATTATATTTACATTATGCAGAAATATCGTCCTATTTTCAACCTAATACTTGAAAATATCCCGTTAATTTCCTACCTTTGTGAGAAATTTATAAAAAAACCAAAGAGTATATGAGCAAATTCGTCTTCTACCTAAAGGTCAAGCCGTTCATCAAGCAATGGCTGACCCATCACTATGGCAATCCGGTCACCTTTCCATCGCGCAGTGCAGAGAATGCCTGCATCCGCCGCTTCGTCGGCCTGCGTCCCAAGGACTGGCTGCCTCAGAAGCCGGAGGAAGACACGGTGCCCGTCGCCATACCCTATGACAAAAAGAAGAACTGGCTTTACTATAACTATATGTCGAAGTCAGCCTGCCGTGCCCTGGATGAAATCATCGAGGACACCTTCAAGATACAGTTCTGGAACGAGATGAATGAAATGACGCGCTGCGGATGCACGCTGCTCAACTGCGTCAGGTCGTGGTGTGAGAACAACGGCATATCGACCGACTATGACTATACGCTGAAGATGCGCTACCAGCGTATGCGCGACGCTCATCTCGAACATGGCGTTGATCTTCGGAAGAGGGTGAAGGGAACGAACAAGAAAATCTGAGATTTTTTTCAAAAAATCGCGTCTACTATAACCCCCGATTTGTTCGCCAACGTGCGATTGCCAAACTAAACATAAACAAGATATGAACACGCTGAAAATTATCCGCAAGGTTGAACGAGCTTCATGCTCGGTTCTCAACGGGATGCAAAGAACCTCGTTCGACACCGTTAAACTTCCCGACGGTATTCAATGGGAAGAAATTGCCGTCAGACCTTATCCAACATTATCAATTGCTGAAAAAGTGGATGATAAGGTGTTAATGAGAACGGCAACTATTAAATTCTATACCTGTCAGGAACTCGGACTTAGGAAAAACTATGCTTACCGACTGACTCTCATTGGCGGTAGGCAATTGCTCATTGGTTCAAATAAAAGACCGCCTCCAATTTTGACGACAGCAGAGTCTATGCCTGAGAAACCCACCGACAATTCATGGACTGAGGCCACAAAAACCATCACAACGCCATTGCCTATACCGCAAATAGGCTAATGCAAAGTGTTTTTACTCACATCTTTTATATATTAACTTTGCGGAAAAAGAACAGATAATGGAATATCAGATAACGATAACGGGCACTATAGGCTGTTGGTGGAACTCTGCTTCCTTCGACTATGTGCAATATGTCCTTAACCAGAACAAAGGCAAGGAGGTGCATGTCGGCTTCAGCTCCTATGGCGGCTATGTCAAGGACGGATTGGAACTCTACCAGGCGTTCAAAAACCATGGCAATGTCCACGCCCATGCCTTTGGCATGAACGCTTCCATTTCTACCATTGCCATGTTGGGCTGCAAGACCATCGACATCGTCAAAGGTTCTTTCTTCCTTATTCATAATACGAGCACGATGATTGACACCTACTCGCAGAAGAATAAGGATGATCTTGATGCCTATATCAAGAATCTCACCAAGCAGAAAGATGACCTTGCCACCTTCGACGACGTACTGGCACAGATGTACGCTGACAAGACCGGAAAGACGAAAGAAGAGTATGCAGCTCAGATGAACAAAGATAATTGGATGTCGGCTCAGGAAGCCGTTGACTTCGGTCTTGTGGATTCCATATACGAAGATGACAAGGACGAAAAGGCGACGGTCGAGATCACCAATCTTTTCATGAATAACTATAAGAACAACAAGGAGGCAGGCATACCGCCATTGCCGAAGCAACAGCAGCCAGTAGCTGCAGTGGCAGACAGCGAGGGCAATCCAACTCCGACCTTCCTGCAGAAGACGTTGCAGGGAATCAAGAACCTGCTCCACAAATCTAACGTCGAGGAAACACATATAGAAATGAGTAAACCAACATTAGCACTTGCGGCTATCACCGCCGCGCTTGCCGTTGACTCTCTGCCTACCGACGATAAGGGGCAGGTTGTCCTGACAGCAGAACAGGCTAAGAAGCTCAATGAGCTTATTACCGAACCTGCCGAGGATAATAGGAAAGAGAAAACGGCACCGAAGGCCGAAGGAGTCGTCAAGACAGAGCCGCTCGATGAGGTGGCCCAGCTGCGCAATGAGCTGGCAAAGGTGAAAAACGATCTCGCCACAAAAGATGAGCAGATCAAGAATCTCCAGAAGAATCCAGCGCCAGAGGACAAAACGAATGACAATCCAGCTGATGAGCATCCGCAGGTAACTGCCTTTGACATCGCAGAATCTATTAAAGACATTTAATTATGGGAGCAGAGAGTAATACTGTACAGGTAGGCAACATCAAGTTCACGCCGGAACTGCTTACCAAGACTTATCAGACATACCGTGAACAGCTCATTATACAGCCGATGCTGGCAATGGATGCCTTGCTGAAGCATTGTTCCGTTCGAACCGGCATACGTTACCGCGAGACGGTGACGGAGATGAGCGGTAAGTTTGAAATCGGCAATTATAAGAAAGACAAGCATCATGACGCTGATGTGAAGTTCACCGGGCGCGTGCTCGAGACCTTCTTCGGCAACTGCATCGAGGGCATCGATCCAAATGCAATCTACCAGACTATCTGGGGCAGCGATATCACCAAAGGCGAAGGTTTGAAGAACGTACCAATCGTAGTGCAGATTTGCGCGTACATATTGAAGAAGCTCGGCGAGCGTCTGTATATGAATGCCTTCACTGCTAAGCATGACGGCACGAATTTCGATGAGACCGCTGCCTTCTTCAATGGTTTCAAGACCATCATCGACAACGATATCGCCGGTACCAACGAGAACAAGGAGGTGTACATTGCCGAGGCGCTTGGAAACCTCTTCTATCTTACAGAGTCTATCACCAAGGACAATGCCGAGGATGCGCTGAAAGACTTCTACTGGGGTCCTAAGATCAGTCCGAAGCTTCGCAGTCAGCCCAACCTCAAGATGTTCATCAGTGATATGACCTATCACTATTACACGGAGGCTTATCAGACTCGCCACGGAGCGCTGCCGTATAACCAGAGCTACGACAAGCGTACGCTGGAAGGCGCTTCGAATGTGGAGCTCGTCCCGCTGTCGTGTGTTCCGGCTGACTTCATGTTGATTACGCCGAAGACAAACATCCTGCTGCTCTATAACCAGAAGACAGCAGACGAGAACTATGTCGTGGAAAAGTCGCTGTCGAACCACTACGACATGGACTTCATCGCCAACATGTTCTTCGGCACTCAGTTCGAGAGTGTGTCACCTGAGGTCTTCGCAGTGGCTGAGAAGAAGGTCGGAGCCTAAATATTCATGATGACTGTCGCCCATTAGCGGCGGTCATCTCATTAGTTAATGATAAAATAAGATTGCAATATGTCTAAATGCACAAAAAATGCCTCGATATATGAGGATTTGGAGAAATGTCCGGGTCAGAAAAAGCTGCCTGGCATTCGTGATTATGTGTACGCCGCGTCAAAGCGAGATATTCTTGCATATCCTTCGGTTCCTGACAGTCCGAAGACACTTAAGGAGGCCGTGCAGACTACGGGAGACTTCACGCTGGCTGCAGACAAGTACTTTTATAAGATAGGTATTGTCAAGGATAATGGTAAGATTGAAGTGGAGAATCAGGGTACGGACGGATGTAAGACGTTCCTCAATAAGACGACCTTTGCCATTCCCGGTACAGAGGAAGAGGCTTCCGGCTTCATCGATCAGGCAAACAACGACGAGCTTATCATCCTCGTTCCTCAGCGCAACGGTAAATGCCGCATCATCGGTTCGGAGGACTTCTCTCCTGAGTTGTCGCTGAAACAGGACACGGGAGCTGCGGCAACAGACTCTAACACGACAACGGTAGAGGCATCTGCCACCGACTTCCATCCGGCTCCGTTCTATACGGGTAAGATCCACACCGCTGATGGAGACATCGACGGCTCGACTTGTAAGCTCGCGACAGCTGCTGCTGAGAAGTAAAACACTTAATAGCTAAGGAGAAGATTGAATCAGGATAACAATAAAACATTTCTTCTCATATAATATATAGGTACGGGGGCGGTCCTCACGTGTGATCGTGAGACCGCCCCTTTTCGATAACATCAAAAACATGACAATATGCCAATAGACAACTCCATCACTAAGAGACTGAATGAATTTCTGGCGAAGACGGACCGGACTTCCGAGGAAGTCATAAGCGGAGCCACGCTCCTCTTACAGCTCAACCGCAACAGACAACTGTTTCAAACGGTAATGACCAATCCTAAGCATTTTGAGTCAACGGTCGTCTATGAGTTGAAGAAATTCGTTCCTATCCGTCAGCGTGGCCAGACACTCGAGGATGTGCAAAACGATGCCAGGCAGCTGCTCGGCGAGCTGAAGACTGCCGTAAACAAGGAGCCGGCAGAAAATGACAGCAAGGATGACAGTGAAATGGGCCTTCCCATGCACGGAGGGAAACGCCCGGATCATGACAGCCTCCCTGAAAACATTAAGGCTATATGGCCGCAGAACGCTGAGAGATGGAAGAAAATTAAAAGTCTCTATAATACATGTCTCGGCATAACTGAGCCGTGTGATCTTGCGGAGTCTCTCAACACGCTCAAAGAGACTTGGTATAAATACAAGTCGGAGTTCGTAAGATACGATGATTACGTCATCGAAAATAGCGATGAAACCGCACAAAAAGGGACCACGCCTGTTGACTACGCCAAAGCCATTACCAACGCTCGCAGCTATCTGAGCAAGGCTGTCAAGGATGATAAGCTGCTTAATAAAAGAAAGGCAGCTCTCGCCGACGATGCAGATGAAAAAACTATCCAGGACTACAACACCTCACTCCAAAGTGTAATGGATAGAGTACAACTGCTGCTCAACAGTGGCGAGATTATCGGTGACGACCTCCGCCAGAAACTTACGGATGCCGGTGTCGTTTTCCCTGAGGAAAAACCGTCTGAGACGGTTGAACCGTCAGAAAATGCCGATTCCACCGATGATAAGGATATAGACAATGAGCAGGGGCAGGAGAATTGACGACATCTTGCAGCCGCTCACACGCCAGTCGAACCAATACTTCCTCGGCAACGGACTTCACACGCTCGGACTGCTCGGATGGATCCTGTCGCAGACCGGACGTGCTGATGTCTGGGTCAGCACTTTCTCTACGTCGGATGCTTTCTGTTCCGGCTTCCTCAATCTGAGGAAGAAAGGTCTCATTGGGAAAGCGTCACTTGTGGCTGACCTGAAAGCTTCGAGAAAGACAACGCAACTGGCCAAGCTGATGAGCAGCTGCTTCGATAATGTCTATCTTGCGCAGAATCACTCGAAGATAGTTCTCGTACAAAATGAACGTTGGACGGTATCCGTCATATCTTCGCAGAACCAGACTTATGGCGACCGTGCTGAGTGTACCATGGTAACAACATCACAGCAGGCTTTCCTGGATCTCTATACGGGACTTGACAATATCATTAAGAAATCAGTTGACCTCAATGGATTATTCGAAAGAGTTGCTTCAAAAGATAGAAGAAGAGGCGAGGCGCATGATGACTCCGGCGGAGATTTCCGCCCTTTTGGGTATTGATGAGACGGAACTGACCGATGATATCAATACACTCGGCCATCCTGCGCGGTGGGCCTTCTTCCACGGTGTGGCCATCACAGCAAGGGAGATACGAGAGGACATCCGGGACGCGGCACGTGCCGGCTCGCCGTTCTCGATATCAGAATGCCTCAGTATGATAGAAAGACAACTCTCCTCAGTGACAATGATATAAATATGAGCTTACCTGTCAACATAGATGAATACTCGCGTCTGGTCGTCCTCGACGATAACGAACTTCAGGCGCAGAATGTGGCCGTTTCCGTCCGGGAACGGCTGCAGCGGCTTCGTGGCATCTACGCCTACTGGCTGCAGTTCCCGTCGAAGTTAGATAAGGAGATTGTGGATTACGACATGAAGAAGTTCAAGGTCGGCAGGGCTCAGGCATACGACGACTTGCATCTGACTCAGATTCTCATGGGTAATCTGCAACAGGCATCCAAGGAGTTCATGCGTTGGAAAATCAATCGCGACCTTGAAGAAGATCTTCGGCTGGCCAGGCAGCGAGGCGATCTGCGCGCCGCGGCCTCGATAGAGAAGAACCGCATCATGAACAACCGCACTGACAAGGACGATGAGCCGGAGTTGGAGTTTGATAAGATTGTGCCGCAACAGTTCGAGATGACCGATGATCCGACGGTCATCGGCATACAAAAGGTTCCCGGTCTGCGCGACCGCATCCGGAAGTTGGAGAAGAAATACGGCGACACGAAGATTGAGGATGCAGACTATGAGGAGATAAAGGAAGAGCACGATGGAAACGGAACAGGTTCATAAGGAATATTTCAACGACCCGCAGCTCTACTCCCTTGCCATGAACACACGCGACGAAGTGATTGTCGCTGGGCGTGGTATGGGTAAGGGAGCCATACAGGCGGGCCGTCTGATGACGAATTTCCAGGGCATGCCGGGGTCGATGGGCGGCTTCGTCTCGCCGTCAGTCAAGCGGTGCCTGACCAACATCCTGCCCTCGATGCTCATACACTTGGAGCGATGGGGATTCAAGCGCGACCTCCACTATGTCGTCGGCAAACGCCCTTGGAAGGCCTTGCACTGGAAATCGCCCATCTTCACACCGGCCAACTGGGAGAATACCATCTCGTTTTATAACGGCTCGGTGTGTAACATCATCAGTCAGGACCGTGCCGGCACCAGCAACTCGATGTCGCTCGACTACATCATCATCGACGAGGCGAAGTTCATCAACTTTGAGCAGCTGAAGGATGAGACATTTCAGGCCAACCGAGGCAACGAACAGTACTTCCACAACTTTCCGCTGCACCACGGCATGACCATCACCTCTGATATGCCGGTGACGAAAAAGGGCAGCTGGTTCCTCTCCTACAAGGATGACATGGATAAGGAACTTGTGGAAGCCATCGAGGGACTGGTCTATGCCAAGTGGCGGGCCAAGCGCCAGCTGAAGGCGATGCCATCGCAGGCGGATGCCATCCAGAAGAAGATAGATCGCATCGACGCGAAGCTGAGCTTCCTGCGGTCAAAGTGCCTTCTCTATAAGGAGTACACCAGTATCCAGAACCTTGCCCTCTTGGGTGAGGAGTTTATCCGCCGTGCCAAGCGCGACCTGCCGCCGCTGACCTTCGCCACGTCCATCATGTGCAAGCGCATTGAGATAAGTACGGACGGCTTCTACGGCGGCATGAGGGAGGATGTCAACCTCTACACTGCGCCGAATGAGAATGTGCTTAATCTCGAAGCGCTCAATGACGGTGCCATCCCCAACGACTGCCGTCAGGATAGCGACCTCGACGCTCAATTGCCGCTCATCATCGCCTTTGATGCCAACGCGAACATCAACTGGCTGGTCTGTGGCCAGGTGGGCAAGGATGGCAAGCTCCGTGTACTGAAGTCCTTCTTCGTGAAGTACGAGCGGAAGATCCCGGAACTGCTTGATGATTTCAACGACTATTACCGCTATCACCGTCGTCGGCAGGTTGTCTTCTATTATGATGCCACCTTCGTGGGTAACAGCTATGGTACGCACTCCGAGGCCTTCTATCGCATGATCATCACGGGCCTGCGTCGCAAGGGATGGAACGTGAAGTCCAAGTATATCGGTAAGCCGATGAACCACATCTTGAAGAATGACCTTATCAACCGCATGTTCCGTGGCCGTGCCCACCACTTAGTGCTCATCAACAGGGACAACAATCCGGATCTGCTCATCTCCATCACCTCGGCCGGTGTCAAGAATGGCCAGAAAGATAAGAGCGGTGAAAAACTTGCGGAGACCGAAGAGGACAAGCTGGAGAGCCGTACCGACGGCTCCGACGCGTTTGACACGCTGTGCATCGGGGTAGAGCGGTTCCCAGTCATGCAGTATCGCAGTGTGTCCACCAATGGATATTCGAAATAGCAACCACTTTCTTTTGCCATTATATAATGTAAGGGGCGTTCCTGATGATGGGAGCGTCCTTTTTTTTCTTGTTTTTGTCGCTGCAGCATCTTCACGAGGCTTGATAGTCTTAGGTAGGACGCGACCGCATACTGACTCGTATGTATTCTGTGAACCTCATAGTTGTCATTTATCGGTACTCTTGTTGTCCATAGCTGTTACCGCAATATACTTGAATAGCATCATTGTTTGTGCCATCGCATAGCTGCTGCCGTGGCCTCTGCTCTATTATTCGATTGCCGTTTCTCGATGAGTAGTCTCTTAACCGTCCTGCCGTAAACTTCTGCCTTGATGTTCTGATTATTTTGTAAGCTCATACGGATGCGCTTCAACCATTTGTCTGGTGGGTGCTGCTGAAAGTTGTGGCATGTTGTCATGATGAAATTTTCCGGGCATTGTCGGACTTTGAATTTTTCCTTTGCAAAGTTAGCGCAATCCCGGCCTCTGCAAGTTCAAGCCTACGGTTGTCTCGTAAAATTTTTAGAAAGTTGGGGCAGATTTGCCTTATCCAACTTTCCAAGTCTGAAGATGAAAAATTTTACGGCCAAAACTGGCATCTAAGGCCTTTCCGATTACTGCTCCTTTTATGCACGTAAAAATTAATAAAAGTCCAACAATTAAAAATTTCAACATCATGACAACATCAACTTTCACACAGCAGCACCTCACCGCCAATGGTTTCACGAAGCGCAACCGCAAGAGCCATCTCTTCTCTCAGAACCTCTATCAGGTAGAAGTCAACGGCGAGGACGGAGACTACATCACATTCGAGGTAACGGCTGACTCTTGCGCAGAGGCCACGGCAGCAGCTGAGCGCATGGCAATGGATGTGATGGTTGACATTCAGTATATCACGGTAACAGCTTTGGATTAATCAACAAGAACGTTTCACAATTTAAATTATACAACTATGAAGTTCACAGAACACAACGAGATCGTAATGGAGAAGTTCGCATCAATGATTATCGAGCGCATCGAAAAGATGCAGGCAAGCGACTGGAAACAGGGCTGGATCGGCCGCACTATCGGGGGAAGCCCCGTAAACATCGAGGGCAACAGATATCAGGGTTGCAACGTTTTCTGGCTGATGATGGACTGCGCACTGAACAACTGGGAGCATCCTATCTACTGTACCCTCAAGCAGGCCAACCGCCTCGGTGCCCATGTCAACAAAGGCTCTAAGTCCATGCCTGTCATCTTCTGGGATTATTCCATCACCACTCCTGCCGGCAAGCGTATCCCTCTTGACACCTACCATAAGATGAGTAAGGATGAGCAGGAGAAGTGTACGAAGTTCCCTTTCCTGAAGAGCTACAGTGTCTTCAATGTGGCACAGACAAACTTAGAGGAGAAACAGCCTGATAAGGTCAATGCCCTGAAGGAGGACTTCGGCTGTGAGATTGCTAAGGACTCACAGGGTATGTATGCCAACGCAGCCCTTGACAGAATGATAGAGGAACAGTCCTGGGTGTGCCCGATACAGGCCACGAAGGATGCCGACGGTGCGTTCTACTCTCCGACGCGTGATATGATAATAGTCCCTCGTAAGGAGCAGTTCAAGCGCGGGGCTTCCGCCGAAGAGATATACAAGGACGGACAGGAGTTCTACTCATCCATGCTCCACGAGATGATACACTCCACTGGCACGCCAGAGCGCCTTAATCGCGAGAAAGGCAAGAAGTTTGGCGATACGCTCTATGCCAAAGAGGAACTGGTCGCTGAGCTTGGTGCCTCCAGACTAGGGCAGGTTCTCGGATTCGATAAGCGCATCCTCAATAACAACGCTGCTTACTGTCGAGGATGGATCAATGCCCTGCGTGAGAAGCCTCAGTTCGTACTGTCTCTCATGAGTGATGTGGAGAAGGCAAGCAAGATGATACTGGCGAAACTCGCCTGATGCCAGGTACGGCAGATGAGTTCCTCGGGGCCAATCGCTCCGAGGTTTTGCCGTGTGTCCGCGAAGGCAAGCCCCCATTGCCACAGTATGTACTTAGCTTTCGATACGTGGACCGCGTGGCTGGTACACTCCTCGACGCATCGGACATACCTTTGCACTGGGGAGAGAGGACAGAACCGTGGCAGCACATGCCATGCGCTGGGCATCGTCACACCCATGTGCCGCTGTCGCTTATGGCAAGTGCTATTCTTTGCGTTCAGTTGCCACGCAGGCTAACCCACCACCATACAGTGTGCCGGTGGCAGGCCAATGGCACACCGTATGGCAGTGGAGATAGGTTAGGACATTCATTGGTAGCGCTGAACCGATGATGCTCATCCGTCCGGCGCATACCGCGGATGGCAATTGCCATACCTCTTGCAGCGACAAAAGAGTTAATTGCCGACGTTGCAGAGTTGAAAGGTCTTTACATATTCCGCTATATCAAAGGGAGGCAATTGCCAAGGCGGCTTAGGGCGGTGGGGGCTGCTAAGGCAGGCTTCGGCGGCTTTCGCCGCTCGCAAACCGCCAAATCGTTGATATTGCACGGTTTGCGTTTTGGGGTAGTGGAATACTCGCGCAAAATCACCCAAATTGCCGTCTGAAAACGGTAACTTGGGACCCCTTTTGCGCGAAAAACGCCCACTTGCCGAGGTGTTGACATCGTTTTAGTGGGCAGAGCGGTCAAAGAAGCGTTCTCCCTTTGCCAGGGGAACGTGCGCTTTTTTGATTCTCTGAATTCTTAACACGTAACTTAACCCTTTCATATTGCCGGCAGGTGTCAGACATGGTATTTTCCAAAGCTGGTGATACTTCTTATCTTTGTGACAAAATTAAGATTTGCAATATGAGTATAACGGTATCACAAGGACTTTCTGGTAAGTATTTCTCCGCCACCGTACCTGACCTGATTTTCGAAATCGGCGGAACGGATGCCGTCGTCGTGTTAAGGCTCGACGGGGATGAAGTATACTCTGAGAGACTGTTCCCCGTGGGCGGCAGTATCTCCATACGCGACGTTGGAGATCTGGTGCGTCCGTACGCTAAGGCGCGTCTTGTGACAGAGATGACGGTTAATATCACCGAGCGGGACGCGAACGAAAGCAATCTCAGCTCTACTTCATTGTCATGTACCATCGTCTATTGCGAAGCAGACATCGACATGGCTGCTGAGAAGTGGTGCGAGACCCATTTTTTGACCATTTTGATGGGAGCACGCGTCACTTCTCTCGGCCGTCTCGAATACCTGCATTATATCGGCACGGATTCCGCTACCGTCACCGCATATTATTCGGATGGCAGCACCGGGTCGTTCGCAGCCACCGTTATCGGAGGTAATACAAAGTACACGACCATCGACTGCTCCCCAGCACGCTACACAGCCCAGGGTAAGACACTCACGTCGTATGTTGTCAAGGCTGGCAGTCGCTCGCAGCAGTTTGACATTGACTTCTCCAACCCAGACTGTGCGCCTATCCTCGTATTTAACAACTCGTTCGGATGTGAGGAACTGCTGTACTGTATCGGTAAAGAGACGATCTCTGCGGCATATAAGTACGACACCGCATACATAGAGGGTAAGAACACTAACTACAAGGTGACGGAGACGACGAGTTTCAAGGCTGACACAGGCCCGCTTTCGTTTCCCATGGCGGACTGGTGCAGAGAATTGTTCCGTTCCGACTATGTGCGAATTGTGAACGTCTATGGCGATACGGTGACACCCGGAAAGGAGATGATTGTCTCCGACCCGAAGGTGGAATATGGCAACAATATCGACGAACTGCCACGCATCACCTTCACCGTGCAGTATGCCCAGAAAAATCACAACGTCATACAGACGGCACGTGCGGGCAGGGTATTTGACAATACGTTTGACTATACTTTCAATTAGTCGGAGATAACAGATAGGAGCTAATACAGATGGCTGACGACACTACAAGTAAATTCAAGAAGATGCTTTCATTTTTCGAAGGCATCCGCGATGAGCGCAACACCGCCGCCAATACTGCCTCACGTATCGGCAGGGCATTCATCATGCTGCTTGACTACTGCGCCAACGGCGTGGCGGGGTTGTATCTCTCAAAAACGAAAGATGATGAGACGACGCACAAGCTCACCATGGGCGAGGCTACGGTGCGCGGGGACGCAACCATTAACGGGAAGGTCGTGACGAACGACATCCATTCATCGGACTCGGACGGCAACACGTCGATGACGGGAAAAGGCTGGACGCTGAGGAACGTGAGCGATGAGACGGGGAGCTACTCGGTGCTGGCCGTGGACAACATCGTGGTGAGGAAGAAACTCGAGGCGGCAGAGCTGGAGATCCACAGGAAGACGTACGTGGGTGCTCAGATGATCGCGAGCGACTGGGGTCATAAGATCCTGCGGGTGGACCCGATGGCTTACGACACGGAGACGGGGGAGGTGTCTTCTGTTTCCGGGTTGACGCTCTTCACGCTTCCTGTGACGGTTGACGGTGTGGAGCGGCCGGTGGCGTTCGTAGGCAGGGCGCTGAGCGACACGGAGACGCGAGTTGAGCTTCTCGGTGACGGCAAGGGCGTACTGAATCAGGAGCTGGAGACGACGGCGAACGCGTTCAAGGTGTATTTCTGCGAGAGCGACGGCACGACCTCTATCGAGGACGACCTTGTGGTGGGCTCGATGGGCCAGTGCCAGGAGTTCAACGTGAAGACCCGCGTGACTCATAACTTCCAGAACACATACTACTGGGGAGTGTGCGTGAAGCACGGCGTGGAGGACAACGTGATGATCGGGGGCAAGGCGACGAAATGCGTGTACGGGGTCTTTGCGCACACGACGAAGCTGCTCACGCTGACGAGTGAGGTGAGCAAGCATACGTTCACGTGCTACGGCATGGAGCAGAGCGGCTGCACGTTCCCCGTGGCTGGTGACGACATGGTGGGCTTCGGCTGCGCTGACCCGTGGCAGGACGCTGACCGCTGCAACGCTATCATCATCGCGAGCAAGGACGGTGAGCAGAGCGCCCCGTCGGTTATCTCCTACAGTGGGATCGGCCGGAAGAGGACCGGGGACATTGCCGGTACACCTGACGCCGATGGTGTTTACCAGGCCTACGCGGGTATCGAAGAGCAGTACTCGGTACCGACTGGGAAGGATGACAGCCGTCTGGACTTCCGGGTGAGCAAGAAGGCTGGGAACGTGTTCAAGGGTGACCTGTACTTCAAGGGTAACGACGGGAAGACGCTCCTGCCGGTGGTGGAGAGCGAGACGACGAGCGTGTGGCAGCTGGTGCCTGTGACGGAGAAGGCGGAGATTGACTATAGCATAGACAAGACGAAATACGAGGCCTTTGCTGCTGCACAGCAGCAGCCTACCGAACCCAGCGACGCGGCGGCCAAGGTGTTCGTGAAGAAGGGAACGGTAAACCTTCGGTATCAGATCGTGCACCAGCAAGGCGATGACGGGCCTAAGGTGTTCTCAAGCATGAAGAGCATGCCAGAAGGTTACGAGATCGTGGTTACGGAATTTTATTCAAACGACGGCATTAAATATAGCTGCCGCAGTAACGGCACCGATGTCGGTGCCGCTAACTTGCACGCCAACCTTTGGTTCCAAGACACTTCTGCATCGGACGTGGCTTATGTCCGGGTTATCCTCTATAACGACAAGGGCGACATGGTTGATCGTCGCGAGGTGCGCATGAAGCTCAACACGAACGGGGTGTTTGAGGCGAACCGGGACTTCCTGGCTTATATCTACTACGGTACGGACGGGACCGGTGGGACGCAGTACACTAACAAGCGGATCTCGACGATGGAGGGAAACTACACGGATCTGACGTCCCGTATGAAAAACGCAGAGGGGGGTATAAAGGATAACACGCAGAAGATCACGGAAACAGCAGAAAAATATGAGCGCGTGCTTGAGCAGGTGGATCAGGAGAAGACGGACCGGGGAAACGCTGAACTGGAACTCAAGACCAGCATCGAGGCTACGGCCTCGGGTATCAGGACGACGGTGCAGAGCCTGTACTCCGACGGGAACCTTCTGTGGGGTGCAAACGTGGCGGGTATGTTCCAGAAACAGTTCCGCGTGTATGGCTCTGAGACGATCACTGTGAAGGCCGGGATCACGTACACGCTGACGGTAAAGGCATGGCTGAAGGCCGACGCCAACGATCCTCAGCAACCTTTCTGCACCAACCATGCGATGCGGATCGCTATTCACGGGACGGGGCTCACGGACAACCTCACTGGTGCTGCACTTGGGGGCGCATCCTTGTGCAGGGATAAGAAGAATACGCCGGCGATCGGGTATATCAACCGGATCGTGTTTACGCCCTCGGAGGACACGAGCCTGTATGTGACGATCAACGAGATCGTGGAGCATAAAGACAATCCTGATCCTGGGACTTATGGCGGGGTGTATGTTGACTGGCTTCGGATCGACGCGGGGGACCATGATACTGTAGTGAAAGACCAGTACGAGGAATGGGCACCGGCAGCCAAGGATATAGAGACCATCAACCTCTTGCCCGACCCCGCCTTCTCGGAAGCCATCGGGTACAGCGACGGAATGGGGGAAAGGAACAGTTGGAACTGGAGCGACAAGAAGATGGGAAGTGCGGTAGACGGGATGTCTAAGGATGGCACCAGAGATGGCGACGGTGCGTGCGGGGTGCTGTTTAACAGAAGCGGTGCAAACAGCGATACGGCTGACGGACTTAGATATATCGTGCCTTTCAGAGGACCGGGGACGTACTCTATTTCATGTTTTATCAAAGACATGCATCAGACGGACACGAGTAGACCCGCGTGGGACAGTGGGAAAGTTTTGGCCTTTGAGTGCCACCCGATGGATGCGGGCAAGACGAGGATCACCGGCGGATATGCTATTTACGGTAATAAAGAAAGCCAAAGGTTTGGTGACGAACAGTGTTTCGGTTCTTACACCTTCGGGAACACCGCCATACGGAGCGGTACGACGACGGAGGTGAAAATAGCTTACCTCGAAGTGCTTATCTTCCTGCAAAGGAACGGGTGCGTGCGTGTCTCTCGCATGTGCCTATCGAAGAGCGACCACTATATCTATTGGAACGCCAACGCGGTGAGCACGGAACTCGACAGGACGCTGAGCACGGAGAGCTATGTTGACCAGCGTGCTGACAGTCTGGAGGCAGGCATCAGGCAGGGTCTGAAGAGCGTAGGATTCAGGATGGACAGCTCAACGTGGAGCGTGAACACGTGGGGGAACCGTTTCGCATGGTACGCGAACGACACGGATGCTCAGAGCGGTGACACGAGCAAGGCAGTGATGTATGTAGACACACAGACGAACACGCTGCACGTGAAAGGTTCGGTGACTGCCAATCTCCTTTACGGAAAGACAAAAGAGGTCGTATTCTCGGAGTCTATGAGTTCATACACTATAGATCCGCAGAATGAACCTGCAACGACTTACTTTGTTAATAATCATTATAATTATAGAAGTAACTTCTTTATATTACCAAAGGCATCCGATTACGATGGATTGGAAATTAGTATATTCTGCAAACGGACTTTTACGGATACACGTTTGTCTGTCGACGCGTACAAAGTCTTTGTCAAATGTGCAAATACCTCAGATCATCTCTACGCGAAGAAAAATGTTGCTAACGTATTGAAGGCCGGTGCATCGAGCCTGAATGATTATAAAAATGTGGCAACGGTCGAAGATAAGTGGATAAATTATACAGACTTTATAGACAGCTCAGTCATGATACAACAGAACTCCCTTGTGAAGTTCAAGAGTATCGGCGGTGCCTGGTATGCCATAGAAGGACTATTTACTGGAGAATAACATGAAAGTAATTACAAACACTATCATCCCCCCAAAGGGGTACAAGGCTATCACCATTCTTAATATGGTGTTTGTCCGCAAGGGTTGCACGATGAGCAAGAAAGACCTCAACCATGAGTGCATTCATTGGGAGCAGGAGAAGGAGCTTTTAATAGTAGGCTTCTATCTGCTTTATGTGTTGGAGTTTCTCTTCCGTCTTATTAAGAAGCGCTGCTGGCGTGAAGCCTACCGATCCATATCATTTGAGAGAGAATGCTATGAGAACGAGATGGATATGAACTATACGAGGAGAAGGAAACACTTCCAATGGATGAGATACTTCAAGGTGTAGGACATCCAAGGCTGGCTTTTGCCGCTGCACAGCAGCGGTCTACGGAACCCGGCACGAACGGGAGCGGAGAAAGACGGAAGGAACGTGGAAGACGGGAAGGAAAACAGACAAGACAAAAAGACAGAACAGATAAAAAACAAGGACTATGGCAATAGAGAAACTTGACCAATCGGAGCTTTACGGCTTCCCGATAACGGACTTGGAAACGGCGACGGCCGAAGAGACAGCGGCGGGTATATCGCTTCCTGTCATCGTGACGAGCGGCGGGACACCAGCCTATAAGGTTGTGACGACAAAGACGTGGAGCGACTATGTGGCCACGACGACGGCGGACGCTATCGGTGCGGCTAACGCTAAGGTGGACGCTGCCACGGCTAAGGTGGATGCTGCGGTGCAGTCGGCGAACCGTGCGGCGGGTAACGCTCAGGCTGCGGCGGACAACGCAAACAGTAAGGCGGCATCGCTTGACAGTGCGGTGGCAAAGGCTGACAAGCTCAGCGGTGACGTGAGCACTATGGAGACGCGGGTAAACGGCGTGGGGACTGTGATCGACAACGCCAACAACGCGGCTACGGCTGCCAGCAATGCGGCTAAGAGTGCCAGCGAGGTGGCGGACAACCCGACGTATGTGGGGCCGGACAACTACGTGTACCGATACGACCGGGCAAAGAAGGCTTATGCGAAGACGGAAGTCTATGTCAAGGGTGACACTGGATCGCAGGGACCGAAGGGTGACACTGGGCCTCAGGGCCCGAAAGGTGACACGGGAGCGCAGGGTCCGAAGGGCGAGACTGGAGGCATTCCGTCAATCAAGGTCGCGGCAGGTGCGCATATCAACACGCCCGGAACACCTGCGGTGACGATCAACGGGGCGACTTTTACCTTTGACTATCTGAAGGGTGAGAAGGGCGAGAAAGGTGACACGGGAGCGCAGGGTATTCAGGGACCCAAGGGTGACACCGGTGAACAAGGGCCGCAAGGTCCGCAAGGCAATATGGGCATCCAAGGGCCGAAGGGTGACAAGGGCGATCCTGGTGAGGTCACCAAGGCAGCTGTGGAGACTGTTCTGACGGGCGACATCACGACGCACACGCACGGGCAGTATGTGACATTGACGGACTTGAATACGAAGTTGGGTGACTATGTAGACAGAGATTCCTACAATCACGGGCATGATACCTTGAGCGATGCTATATCAAAGCTTGCCCCGAAGGTCGAGAGTAATACTTCGGGGGTCAAAAACAATACTGATTCCATCCGAAGCCTTGAAAAGGGTCTTAGCGATTTACATGCTACGGTTACCAAGCTCCCGAAAGTGGTGCTGACGACGGAGGGTGACTACGCGGCACTGGCGGCGAAGGACAGTAGCACGCTGTATTGTATTCCGGAATAGAGAAAGGAGGGTGGACATGATATACTTAGGCGAGAAGAAAGTGGGGACAATGTACCTCGGAGACAAGAAACTCAGCAAGATATACCTGGGCGAGAAGCTGGTGTGGGAAGGCTACCCGGAGGGGCATATTATCGGTAAAGCAACTCTTGCTAATAATTATCTTGAAGCATATGAGTTTTATGATGCAAAAGGTAACGCTCAGACTTTAAGTTGTACATCAGACGCTAATAAAAAGTATGATTTAGATCTAACGCCATTTGGAGGTTATGGATTTGCGAGTAAAATATTTTACTATGATTCTCAGTGGGCTACAATAGATAGCTTTAAAGTTACTATGTATGTATCATCTATGAATTATGAAGTCTATCACTGTGATAGCTTAACTAAGATAAATTTAAATGGGATTAAGTTTGCTCCAAGAAACACAGCTGAAAATAATAGTGAAATATATCTATCAGTTATAGATTGTTCAAAGTTAGAATATATATATGCTGGAGGAATGGAATGGAGTAAAGTCAAAAAACTGTATGCTTCATTTTGTAATTTACCTTCACTTATAGAACTTGATCTTTCTGGAGCTAATTTTGATAATATTTCATCTATTAATAGTTCAGTATTTAAAGCTATTGGTAAAGTTGGAACTATTGTAAAGGTATCAGGGTGCTCGGAGACGACGCAAAACAAGATACTCAACGCGCTGAACACTAACAACAGAGGGCAGACGTGGGTGCTGAAGGACGGGGTAATAACAAGGACGGCATAGGGGCATTCTTCAAGGGAAGGGTGGCCTTTGCCGCCGCACAGCGGCGGCCTACGGAACCCAGCCGCTGATCCTCGCCCTGAAGGGCGGGACACATGTATTTTCCTGTCGCGTAATATTGATTTATCTTTGCCGTGTAATCAAAAAAACAGCAGTTATGACACCGGACACGAAAGAAAAGATACAGTACTCCACGGCGGTGATGATGATTGTCTCCGCCGTCGTCCTCGCCTTTATATGCTTCTTCCTGAACCATTACAAGATTGGGGACTCCGTACTATGGTACATCGCCCAGGCACTTGTATATGCCGCCAGCATCTTCGGCATCTCGCTCCTCATGACGCTCGGACTGATGTGTACTTACGAAAGATAAACACTTAACATGTAATTATGAATGAAAATATAGATAACGTTGTAGCACTCGCGGACATCTGCAAGGTGCTACAAGGTAAGAATGTAGACAAGAAGAAAACCAACGAGAAAAAACACGGACTGCCTGTTGTGGTCGGAGCTTCAGACCTGATACAAGGACGCTTCGTGCCTTCTCGATGGTGCTACGAGAAGCTCAACCTGCCAACGCTCACAGAAAAAGGAGATATACTTGTATCGGTAGTTGGTACAATAGGGAAAATGGCCGTAAACACAGACGGCACGGCAATTCTGTCGAAACACGTCTGCGCCTTACGTCCCAAAGAGGGCGTGTCAAGGCAATATCTTATGGCAGTAGTGTCACGTCTACTACTCGATGCAATACCCGACACTGCTGATGAGGTAGTGCTCGGTTTTCAAAACAAAGCAGATATTGCCGTGCTGAAGAAGATACGCTTCACACTCCCTGCACTATTCATCCAGGAGTGGTTGGTATCTCGCCTAACATATATAGCCACCATGATTCTCGCATACAAAGGTAAGAAGGATGACTTTCTATCATGCGAAGGTATCATTTCTGTTATAGAGCAGGAACGTAAGGAGCAGCGGGCACACATGAGAAAACTATCGGAAAAACTCGGCAAGATTGCAGACATGCTTGGCAATTTGCCACCGGATAGCGACACTCTGAAAATGATTGATGATGCACGTAGTGCATACTCACGACTTCTTAAAATTCAATAAATATTATAACGTATGAAGATAGACTTTTCTGTTGTGGAGGTATTGAAGGCCTCTGAGTTTGACGGCAGTCTTTTACGTCTGCCTGGGCAGCTGGAACGCAAGCTATACGAACGTGTGGCCAAGGTACTGAAGAGTATCGGCGGCAAGTGGTCGAGTGCGAAGAAGGCTTTTGTATTCAAGGAGGATGTAGGCGACCTCATTACATCCATCGCCGACTCTGGCGAATACATTCCGGAGCGACAAGCACTTCAGTTCTTCCCTACCCCCGAGTCTCTCGCTCGCGAGATTGTGGAGATAGCGGATATACGTCAAGGCGAACGCACTCTTGAGCCCTCTGCTGGCCAGGGTAACATTGCTCAGTTCATGCCTACACCCGACTGTATAGAACTCGACCCAAAGAATCGATCCGTACTTGAGGAGCGAGGCTTCCGCGTCGTCGGCGAGGACTTTCTAAAATTCACGTCGTCGGCATCGTACGATGTTATAGTAATGAACCCACCGTTTTGTAAGCGACAAGACGCTTTGCACATCCTCAAGGCGATCTCAATGGCAAACCGCAGAGTCGTAGCTATCGCTTCTCAGGCTGTGATGTGGCGTACTGACGGTCCGTACAAAATGCTGCGCGACGCCGTCGCACACTACGGAGGCTATATGCGTAAACTCCCGGACAAGTCATTCAAGGAGGCTGGCACAATGGTTAATACGGCACTTGTAGTGATAGACAAGACAAAACACCTCTTGTAATTCTCCAACTGCGTGCTCGACTTCATACTCTTTGAAGCGGTAGCCAAGCGCGGAGGGTATGCAACCCTCTCCGAGCTCATGCGTGATGCCCTCATCCACGGCCTTTCGCCGCTGCGAAGCAGCGGCCTACGGAACCCAGCCGCTGATCCTCGCCCTGAAGGGCGGGACACATGTATTTTCCTGTCGCGTAATATTGATTTATCTTTGCCGTGTAATCAAAAAAACAGCAGTTATGACACCGGACACGAAAGAAAAGATACAGTACTCCACGGCGGTGATGATGATTGTCTCCGCCGTCGTCCTCGCCTTTATATGCTTCTTCCTGAACCATTACAAGATTGGGGACTCCGTACTATGGTACATCGCCCAGGCACTTGTATATGCCGCCAGCATCTTCGGCATCTCGCTCGCCATCAACACCAAGATGGGACAGGTGAAGAACGACGTGAAGCAGTATATGGATAACGAACTAAACAAACATAACAATGAGAAACATTAATCTGATTGTAGTACATTGCACCGCCACGCCCGAGGGGCGTGACGTGACCGTGGCCGACATTGACAGGATGCACCGCGCCCGTGGCTGGAAGAAGATAGGCTACCACTATGTGGTGTATCGTGACGGCAGCGTCCATGAAGGCCGTCCCGTGGCCGAGGTTGGTGCTCACGTGTATGGCCATAACGCCAACTCCATCGGTGTGGTGTATGTAGGCGGCGTGTCCGCTGACGGCAAGACCCCTAAGGACACACGCACGCCGGCCCAGCGCAGAGCCCTCGCCGACCTGCTGCGGAAGCTAAAGAAGCAGTTCCCCGGTGCCCGCATCTGCGGTCACCGCGACCTATCGCCCGATTTGAACCATGACGGGAAAATAGAACCTGCGGAGTGGGTGAAGGCCTGCCCTTGCTTTAATGCGGAGGAAGAGTATGCAAAACTATAAGAACACACTATTATCCCTGCTCGCTTTCATCATGGCCATCGTTGGTGTTGTCCTAGCATGGAATGATTCGCAAAAGAGCAAGCAGAAGGTGGAAGAGCTGAAAATACAGCTCGCCCATGCACAGATAGAACCGCTCATCCAATACGATACCATCCGCGACACCATCCCTGTGGCCACCTCTGCGGCCATCCCCGTGGAGCGGAGTACCTATAAGACAGAGCTGGCCGACAAGCAGCTCATCAAGGAGCTACGGCTAAGGCTCGGGCAGATAGAGGCACAGCAGCTGAGTGGCACCGCCATCCACGACACCGTCAGGCTGGAGGCAAAGGCCAACAGCCGCTATGAGTATGCCGACCGCTGGGCCCGCTTCACACTAAGTATGAAACCGCCCGACACGACGATCGTCTATACGGTCAGCGACTCAGTGGCGACCATCGTATATAGGGAATATAAGCATAAGTTCCTCTGGTGGCGATGGGGAACGAAAGGTTACAAGGTGAAAGTTGTGAACTTCAACCCCCACGCCACTATCAGGTACAACCAGTATATCAAGGTAGAGTGATATGGCTCAGGAAACGATATTCAATGCCTTCGACTATTTCGAGACGATGGCAAGGCAGAACAGGCTGGCCACAGAGCAGGGCTTCAAGGTGGGGCGGTGCTCCGGTCTCGGCGGCATGCAGGACATGATGAGCGACTTTCGTAAGACAGCCAAGTATATCCTCGTTGACGACACTACCTCGCAGAATACCTACTCCAACGGAGTGGGCTATTTCCGCAAGAGCGTCTATACCGTCTTCATCGTCGCCCCCTACCGCATCGACGACATGGCCGACCGCGAGCAGCAGCTGAACCTCTGCCGCGCCATCTTCCGGCAGATGCACTCCCGTCTTATCCACGACCGCGAGGAGATGACCTGCGGCGACGCGCTGGAATACATGCAGGTGGAGCGCATCTACAGCAACGAGTTCCCGGAATACCTCATGTCTGGCGTTACGGGACTCTACTTCATGGTGGAGAACGACGAACCAATCGACCTGACTTATGACAGCAGACAATGGACTGAGGGGTAGCCTCACGGAGCAGGACCGCGAGCTGTACGAGCAGCGGTGGACCGACTTCATGGTGAAGATCTGGCAGGAGAAGATGATGAAGTTCTCGCCACCCGTCTATGACACGGGCGCTTTGTATCAGTCGTTGACAGGCGTGCTTCATCCCGGTACACCGACCACCATAGAGCATCACTTCTTGGAGTATGGCATCTATGTGGCCGCTGGTACCGGCAATGGCTACCGTCGAGGCAACAGCGGCAAGGATGATGAGAACGGCCTGCAGTTCCTGCGTGGCAAGAAGTGGAACAAAGGTAAGGGGCACCGCCAGCGGCGCGACTGGTTCATGAAGAAGTACCTCTATAGCATCCATCGCCTGAACGACTTCGAGGCTCAGTTCTACGGCGATGCCTACCAGGGTTTGATCTCCGATGCCCTCGCTGCCATGTTCGGTGATACCACAGCACTGGCCAGACATAACGGTGGTAATACCAATGCCGCCATGTCGTTGGGAAATCTGTAACTATTTTCCTGCCAACGTTGGAAATATCCTATAATTTGCTTACCTTTGCAACAGAAGTTCAAGCGCTCACCAACTTACATTCAGAGGTACTTGGCTTTAGGGGCGGCCACTTTTAATCTCGCCGCCCCTATTACTTTTGCAGCAAAGTGAAATTCATACAATAAGATTAATTAAACATTCTCAGAAGGCTGGTATCCGTGAGGCTGCCGGCCTTTGTCATTGGTGAAATGTCAAATCTTAATTGGGTAGCAAAAAAGTTACTTCAAAATTTGGCGGAATGTAACTTTTTCGCTACCTTTGCAGTGTCATTAAGACAAAGAGTTCTTTATTTTATTTCATTTCAATTGTGTATGAAAACCAGTGAATTTAAAAGGCTACTCCTTAAAAAAGGATGCCGCCTGCAAAGACACGGTTCTCGGCACGACATGTGGTTGAATCCGGATAACGGACACACCGCAATGGTACCGAGACATGACGCACAGGAAGTTAGCACAGGTCTTCGTAAAAAGATCATGATGCAACTTTTTGGTACTGATTAAAAGGATGCCAGCGCGAAAGTGCTGGCAACCTTTCAGTAATGAATGGAATGATTGCGAGAACTCTTTTTATATAGAACATAAAACAGAAAAGATATGAAGGTGACAGTTATTGCAGAGAAGCAGCCGGGAGTGAGAAATTGTTCTTGCTTTCTGGAGAAAGATGTTGATGAAAAGCATGGTCTTTCCGGATATGGTCCTACCGTAGATGCAGCTGTCAAAGACTTGCTTGATGCTCGGCAGGAATACATTGACATAGATGGCGTTGATATGCCCGAGTTGGAAATGACATTCAAATATGACATCTGGGCATTCTTCGATAAATTTCCCCTCAATGCGAGCTTGGTAGCCAAACAGATTGGTATTAACCCTTCTCTTATGCGCCAATATATTTCAGGCAGTAAGAAACCGAGTGAGAAAAGGATCGAGGAAATACAGAAAGGCATACGGGATTTGGGCAAGACGTTGTCTGATATTTCCCTTGTAAGATTTTAGCTGTGCGTCATGCGCAGATGAAATAAATAAATGAACTCTTGGAGCCTCCTGCGCGTGATGCGTGGGAGGCTTTTTCGATTCATTTCTTCCCAACGTTGGAAAATTAGAAAGGAATGGTTATATTTGCAGCATCAATAATAACAATATAAGGTATGACAGACTTAACGAGTGAGAAAGACAGGCTGAAGTTTTTCTTCCCTGATGGCTGCGGGCTGCTGAAGACCCCTGCGCGAATAGAGAACCAGTATCATGAGAAAGGCATAGTACTCGATGCCATGTGGGACACCGGCGCCCAGTTCTCGGTAATGTCAGAACGGCTTGCCGACAGCCTTGGCGTGTCGCGCCGTCCTGCCGGACTGATGGACGGCGTTGGCCAGACGATGCCGAGCGAGATGGGCTGTGCCATCGCCTTTCCGGGCAACAATGAGTGGTACACCTATATCCATCCCCGGATCGTGCCGAAGATCTCCGTTGGCGTAGAGTTCATCATCGGCCTTGACATCATTACCATGGGCGACTTCTCACTCACGCGCACAAAGGAAGGCACACTGATGGAATTCGTGTTCAACCACGACTACTTCATCCATACGGGTGATGACACCAACAGCAAGTGGAGGTCCTACCAGACCATCTACAACCTGATAAGGAAGTTTGAAGGGAACAAATAAAGGGTCAAAGCCTCCGATGCACTTTGTAGTCTCGGAAAGAATGATTAACTTTGCCGACGTAATCGGAGATAATTTTTAAACACATATATTATAACACACCAAGGGTCAGGGTCTGTGAAGATTTTGACCCTTTTCTTTGTGTAAAAATGCAAAAATCAGTATCTTTGCAAGAGTGTTTAAAAATTATATAGATGGATATTTCTGTTCTTAACGAGTATGTGCAGACCATAGGGCATACTGCGCATTACTGGATGGTCAGGACAATGGGCGGTCAATATTACGACAATTTCGTGAGCGGCCGTTATATAGCTGTAGGCCCTAATGACATAACTCTGCATGAGATTATTGGATATGGTCAGGATGGAAAAAAGAGCCATCCTGCACTAAGAAAGTTGGTGGCAAGCCGTCATCCTGACGTGGCGCGTCCCGGACATATAGCATCACAGTTGTATCGCTTTTGCAATGACCTTCAGGTCGGCGATATTGTAGTGGTTCCATCGTATTCATCCTTTGAGATAAGCGTATGTCGTATCACGGGAAGTGTTTACGAAGATGTCAACGCCAGTGGTGCCGATGGCGACTGCCCGTTCATGAAGAGAATACCGGTGGAAACCATCAAGAAAGTGAAGCGTGGGAGCTTGCCGCCCAAGGCTCAGCTGATGTTCAATTCCAGGCATCCCATCTCTGACATATCGGAGTATGCCACCTATATAGACGGGACATGCCTTGACTACTATAACAAGAATGACGAGACGCACGTGGTGCTCAAGATAAATACTGAGGATGCCGTGGCCGCGTCTACGTTCTACAACATGCAAAAACTGTTTGAGATAGCGGAGCGGTTCTGCCGGGACAACAATATGGATGGCAATGCCTCGGAGGTGACAATGACGGTACAGATGGAGTCGCCTGGCGCATTGCATTTCATATCCAAGAACAAGAACTTCCTTGCCATCGTAGGCCTTGTTATCTTATTTATCAATGGCGGTGGCCTTAAAATTGATTATGGTCAGTTTCATCTTGACCTGTCGACGGACGGTATCTTTAAAAACATCAGTGAATACCTTGACCGACGGACGGACCGTGAAATGAGAGAGTCGATAAAGAATTCCATGGACAGCCTTAAAATAGACACACCTGCCGACTTCCAAAAGGCTATGATTGAACTCTATCAGACTCAAAATGAGAACCGCAAGAAATACTAATAGGGATAGTGGAAGAAAGGAATCAGGGCGGCAGCGGCTATGAGGCATAAGATTACCGTTGTGCGCTCCTGCTCCAAGGTCAGGACTGACGTATGATGAAGCCATTTCACAAGGTTCTGAGCTATGATGAGGAACACCATAGCCGCCACAGTGTAAGTGCTGGCAAAAGCGATGATATTGGCAATGGTCTTCATACGATATGGCTTTTCTTCACTTGCAAAGATAGGCAATTTTCGGCATATCCACCACCTCCAAATGTTAAAAATGGTGGTGAAACTCATTTTCTCCACCATTTTCCTTTGCCGTTCCGCTTTTTCTCCCTATCTTTGCCATCGCTAATAAGACGATGGTAGTCCATCCCGGTGAGCAGCGGTTATTGCTCGGACATCAAGGTCGGGCTTTTTTTATGCCCGGCAAAAACGCGAGGAGGTTCTCGCAAAAAAAGATATTGGCGGTTGCCATTCCGTAGATTTTGATCAGCCCATCGGGTGAAGTCATCGTCTTATTAGCAGCGGAATCGGCAGCCGCTTTTCTATTCTGCCAAGACAAAGGCCCGGCTATCCGGGAGTGCTAATAAGACGATGCAATATGCAGCAAGCAACAATCAACTTCACCGCGTCTGAGGTCCGTCAGCCGGTGAGCCTCCGAGAGAGGATGAGAACGACGGGCAGAGTGATCAACCAGTGGCTCGACACGCGGTCAGCGTTCTACAGCCGTATCGCCGAGTTCGAGGTGACGCGGCGTGTGGCCATCCGCATCGGCGTTGTGTTTCCCCTGGCCATGGTAGTGGCGGCAGTGTGCGTGGAGCAGAATCCACTGGTGAGCATCACTGCCATGGGCGTGAGCGGATGGATTGTGTACCGGTTGAACAAGAGCGAGAAAGGAGGCCAGGCATGAACGAGGAATTGAAAGAGAACCTGGAAAAGGTGATAAACGCGGAACTTAAAAAGGGAACTTTGCTCCACGTGGAGGTTGGAAAGGTGTTGGGAGACAGTCTTATAGGATTCCGCACTGAGGTTAAAGGAAGTCTTGCGTCTCTTACGAAGACGCTGCTCATCGCCATGTCGACGAACAAGGATTTGAAGCATATCATCCAATTAGCCGGCTATGCCAGCTTCCACATTGACGTTGACTGCGTCAAGATGCCTCCCATACCTGACGAGAAGGAAGGAGGCGAGGCATGAGTAAGCTGCTTTTGGACGGCAAGGCTGTAGCCTTGCTTGGCGACTTCTGCGACGTGGACACCCTGCAGAACCGCATAGAGTTAATGGATGACGTTAAGGACCGTCTTCTCATGGAGCTTGGCGATAGCGAGAGCGAGGAAGAGCGCAAGACGCTCACCGACTGGATGATCAGCCTGTCGGACATGAAGGAAGACTTAAAGAAGATTAGGAGGGCACAACAATGAACAAGGACCTGAAACAGTTTCTCGACTGGCTGAAAGAGAATGACCGCACCGAGGAAGAGAAGATGCAGTGCAAGCTGCTCGATGAGTACATGAAGACGCGCGACAACCTGCCCGGCAAGGGCGTGACGGGCACAGAGCTCGTCTTCGACCCGAAGTCGTCGGACGAGATTGCCGATGACCTGCAGCCGATGTATTATATGGACATACGCGTCATCGCCAACTACATGTTCATGCACGAGTTCGGCACCACCACCGTCGAGGACGGTACGGTGAAATGGGCCATTTGGCGCGACATGGACTTCCGAGTTTAGGAGACATTTTTTTTAACCATAATCCTTAGGGGGGGGACTGACCGTGAGGCCGGTGCCCCTTTTCCTGTTTTAATATACATATTAGTGGTTGACATAAAATTAGCTATTAAAATTTGCAGTTACGATGGAATATTCGTAAATTTGCAACGAAATCATTAAATACGGAACTGATTATGTGCAAGGTAAAAAGCATGTATATGAAAGCATTGGAAGGCGTGAGGGCATACAGGCGCGCTTCCAAGGGCTATTTTTATGACGAATCGGTGACTGTGAGACAGATGAAGAAAGAGTTGTATGATGGTGCTTCCGGATTCTCGACAGATAGGGACAAAATACGTTCGGACAGGCGTGCCATTTCGGGCGACATAAAGAAAGCATTCAAAAATTTGCAGGCCAGCAATGTCTAAGCATTCCATCAGCACGCGAGAGACCCAGGTGGGTATCGGCAACACCGTGGGCAAACAAGTGGAGCAAACCGTTTCCGTTGATGACCTGTCATTGCCAACAGCTCAGGAACTTGAAGCCTACCAAAAGATAAATCCTAACATAGTAGAGTTTCTTTTGGAAACATCACGTAAAGAACAGGAACATCGCCACAAGACGGAAGACAAGAAGATGGAAATCATTCGATACTCAGAGCATAAGAATGGGCGAATGAATTGGTGGGGCATGTTTTTTGCCTTTCTTTCATTGGTTGTCTTGATGGGTCTCTGCGCTTTTGCGCTTTACCTTGACAGGCCTTGGTTTGCCGGTGCATTTGGGGTTACTGCGGTAGTTTCTATCATTTCGGTTTTTGTTGGTGCTGGAAAAGACATCCCAAACAAGAAACAATAACATTAGTATTTGAGATCGCCCCGAGACTTGCGTCCCGGGGATTTTTTTTGCCACACGTTTCTTTTCCGCTGTATTTTTGGAGCACATTATATATCCCTATCTTTGCGGAAAAGAAACGATTATGGCAATCACAATCAGCAACGGACTCAGCGGCAAGTATTTCTATCAGAAATAATGGAGAAGAAGCAGAAAGTCATCCATTTCAGCGAGATGCAGCGATACCTCGACCTCGCCTACCAGCGCAAGCAGACGGTGAACATCAAAGCCTTCCGCAGCGACGGCCACCGGGTGGAGTACCGCGGATGGCTCGTCCACCATCAGTATTGGAAGGGCGGCTACATGCGCATCATCAATCCCATGAGCCACCAGATGCGTCTGCTGCCCGAAATATTCATCTATGAAGTTAACGGAATGAAAGTATATCTATGAGCAATAACGACTTAGAACTTGTGAAGACCGGCCAGAGCGGCAGCGTACAGCACTTCCGCATCATTCCCCAGGGCGTGGCCAGTGCCAGAGCCTTCAACTCCATCTCCGAGGAGTACGGAGGCGACAGCAGCGACGTGTTTGACGAGGACGACGGTACGGTGAACGTCCGTCCGCTGACCATCAACGGGCGTGGCTATCAGTATGTGCCCTTTGGTGTTGACGACATGCTGCCCCATCAGCTGCGCAAGGCCGTGTTGGAAAACATGATTACCGCCCAATGCCAGCAGTTCAACACCATCTGCTGCTACGGTCAGGGGCTGCGCTTCGTCGACAGGAAGGAGAAGAAAGATGTCGATGACCCCGACATCCGCGACTTCTGCCTCAGGAACTCCCTGCAGGAGTGCTTCGCCGAGCAGTGCACCGACATGCAGATGTACAACTTCTCCGTGACCTGCATCATCCTCACCCGTGACGGCTCGCAGATAGCCCAGGTGCGCCACAAGGAAGCGTGCTACTGCCGTTTTGAGTACGCCCCCTCCACCGTGTCGGGAAAGATAGAGCACGTCTTCTTCGGCGACTTCCGCGTCGGCCACTTCAACGAGAAGCGCATCGAGGCCATCCCCCTGCTTGACTACTGGGACCCACTCGGCGACCTTGAGATACGCATGGGCAAGCAGCCCGACCCCGCCACGGGACTCATCCATAACAAGCCCACCAAGGACCGCAAGTTCGCCATCCTCTCACGCATGGCCACACCGGGCTATCAGTACTATCCCGTGCCCTATTATTCGAGCATCTTCCGCGACTCGTGGTACGACATCTACCGCCTGATAGGCATCGGCAAGCGGTTCATGATCAAGAACACCAGTGCGCCGCGTGTGCAGATTGAGGTACACGAGGAATACTGGGACAACGTGTGCGACAACGAGAACATCGAGGACCCGGTCAAGCGTGAGGAGCGCAAGAAGCAGGAGCGGCAGAACATCGTCGACTTCGTGTGTGGCGTGGAGAATGCAGGTAAGGCCCTCATCACCGGCTACTATATCGACCCCAACGGCAAGGAGAACCGCATGGTGCGCATCGTCAATCTCAACGACCCGTCGAAGAAGGAGGGCGGCAACTGGAGTGACGACATGCAGGAGGCTGCCAACGCCCTCTGCTTTGCCTACGGCGTGCATCCCAACCTCGTAGGAGCCACGCCCGGCAAGAGCCAGATGAACAACTCAGGCTCTGATAAGCGCGAGCTCTTCACCCTCAAACAGGCATTGGAGAAACCCTACCACGATGTGATGGCCAAGCCCTACCACGTCATCCTGCATTACAACGGATGGTCAGAGCGGTGTACCGTCGATGTGCCGATGCTCATGCTCACCACCCTCGACGAAAACAAGGATGCCAAGAAAGTTAGTGGAAACTCAAACTCAGACGACAATGGAGATAACAATAACCAAGAGTGATTTCGAACAGGCCCTGCCCGTTGGAGCGGCTGCCAATGACAGCGTATATGAGAGCGTGAAGCCAGCCATAGAACGGCAACTTTCCTTCAGTAAGGATGTCCTGCTCGGCGTGGCTGGCATGCAGCGCATGGAAGACCTCGGCGAAGGTTCTTCGCTCGTTAATTGGTTCAAGCAGCTCGTGTGCCTGTCGGCCTTCCTCAGCATGCTTCGTCAGCTCGACCTGGTGCTCACCCCCACCGGTTTCGGCGTGGTGAGCAACGACAACCTCGCTCCGGCAAGCAAGCAGCGCGTAGATGCCCTGGAGGGACAGCTGCGCACCCAGTACTGGCGGACGCTCGCCATGACCCTAAACCAGCTGCGGAGCGAGAACTGGGGAGCCACGGAGCAGGCCCGCCACTTCATCAATCATCTCTACGATGAATACACCTACTTCTTCGAGACCCACCAGAACGCCTCTGCCACCGACTGGGATGGCTACCAGCAGACCATCGAGGATGCCGAAGAGGTGCTGCGCACTAAGATGGGCGACCGCCAGATGGACGACATCCTCGATGCCTTCCGCCGTGGCGACCCCAATAGGCTGGAGCCCTACCGCGAGGTCATCGCCTGCATCATCCGTTTTACCGACACCTGGGCGGTGAAAGGCGCGGCCACGCTCAAACAGCCCGTCTATCGCCGGATGATGCGCATCCTCGACAGCGAAGACAACAAAGAAACGTTCAAGCTCTACCGCGAGAGCATCGCCTATAAAGCCAACCACTATGAGCCATACCAGAACAGCAAGGACAGCGCAGGCTACGTCTTCAACGGATAAGAAGAGCCGCACGGTGACCATCAACCTCACCGCTCCCACGTCGTGGCGGGAGATGAGCCAGGAGCAGCTGCTGACCGTCTTCGACCTCATGGCCATCGAGCAGGAATCGACGGCCATCAAGACGTACATGCTGATTTACTTCTGCGGTCTTCACGTCATCCGGCACACCCGCTTCGGCTGGAAGTTCTGGACGATGGTGGACGGCAAGAAGCGCGTCATCTATATCAAGACATCAGAGATGCAAAGCTTCATACACCAGTTTGATTTCATCGACCAATTGGAGGACATGGACTGTAGGTTGGATGCAGTCTGTGGCCTCCATGCGGCCGATGCCCTGCTGCAGCAAGGCGTGACCTTCAACGAGTACCTGCACGCAGAGAAATACTACCAGCTGTTTGTCGAGACCAAGGATATGGAATATATCGACAACCTTGCACAGTGGCTCTACCACGACAGTCACGGCCGTGCGGCAGGCTACGGGGACGCCGTCGACGACCATGGCAAGCCCGTTGAGGATGTCACCCTCACCCCCGGCGAGCGCGTGGGCACCCTGCTGTGGTTCGTGCATGTGAAGCAAGTCATGGCCCGATCCTTTCCACACTTCTTCAAGAAGACCGTAGTGGAAGACGGCGAGCCGGAACCTGTGAACTTCATAGAACTCTACAACATCCAGCTGCGCGCCCTGACTGGCGGCGACGTGACCAAGGAGGACACCGTGCTCAACCTCGCATGCTGGCGCGCCCTCACCGAACTCGACGCAAAAGCACGTGAGGCGGAGGAACTGGAGAAAATACGTAGCAAACAATGATATTTCACTGCAAATATTGTAGTCAAAATTTGCGAGTTTCAAATATTTTGCTTATTTTTGTAGCAGAAATAAAAGATGTAATTATGATTGTCGAGATGTTCTTCATATATGTAATGATTGTTTTGGTGGTGGTCGTTATCAAGGCTGTCAGCAAGGTTGGACATGGCAGCTCTTCTGGCATCACTTTTGACGATGTCAAGGAACAGTATAGGAAAAATAGGGATGAGATTAATGAACTCAAGGGACAAATAAAAGCCGCGGGTCTTGACACCCTTTTCCCACAAAAAGGCAAATAGCGTATTTTCACAATAACATTATAAATGCTACTTTTGGAGTGAAATCTAAAAGTAGCATTTTTTATGGCAGATAAGACTTCAACATTTACTACGAGAATCTTTCTCAATGACCAACAGGCCAAGAGCAAGTTGGAAAGTTTGGAGAAGGATATAAAGAGACTGCGGAATGAGCAGGAAGCGGCAGCCAAGGCTGGCGACTGGACAAAGTTTGAGCAGGTTAAGAAAGACTTGAAACAAGCCAATAAAGAGATGGATGCCATGAAGACATCCGCTCAAAAGGTGTCTCATGTTCTCGACAACCTGAAGACATCATCTATAAAGGAAATCCGTCAGACGATGGGAGCTATCAACAGGGAGTTGAAAAGCGGTGCAGTGGCCAGAAATTCGCAGGAATGGAAATTTTTGAACGAACAGCTCAAGCGGTGCAAACAAGAACTCCAAAATGTCAATCAGGAGTCGAAGACTTCCAAAAGCTTGTGGTCACGATTTTTTTCTTTCCTCAATACAAACTGGGGGGCTTTTACACAGATACTTGGTGCAATAACCGGATTATCGGTAACTATCCGAAAATGCGTCAAAGACTTTGCTGATATGGACCAGGCAATGGTCAACGTCCAGAAATATACAGGCCAAACCAAAGAGCAGGTCGAGGAGATGAACGAGGATTTCAAAAAAATGAATACTCGAACATCCCGCGATCAACTCAATGAGTTGGCTGGTGCCGCCGGTCGACTTGGAATCACAGCCAAGAAGAATATCGAGGAATTTGTTGATGCCGCGGACAAAATCAACGTCTCACTTGGTGACGACCTTGGCGAGGGAGCCGTGGATAAGATAGGCAAGCTTGCTCAGGTCTTTGGCGAGGACAAAACAAAAGGTCTCCGTGGTGCCATGTTGGCTACGGGTTCTGCTGTCAACGAACTTGCGCAATCGTCTTCTGCCAATGCCGGATATATCGTAGACTTTGCCGCCGACCTTGCCGGAGTGGGCAGACAGGCAGGTATGTCTCAGCAGGAGATTATGGGCTTAGCCTCGGCTCTTGACCAGAACATGCAGGAAGAGAAGACCGCTGCCACGGTATTCTCACAGCTCATCACTAAGATGTATCAGGACCCGGCTAAGTTCGCAGCTATAGCCGGCATCAAGGTGAAGGAGTTTTCTAAACTTCTGAAAGAGGATGCCAACAAAGCACTGTTGGAATTCATGCAGAGTATGCAAAACAAGGGCGGGTTCGCTGAGCTAGCTCCAATGTTTGAGAGCATGAATCTTGATGGTACACGCGCTGTCGGAGTCTTATCCGCAGTCGCCACCCATCTGGACCAAGTTAGAAAAGCACAGGATGTCGCCAACACTGCTTATGCAAGCGGCACAAGCGTACTGCAGGAGTTCAATACACAGAACTCTTCCGTTCAGGCGAAAATGGACATGGCAAAGAAACAGTTCAAAGAAGTCAGCATCGCCTTGGGTAAGGAGCTGCTGCCTGTTGTCCAATATACCATTTCTGCAAGCGGCTTGATAGTGAAGTGTTTGTATACACTTATCAGCTATACCAAGCAGCATATCGGCACACTTATAACGTTGGCCAGCACAATAGCCATCGTTACTGCAGTGTATAGTGCCGCTTATATCAAGGAAAAAGCGCACGCTGCGTTGATGGTTATTGTCAACGGGCTTCATAAAGCCGAGACCTTTTTGTTGAAGGCAAAAGTGACGGCAATCACAGCAGCTAAATTGGCCTATTATCTTCTTACTGGCCAGATAAAGAAGGCTAAGGAAGCAATGTTGGCAATGCGAGCTGCTTCTATAACTAATCCTTATGCAGCACTCACGGCGGTAGTCTTAGCCTTAGGGGTTGCCATCTACAAGATAATATCGGCCATCAAAGCTCATAACAAGGCCATGCATGACAATTTGTTATCTGTTCGCCAAGCTCGTGCCGCTGCACAGGACTTAAACGAAGCCATCAAGGAGAGGAACCAGTCAACTGCTGAAGAAAGAACGCGATTGGAGAGGTTGACAAATATCATCAACTCTAATGTCTACTCATACAATGAGAAGAAAAATGCCATGATAGCCTTGGAGAAGATTGTCCCAGGGTATCACCGCAACTTGCGCAATGAGGCTTCGCTGACTGCTTCCAACAATCGGGCTCTCAAAGAATATGTAGAGCGGTTGAACGACGCAGCCATGGCACAAGCCCTATATAACCGAATGGTTGCTCTACAGGGGATTCAATTAGAACTGCAAGCGGAAATCCGACGGCATGCAAACTCGAGGTAAGAGGG
>ERZ1023670.87-NODE-87-length-33312-cov-31.355715_pt1 | contig 33312 bp, 35 predicted proteins | sample MGYA00380342_ERZ1023670 | MGnify/ENA primary metagenome ERZ1023670 (study PRJEB33179, sample SAMN07448984) | human gut metagenome | biome: Human-gut; feature: Human associated habitat; material: Faeces | host: Homo sapiens | place: India: Bhopal | collected...
TGGATGTGCTAACTGCTGAAAATCAGTAGTTACGTTCTAACGGTGATTTACGAAACAAATAATAACATTGCTCAAATTATTGTTATGACAAACAAGGATAAATACATAAATGACATAAACTCACTTATCAAGCGTGGTGGTTTCTTGGAGCGTGGGCTTTATAAAGAGTTAAGAAACGAGTATAAAGACACATTTGATAAATTGAGTGATGAACAAAAAGAAAAAATCATGAAATGCAGTTTTAGCGATAAATATAACGCTTGGTTTAATGAAGCATTGTGCTTGGTAAAGCAATTGATGCCTGAACGACTAGATGAATTTGTCTCATACTACAAAATTCCAAAGCGTAAAGACCAAGATATAAGTTATTTATCTTATACAATTTCGGATTATTTGTTGGGAGTCGTAGTAAAAGAATTGGGACAAGTCAAGGTTGGTGGTACTGCAGCTGTTCCAAAATTTCAGCAACAACTACAGATTGTTTTGTCTTTAAAAGAACGCTTTGAATCATCTCTTTATGACATAAAGCAGTTGGTTCAGGCGGATATGATGGATTCCGAAATCGAAGCTGCAAAACATCTTCTGAAGAATGGATTTTTGAGAGCTGCAGATGCTATATGTGGTGTTGTTTTGGAAAAACATTTGTCAAATGTTTGTGAAAAACATGGATTGAAGTCTAAAAAGAAAAATCCATGTATCAATGATTTTAATCAGCTTTTGAAAGATGAAGAGGTTATAGATACGGCAATTTGGCGATATATATGTATGCTAGGTGACATACGTAATCTTTGTGATCATCATAAGAATGAGGAACCTAGACAGGACCAGGTCTCTGATTTAATCATAGGTACAGATAAGATTATCAAAACAGTATTTTGATATGATTGCACATATGGATTTTTCTTTGCTTTTTCAGATATGGTTTGGAGCGTTTTGTGCTATGGCTTATTCTGTAACAGCAAAAGACTTTAAGGGGTTGCAGCCGTTGCTAACTAAATTATTCCCCAAAATGGGTTCTAGATGGTTAGCTTTTTTGGAGATATTGATTACTCCTGTTATTGGTGCATTGTTCACTTATTGTATTATGCAACCTAATAATATGAAGGACGCCGTCTTGGAAGGATTGACTTGGAGTGGTACTTTTGTTGCATTTGCTAATAAAAAGGAAGGATAAAAATGGAAAGCAATGATATATTGAATATAATTTTGCTCTTTTTAGGCATGTTGATTGGAATTTGTCTGTATATGTTTGCATATAGTGACGCTAACAAAAAACTAGCAAAGCGTATTATAATTGTCTGTATAAGTACTTCTCTTATATTTCTTTTATCATATTATTGGTATTTAGAAAATAAGGTATCAGTGGAAGTAAAATCTCTTGAAAATGAAAAAAATGAAATAAATAAAGGTTTGCAAGATGAGATGGATGTAAACAAATTGAAGGATAGTTTACTTTCTTATAAATCTGAACTAGAAAAGTTAAAACAGAAACTTGAAGGTTATTCTAAAATAATTAATGTTAGCGATAAACAGAAAACATTAAGCCATAAAATTCAATCATTAGATGTGCAAATTGAGCACATAGAATCTTATAATGAGGTGCTTCCTAGAACAGAATTTTTCAGAAAAAGAAAAGGGGGGACTTTTTCTGGTGAAACAAGTTCTTTAATTTTGTATCCACCAACTGATTTTAATACTCAATTTTTGGACTTTTCTTTGCTGTTTGTTAATGAAAAAATGATTAAAAACGTAGCTTGTATATATGTCGAAATCTTTAAAAAAAATCAAGATGGCTCATGGAGCCAGCTATGGGATGAATATTATTCGCCACGAAAGGGATATAACAAATTGAGAATTCGAAATTATTTAAAACAGAAGAATACAGAAATGAGAATTGGATTCTTTTGGAAAAGTGAGTTTGGAAAGAAAGAATATCCTCGATTTGAGTATGTTAGATTTAGTTTGAATAACTAGCGAAAAAGCATAATATAACAACAAATATAATATATTATGATAGATTTTTGCAAAAAAATAGGTATAAAGCCTAAGGAAAATAAGATAAGTCCAGTTGATATATATAATGTTCTTGACCATAAAACAGATGCGGGTCCTTTACGACCAGTTCAAGAACGTGTATTAACAGACTGGAACGACAATCGTCGTAAAGGTCGTAGCTTGCGCAATTATTTCAGAGGATGTGTAAGTTTCTAAATAAGGAATAAGGTGATTTTCCATCGATGACTTGCCGTTCTAAGTACTTGTTTTTTCTCCAGGCGGTCCCATCCCGCATAATATGGCGTAGACCTTTGATGGTCCGCCAACCTTATAGCGTAGCGGTTCCGAGCACCAGAGGGCGGTTACATCCCTAATCCCTATGGTAGGGATTTAGGGCTTGGGTATAGGGTAAGGACCCTCCCGCAGGGGAGGGACAGGTGGGGCAAATACAGCACTAAGGGCGGTTACATCCTCTCGTTCCTGAGGAAAGAGAGGCTTGGTGAGAAAGGTGGAGCCTTCCTTAACGGTAAGGAAGGACGGGTAGGTTTTCGAACAGTGTTATTGATCAATAAATAATAATGATATGAAAGGAATAGTATTAGCAGGTGGTAGCGGTACACGCTTGTACCCCATCACAAAGGGTATCAGCAAGCAGCTGATACCAATCTTTGATAAGCCGATGATATATTACCCAATATCAGTATTAATGTTGGCAGGTATCCGTGAGATACTCATAATTTCAACACCATTTGATTTACCAGGTTTCAAACGCCTCTTAGGCGATGGAAGCCAGTTAGGTGTAAAGTTCGAGTATGCAGAGCAGCCATCACCAGATGGCTTAGCCCAAGCCTTCATTATCGGAGAGAAATTCATTGGTAATGATTCCGCTTGCCTCGTATTAGGCGATAATATCTTCTATGGTGCAGGATTAAATCAGATGCTGCATCAAGCAGTCGTAGATGCTGAACAGAATAACAAAGCTACCGTTTTTGGCTATCGTGTAAGTGATCCGGAACGATATGGAGTTGCTGAGTTTGATGAGCAAGGCAATTGCCTGAGCATTGAAGAGAAGCCTGAACATTCTAAGAGCAACTATGCCGTGGTAGGTTTATACTTCTATCCTAACAAGGTGGTAGATGTAGCTAAACATATCAAACCATCCGCTCGTGGTGAGTTGGAAATCACCACCGTAAACCAGGAGTTCTTGAAGGATAAGCAGCTGAAGGTACAGACCATGGCAAGAGGATTTGCCTGGCTCGATACCGGAACCCATGATTCCCTTTCAGAGGCATCCACATTTATTGAGGTCCTGGAGAAGCGCCAGGGCTTGAAGGTAGCTTGCTTGGAAGGCATCGCATACCGTCAAGGTTGGATTACCGCAGAACAGTTGAGAGAGAATGCTCAGCCTATGTTGAAGAATGACTATGGCAAGTATCTCCTTTCAATACTTGAAGAAAAAGATCAAACATTAAAAAAGAATTTAGAATATTACAAACGATGAATATATTAAAAACAGAAATAGATGGCGTACTCATTATAGAGCCGCGCCTCTTCCGTGATGCTCGTGGATACTTCTTCGAGAGCTTCAGCGAGCGAGAGTTTGAAGAAAAGGTAACTCCTATTCTGGGACATAGTGTTCACTTCTGCCAAGACAACGAGTCTATGAGTAGCTATGGCGTGATGCGTGGCCTGCACTTCCAGCGTCCACCTTACACACAAAGCAAGCTGGTACGCTGCGTAAAGGGTAGAGTCCTCGATGTAGCTGTGGATATTCGCAAGGGCTCCCCTACTTATGGCAAGCATGTGGCAGTAGAACTGACAGAAGACAATCATCGCCAGTTCTTCATCCCAAAAGGCTTTGCCCATGGTTTCGCCGTCCTCTCAGAGACCGCCGTCTTCCAGTACAAGTGTGATAACTTCTATCATCCTGAGGCTGATGGAGGCATCTCTATTCTTGATGATACCCTCGGTATTGATTGGAAAATCCCAACAGAACATGCTAATCTCTCCGAGAAAGATACGAAGCATGCGATATTGAAGAACTTCGATAGTCCTTTTGATATCAACGTTGATTTATACAAAGTATAAAGATTTGTATGAAGGTAGGAATTATAACGTGGTGTTGTTATCATAATTTTGGTACGTTTCTTCAAGCGTATGCTTTACAGAGCTTCCTTCGCAGAAATGGTTATGATGTGGAATTATTAAATGATTACCAATATTCAGTTAAACAACCATTAATTTTGAAAATAAAAATCGCGATAAAAGATTATATCAAGCAAATTTTCTTTTCGAAACTCTTTAAATCAGTTAAGAAAGATAGAGAATCTGTCATCTTATATGAGTCTTTTAAAAAAAGATATTTACATGTAGATTATCAGGTTGCATCTTTGCATGATGTTGATCAAAGATATGATGCATTTGTGTGTGGTAGCGATCAAATATGGAATCCTGGTGGTTTTAAAAGGAATGGAAATGAGTACTATTTTGCAAGTTTTGCTTCAAAACCGAAAATAGCTTATGCTCCAAGTATTGGTGTAAAATCCATTCCTTCTGAATATAAGGAGCGCTTTTCTGAATTAATTTCTGATTTTTCGTTTATTTCGGTGAGGGAAAAAACAGCAGTAAATGCCATGAAAGAAGTTACAGAAAAGCCAGTAGAGGTTGTTGTAGACCCGACTTTGCTTATAGATAGTAAAGACTGGTTTCAATTAATTGATAATGATTTAAATAAACAACAAGACAAATATTTGTTTTTGTATCTTCTGACATTCAATCAAGAATATATATCGGCAGCATATGATTATGCACAATTGCATAACTTAAAGGTCAGAGTAGTTAAAGCATGTGGGGTTAATTTGCATATAGATGAAGCTGAACCAGCTGGTCCTTTAGAATTTCTCAATATGATAGCTGGTGCTTCATATGTAATGACAGACTCTTTTCATGCTGCAATTTTCTCAATGATATATAATAAGGCATTTGTTGTATTCAAGCGATTTAAAGATAATGATGTTGCCAGTCAGAATTCTAGAGTAGAAAACCTATTAGGTAAGGTAGGGCTAAAGGAGAGACTAATTGATGAAAATCACTTAGAATTTATTGATGCTCTTACTGATATTGATTTCGGGCAGGTTGACCATCTCATAAAAAGAGAAATTCAAGATTCTCAGCAATATCTTATTAATGCATTAAAAATTGTTCAGAATGAAAGAAGTTAAGGAACTGGCTAAAAATACGGGTCTGTTGGCCATAGGACAGTTTGGTACGAAGTTATTAAGTTTCTTCTTAGTCCCATTATATACGTATGTTCTTTCTACAGCCGATTATGGTACTTATGATTTGATGAATACCACAGTATCGTTGCTTGTTCCCATTCTTTCTTTGAATATATGTGATTCTGCATTGCGCTTTCCTTTGGACAAGGATGTGGATAGAAAGCAGATCTTTTCCATCTGCTGTTTACACATGTTTGCAAGTGTGTTGTTTGGTGGCATATTAATTGGATTGAATTATTACTTTGATGTTATATCAATAGTTAACGACTATCCAGTACTTTTTCTCTTATTATTTGCAAGTAATGCTATTAGTGGCTTCTTGAATTGTTTCGTACGAGGAATTGATAAAGTTAAGGAAGTTGCAATATCTGGGGTGTTGAGTTCTGCTGTCATGATAGCTCTTAATTTGTTATTTCTCTTACCTCTTCATATGGGATTGCTAGGATTTTTCTTGGCAACTATAATAGGAAGCTTTAGTCAGTCTATCTATTTGTTTATGGCAATAAAGGGATGGAAATATTTTCAGATAACATCACGTGATAAGCAGCTTCACCGAGATATGGTAAACTATAGTCAGCCACTTATTTTGAATAATATATCATGGTGGGTTAATGGTGTTTCTAATCGTTATATTATCACTTGGTTTTGTGGCATTGCAGCCAATGGTATTTATTCGGTTAGTTATAAAATACCATCTATTTTGGTGATGTTTCAAGGTATATTTAGCCAAGCTTGGACAATGTCGGCAGTTCAAGGGTATGATAAAGATGATAAAAATGGATTCTTTACCCGAATGTACCAATCGTATAATTTGTGTATGGTTCTAGTATGTTCTGTATTGATTATGCTTTCAAGGGTTATGGCTAAGGTATTGTATGCAAATGACTTTTATAATGCTTGGAAATATGTTCCGTTTTTGCTTATAGCTTCAGTATTTGGCGCATTAAGCGGTTATGTTGGAGGAATTTTTGCAGCGACTAAAGATACTAAGATTTTTGCAAAAACAAGTATAATGGGAGCTGTTTCTAATCTTCTGCTAACCTTTGTACTGGTTTGGAAAATTGGAGTAATGGGTGCTGCTATTGCCTCTCCTGTTTCTTATGGCTTAATCTGGTATTTACGAATTAAGAGTGTTAATAAATATATGAACATGAAGATTAATCTTTTCAAGGATGTTTTTGGATATCTTATTCTTTGTATTCAAACAGTTCTTCTTTTCATATTTCCTGATAACATATTATTTTTTATTTTGCAACTATTAGCAATTGTAGTATTGCTGTTACTTAATAAAGAGCTGTTATCAATAGTAATGAATAAAATAACCAATAAATTTTTAAAACGATGAAAGAAATTCAATCGATAAAAGTATCAATAATTGTAGCTATTTACAATTCTGCTAAGTTTTTAGATAAGTTGATTACCTCAATTATTGACCAGACTTATGAGAATATCGAAGTTATCCTTGTTGATGATGGATCGCCTGATAATAGTGGCGAAATTTGTGATAAATATGCAGCGCAAGATTCTAGAATTAAAGTTCTTCATAAGAAAAATGGTGGAGCTTGTGATGCACGCAATAAAGGTTTGGAAATGGTTACAGGTGAATATCTCTCTATCATAGATGGCGATGATTGGCTAGAACCAGATTATGTTGAATACCTTTTAAAGCTTGCAGTAGATACTGGTTCTGATATGTCTATGAGTAAATATATATTTACTACACGAGACAGAGTGCAGGTTCCTGATGATAATACTGAAACTTGGACAGCTGAGGAAGCTGCAGTTCAAATTATTTATCCTAAAATGCCAATTGGACCTTGGAACAAACTTTATAAGACGAGTTTGATTAAAGACAATCACATAGATTTTAATGTGCCTTGGTCTGGAGAAGGTCATTGGTTCTCCTGTATGGCTGCCCAATGCGCTAATCATGTAGGGGTTGGATCTCGCAAAGTTTATAATTATAGATTGAATAATGCTGGAAGCGGACTAACCAATTTCAAGGTAGTTATGGGTACCAATGCATTGTGGAACACCAAGAATATCGGTAATAAGTTGGTTCATCCAACAAAGCGTCTTAAAGCTGCTGTCAATTATCACATTTGGAGTTGCTATCATTTTATACTGATGCTGATTACTGCAACTAACTCTAAGCAAGAGTATGCAAAGGAATACAAGGAGTGTTTAGTAAAAACTAAGACGATGCTTCCTTCCGTCCTTTTACATAGTGAGGTGACATGGAAACATAAAATAAAGATGATTCTTATGACTATGTTTCCTATAACTTATGCAAAGTATTGTATTAAGAAAAACAGAAAAGAGTTAGAAAAAGATTTGAAAAATCTATAATTATGAGTATAGTAAATAAAGTAAAGAATTTGTTGCGTTGGTATATCAAGGAAACCAAACGTAAAGAAATACATCCAGTCATTCCCCAGGTTACGATTCCAAATCTATTGCGAGATAAGGTCGCATTAGTTATGGGAGGACATGGTGGGATAGGTAAAGCTATTGTTAATTCTTTTATTGGTAGTGGTTGTAAAGTTGTTGTGGTTTCACGTAATGTAGAAAAGGCAAAGTCATCTTTTCCTTTACACGAAAATCTTGCATTCATCAGTTTTGATTTGCAGAATCTTTCTGCCATAAACGAAATGGTTCTTCAGGCTATATCTATTTGGGGCAAGATTGATATTTTAGTGAATACTGCTGGTACTCATACTGAAAATGTCGATTTTTGGACAGTTTCAGAAACTGAATATGATAGGGTGTTGGATATTAATTTGAAAGGCTGTTATTTTATCAGTCAAAGAGTTGCCTCCTATATGAAAGAAAATGGTATCAAAGGACATATTCTTAATGTTAGTTCTTCTACTGGTGGGGAACCATCATGGTCGCCTTATAGAATATCTAAGAGAGCATTAGAAGGAATGACTTTAGGTATGGCTCAAATTATGCAACCGTTTGGTATTGTTGTGAATGGAATAGCACCTGGAGAAGTTGCAACAGGACTAATCAATTGGAATGAAGGAGACAGTATTTATACTGACCATAATCAATTTGGTAGAATGGCAATGCCGGAAGAGGTTGCAAATTTAGCTTTGTTTTTGGTAAGTGATATGGGAAATATGATTACTGGTCAGATGATTTATATGTCCGGTGGAAGAGGAGTGTATGATATAAGATAAATATAATCATCTCAAAATTATGATGCTGACGCTGCTGAGATTAAAAAGAACAGAAATATATCTAAACTATTTATAGTGGTATATATATAAACAGGCTCTCATCTTCCCTAAATGTTTTTGTCATTTAGCGATGATGTGACTGAAACTAGGTGAAATGGTGTGCTTCTTGATTTTGAGATAGATTATTTTATAAGACCAAATAAACAGATATATTCTATGCCTATTAATGGAATGAGTCTTTTAAAAAGTGTTATTTCCTATTATAGTAGTTGAGTAAAGACTTCTTTTTTAATCATATAAATGATGGGCTTTGATTCTCTGATTGAAAATAATTATGTCTTATAAGTTTTATTTCATGATAATAAAATACAATTATATAAAATATTAAAGTCTGATTTTTGTCAGATAGCAAATAGTTAAATGAAGTCTGTAGTATTTAAAACATATGTAGTTTTGACAATTTTTATTGGAAGTTCTTTGGCTTCTTTTTTAGGAGTATCTTTGCCGCCAAACAGTTTTTTTAGTGCTGTGCATTATAGAACTTTACCATTGTTGTTACTATTTTATTTCCTTTCGACAAAAGTCTATTTCTTAACTAGGGAGAAATTGATGGTTCTTTTATGTTTATGCATGTTGATAATTGCTGGGTTAATGAATAGAAGCGCTATGTTTGCTGTACTTGTTAATAACGCAATAGAACCTATTCTTTTAATAGCACTTTTGAGGAAAACAAATAATTATGTAAATTTCATAAAATATACTTTTATTGTATTCTTTTTTGTTGAGTGCTCGGTTGCATGGATAGAAGTTATGACACGAACTATTCTATTTGCAGATTTGAGTAATATGAACCAAGATAATATACAATATATGTTTGATAATGAAATGCGTGCTTTTAGTTTGCATGGACACCCTTTGCAAAATGCTTTTTTAGTAAGTATATTATCTATATTCTTTCTGATGGCTAAGGGGAAAGTTCTCTATCGATATGGGTTGTTTGCTATTGGTGTAATTACACTTTTTGCCTTTAATACTAGATCTTCAATTTATCTAATTGGACTATTAGGTACTTTTGTTATATACAACGATTTTAAAAGTGGGGTGCTGAATAATAGGCAAAAATCTTTTGTTTTATTGTTTATTGGTTTTGCTGTTTGTTTCTTATCATTTTTAGTTGTAAAATATCAATTTGGAAATAGAATTTTTGAGTATTCTTTATCAGCAAAAGACGAAAGTAGCAATACTAGATATATGTTGTTAGGTATTATTGGAAATCTTCCTTTGAAAGAATTCTTGTTTGGAATGAAAAATGGATTAGAATTAATAACTTCAAAATATTCTTTATTTGCTATAGAAAATTCTTTGGCAAATTTTATTGTTACAAATGGCTTCGTATTTACTTTGTGTTGGTGCATCTTAGTTTACTTCTGTTTAAAGAGCATAAATTCTAATAAGAAAAAGTTTAATTTGACTTTTCTCGTGTTCTTCGCACTTTTAAATGCCAATAATGCATTAATGACCGATGCTCCGATTTTGATATTTTATATATTCTCTTTATATTGTCTAGATTCATTAAGTACAAATAAACGATGATAAATAATTAATATGATACCAAAAATAATTCATTATTGTTGGTTTGGTGGTAATCCTTTGCCAGATTCAGCAATGAAATGCATAGCTTCTTGGAAGAAATTTCTTCCTGATTATGAAATTAAGGAATGGAATGAGAGCAATTTTGATGTGAATATGATTCCGTATGTTAAGGAAGCATATCAAGTTAAGAAGTATGCTTTTGTTAGTGATTTTGCTAGGTTTTATATACTATATAAATATGGAGGTTTGTATTTTGATACAGATGTTGAAATTGTCAAACCACTAGATTCCATAATTAGTAAAGGCGCCTTTATGGGCTGTGAGCATACTGCTACCGAAAAAATCGGTACTTTAGGTGTAAATCCTGGTTTAGGATTTGGCATGGAAGCAAATTTACCGATTATACATGAAATTATAGAATATTATAGCCAACAACATTATATTCTATCTGATGGAACAAAAAACACTATGACTGTTGTTGATGTGATGAGTGCTTTCTTAGAAAAATACGGGTTAGAGATAAAAGATGAAATACAAAAGATAGCAGGAATTTCTGTTTATCCAAAAGAATACTTTTGTCCAAAGGATTTTGAAACGGGTAAGTTGAATATAACATCAAATACTTATTCTATTCATCATTTTGATTTCTCTTGGGGATCTAATAATCTCAAACGTTTCTTTTTTGTTCGAAAGGTAATTAAAAGAGTATTTGGAAATAAAGTAACCCACATTGTTGATAAAGTTGTTGAGAATATTAGTAAAATAAAAAACAAGCATGCTGAAAGTTAGTATAATAGTTCCAATATATAATGTTGAGAAGTATCTGCACCAATGTGTGGATTCCTTGCTCAATCAGACTTTGAGTGAAATAGAGGTGATTCTCGTGGACGATGGTTCTCCTGATAGTTGTCCTCGTATCTGTGAAGAGTATAAAAAGAAGGATACTCGTGTGAAGGTTGTTCATAAGCAGAATGGTGGACTTAGTGATGCTCGTAATGCAGGTATGAAATTGGTCGAAGGCGAATATGTCGCCTTCATCGACTCGGATGATTATGTGGATTTGCACATGTTCGAGAAGCTATATGCTGCGGCTAAAGAAAGAAATCTGGATGTGTGCTATTGTGATTACAATTTTGATTATGATGGTAAAACTCAACCTGCTAATAAGCAAAAAGAGAATTTGTTTATAGATAGCAATAAGGGCTCTAATGCGTTTCTCTTGGATATGGTCGGACCATTGCCTAGTTACCCTTCGGATGTGAAATATCTTGTTTCTGTATGGCATGGTATCTATAAGACGAGTATCATAAGGGATAATCATATAGTATATGAATCGGAACGTCTTTATCCTTCGGAAGATTTGTTGTTTCACATTGATTTTTTGTCAAGATGTGAAAGAGTGGGATATCTAAAAGATGCTATGTATTATTGGCGTTTCAATCCTGCTTCCTTATCTCGTACTTACTCTACTCAGAAGTTTGCTAGATATGTGGCTTTATTGAACAGGGTTAAAGAAAAGCTTGATGAGCATTTCACGGAAAAGGAGTATAAGCTACATTATCAGAGATGCGTTTATTCTTTCTTCAGAAGTATTGTTAAGTATGAGGCTTTGGGGTGTGATGAACCGCAAGTATTGCATAGAATTAGAGAAAGAAGTAAGCATCCGTTGATGCAATCTTTGTATAAAGATTATCCAGCTGGTGCTATGGCATTGAAGCACCATATCTTTTTTATTTGTATGAAATATCACCTATCCTGCATCCTTTATCTGATATGTTGGTTGGAGAATAAGAAACAAAAAAATATATAATAATTATGGTGCAATTAACTAAACAAGAAAGTAGGACTATAACGATGACCAAAGTTATCTGCATGTTTGGAGTAATTTGGATTCATGCAGCTATAAATAAGTATGTGGATTGTTCTGCGCCAGTAGGTTTCTATTATAATTTTCTGACGAGAGCTATGGTGATGTTTGCAGTGCCAGGTTTTTTCATGTGCTCAGGCTTTTTATTTTTCTTGAACTATAAGGGGGTAGATTCATATAAAAAGAAAATGGCAAGTCGAATTAAGGGATTGTTGGTTCCTTATATTATTTGGATTAGCCTTACTATGGCAGTTACTTGGTTCCTTCAGGATGGTATGGGATTGGCAAAATTGTTCGGAGCAGGTAATATGAAGCTGATGCATGATTTTACTTCCATGGAAATAATTCAATCTTACTGGAACGTTAGGGATGGTGCTCCTTTCCTGTCAACGATGTGGTTCCTGAGGGATTTAATGGTATGCGTATTATTAGCTCCAATATTATATCAAGTACTGCGATTAGATAAGGTATCAGTTTTGGTGATTTTAGTTTTCATTGCCTTGACAATCCTTGGTTTCAGCTTACTGAATATAGCAATGTCTTCTATATTGTACTTCATTATGGGGGGGGGTACTTATCTATTCAAGGAATCAAACCTTTTGCATGGATAAAAAGCAAACAGTTATATCTTTATGGAACGGCATTCATTTTGATCATTTGCTATTCTTCTGTCTATACGGAAGAGACGTTAAGCCAAGGATATATGTATAGGTTATTGTCTATAGCTTATAATGTTTCAATGGTCGTTTCTGTAATAGCGATTTGCTTGCATTTAGAACATAAGACAATTGGAGTCAAATTGATGACCTTAGGTATACCATCTTATTTCATTTATCTGGCTCATGAGCCATATATGGGATATATGCTTCAAATAATGTTGAAGGTATTGAAGCCTTTTGAGATAGTGTATCAGATTGTTGTTATCCTAATACCAATTTTATATCCGATTTTCATCATTGGATTATTCTATTTAATTTTTAAATGTTTTAAACAATATGTACCAAAGCTACTATCTGTAGCTGTTGGTGGAAAAGTATAATTTTAATAAATAATGATATGAAAGCAGTTATCTTTGCTGGCGGTCGTGGTACTCGTTTCAGCGAAAAGACACAGTACATGCCAAAGCCTATGATTGAGATTGGTGGAAAGCCAATTCTTTGGCATATCATGAAGATTTATGCAGCTCATGGTATAAATGAGTTTATAATCTGTTGTGGCTATAAAGGATATGTTATAAAGGAGTATTTTATGAATTATTTCCTTCATAATACCGATGTAACAGTGAATCTTGCAGACAATTCAGTCAAGTTACTTGAAAACCATTCCGAGAACTGGAAGGTTACAATGGTAGATACAGGCCTTGATACAATGACAGCAGGTAGATTGAAACGAATTCGTCCATATCTGGATGGAGAGCCTTTCTGTCTGACATATGGAGATGGCGTTACAGATTTAGATATCAGCGATACCATCAAGGCACATCAGGATAGTGGAAAGGCTTTGTCAATGACGGTTTATAAACCTGCTGGACGCTTTGGTTCTGTTCATATTGATCCAAAGACAAATATCGTACAGTCTTTCGAAGAGAAGCCTGATGGGGAAGGAAACTGGATAAATGCAGGCTTCTTTGTATGTGAACAGAAAATTTTTGATTATCTTCCAGAGAATTCAGATCCTGTTATGTTTGAGCGTGAGCCATTACAGAAAATAGCTTCAGATGGCGAGATGCATGCATATAAACATACAGGCTTCTGGAAGCCTATGGATATGTTAAAAGATAATATGGAGTTAGAGAAAATGTGGAGCGAAAATAAAGCTCCTTGGAAAGTTTGGTAATAAGAAATTATAATGATAGACGTATTTGATGGTTTTTTCAAGGGCAAGAAAGTCCTTGTTACAGGTCATACTGGTTTTAAAGGCTCTTGGTTGTGTATCTGGCTTCATGAGTTGGGTGCTGAGGTCGTAGGTGTAGGTCTAGACCCATATTCAGAGCGTGATAACTTTGTACTTTCGGGCATTGGCTCTAAGATAAAGGCTGACATCCGTGCTGATATTCGGGACGGAGAGAAGATGAAGCAAATCTTTGCAGAGTATCAGCCAGAGATTGTTTTCCACTTGGCTGCACAGCCTTTGGTTCGTCTTTCTTACGAGATTCCTGTAGAAACATACGAGGTGAACGTCATGGGAACTATTCATATAATGGAAGCTATCCGTGCTACCAAGAGTGTGAAGGTGGGTGTGATGATTACTACAGACAAGTGCTATGATAACAATGAGCAATTGGAAGGATATGTAGAGACCGACCCATTTGGAGGTTATGATCCATACAGTTCTTCTAAAGGTGCTTGTGAGGTGGCTATACAGTCATGGAGACGATCTTTCTTTAATCCTGCAGACTATGGAAAGAAGCATACCGTAAGCCTTGCCTCTGTAAGAGCTGGTAACGTAATCGGTGGTGGTGACTGGGCTAAAGACCGCATCATACCTGATTGTATCCGAGCTTTGGAGACAACCAAGGTAATTGATATCCGTTCTCCAAAGGCTGTTCGTCCATGGGAGCATGTGCTGGAACCATTGTCTGGATATATGCTCTTGGCTCAGAAAATGTGGAATGATCCTACAGGTTACTGTGAAGGATGGAACTTTGGTCCGGAAGCTGACAGTGTATTAACCGTTTGGGAAGTGGCTTCTGCCATCGTTGAGAATTTTGGCTTTGGTGAGTTGAAGGATGTTTCTGATCCGAATGCTCTTCATGAGGCAAACCTTTTGATGCTCAATATCAATAAGGCAAAGACCCGTTTGGGATGGAAACCAAGATTGAATGCCAAGCAGTGTGCCATGCTTACCTCTGACTGGTATAAACGATACAAGACAGAAAATGTATATGACCTCTGTGTAGAGGAAATCAATAAATTCATAGGATAATGAAAATTTCAATTTTAGGAACCAATGGCTTCCTTTCTACTGCCATTGCCAAATATGCCAATGAAGCAGGATGGAAACTGGATATGTATGGACTGGATGAACCAACTGCCCATAAGTTTGACAATTTTTATAAGGTAAACTTGATGGACGCAGAACTCGATTGCTCTGGCTTACTGACTTCTGACATTGTTGTTTATGCGATTGGTGCTGGTATCCAGGCAAACCTCAAGGAAGGTTTCAATCTAATTTATAACCTCAATGTTACAGCTCCTGTCACCATCTGTAATAAGTTGAAGGAACTTGGATACAAGGGCCGTTTTGTTACTTTCGGTAGTGTCTTTGAAATGGGCGAGACTCATGAAGAGCGTTTCTTCACGGAAGAAGATGTTCTGACTTCTACTTGTCCTGCACCAAATGACTATACTGTCAGTAAGCGCATGTTGAGTAGTTTCGTTTCTTCATATAAACATGATTTCACACACTGGCATTTCTATATCCCAACAATTTACGGTGCAGGTGAAAATCCCAAGCGTTTGATACCATACGTAATCAATGCTATACGCAATGGCGAGGAACTTCATTTTACAGCAGGTGACCAAACTCGACAGTATGTACATGTAAGTGAGGTGCCACGTATGTTGGCTCAGGCATTTGAAAATAATCTGCCATCAGGACTTTATAATATCCAAGGTAAGGAGACTGTTACTGTAAAGGAGATTGTGACGGAGATACATCATGCTATGGGTAAGGAAGTGCCGGATGGTTGTTTCGGTAGCGTGCAACGTGCTGATGTGGGTATGAAACACCTGGCATTGGATGGTAAGAAACTGCATGATGCTACTGGCTTTGAGGCAAGTATTAAGATAACAGATGTAATCGACACATATTAAAAATTAAGTATGTCACAGATAGATAAAGTTAGAATCATACCTCGTCGTCTCATAGCAGACGACAGAGGCTGGTTTTTGAAAGCAATTACAGGAAAAGAGGAGGATATACCTTCTCATACAGGTGAGGTTTACCTTACTATGGGTAAGCCTGGTCAAGCTAAGGGTGGTCATTATCATCCAGAAGCTGTGGAGTGGTTTACCATCATTGAGGGTTGTGCCATCTTGAAATTGGAGGATATGGAAACGCATGAACGCAGAGACATTGAGATGCCTTTTGAAAAAGCTCTGACCGTTTTCATTCCCAACGGAGTGGCACATATAGTAGTAAATAACAGTGATAAGGACTTTATCTTGCTGGCTTATACAGATAAATTGTATGATCCGGCGGATACTATAAAATTTGATTTTGAATGATGGAACGGAAAATTTTATCAATAGTTTTACCAACATATAACAGAGCAAAATTTTTACCACGTACATTGGGCGCTTTTCAAGAGCAGATGGAGAGAAATCGTGATAAGGTTTCTTTTTTAGTTTGTGACAACGCTTCTACTGATGGTTCTGAGGAAATTTTGAAAACTTTAAATGAAAAATGGCCATATTTTGAGTATAAAATATTCGAGGAACATGTGGATGTCGGGTATAGTATCGCAAGAGCAAATAGCACTGCAACAGGTGAATATATTCTGATGTGGGGTGACGATGACTTACCTGCTCCTTATTTTTTAGATACGGTATTAGATTATATCGAAAAGTATAATCACCCTACATTAATACATTATAATAGATTGTGGGGGTATGATAATAATGTAAAACGTATCAATAAATTAGCGGTTCTAGATAGAAATATTGGCGATGAAGTGCTAGTATATAATTCAATGAATGGTTTTCTTCAAGACCATGTTTTAGATATAACTTTTTTATCAGCCATTATATTTAAAAGTGAATGTTGGTTTAAAAATATTCATTTGGATACAACAAAACATTTTGGCTATGAATTCCTTGGAAAAATTTTGCATGGCTTCGTAGGGGATATTATATATATTCAATATCCACTATGTATTCAACGAAAGCCATTTAATCGTCCTTGGATGAATAAGTCGCCTTATTATCGGTTTATTGGTATTCCTAATATGTATAGTGATTTCGAGAAGTGGGGACTTGTGGATTCTTGGAAGAATCTATGGATGAAACGTGGTAATTCTACCAGAGATTTCTTGTCGATTATGGCACAGACTTCCATATTCAAAAAGGAATACAGACCATTGTTTAGAAAATTACTTGATAGTCAGTTTTCTTTATCTCGTAAATTCCTTACGTTTTGTTTTGTCTATATAGTTCCTGCATTTATATACAAAAATATCAGAAAGCAATATTTTAAGTAAATCGATATAGCAAAAACATACTGATATTAAATTTATTTATAAAAGAAATATGAAACGATATAGAGATTATAAGATAGAATTGCCTGATTTTGCAACGGCAATGGATTTATTATCATGTGTTGAAAGTAAAGCGACTTCTGAAGGAATGCAAGTTTTTGACCAGAGTAAGGGAAAGGGAGCTTTTGGCAATTATATAGCTTTTCTTATTAACACTGAAGGATTGCCTAAAGTGAGATTGGTGCTATCAGTATATAAAACGGAAGGCATTTTTACTTTGTCAATCGTGAATATTGTACCAACACAAGATAGTGGCTTTTCTTCTTTAGACAAAGAAGTATATAATAAGATTTTGCAGTATTTTGTGGATAGTGTTTTAAATCCTGTTAATGCAGGAAAATACAATGTTTATACTAATAAGGAAAGTTATAGTCTTGAAGAACAGATTCCTCTTTCTAGGAATGCTTTTTTTCAGTGGGCTGATGCTTTTCCTTTGTCGCATCATCCTCATGACCAGGAACGTTGGTTGAATTTTGTGATAGCTTTGCATAAAAACAAGGAAGATTTGTCAATTAGCGATTTTGAGGAGTGGCTACAAATAGAAAAGGGCTGGAGTTATGATGAAATAGACTATTTTTCTTCAAAATTAGAATATGGATTGGAACTTTTGGAAGAATATGATAGATGCGACCAACGTTAATACAATAGTAACTGTAATTTCTATTATTTGTGCTTTTTATTCTTTTCGTCAAGCAAAGTCCGCTAAGGAATATAAGGAGGAAACCCGAAGCTTGATGCATATGTTTGATTTATTTAGTTATTCAGAGCGTTTTCATAGTGAACTTAAAAACTTTATAACGATTTCTAGAGCAGTAAATTGGAACAAAGGTCGCAATATGACAGAATTGTTCGGTAAATTGTCTTCTCTAATTCAAGATATGAATCAGATTTTACCATTGATTGGTGATAAAGATATAGTAAACGTTATCAATCAAGAATGTAATGTTTTGAAGGCAATGCTCTATGATGAAATTTCATTGACGATAGCTAGTAAGAAGACAATTATAGAACGGTTTGATAACATTGATAAGCTACTCTCACAATATATAAAACAAGCAGAAATGCTTGGTTAAATGAAATGTTTGATTAAGTAGTTTCATGTCTAATGTGGGTAAAGTTCAAATCAAGTTGATAGATCGGGCAAACCGTGACTTTGTGATTTCTGCTCTATTTATATACTTCTAAAAAAACTTATAAGAATGAATACTTTGAAATCATTAGTTGATAGTGTAATTTCTGATTTGACAGAAAATAAATCTATCGAGTCCATTTTGTTAAAGACTCAGACCATAAGTCATTATCTTAAGGATGAGGAATTTTCAACCTGGATAAAGCATGAGATGAATGGCTATGGAGACGATGAATATCCTTTGCCAGATTATCGAAAGATAAATTGTATTGTAAAGGTTGATATTTCCCAACCTTTTGGGCGTATGGCTAAGAACTACCCATTTCCATGTGAATACATTAAAGATGATAAAATTCGAGAACGTATGACTCATATGGCCGTATTTGAGTCATTAAGTGAAATAGAATTAATGATGAAAGATGATAAACATGGTAATGACTTGACAATGGCTGTACCGCAATATATCGTTCAAAACTATATGGCGAAATATGTTGAAGGCTATATATTAGTAGCTAATCAGCATATTAACATGAATAATATCCAAGCCGTTATTTCTAAGTTCAAATCGTTGTTGTTGACTTTCTTTTTGGAACTTAACGATAAAATGAATTGGGAGCTGAATTTTGATGTAATGGCTACAAAACAAATTATTAAACAAATTATGGTCACAAATAATATTAATGCAGCAGTTGTCGCAACAGAAGGATCTACGATTTCTACTGGTGCTGTAAGTGTGGAAAATAGTCATATCGGTAATGTGGCTTATTCTAATGAGCAAAAAGAGTTTTTGTCTGTATTGAAAGATATTGAAAAACTTGTAAAAGAATCTGGAAATCAGAATTTAAAAGATTCTGTAGATATAGTTAAGGCTGAAACCCAAAAGCCTAAATGGAACAAGAAGTTAATGACTATGGGGCTTAATGCTATCAAAGGTATAGCTAATGGCTTTGTTGTAAAAGGTTTAATGACTTTAGTGGAAAAAGCTATAGTCGTGTTGGGGACATGTTAAAGAGAATACTCATGGATATAATTAGATTTAACCCATGATGTGACTAGAAATCTCCTTCCAAACTTCGCTATCTATCATGAAGTATGGGATAGCTTTTCTGGTATCCTCTGCAAAATAGAAAAACAGATGTTTGATGCCTGGAGCATCAGCATATTCGTAGGCTTCGATTTTCACAATGTTGATGCCTTGCGACTGAAGAGCCGTAAGGAGTTGCTGACGTTGCTTTTTCGTAAGCTGCTTATACTTCGTATATATAGTATTAATATCGTATGTCATAATCGTTGTTTCTTGTTCATGAAATGATGGGATTCTGATGGAGCCCCTGTTTATGGCTGCGAAGATAACAAAATTAATTCAAATATAGTTATGTTTCGACTAAAAACATTAACAATTTTGGGTAGTAAGGCGGAATTAGCCTCATTACCAGAGGGCAAATTGCTCATAAACACAGTAAATGCACATTCTTTTAACACCGCAAAGAAGGATCAACTCTTTGCTGAGGCTTTGACTAATGGTGATGTGCTGATTCCGGATGGGGTGAGTATCGTGAAGGCGTGCAAGTGGATTAAGGCTAAGAGTCAGCCTAAGGAAAGAATAGCTGGCTGGGACCTGTTTTTCTTCGAGATGAATAAGCTGGAGAAAAAGGGTGGTACGGTGATGTTTATGGGTAGTTCGCAGAAGGTGCTCGACCTGATTGTGAAGCGTGCTGCTGTGGATTATCCTCACTTGAAGGTGGTGACTTATTCGCCTCCTTATAAGCCCGAGTTCTCGGATGAGGACAACAAGGCTATCATTGATGCCATCAATGCTGCCAACCCAGATTTGCTTTGGATCGGTATGACGGCGCCTAAGCAGGAGAAGTGGACGTACTCTCATTGGAATGAGTTGAACATCCATTGCCATGTGGGTACCATCGGTGCTGTCTTTGACTTCTTTGCTGGTACCGTGGAGCGTGCCCCTATCTGGTGGCAGGAGCATGGTCTGGAATGGCTCTATCGCTTGATCAAGGAACCTAAGCGTATGTGGAGAAGATACATCATCGGTAATACCTTATTCCTCTGGAACATGGTGAAAGAGTAGTTGGGTTCGAAAACCTACCCGTCCTTCCTTACCCTTAAGGAAGGTTCCACCTTTCTCACCAAGCCTCTCACTTGCCCGATGAGAGAGGTTGTAACTGCCCTACAGTAATCGGAACCGCTTCGTTACAAGGTTGGCGGGGCATCAAAGCCCTCGCCATGTTGTACGGGATAGGACCGTATGGAGATAAGAGACATTAGTAATGATCCCACTTTAAAAGGGGCATATTTTGAATCCTGCATGACCAGTGTGGTCATTCTGAGTGAAACATAGCAATCGTCTCCGATGGTGAATATCTTTCGAAAAATCGCCTTGAAAGAGCCGAAAGCTTCTCTGATAGGCCCGAAAAGGGCAAATATCGATCTTTGAAATGTTGAAATCTGGAATTTTACCATCCTTCGGTGGTTCATCCACATACATCTGCTATATGCATGCATACGATGGTAAGCCATCGGCTGACCTCGTCTTGCAATTCTCTGAAAATCTTGTTTAAATCGTCAAAATTCTATAAGATTTTCGGAGATATTCAAATAAATTTAGAAGAAGTTACAAGAATTTCAAAGGGAGAGTTGTTACAACAAGATGTTTTTATTTTTAAAAAGTATAATATGACAATTCAAGAGTTAGCAGATATAATTAGAAAGGAAGAAAAGAACAGGGATATACGACATGAAAAGACTCCTGTTAATAGTAAAATTTTAAAAGAAAAATGTGGGGGTACGTTTGAAGCTGTAATAACTGGAAACGGACAGGAGAAATGTTTGATTCCTCAAGTGGGTTCATTACATTTTCTGTATAGAGGGCAAAATCAAGAGTTTGTACCTTGTGTTCCTTCATTATACCGTGGTAATCCTTCTGAAGCTGAAATCTTTATTGAAAGAATGCGTTTGGTGGTATTCCAGAGGTTACTGAATACGCATCCTGTCATTAAAAACTTTTTTAATAAACATCATTTCAAGGTTGATGTTGAAGGTCTTGCCCAACACTATGGTTTGAAGACATCTGTTTTAGATCTTACAAGTAACTTAGACATAGCCTTGTTTTTTGCAACATGTTGGTATGATTATGACAATGATGAATATAAATACTATGATGATGATATAACTCACGAAGCTATATTATATGTTTTTATACCGTTGTTAGATAATGAACCATCTCCTTCTATGGATGAAGCAAATTATCTTAATCATAATATAAAACCAATAGGGCTGCAAGCATTTCCAAGACCTGGTGTACAAGAAGGATATGGCTTGCATATTCCTAAAAATGAGAGTACCAAAAGCTATATATATCGTTTTACTTTTTCAAGCGAAGATTCTAAGAAGTATTACGATATGTTTAAGAAAGGAGAGTCGCTATGGGTAAAAGATGCTCTTATTAAGAAAACTAAACAGATTGCCCAAATGACAGTCTTCTCATATAGCGTATTTACTGAGACGTTTAGGGCGTTTCGTCCGAAAGGCTATTCTGCTACAAAAATGAAAAAAGAGCTCTCTGATATAATTACTCTCAGAACGAAAGTAGATGACATAGTTTTCACTGATGAAGAACAGAAGGCAATTGTAGATGAATGGAATACTAAGATTGGACCTGAGATGGCATCTAAGATTTACAGAAAATATTGGTTTGAGCATGATGGTATTTCATCTGATGAAACAATCAAAGGAATAAGAAATCGCCAAGAGTATCGTACTCTTAAAAAGATTTCCCAAGAACAACTTATTGGATTCATTGCTTGTCCTGATAAACTGGAAGGTGCTGAATGGAAAAATTATACGAACAAACCAAGACCTTCTGAAAGAATAACCCATAATGGTTGGCAAAAAGTACCAGCATCGATGGAAGATTTATTTGGAAAGCCATATCTGACAAAGGAGGATTGGTATATCAATATTTGATATTATTTATTTACTGAGCCCATTTATAAAGTGGACTCAGTAAATATGACTAAACCCAAATAGCAATATATTTATAGAAACAATAGAAATGAAGAAAATACGATTACTTCAAATCTCTGATATACATTGGCAGAAACAGCTTGATGCCGAGGATGACTATACAGATGTCCGTGACCAGATGTTGCAAGATCTCAAATATTATTGTGAGGCAACTAAAAACAATTTCGACAAAATTCTTATTTGTGGTGATATAGCTTTTAGTGGGGCTGAGGAAGAATATATACGTGCCAATGAGTTTATTAATGAATTGTGTGCTATTGTAGGCTGCAAGAAAACTGAGGTTTATACCGTTCCTGGTAATCATGACAAGAATGTAAACGTGTCCCCCAAAAAGGTCCGTGAGTTCTTTCATCAGGCAATTTGTGATTTAAGTGGAAAACACAATTGGTGGTGGCAAGAGATGTATAAGGAGGATTTTCCTTTTGTTAAGAAGTTGTATGCCCCATTTGAAAATTACAATAAGTTTTGTAATGATGAAAGGGACAATGTTGAGCCATTTATGCTTAATGCATTAGATCCTAACGTAAATAGCTACAATGAAGCCCCTATGTATTGGCATTCGGAATTTGAGGATGATTTTGAAGGTTATCATATCCATTTGTATGGTGTAAATTCAGCATTAACTAGTGACTTGAGTGACTATGATGATAGTGAGGACAGAAAAGGAGGCCATCGTCTTTTCCTTCCCCAAATAGCGTATCGTGGTGCAAAATGTAAGGATGGTATCATTAACATACTGATGTGTCATCATCCATTAGATTTCTTGCTGAATAAAGATACAATAGCCAAAGATTTGGATAAAAGATATGCTTTGCAGCTATATGGACATGTTCATATAGCCAACAGTGACATAAATAACAATGCAGTGCATATATACTCTGGCTCTTTAAATCCTGGAGATGTGAATGATAACACATATAAACCAGTCTATAATATCATAGAACTCTCCATTGAAAAGCATGATAATGAAAACGATGTATTGAAAGTGGATTTGAGGGTTCAGAAGTATGATGGGGAACAGTTTGTGAAGGATGAAGAACAATCCAAACCATTCAAGGTTACATTGAAAAAACATGATGGTTGGAAAGATTGTAATAAAACTGCGGAAGCCATGGAACAGAAACTTCCAGACGGATTGTCCAAACGTGATGTTAGACACATGTTTAAACAATGTCCAAATTCAAAAGAGATAATAAAAAAAATGTACCCACAGATTGATTGTACAGGCTCTGCCTATATGAGAAATCAGGTGTTCTTGGAAAAAATTAGGAAAGACAACAGGTGGGTTGAACTTTATAAAATGATAAAGTGATGAATAATGTACTAAACAAAATTCTCATGCAATGTGGTCTTATTGTACCACTTGAAGAGACTGAAACAGACGTATTGGCAAAAGCCTGTTCCGAATACATTGGTAATGAGTCGTTCACTTTCGATGATTTTGAGGAATTGGCTGATTGCTATGTGACAAATCGGGAATGTAAAGAGTTGAACGATTTCGTGACAGAATACATTTCAAACAATGGCTTGGGAAACTATAATTTTCCCAAACGTATAAAATGCGCACTTGTTTTCTATTGCATCTATTTGGCTATAGAAGAATGCGAAGATGACAAGGAAGCTGCATTGCGATCATTATCGTTGCAAAACGTTATGATTCAAGTGCATGGAAATTGGGAGAAATTAAATTATCAAGATGTACTCTATAAGCTATATTTTAAATATAATCAATATGCAGAGGGAGAAGTAATCGGTGAAAAGAAATATCCAAGAGACTTTGTTCAATCAATGTTTATTGATAGTTTTCGACAGGGTGAGACTATCTCCGAGGATATGTCTGATAAAATACAGTCTTTGGCATTGATGGCCTGGGATGCAGAAATGTCGCAATTCATAAAAGGATTAAAGGAAACAAATGATTTCTTGAAAATTCAATTGATATTGGAACATTATTTTATCAATAAGCCGCAGATACCTCAAAAAGAAGATTTTATAGAGTTAATGCAACGTATTTTTCCACGTGGCGGAAATGGGCAAAGGCAAAAGATAGAAAAAATTCTTAAAAACTTGGTGGAAACGGACGTATGCCTTGTAGATGAAATCAAATCAGATTCATCTTTGCTATTGCATGAAATTGAAAATGCAAGGGATAATGAATATGGTGATTATCTGAGAGACTTCGAACTGAGTCCAAAAGAGTTCTTTGTTTATCTCTATCATGAACTGCTATTAGAAGATTTGTTAAAAGATTAAAGTAATGGAAGATAAAAAAGACATATTAGAGTCTTTAGCAGGTGTTGCACAGCTAAAGCACGACAATGTTATAAAGGATGATGCAATAGAAAATATAGCGCAATACTATTGCGATTCCATGACAGATGAAAATATCAATAATATATTAGGTGATTACAATACCCATCTTGTGACCTTAGTAGGATTTTCTGAGGTAGGAAAATCAACGTTTGTAGCTTCTTTGTATCATGAGTTTATGTGTACTGGAGAAATCGATGGGTACAAATTCATAGACTCAGACACTTATGTAGGATTTGAACGTAGAGCTTATATTCGCAATGAGTCTTTAAAAACTTCTAAGAGGAATTCCAGAACAACGATGATGGAAGGACAATTCCTAACTTTAACTTTGTCTAAGGATGATATACTAAATAAACTTATTATTTCAGACAGAGCTGGAGAAACATACAAGAATAGCTATACTAGTAATTTGTCACAAGTAAAGCAGGATAAAGGCTTGATCAATTCGCATCATATTATATTTTTTATAGATTCATCATCTGTTAATAACGAAGATGATTATAACGATTTTTGTGATGATTTTCAACTTCTACTTAGCCGTATGGCATCAGCAGGGGTTTTAAATATACCAAAAGTGTATGACATTATATACAATAAGATAGACTTGATTCAAACGGACGAGGTTAAAGAATTGTTTTCGAAGCAAAGTCTAGATTTTGAAAATAGAATGAAGAATGATTATGGCATAAACATCTCAAACAGGTTTGAAATTATATCAAATGATATGAAAGACCAAGGGCTGAAAGATGTTTTCAACTATATTGTTAATACTTTGAATAGCCATACAAATTGTCAATACGAAGAATCCAATTGGGTGCAAACATTGTTGAATGAATAAGGAAGAGCATATGAGTATAACAAAATGTATGATAGCGGGATTGCCAGGTTCTGGAAAATCCACCTATATAGGTGCTTTATGGTATTGTCTGATGCATCCTGAAAAAGTCGGTAATATAAAATTAGTTGCTGATAAGATGAATCTTGCAGATGATCTTACAGTGCTAAACAGATTGAGTGAAGCTTATAAGAATATGAAGCTTATAGACCGCAATTATTCTAATCAAAATGAGACCGTTCTGATAAATCTTAAAGAAGCAGGTTCTGATAAAAAAATACAAGTGGAAATACCCGATTTCCTTGGAGAAAACTTTCGCGATTTTATTGTTTTTAAAGAATCAGAACTTGTTTCTAAATGGTTGAAGAATACAGATACCTTAGTATATTTTATGAACGAAGTCATTCCGCCAGAATTCGAAGATGACCATGGTCCAGAAGATGACGAAGAACCATTGCCTGCTAAAGATATTGCTCCATTTACCATTACAGATATTTCCGCTGTAGCAATGAATATCATGGTATTGAAATCTTTGTTGAGCAAAAAGAAATTCAGAAAAGTCGTAATTGTACTTTCTTGGTGGGATGAAAATACTGCAAATGGAACAATACCAAAAAATCCAAAGGATTATCTTAGAGATGAATCGCCAGCATTATATAATTTCATAGAATACTATATTCCAAATGCTGATATTATTGGCTTGAGTTCACAAGGTTTGGAGTATCCAAAAGAAAATGAAGAAAGCTACGAAGCAACAAAAAGGGAAATAAAAGCGAAAACAAGAGAAGGTAAAAGATCTTTTGTTGAGGTTGGAGATGATATTATACACGATTTGTCTTTACCATTATATTTACTTATAAAGGAATGATAATAGAACAGACTTTACACGGCTATAACAAAGGACATGGATTGTTGGCGAGTTCATTTCCGGTAAAACCTAATGATGATTCTTCTTTGATGTCAGTCCTAAGTGATTGGACTGGCTATAGAAATGAGTTAGGAGGAGACTCGTATATGACATTCTATCCTCTGTCTAATGGCGAAAAGTATGCGTTTGCTAAAACTTGGTATGCCGAGGAAATGGAACGTCCTGGATGTGTCTGGACGCATACACTTATTGTTGATTTAAAAAAGTTGGATAGGAATTTTGACTTTAGAACTCTGGAAAAATATTTCAGACGACCTCTAAAAGACAAATATGACTTCTACTACCAAAAAATAGAAATAGACACATTTGAGAATGGAAACTCAAATGCTGTGTTTGAGCAATTCGATGATACTTCTTTGATGGTTCTCTATTTATTGTTGCTTTGTAACAATAAAAATCTATTTATATACATGGATAAAGACCACGGGGTATACGATGTGTTGTGCTTTTATCTACTGCAATATATGCCTTTGGATATGCTGAAAAACATTGGACTGAGCACAGGTTCTGTTTCTAAGAGAAAAATTGGAGATATAGACTTTTCCATACAATTCACAGACAATACTGCCAATATATCTTTATCTAATGCTCTATGGAACGGAAAATTTGATAAGACGAACTTTTATATTGGATTGCAATATATCTTTGAACAATCAAAAACATTAAATGACCCATTTCCTAGTTTGATAAGGCTTTTTCGTGAGGATATACGTGAAGATAAAGATAAGCTCATGGCTTTTGCTGTATTAATGAAAAAACTTGATACAGCTTTGACGGAGAATGTTGGGGCAGAACAATATGCGGAGGTTCTTCATTTGTTAGAAGAATCATTTCCAACTATATACGATGGAGTTCGATTGAAGTGTAATTTCTTGTCAAAGAAAATTTCCAGTTTATATGGAACAGAAAAAGATTATCTCTATCAAATTGCATCATTGAAAAATGATTCTTTTTTATACCCAGAAGAAACACAGTTTGAAAGTCGTTTAATGGAGTTGGATAAAGAGGACCATGCAGGTTACATAGATTTAATCACCAAGATTGCAGCATTAGCTCACCCTAATGACACAGCTTGTAAAGCCTTGCACTATGCCATTAATAATATGGAAGAACAAGAATTATATAATCTCATTGACAAAGAATGGGAAAAATTATTGCCTTTTATTAGCACTAACGATAGATTCTTTGAATCAGGTTGGTGGCTTAAAGTTTCTAATGATAAATTTAATACCATATTTTTACTGTTCAGCCAAAAACTATTTGATAAATTCATATATTGGGATGGATTGCTGAATAAGGCTATTGATGCAGAAACTCTTGTTGGTGAGGATGTCTCAAAAAAAATCATAGAGAAGGCAAATAATGCGGTTAGGATTATCTTTGAAGCTGCAAATAGTGATAGCCACCATTTTGTATCGTCTTCTTTATTGCAGGCTTGTTTGTTAAAAAAGCAAGATATATTCATATGGATGAACTCGCAAGAAATCATTAATGAACGAGTTGAGCGATTCTTGTTATATAATATAGAGCCGAATGATTATGATTTGAAAAGTAATTCTTCATCAGTATGGAAAGCTTTTTTGAATCAAGACAATGAAAATAAGAACATTGATTTCTATATATACCTATATATTCTTGCACACAATTGGCATGATGTTATAGCGATAGAAATGCTTAAGCATAGCTTTTATCACATATATATTGCGCTAAGCAAAAATCAGTTGGACGAAAAAAAATGGAATAGAATTAGTTGCTTTACTTCTATATCTTATTTTATAGATAAATGGGATAAATGCAAGATACTGAGTAGAGGATTGGTTGATTATCTAAAAAATACAAGTGTAGACATTAGGGTACTGAAAGAATTTACTCCAAATAAGAAAATCAATGAGCGTTTAGTACGCTATTGGAAGAAAGGCTAATTTTAAGAAGTATAAGCATATCTCTAAAAATTATGAAACAAAGAAATCCACAACACAAATCCTTCCTCTGGCACCTCGACTTCGAGCCATTCACCTGGCACACCTTCTGCGGAGAGCAATGTCCGCCATTTGTTACCGAAGAGAACAAGGAGGCATGGCAACGCTATCTGAAAAAAGTCATCAAGAAGCATCTGAAGAAAGAGGTGATGAATACACCTGAGTTCAGAGATATTGAACTCCAGATAAGGGAAGAAAAGCTGTTGCGCCTTCATTGGTCCGTGATGGCACAAATGCCAACGGGTACGGGTAAAAGAGGGAGTGTTTTAGAATATGGTTATCAGCATAGCCCAATCAATGGGCTATGCTAATGAGTTTACTAGCTGGAGTTGTTATCATGGCACATTATCAAAGAGAAACCTCGATTCGTTTCATAATCTCCTTGGTCGGAAGGCGATGGTTGGACTCCAGCAAGGCTTTAAGCTTGGTTATATATTCTTCTTTCGATAGAATATCATAGTGAAGAAGTTCGTCCATCACATATATTATTCCTGAAACTTGAAGCCCATGCCGTTCTGCTATTACTCGAAGGTTACGATCGCCAGTCAAGAGTTTATAATCACCGTTCAATGCGTAATATAAAACTGTGCAGTCTTGGAAAGAGAGATTCTTATCTTGAAGTGACATAATCTCTGCATACTCATTGCTTTTGAAAGTTTTGATTGTGATTTTTCCTTCTTGGTGTAATTGAGCAATCGCATCTTTAACACCTTGTGTCTTTAGCTCACCAATAATAAAGTCGGTGGTGTGGATTGACAAAGGAAGCTCACAGAATCGTTCCAAAAGTCCAATATTCCATAAGTCTATGAATATATTGGTATCGCTGATTACTATTTCCATTAGGCAAGAACGAAATTATGTAATACTTCCTCTGTCGTCTTATTGAGTAAGACGGCAGCCTTGGATTCTGTAATCAAGCCACTTGACAGGGCACGATAGATAAGGTTCTCAAATCTGGTACTGTGCTCGTCATCAATGATGCTTTTCTCTACCTGTGATTTGAAATTGGAATCGAAATTTTTCTTCTTCCAATAGGTTGTATAGCGATTTTCTGATATGACATCAAGATATCTCGCCTTATACATCAAGGCATCAACGGATATTCCAAATTCTGATTGAAGGTTTTTCAACTCAACTAAAGCTATGTCGTGGCGTTTCTCACCAATAGACTGAAAGAAAGTTTGTCTTGGCATCAAAACTTCATTGGCAAAAATATTGCAGTATTGTTCTTCCATCTTTTCATCCATGTCTTCTGGAAAATGAAGCAATGCATGACCTAATTCATGAAGCGCAGTGAAACGCTTACGCTCGGTGCTCATCTGTTTGTTAATGACAATGACAGGAGTTCCATTTTCCAATGTGCCATTGAGACCCGAGAAAGCGTCAGAAGTTTCTACTTCTACCACAATGATACCATTGGTCTCTAAGATATTGATGACGTTTGTAATAGCGGCATTGCCAATATTCCAATCGGTGCGGAGTTTGGTTGCTGCGCTGAAAACATCATTTAAAGACTTTACTTGGCAAGTAAAGGAGGAAGCATCAAAATGTCTTTCGATTCCACAAATGTCTTCTATTTCATTGATGCGTTCAATGGTATCTTCCACCATGAGATTGATGGATTTCTCTTCCTTAGCACTCAGGCGAGTTAGTTTGCGGTAATGGACATTATTGAGAGCTGAACGATTTTCACGAAACAGATAGTCGGGAGAAATGTTCAGGGCTTTGCATAATGCGATGAGAATGGTACTGTCTGGCATACTCTCGCCTCGTTCGTATTTGGACACGGATTGTTTGGTGACAATATCATTCATCATCACACAGAGTTGTTGCATGGACAAGCCTCGCATCAGACGTGCGTTGCGCAGTCGCTTAGAAAATATATCTTTTAGTTCCATAATTAATCATTCTATCTTTTGGTTGACAAAGATAGCAAAAATATCTGGAGTAGTCAACCTGTGAGGCGAAAATATAACAATATTTAATTATAATCTGAAAATATGAATGTAATGACCTTGATAAAGCCATCAAGGATATCGAGAATCTATTAAAGAAATAATTTCTTTGGAATGAAGGACATAAAGTTATTTGATTACCAAGAGGATATGAAGGAACGGATTGAGAAGGCGTTGCGCCTTCATCGGTCCGTGATGGCACAAATGCCAACGGGAACAGGAAAAACGGTTCTACTTGCTTCGGTCGTAGAATCGTTTTTAAGGGAACATTCCAATTGTCATGTTTGGATTGTTGCCCATAGAAGGGAGTTGGTTTCTCAGATTCGAGAAACCATTCAAAGAGTTTTTTCGAAAACCCACCCGTCCTCCCTTACCCTTAAGGGAGGCTCCACCGCTTTCCCCAAGCCCCTTTCCCCTCAGGGGACAGGGGATGTAACCGCCCTCCGGTGCTCAGAACCGCTACGCTCTAAGGTTGGCGGACCATCAAAGGTCTCGCCATGTTGTTTGTCGGCTGGCGCATTAAAGGAGGCTTCTGAGTGTTTGCCAGATTGTTTGTCGGCTAGCGCATCAAAGGAGGTATCAGGTTATTCGCCAGATTGTTTGTCGGCTAGCGCATTCAATGTTCCTCTCAAGGCTGTGTCGATACAATGGTTGTCGAAGCACTATGACGAGATAGAGGAAGAACCGGGAATGATAGTGATTGACGAGGCGCACCATGCGCTTGCCAAGACTTACAAGGGAATGTGGGATAGATTCCCGAAAGCTAAATTCCTGGGACTGACGGCTACTCCTTGCCGATTGAATGGTAAGGGATTCACTGATCTGTTTGATGTCTTGGTGCAGTCGTGGAGTGTTCCTGAATTTATCAGCAAGGGAAGATTGGCAACATACGATTTTGTGAGCATCAAATCGGATGGTGTGACGCAAGGGCTCATTGATTCCTTGCAGAAGCGAGGAGCAGATGGTGATTATCAGAACAAGGAGATGGATCGGGTTTTGAACAAGAAACCGAGCATTGAAAGGCTTTATAAAAGTTTTGAGAAGTATGGCAAAGACAGGAAGGGCATCGTGTATGCCATCAATATCAGTCATGCTAATGCTATTGCCGAGTTCTACAGAGAACACGGCATAGCGGCTGTTGCTATTGATAGTAAAACGCCAAGTTCTTTACGAAAAGAACTTATTGAAAGGTTCAAAGCTTCTTCTAATACTTCTCAATATTTTTCGAAAACCCACCCGTCCTCCCTTACCCTTAAGGGAGGCTCCACCGCTTTCCCCAAGCCCCTTTCCCCTCAGGGGACAGGGGATGTAACCGCTCCTCCTCGTCGCTCGGAACCGCTACGCTCTAAGGTTGGCGGGGCATCAAAGCCCTCGCCAGATTGTGCGGGATGGGACCGCCTGGGTGCTACTTGTTTGCGGGCTGCTGATGGGGCTGCTCCTATACAAGTATTGGTGAATGTGGATATCTTCTCGGAGGGTTTTGACTGTCCGGATATTGAGTTTGTGCAGTTGGCTCGTCCTACCTTGTCGCTTGCCAAGTATCTGCAGATGGTAGGAAGAGGATTGCGAGTAGCCAGGGGAAAGAAGAGCTGCGTGATGATAGATAACGTGGGATTATACCGGGTGTTCGGATTGCCATCACAGGTATGGAACTGGAATGCGATGTTTGAAGGAAAGCTGAAAGTTGGCAAGAAGAAGGAGACTGCCAAGGAAAGAGCGTTTTTCCTGGGAAGTGAGGAGCAAGAGGGGCATCAGGATGATTCTGATTCGGAAATGGAGATGGTGGTGAGCCATGAGGAGTTGCTCCAGACGCTGCATTATCGAGAGTTTGTGGACAGTAGAGGGGAGTTTGCCATCATCAAGCTTCCTGATGGGAAGATGACGGTAGTGAACCGGCAGGGAGAACAAGTCTTGGAGCCAGGCGATTACCGTGACATGAAGCTGTTGGATGGCAACATCCTGTTCTACCGACATCGCAGAAAGGAGGTCTGCTATTATGACCTGTTGTCTGGAGCTATTATTGACGATGGTCCCAATGTTTACGATGTTCCAAAGGTGGTTACGCTAGAAGGTTGGGAGTTCATCAAATATGGAGATGTTTATATGTCTCGCACCTACGAACATTTCTCTTGGCCATATTGCCCTTCCAAATATGACCTGTTCAATTTTGGGGATTACCTGATATATCGTTATAATTATTTAGTAGATAGTGGTTGCCAGGAATGGTACTATTATGAAGGAGGCAATGGCTTGATGATGAAGGCTACTATAGATAGTAATCGAGTATGTTTCTTGCGTGGTGATTATGAACATGTGTATTGGAAGTGTGCCACTCTTCGTTGTGGTTGTATCGTGGTTATGGACAGCAAGCAGGACTACTACCTGGTGGATTCATATTTGAAGAAGACCTATATTGGATGCAATAACCCAAAGAATGAAAATGAAGATCTTCATATTGTAATGCCTCGCCTTGGCAAGAAATACTATGATGAGATGATGTTACAGGAGAAGAAAAAGGAAGCAAGCGAGATGATTCTTTTGCATGAAAAGTCTGTAGCAGGACATGTGGAATTATATCAGGCTGGAAAGAAATGGGGCATAAAAGTGGATGGCAGAGTTGTCGTGCCACCCCTTTATCGCAGCATAGCGCAACCTGTTGGTGCCTATTGTGCCTTTGAAGAGATTCCAAGATATTGGGGTATTATGACCTTAAAAGGCAAGGTGATAGTTGATGCCAAATATGAGAAGGTCGAGATTCGTGATGGAGGGATCGCCGTGGTAACTGATATCACGGGGAAAACACAGACCATCCATCTGAAAGTCTGAGAATATTAACAAAAAAGAGTGTGTCATAAATTCATGGCACACTCTTTTTTTTATATATTCAGTCTAATAATACCTTCTTTATCCGTTTGCGATATTTCCGAAGAAATCGAATGAGGCATCCCAATCCT
>ERZ1023670.92-NODE-92-length-31816-cov-12.014168_pt1 | contig 31816 bp, 28 predicted proteins | sample MGYA00380342_ERZ1023670 | MGnify/ENA primary metagenome ERZ1023670 (study PRJEB33179, sample SAMN07448984) | human gut metagenome | biome: Human-gut; feature: Human associated habitat; material: Faeces | host: Homo sapiens | place: India: Bhopal | collected...
CTTCGACGTCAACGCCATAGGGCAAGCGTAAAAACACAACCTCAAGGGCGGAAGTAAGCAAGGAGCCAGCACCATATCGCAACAGACAGCGAAAAACGTATTCCTGTGGCCAGGACGCTCATGGGTGAGAAAGGGCTTCGAGGTCTATTTCACCGCGCTAATGGAACTTTTTTGGAGCAAGCAACGAATAATGGAGGTGTACCTCAACTCCATCGAGATGGGATCGAGCATCTACGGGGTTGACGCTTGCGCGGAATTGAACTTTGGCAAGAAGGCTGACGAACTGACGAGGACCGACTGCGCGCTGATAGCCGCCACGCTGCCCAACCCGCGAAAATTCTCATCGAAATACCCAAGCGAATACATGCGTAAGCGCCAAAGGCAAATCATGGCAAACATGCGCTATATACCTTCTTTCCCAAAGGAAGGCGAAGATTATGACCCTAACACCGCGGTAGGTGGCACCTACCACTGATTCCTTTTTCATTAAAGCCAACGTTTCATCTTTTAAGCCGAAATCATCCAATTAAGGCCAACATTCATACAAAATGCAGACAGACGAAAACATCCTCTCTCAGCTCAACACCGCACAACAGCAAGCCGTGACCTACTGCGACTCGCCACAGCTCGTCATCGCTGGCGCAGGCTCTGGCAAGACGAGAGTGCTCACCTTCAAAATTGCTTACCTGCTCAACCATTACGACCTAAAGCCTTGGAGCATTCTCGCGCTGACGTTCACCAACAAGGCGGCGAGGGAAATGAAGGAGCGCATAGCAAGCATCGTGGGCGAAGAGAGGGCGAGATACCTGCAAATGGGAACGTTTCACTCCGTCTTCTCGCATATCCTTCGGGTGGAGGCCCAAGCCATAGGCTACAACTCAGACTTCACCATCTACGACGAGACTGATTCGCGCTCGCTTATAAAGAACATCCTAAAGCAGATGGGGCTTGACGACAAGACCTACAAGCCTGCCACCGTGCACGCGGCAATTTCCATGGCAAAGAACCACCTTTGCGGACCGGCACAGTATGCAGCGGATGGGGACAACTTACAACGAGACATGAGGCGCAACATGCCGGAAACGCACAAGATTTTCATGGCATACCAGCAACGCCTGAGGCAAGCCAACGCGATGGATTTCGACGACCTACTCACCGAGACATATCGATTGCTGAAAGAGAATGAGGAAATAAGGCAGAAATACGCCAACAGGTTTCAATATGTATTGGTGGACGAGTACCAAGACACCAACTACGCGCAGCAAATGATAGTGGAGTTGCTCACCAAGGACAACCCGCACGTTTGCGTGGTGGGCGACGACTACCAGAGCATTTACGCTTTCCGCGGCGCCAACATCTCCAACATATTGAAGTTCAACAAGGTCTACCCCACGGCAAAACTATTCAAGCTGGAACGCAACTATCGCTCAACGAAGAATATCGTATCGGCCGCCAACTCGCTGATGAAGCACAACCGAAGCCAAATAGACAAGGACGTGTACAGCGAGAACGCCGACGGCGACAAGGTGACTGTCTACGAGACCATATCAGACAAGCGCGAGGCAAGTATAGTGTGCAGGGAGATAAAACGCCTAATCAAAGAGGAGCACCTGAAATACAGCGACATAGCCATACTCTACCGCACCAACGCCCAAAGCCGCACGTTTGAGGAGGAGATGCGCAAGCCTGAAGTGGGCCTTGGAGCCAACTATCGCATCTACGGCGGACTGAGCTTCTATCAGCGCAAGGAAATCAAGGACATCATAGCCTACTTCAGGCTTATAGTGAACCCTGACGACGAAGAGGCTTTCAGAAGGATAATCAATTATCCCGCGCGCGGCATAGGCAACACCACCATAATGAAAATAGTGGCGGCTGCCGAGCAAGATGGCGTCAGCCTATGGGAAGTGGTGTCGTGCCCTTCCGAGCACGCCCTCGACGTGAACAAGGGCACCATGACCAAGCTCCTTGGCTTCCGCGCGCTTATCGCCTCATTCATAGAGGAGGCAAAGGAAAAAGACGCCCTGAAGCTCGGACAAGAGATAATTGAGAAGTCGGGAATAAAAGCCGACCTCGGAAAGGACCAATCGGCCGAGGGCGACGCAAGGCGCGAGAACGTGGAGTCGCTCATATCCGGCATGGCATCGTTTGTGCAAGCGCAACAAGAGGACGGGGAAGGCGATTACATCCACCTCACGGATTATCTCCAGACCGTGTCATTGATGACCGACGCGGACAGCGACGAGGGCTCTGACGACAAGGTTACGCTCATGACCATTCACGCCGCCAAGGGCCTGGAGTTCAACACGGTGTTCGTCGTTGGACTCGAGGAAAACATCTTCCCAAGCTTGATGTCGGTTGACAACATAAAGGACTTGGAGGAAGAGCGACGTCTTCTCTACGTAGCCATCACGCGAGCCGAGAAGCATTGCTATCTCACATGGGCGCACACCCGTTGGCGTTATGGCAAGCTGGACGCTTTCGTCAACCCAAGCCGTTTCATCTCCGAGATTAACCCGAAATACCTGCGCACCGAAGTCGAAGGCGGCAGGAGCGCCGGCAGTTTCTCGTCGTGGGGCGGAAACTCTTCCGCACGAACGTCATGGGGTTCTTCCCGCGATGATGATTATGAGATAAACAAGCCTTATACCGGTTTCAGCGACTGGGGCGACGGCTACTCGCGTCGCAGTGGACGGATGCAGAACTCAAGGCCCGTGGCTGGACAGTTCATGGCCGACCCCAAGCCAAAGTTGACAACACCACACAAAGCCGAGACAGCCGTCAATCCTTTCTCTGAGTCGTTCGAGCGGAAACTAAGGCAGACTGGCAGATGGTCGAGGGTGTCAAGGGCAATGGCAAACGGCGGGAGAACAGCCAGCGCGAGCCCTTCGGCAGAGGCTTCCTCATTGAATGTCGGCAACGTAATTGAGCACCAACGTTTCGGCAAGGGAACGGTCGTGAACATTGAAGGCACGGGAGAGAACAGGAAGGCGACAGTGAAGTTTGAGCAGACCGGCACAAAGCAGTTGCTGCTGAAGTTCGCTCATTTCAACATTATCTCATAATGTAACGCCTCTCCCCAAAACGCTAAACCACAAAACGGCAAGGCTTCGTGTTTGGGAAGGGGCTATAAAATATTACTTCGGACTTAAATATGCAGAACCGTAAAACGGCAAGGCTTCGAGCCTTGCCGTTTTACGGTTCTCTTGATTTTTAGCCTTTCAAGGTTTTACCCTTGAAGGCATTATTACGATTTCCTTGTTACTTCGCGTAAGCCACTGAGCGAGTCTCACGGATGACCGTAATCTTCACCTGGCCAGGATATGTCATCTCGTTTTGGATCTTCTCCGCTATTTCAGACGACAGCTTGTTGCTCTCCTCGTCGTTCATCTTGTCGGCACCGACAATGACACGCAACTCGCGACCTGCCTGGATGGCGTATGTCTTTGTCACGCCAGGATAGCTCATGGCGATGGCCTCAAGGTCGTTGAGACGCTTGATGTAGGCTTCCACTATCTCACGGCGAGCACCTGGGCGAGCACCTGATATGGCATCGCAAACCTGCACTATCGGCGCAAGCAGCGTCTTCATCTCAGCCTCGTCGTGGTGGGCGGCGATGGCGTTCACGATGTCGGGCTTCTCATTGTATTTCTCTGCCATCTTAGCGCCGAGCAAGGCGTGCGGCAACTCGCTCTCCTCGTCGGGCACCTTGCCAATGTCGTGGAGCAAGCCGGCACGCTTTGCCTTCTTCGGGTTCAAGCCGAGCTCAGCGGCCATGGCCGAACAGAGGTTGGCCGTCTCACGAGCATGCTGCAGAAGGTTCTGGCCATAACTTGAACGATATTTCATCTTACCGATGATACGTATCAACTCAGGGTGAAGGCCATGTATGCCAAGGTCGATAGCGGTGCGCTTTCCGGTCTCTATTATCTCGTTGTCGAGCTGCTTCTTCACCTTTGCCACGACCTCCTCAATGCGGGCCGGGTGAATACGGCCATCGGCCACAAGCTGGTGAAGGGCCAGACGGCACACCTCACGGCGTATTGGGTCGAAGGCCGAGATGACGATAGACTCAGGAGTGTCGTCAACGACAATCTCCACGCCGCAAGCAGCCTCCAGGGCGCGAATGTTGCGACCCTCACGGCCAATGATACGGCCTTTCACCTCATCGTTCTCTATGTGGAACACGCTGACGGAGTTTTCAATTGCCGTCTCCGTGGCCACGCGCTGAATGGTCTGGATAACAATCTTCTTTGCCTTCATGTTGGCGTCGAGCTTAGCTTGGTCAACCACCTCGTTGATGTAGCTCGCGGCATCCATCTTCGCCTTGTCCTTCATGCTTTCCACGAGACGTTTTTTGGCCTCCTCGGCCGAGATGCCGGATATTTCCTCCAACTTCTCGCGCTCCTGGCTCTGCATCTTGTCAAGTTCCTGCTGCTTGGCCGCCACGAGCTGCTTCTCATTTTCCATGCGCTGCTGCTCGCGCTCCATGTCCTGACGTATCTTGGCAAGCTCTTGCTGCTTCTGGTTGAGCGATATCTCGCGCTGCTTGAGCTTGTTGTCGCCAGCCTGCATTCTTTGGTTATGGGCCTGAATCTCCTTGTCGAGTTCACTTTTCTTATTGAGGAACTTTTCTTTCACCTCAAGGAGTTTCTTTTCTTTTATGACATCGGCCTCCTTGTTGGCGGCCTCAATCATCCGGTTGTATTTTCCCTTTATCACATAACGGAAAATATAATAACCCGCCACACAGCCAACAATGAGGGCTACGACAGCGGCAATTAAAATGTTTATCATCCTATACTATATTAACGTGTATTTAAATATTATTATTTCTCTTCCAAAAGCTTCTCCATCTCGTCCGTGAGTTCTTTCATCACTTTCTCGTAAGGCTCAGAGTCGTTGCGCCTCAGTTCCTTCTGCAACCTAAGGCCCAGGTCTATCATGGCATAATAGATTATCTCCTTGTCGGGCTTCTTGTCCTTGAAATTGGAGAAATACAGGTTCAGCAACTCGTTGATGAGGTCCGCGTCTTTCCTGTAAAGCGGTTCCTCATCCTGCGGCACCCTGACAGAGATGAAAGTATCGTAAATGCGAAGCTTGATATTTCGCTTGAGCTCTTCTTCCATATTAAAACATTAAATGGAACCCGCGCCTACTCTTGTCCGTTGAGCAGCGTGATGCTCCTGTTGACGTTTTTTATGAGCTTATTGAGCCGTTTCCGCGCCTCTTCTATGTCGCCATCCGTGATTTGCATCATGCGCGCCACTTTCAGCAAGTCGTAGTCGTGTTGAAGGCGATCGGCAAGCTCTTTCAAGCCCGCAATCTCCTCGTCACGCTCCTGCAGCTTGCCCCTCAGCGCCTCATTCTCTTCCTTCTGCGCCTTATAGCTAAGCATGAGCTGCCTCACCCTGGTGGTGAAGACATTTAGGTTTTCAGTCTTGGCATCCATATCACGAACCGGTCTTAAAAACGACGCTTGACAAGCTGCGACATCAGCCTTTCAGCTTTTTCTCGGCTTCCTTGGCCTCCTCCTGCGATGGCGCCGGCTCTTTCTTGGCGAGCATCACCACCTGGTAGACGAAGTCGGTGACCCACTTCTGCGAGAAGTTCAGCCTCTGGTTGAACTTGCGCACGGCCATGACCGCCTTGATGACGCTGGCGTCGGTATAGCTGTTCTTCGTGAAGATGTCGTTCACAGTCTTCTCCGTCATGGCATAGATGGTCTTCTTGAAGAAAGAAGGCACGCGGAGCTTGAACTTCATCAGGTTGCCCGTGAGCATCATCAGCTCCTGCGAGAAGCTCTGGAACTGTATGAGGTAGACCTGCACGTCTTGCAACTTCCTGCAATTACGACGGATGCTCTGGTCTATCTCCTTGAAGAAGCTGTCTTCCGTGCCATAAATCTCATGCATCATCTTGCGGCAATGCGACCTCTCGCCCACTCCGAGCTTGTTGTTCTGGGTGGGCACGTGGAGCGTCGACTTGAACACGCGCAAGTCTGGGAGCATGGCGAGATTGGTTATGCCAAGCTGAGCGGCGAGCGATGCCTGGAAATAGACCCTCACAAGGGTCATGTAGTCCTGCATGCCACCAGCCTTCTCCTCGCGTGGCTTCCTGTTGAATATCTTTGAGAATATTCCCATATTTTATCAAATATTAATTCACATAGATTAAATTATCAATGCAAATGTACGACAATAATGCGATTATTCAAAGAGAAAAACATTATTTTTCCCCTAATACTTATTTATTTATAGAAATTTGGGATAATAAAAACTATAATGTGTACCTTTGCTTCAAATATAAAAATGTATTAACCATGAAAGGCATTGTGCTGGCGGGAGGTTCCGGAACCCGCCTCTACCCTATCACAAAAGGCATCAGCAAGCAGCTGATTCCCATCTTCGACAAGCCAATGATTTACTACCCCATCTCGGTGCTCATGCTTGCCGGAATTCGCGACATTCTCATCATTTCAACCCCACAAGACATCGACTCTTTCAAGAGGCTTCTTGGCGACGGCAAGCAAATGGGCGTGAGCTTCACCTACGCGGTGCAGCCGTCTCCCGACGGCCTGGCCCAGGCGTTCATCATCGGCGAGGAGTTTATCGGCGACGACAGCGCGTGTCTCGTCTTGGGCGACAACATCTTCTACGGTGCCGGCTTCACCAGCCTGCTCGAGAAGAGCGTCCGCCTCGCCGACGAGGGCACGGCGTCAGTCTTTGGCTATTGGGTCAACGACCCCGAGCGATATGGCGTCGCCGAGTTCGACGCCACGGGAAAGTGCGTAAGCATCGAGGAGAAGCCCGAAAAGCCAAAGAGCAACTACGCGGTCGTGGGACTGTATTTCTACCCTAACAGCGTGGTGAAGATAGCCAAGGGCATCAAGCCAAGCGCGAGGGGCGAGCTTGAGATAACATCGGTAAACCAGGAGTATCTCAAGCAGGGACAACTGATGGTGCAGCCCCTGCAACGCGGCTTCGCGTGGCTCGACACGGGCACCCACGACAGCCTGTCGGAGGCAAGCACGTTCATTGAGGTCATAGAGAAGCGACAGGGGCTCAAGGTGGCTTGCCTGGAGGAGATTGCCTTCAAGCAAGGCTGGATAGACGCCCAGACGCTACTTGACGACGCCAAGCCGATGGCGAAAAATGATTATGGCAAATACTTGATAAGGTTGGCGGAAGAGACAGGGAAGAAGGACCGAGCCTCACGCCAACCGCGACACGACAACAACACTTTAACAATTACAAAAAACTACAACGATAATGATATCTGGAAACATTAACAACCCAGAAGAAAACTTGGACAAGAAGCAGGGCACGCAGGCCGAGACGGACAGTATGAAGCAGCTTCTTGTCTCAATGTTGATAAACTGGAAATGGATCGCCCTCTCGCTCATCGTGTGCTTGGGTATCGGCATGGCATACGTCCGCTACACCAACACCGTTTACAACGTCAACGAGAAGGTGCTCATCAAGACTGGCAACAACAATTCTGGCAGCAGCAATTCTGGCAGCAGCCTCAAATCGCAGACCATGGGCTTCGTGTCCATGTCCGACGGTTTCGACAACGAGCTGGAGATACTGAGCACCCACTCTCTTGCCAAGCAGGCCGTGAGAGACCTCAACCTCTTCGTGTCTTACTACTCTGTGGGAAATTTCAAGAGCACCTTGGTCTACAAGGACCAGCCCGTCAACGTGAACGTGAGCATTGGCGAGGCCGAGAGGCTTACGGGCGCGTTCACCGTCGAGGTGGAGCACGCCAACGGCGAATACAACATCACCGCGCCGAATGTCGACGTCACGGTGAAGAGCCTGCCTACGACAATCGACGCCAGGGGATGCCGGCTGACGCTCACCGTTAACGACGGCACGGCGATAGCGCAAGACTGGAAGATGAAAGCGGTCATCACGTCGCCAGACCAAGCCGCTTATGACTTCCAGGGACGCTTCAGCGCCGTCTCCGACTCGCGCACCACTTCAATTGCCGTGCTATCGCTCAACGACGAGAACCCCAAACGCGCAAGCGACTACCTACGCCAACTGGTGACTTGCTACAACACGCAGGCCAACGAGGACAAGAACGAGGTGGCAAGAAGGACCGAGGAGTTTATCAACCAGCGCATAGCCAAAATCAACGATGAGCTCGGAAGCACCGAAGGACACATAGAGAACTACAAGCGAAGCCGAGGCATGGTGGAGCTGAAGACCAACGCCACGCAAGCCTTCACCCAGGCCAACAACTATGAGGAGAAGCTTGCCGACTTCAATACCCAGATAGCGCTCTTCGACGAGATGTCGGCTTTCCTCAACAACCCGGCCAACAGGTACCAGCCCTTGCCAAACAACGTGGGCATAGAAAACGGGGCGGTGACATCGCTCATAAACAACTATAACCAAACGGTGCAAAAGCGCAACCTGCTCCTGCAGAGCGCCAGCGAGAACTCACCGGCGGTAACGCCGCTCACGGCACAGCTCGACCAACTGCACAACTCCATCAGCCAGACCCTGCGACAGGTGAGGAGGAGCATGGACATACAGCGCAGCGGACTGCAACAGCAGTACGGCAAATACCAAGGCGAGGTGGGACAGACGCCTGAGCAAGAGCGCGTGCTGACACAGATTGGAAGACAGCAGGAAGTGAAGTCGGGACTTTACCTCCTCTTGCTGCAAAAGCGTGAGGAGAACTCCATCTCGCTCGCCGCCACCGCCGACAAGGGCCGCATCATCGACGACCCGCAGACCAAAGGCGTGGTGAGCACCAAGAGCCGCTCCGTCATGGGCGTGGCATTCGTGGTGGGCTTGGGACTGCCTATCGCCATAATATACATCATTGGCCTGTTGCGCTACAAGATTGGCGGACGCGACGACGTGGAGCGACTCACTAAGCTGCCCATCATATCCGACGTGGCCACGGCGTCGAAACACGCCAAGAGCGACGGCGAGATCGTGGTCAGGGAGAACCACAACAACGCCATGGAAGAGATTTTCAGGGGCATGCGCTCCAACTTGCTGTTCACGCTGAAGGAGGGGCAGAACGTCATCGTGTGCACCTCATCCATAGCCGGCGAGGGCAAGACGTTCATTTCCAGCAACCTCGCCATGTCGTTTGCCATCCTCGGCAAGAAGGTGCTTCTCGTGGGCCTCGACATCCGCAAGCCCCGACTGCAAGGCATCTTCAGCCTCGGCGAGCAGAAGGTCGGCATCACCAACCTGCTCAAGCTGGAGAACCCCTCATGGGAAGAGATTGAGGGCCAGATAATGCCATCGGGCAAGCACGACAACCTCCTCGTCATGCCTAGCGGACCCATTCCGCCCAACCCGACCGAGATATTGGCGAGAAAGAGCCTCGACAACATCATAAGCACGGCGAAGGCCCATTTCGACTACGTGATTATCGACTCAGCGCCAGTCGGCCTCGTGCCCGACACCGTGTCGATAGCCAGGGTGAGCGACGCCACTGTGTTTGTTTGCCGCGCCGACTACACGCCGAAGCGCGACTTCGACATCATCAACACGCTCTCGGCCGAGGACAGGCTCCACAACGTGAGCATCGTAATCAACGGCATCGACATGTCGAAGAAGCGATACGGCTATTATTACGGCTACGGACACTATGGCTACGGTCACCACTCCTACGGCTACGGCGGCTACCGCTATGGCTACGACAACTATGGCGACAAGGAAGACAAATCCATAAAGAAATAAGGAAAGTAATGGCTAAGATAGCTATCGATTTCGACGGCACCATCGTGGAGGACCGCTATCCCGACATCGGCCCGGAGATAACGTTCGCCACCGACACGCTGCGCATGCTGCACCAGGAGCACCACCAACTCATACTCTGGACCGTGCGCGAGGGCGAGGCCCTGAGGCGGGCCGTGGAATGGTGCCACGAAAGGGGCATAGACTTCTGGGCGGTCAACAGCGACTACCCGGAAGAGAAACCCTCTGACAGGCATTACAGCAGGAAGATAAAGGCCGACTATTTCATCGACGACCGCAACATCGGCGGACTACTCGACTGGGGGCAGATCTACGCCATCATAAGCCAGCACAAGACGCTTAGCGACGTGCTGCTGCATGGCACGATGGTAGAGAAAAAGAAAAAACACTGGTGGAACTTCTGACTCACTGCCGTCACAATTAATCAAACCAAAGAATGGAAAAGAAAGACCTTAGGATAATATTCATGGGCACGCCTGAGTTTGCCGTGGGCACGCTCAGCAGGCTTGTGGAAGGCGGCTACAACGTGGTGGCCGTGGTGACACAACCCGACAAGCCTGTGGGGAGGCATCAAGACAAGCTTCAGGCCTCAGCGGTCAAGCAATACGCTCTCGCCCACTCCATACCCGTGCTTCAACCGGTGAAGATGAAGGACCCTGACTTCGTGGAGCGACTGGCCGACCTGAAGGCCGACCTGCAAGTGGTGGTGGCATTCAGGATGCTGCCGGAGATAGTGTGGGCCATGCCGCGCTTCGGCACGTTCAACGTCCACGCCGCTCTCCTGCCGCAATATCGTGGCGCGGCACCTATAAACTGGGCGGTGATCAACGGCGAGACGCAAACGGGCGTGACAACGTTCTTCATCGACAAGGACATCGACACGGGAAGGATCATCATGAAGAGGACATTCGACATACCCGACGATGCCGACGTGGAATACGTGTACGACGGGTTGATGAAACTCGGGGCCGACATTGCCGTGGAGACCGTAGACATGGTGCTCGACAACGATGGCAACGTGCCGGCGCAAGAGCAGGAGGCCCTTATCCCGACATCCGAGCCTCTGCACCCGGCTCCAAAGATTTTCAAGGAGACGTGCCAGATATGCTGGGACAAGCCAGCCAAGACGGTCTACGACTTCATAAGGGGCTTGTCGCCTTACCCTGGGGCATGGACAACGCTACACAAAGACCAGAAGGCAACGGAGCTGAAAATCTATAAGGCAGCGAAGACAGGAAAGCCCGTCGGCGACGCAAAGCCGGGCAGCATCGAGACCACGAAGAAAGCTCTGTACATGGCTTGCGCCGACGAATGGTTGGAGATTCTCTCTCTCCAGCTCGCCGGAAAGAAACGCATGGAAGCCTCAGCTTTCATAAACGGCAACAAGGGCTTGGCAGATTGCACAGTGGGTGAGTAATTGCGTATTCACGGGTGCTGCGGACGCAAATTCCGTGAATAATCCATGACTTTACAGGGGCGGGCCCCGTGCCCGTCCACATCCCGAATGGCCTCAGTGGGTGTAATCGGCCAAGCCGACAACTTTAAATATACAAAAAGACGCATCGTAAGTCATCAGACTTCCAATGCGTCTTTTTTGTCGGGGCGACAGGATTCGAACCTGCGACCACCTGGTCCCAAACCAGGAGCGCTACCGGACTGCGCTACACCCCGTGCTTATTTCTTTTAAGCGAGTGCAAAGGTAGGCAATAAAAAACACATGGCCAAACTTTTTCATAATTTTCTTTCAATTTTTGCGATAAAAACTGATTTTCCACGATTATAAGCCAATTTTCAAGTTGCATTTAGCCGCAATTGGGCAATATTTATTACTTTTGCAAACAATGAAAACGAACGACGCAAACAGAAAAACATAAACTTATACCATATCATTAAATGAGAAAAGGATTTTTGATGGCTGGCCTTGCCCTCTGCATGGCCGTCACAGTAAACGCTGAGGTGCCAGACTGGCTGAAGATGTTCAAGATTTCGGGTTACGGCATGACCCAATATCAATACAGCGGACAGGAAGGCGCCAAGGCAAACAGCTTCAACATCAGGCTGGGACGTGTGATCGTCGATGCCAAGCCACACAAGGACTGGACGGCAAGGGTGCAGTTCCAATACAATGGCAACACGTCGGACTTGTCGAGCTCGCTGAAGGTGGTAGACGTGTATGCCGAGTGGCAGAAATACGAGTTTTTCCGCATCAAGGGCGGACAGTTCAAGCGCCCTTTCACATTTGAGAACCCAATGAACCCCATCGACCAAGGATTCATGGCCTATGCGCAAAGCATCACCAAGCTGGCAGGCTTCTCCGACCGCGACGGTGCCTCGTCGAGCAACGGCCGCGACATAGGCGTGCAGTTCCAGGGCGACTTCCTGAAGAATGCCAACCACCGCAACCTGTTGCACTACCAGATTGGCGTCTACAATGGCCAGGGCATCAACCAAAAGGATGTAGACCAGCAAAAGGACATCATCGGGGGCGTGTGGGTAATGCCCGTGAGAGGCATGCGCATAGGAGCCTTCGGCATGGAGGGCTCTTACTCGAGGAAAGACGCCAACAACGTGGTGGTGAAGCTGCCACAGCACCGCTACGCGCTCTCGGCAGAATACAAGGTCAACGACTGGACAATGCGCTCTGAGTATATCCACTCCATGGGCAGGGCTTTCAAAAAGACCGAGAACTCAAAGGCCGACCGCAGCGACGTGACCATCAACGAGGGTCTTGGCTCAAAGGCCGATGGCGTGTATGCCCTGTGCATCGCGCCTGTCGTCAAGCATAAGCTCTACGCCAAGGCACGCTACGACCTTTACCGCAAGTCGGCAGAATGGAGCTCGGCAAAGACGTTCTATGAGGTGGGCGCCAACTACGTGTTTTCAAAGAACCTGCAACTCAACATGGAATACGCGCTCGTGAACGACAGGGCCTTGGCCGACAAGCACAACTATAGCATGTTCGACTGCGAGCTCGACTTCCGCTTCTGAGAAAAACGTCAGCTAAAACTTTAACAGGGCAGGATTCACACTTCACAATGAAGTGGAATCCTGCCCTGTTTTTTTGCCTGAGACATGGGTGGCATCGGGTGAGAAACAACATTTCAGCCACGTTGAATCTTGGTTGAAAGGCAGCATGCACCCACGCTAAAATGTAAAATATTATTGTCGAAATTTAACACTTGGAAACAGGTGCAAATAGAGCGGGAAAAAGGCTTGAAGATACCCTTTGGCAGCACCATCAGCCGGTTTTTGACCAAAAACCATTGCCGTTACGGTGCAATCGCGTCGCCGTTACACCGTAACGGCAACGCGATTACACCGTAACGGCGACGCGATTGCACTGTAACGGCAACGCGAAATCAGCGCATTGGCAACGCCTAAAAACCGCAAAACTTATAACCCTTTAACAATCAGCGGATTATAAAAACTACCCGTAATCGCGTCATTTCCACGCAAGCGACGACTTAGTTGAAAAAAATCGATTCTCAGACGACCATTTGTAAAATATTTTGTAACATCCCTTCTTGCAATATCCCCCGGCAGACGTTTTCTCGCCGGGGGATATTTCTTGCTCTTATTTCCGCTTCTCGTGCTCAGGCACCACGGCAAAGTAGACAGCGTCGTGGTCGGTGAGGTTTTCCATGTAGTGGCTGTGACCCATGGGGCAGTAGTGGCACTGACCGGCACGACACTCTTCCACCGTGTCGTCGTAATGGAAAGTCAACGTACCGCTGACGACGAAGATAATCTCCGAGTTGCCCTCGTGGACGTGCAGACCGCTCGATGCGCCCGGACGAAGCGTGGAATACATTATCTTTACGTTGTCGTCCACATGGTTGCGTGTGTCCAAATGGCCCTTTCCACCCTTGAAACCCGTGAGATGAGCCTCAGCAATCTTCTCGAAATCAATAATCATGGCAAATAGGATTTATGTGATGTAATATTATTCGTTGACGACCTCGCCGTTGGCTGGAGCCGAGAGCTTGGCCACCTCGTCGAGCCACAACGTGGCCATGGCGTCAGACGGCATGCGCCAATCGCCTCGTGGCGACAGCGACACGGAGCCGACCTTTGGCCCGTCGGGCAGGCAAGAGCGCTTGAACTGCTGGTTGACAAACCTGCGGCAGAACGTGCCAAGCCAATGCAGGATGACATCGTCGGAATAGTGGCCCACGCCATCGTCGGTGGCCACGCCGTTGCCAAACGCCTTTTTGGCGAGCACGAATATCTTTCGCGGACTGAAGCCGTTGCGAAGGAAATGATAGAGGAAGAAGTCGTGAAGCTCGTAAGGGCCCACAAGGTCTTCCGTCTTCTGCCGTATGTTTCCCTCTTCATCGGCAGGTATCAGCTCTGGCGATATTGGCGTGGCAATGACATCGTAGAGTGTCGACGCCGACTTGTCGTCGACGGTCTGCGCCACGAACTTCACAAGGTAGGTAATCAGCGTCTTCGGTATTGACGCGTTGACGCCATACATCGACATGTGGTCGCCATTGTAGGTGGCCCATCCGAGGGCGAGCTCTGAAAGGTCGCCCGTGCCTATCACGAGTCCGTTGAGCTTGTTGGCGAGGTCCATGAGAATCTGCGTGCGCTCTCGCGCCTGAGAGTTCTCGTAGGTCACGTCGTGCACGTCGGGGTCTTGGCCGATGTCCTCGAAATGCTGCATCACGCTCTTGGATATGTTCACCTCGCGCATGTCAACGCCAAGGCTCTGCATCAAGCTCACGGCATTGCGATGAGTGCGCCCGGTGGTGCCAAAGCCTGGCATGGTGACGCCCACGATGCCCTTGCGGTCGAGCTTGAGCTTGTCGAAAGTCTTTACGCAGACAAGGAGCGCGAGAGTGGAGTCGAGTCCGCCGCTGATGCCCAGCACCACCGTCTTGGCATGAGTGTGCAGTATGCGTTTGGCGAGACCCATCACCTGGATGTTGAAAATCTCGTCGCACGACTTCTGCATGTCGCCATCGGAAGGTATGAACGGGTGAGGGTCCACATATCGCTCGAGCGTGAAATCGTGGGGCACGGCGGCGGCCTCGGCACGGCCTATGTGTATCTCCTCGCCTATCATGCGGCGTTGGGCGTTTACGAAGGTGGTGTTGCTCCGCCTGTCGGCGTTGAGCTTTTCCACGTCGATTTGCGCGAAGACGAGTTGGCTGTCCATGGCGAAACGCTCGCTTTCGGCAAGCAGCTGGCCGTTCTCATATATCAAGGCGTTGCCACCGTAGACCACGTCCTGCGTGCTCTCGCCAAAGCCCGCGCCACTGTACACGTAACCGCAAATGGTGCGCGCGCTCTGCTGGCAGAGCAGGCTCTTCAGGTAATCGTGCTTGCCTATGAGCTCATCGCTCGCCGAGAGGTTGAAGATGATTTCGGCGCCCGCCAAGGCAAGGTGGTTGCTCGGAGGCGTGGGAGCCCACACGTCCTCGCAAATCTCCACGCCGAACAACACGCCGTCGCCAGTACGGAACAGTTGCGGGGCCGGGGTGATAAACACTGGGTGACCGGCATAGCGTATCTCTTGGGGGCGCAGGTCTTGCGACGAGGCGAACCACCGCTTCTCGTAGAACTCGCTGTAATTGGGAAGGAAGGTCTTGGGCACTATGCCAAGAATCTTGCCACGCTGGATAACGACGGCGCAGTTGAGCAGCAAGTCGCCCGCGACCAATGGCACGCCGATGATGGAGATGATGTCAAGCTGCCGGCTGAACTCCAACAGCTGCATCACGCAGTTCTCCGTAGCGTCCAAGAGTAGTTGCTGGCGGAAGAGGTCCTGGCAGGTATAACCCGTGACGCAAAGCTCGGGGAAGACTATAATCTCCGCGCCCTGCCCCTCTGCCATGGCTATTTGCGACTCTATTTCCTTGATGTTGCTCACGCAGTCGGCAACCTTCACAGTGGGTACCGCCGACGCCACCTTAACATATCCGTACTTCATATAGGCATTTATCTAATAGTGACCTGAGTGGCGCCATATCCATATTCCTGGAACGACGCGTCTTGCCACTGGTAAGACTTGTGTTTATAGGTCAGCTCGTTGATGAGGGCTCGCCTCAACACCCCGGCACCCTTGCCGTGGATGAAGATGAGCTTCTGGCCTTTCTTGTTACCGTATTGTTTCAAGGTGTCGCGAAACACCTTCATCTGGTATTCGAGAATGTCGCCAGCCTGCATTCCCTGCGTGGTGTCGAGCAGCGTCTCGGCGTGCAAGTCGACGACAAGCGCGTCGTCGAGGCCGCGATTGCGCACATACGGCGCGTTCTTGGCGTTGCCCTTGCTCTGGTTGTCCTCGTAACGGCGCACGAGTTGCTTCCTCTGGTCAGCGGTAGCCTCGTCTCGGCCCTGGGCGTCGGCATGGCTGTACATCTCCTTCTTCAGTTCCTTGGCATCCACCACAAGCGGGCGGACGGCCTTGTCGTTCTCCACGATGGTGTAAAGCAGCACCGGGGTCTCGAAGAAAGGCGTGTCCTCGAAGGTGTGGGTCTTGTAAAACTTCAATGGCTCAAGCCTCAGCTCCACGTTGACAGGGGCCTTCACGATGAAGTTCTTGTCGCGCTTGTAGGCCAGGAGCTGCACCACGAGCCTGCCCACGTGGTTGATGTCCTGGGCGTTCATCTCCTCGATAAACACCTTGGTGTTGGGCTCTGCCTCGCCCTCGTTCTTGACGGAGCAGCTGTTGCCCTCGACCGAGAGGATGACATAGCGGAGGTAATAGTTGCTGTCGTTGACGAAATAGCACTCAAAGTGTGGCGTGTCCAGGCTGCTGTCGCTTGTCGGGGCGAAGGCTATGTAAGCTGACAGCTGGTTACCGCCCTTGCGTTCCTCAGCCTTGGGGCGGAAGGTGACATCCTTTGAGAGGTCAACCGTGTCGGGCGCCGACATGTCAACCTCCTCGTCTTGCCCCTCCTGCATCATCGCCTTCACTGAGCGATGGCCACGCAGCAGCGGTGTCTCAGCGGCCTTCTGCTCCTGGGCCTCGGCACGACGGTTTATGACATTGGCCGTGCTGTAGTCCTCGCTCTCGACAACCACCACCTCATTGACGGGAGTGGGAATCTGGAAACCGTCCTCATCTTCCACCAACACGATGTTCTTGCCTTGGAAACCGGCGACCTTTCCACCACCGGTCTCGCTAAGAAACTTTACTTTATCTCCTATCTTCATACTGATTTTCCTTATTCTTTTTATGGTATAAGCAGGTTGGCGTCGCCATAGCTCAAGAAGCGGAAGCCATGTGACAACGCATAGTCGTAGACCACGCGCCAATCACCCTTGAGGAACGCGCTCACCAACAAGAGCAACGTGCTCTTGGGCTGGTGGAAATTGGTGACAAGCATTTTCACTATCTTGTAGACATATCCCGGAGCGATGATGATTCGCGTGGACGTGTGCAACGCCTCAAGGCCATCACGATCAAGATAGTCGAGTATCGCCTTTATCGAGTCGCACACTTGCACGGGCTTGCCGTCCACGACGACGAGGCCTGCCTCGTCGTGGGGCAAGTCGTAAGGCTCCCACTGCTCCACGCTCAGTTCCTCCTCGGTGGCATTGGGATTGCGAAGAATCTTCACGCCGATATAGTACAGGCTCTCAAGCGTGCGGACGCTCGTGGTGCCCACGGCTATTGCGTTGCATTCGTGTTGCAGCAGCCGCTCAAAGGTGTGGCGATGCACCACGATATACTCAGAGTGCATCTTGTGGCCTTCTATCTCCTCCGTCTTCACCGGCTTGAACGTTCCGGCGCCTACATGCAACGTCACCTCGTCGCGAGTGATGCCATGGGCGTCGATGTCTTTCAGCACCTTGTCGGTAAAGTGCAAGCCTGCCGTGGGAGCCGCCACGCTGCCCTTAATCTTGGAATAAACCGTTTGGTAAGTGGTCTTGTCGCTCTCCTCGGTCTTGCGGTTGAGGTATGGCGGAATGGGAAGCTCGCCCACGGCGTCAAGAATCTCGGCGAAGTTGACCTCGGCTGCGTCCCACTCGAAATCGACCCAATAGTTGGTGCCCCCACTCTTCTCTATGGTCTTGCTCCTGTCCATCGTTGCCGACAGGGTGAGCTTGTGGCCTTTTATCTCAAAGTCACGCTTCAGCGCGCCATCCTTCCATTTCTTCAGGTTGCCTATCATGCAGAGCCAACTGCAACGTGCCGTCGACTGGAACATCTGCTCGTAGTCGACGGGCTGCGCGGGCTCCATGAGGAAGACCTCTATCAGCGCGCCAGTCTCCTTGCGGAAGTGCATGCGCGCCTGGATGACCCTCGTGTTGTTGAACACCATAAGCGCGCCCTTGGGAAGATATTGCGGAAGATTATAGAAAACATCATCCGACAGCTTGCCCTTGTTGTATACCAACAACTTGCTGTGGTCGCGTTCCTTCAATGGGAACTTTGCTATACGCTCATCTGGAAGACAATAGTTATAATCGTCTATTCTTATATGTTTTGTATCCATGTCTGTGTTTTGATTCATATCGAGATGTTACCAAACGCCAATAGCGCGACGATGGCAATGGTGAACACGAGTGTCGCCACTACAACGTCGATATCGGCCTTGGCATAGCCCGATGCCGTGTATTGTGAAGATATATATTGGAATTTGATGTTGAACTTATAAAACAACTTGTAGAACGCCAAGTAGACAACTACTCCCACAAAAGAGCCGTAAAGCATGCCGCAAAGAATGTCGGACGGGTAATGCACGCCAAGGTAAAGCCGCGTCCAGCAGTTGAGCAACGCCCAAAGAAACATTACAATCGTGAAAAGCCTGTCTCGCACAAGCAAACTGAAAAACATCGCCAACGAGAACGTGTTGGCGGCATGCGACGAGAAGAAACTGTAGCTCTCGCTCAACGTGCCAGCCACGAGGTTCAACTGCGCCTTGACCATTGGGTCGTTGCACGGACGCAACCTCCCGACCATGGGCTTGACGATGAAGTCGCCAATGCCGCCGGCAAGACAAACGCACACCACTGCCGTGGCAACGATAAGCCCTATCTGCGCCATGGTCTCATGGTTTTTCACGACAAGATAGAACAAGGCAATATAAAGGGGAATCCACGTCAGCCCGGATGTCAACATCGGGACTAACGCGTCAAAATAAACGGAGTTGCCGCTATTAAAGAAGCGCAACAGCGAGAGGTCTGCCGATAATATACATTCAAGCATCGTCAAATCTTTTCTATCATGCCCGACTTTATCCAGCCTTCCCTTCCGTCGCCAAGCTCCACTTGCTTCCAGCCTTTCAGGCCATCATCTATGATGTCCACTCGCGTGCCTTCGTGGATGACGAAAGCATCGGGACTCTTGTCCTCGGGAGTAGCCTTGACATTGATGGACGGTGACATGACGATGGCTCCGCAACCATGCTGAAGCCAATATTTCTGTTGCCAGGCAAACAATGTGGAAAACACGAACACCGCCAAGAAAGCGGCACTGCCAAAGAAGCCAGTCTTGCGCAGCCATAGCGGCGAGGCGAAAAGGTAGCAAAGCATGAGGACGAGCGCCACCACGATGCTGCCTATGCTCCACGACGCCCATGTGTCGACATTGGCGAATGTGACCACGTCGCGGTATAACGCCACGAAGAAATTGTCTGACTCAGGTGTTATCTTGTCTATTGTCTTGGAGCGCGCGAACTGGAGGTTGAACTTCACGTCGGCGTCGCTCGGAGAAAGCCTGTAAGCTCGCTCGTAATTAAGGATGGCTTGGGCAAGGCTGTCGGAACGGTAATAAGCATTGCCGAGATTATAGTATAAGTCTGACGACACCCCCTGCCGCAACAAAGCCTTGTAATCCGATATGGCTTGTTGGTAATTGCCCTGACGATAGCAACTGTCCGCAATCTCCTTGGTGAGCGCGAAACCCGATAGCGGATTAAGGAACACCAACAATAGCGTAACGACAAATATATTGAAATGGTGCTTTATCATTTTCTTTTCTTCATTACATCTTCTATGTTCTCGATGGCTGTCATGGCCGAACGGAATGTCTTCTCCATGTTGCCGGCCTCGTCGCCTGGGGCGTAACGCTCGAACTCACACTCCTCAAGGGCAGACATGAACTTGCTTATTGTGTCGTCGTCGACTTCTCGTTGAGCAAGCTTTTCCTTTATGTTCTCACGCGAGAGACTTTCCACGGGCATGTTCAGCTTATAGCTTACATATCCCCACAATGTACGGAGAACCTCGTCATAGAACTCTGCGGTGTTGTGCTCAAACATCAGCTTGCTGGCCCTCTTCAAGCGTTTTCTCGCTATCTTGTTGGCTCGCTTGCCACGCATCTTCACCACGTCGCCATTCTCTATGGCGCGGCGACGGAACACTATGAGAAGCACGATGAAAGACAACAAAGGCAACAACAGGCAAATCCAATATGCCGCACTGTCAAAGAAGACCTTGCCAGAAGCGGAACTGCTTGTCTCGCCACTCTTTATGGAATGTATGTCGTTGTCGATTATCTTGTCAAAGCTCTCTGTTGTCCCCTTGCCGTCGCCAGGCGTCACGTTGACGACAAACGGCTGGGTATGCAACGTCTTGTAAGCGTTGGCGTCAACATCATAATATATGAACGACACCGACGGAATGGTGTACTTGCCTTGGTTGCGAGGCACGGCAAGGAAATCGTATACCATGTTTCCACCTACTCCGGCATTGGTGAGTTTTGTCTTGTCCGTCACCTTCGGGTCGTACTTGTCGAATCCCTTCGGGAACTCCACTACAGGCTGCTTTATAAGCTTCAGGTTTCCCGTGCCTCCCACGACAACCCTAAGAGTGATTGGAGAGCCAGCCTTTACCTCCTTGCTGCTGACGCTCGCGGTGATGTTAAACTTGCCTACGCCACCTGAGAAACCCAAAGGCTTTGCCGGCAACGGGTCAACCTGGACAGTCAGGCCCGGCGCGACGATATTGCGCTTCACCTCCACATACCCTGAGCCACCGTTGAAGAAAGCCTCGAAAGGATCAACATTACGGTTCTGCTGAACCACTATTCCCTTGAAGGTAATGGATGGTATCTGTAGCGAGCCTGTCATCTGTGGATACATCAGATACTGGCTCCACGTGACGCAACGATATGGACGGCCATTGACTCTCTCCACATGGAAGCTCTTTTGCTGTGGCAGTGGTATCTCCTGGCTGTGGAATCCCGTCAAGTCTGGCATCTTGCCTTCCAGCTGGGTAAGGTCCACGAGAGTATAAACCTTATACGTGAGAAGCACAGGCTCCTGCTCATGAACCCTCCTCTTATTGGCTGTCACCTTGATAAACAGGTCCTTGCCCGTGATTTCCGAGCCGGCCTGCGCCATCCTTGGCTGTTGGCCTCCACCATCTTGATGCATCTGCGGAGCGCCTCCATTGCTCCTGGCACGTCCGCTGACGGCAATGCGCACTGGCCTTGAAGCCACGTTGCGGCCCCTTACACGCGCGTGCGCCGCCGGAATGGTGTAGACACCGTTCCTCGCGGCGAAAACCGTGAAGGTGAACGTGATTGACGATGAACTTGACGTATGGCCATTTATCATCTGGTAGCTGCTCTGCTGCGATGTGTACGGGCCAGCTATGAGCTCCAATCCCGACGGAATGTTCCCCGCGCGGAAATCATCCACGTCCTGGGTATTGATGGTATAAGCTATCCGGAAGTTCTCACCCGCCGACACTTTCGATGGCGCCGACACTGATATTTGCGCGTTGGCATTGCCCACGCCCCCTATCAGGAAGCCTAAGATAAACGAGATATATAAGAGTAAACGTTGCGTCATATATTATTTGATCATTAACTCCTTAGAATCCATACAAGCGGTCATGGGCCGTCACCAGTTCTTTTCCAGGCGTTTCCGCTGTGGCTGCATCTCATGCTTCTTGAGCCTCTGCTGGGTTTGCCTTTCCTCTTGCTCGGCATAGTTGAGAAGTTGCTCGGCGTTGTCCTTGCTCATCTTCTCCTGCTGCTTCTGCTGTTGTTGCTGGTTTTGGTTCTTGTCCTTGTTGTTTTTATCGTTCTTGTTTTGTTTTTGCTTCTGTTTCTGCTTGTCCTTGTTCTTGTTTTGTTGCTTGTCTTGATTCTTCTGGTTCTTTTGCTGCCTCATGCACAAGGCGAGGTTATACCTTGTCTCGTTGTCCGAGGGATTATTTCTCAAGCTCTCCTCGTATGCCTTAATGGCATCAGAGAACAGCTTGTGCTTCTGACAGGCCACGCCGACGTTATGCCACACCTTCGCCTTTCTGAGCTTGGAAGTCTCACACTTTGCCGCGTTTTGCAATTGTGCCACGGCCGCGCTGTCCTTCTGCTGCATGAGCAATACCGTGCCCAAGTTGTACAGAGCCTGTGGGTTCGACGGATTCTTGCTCAGGGCCTTCCGGTATTCTATCTCCGCCTTGGCATAGTTTTGCTGGCGATACAGCCGGTTACCATTCCTGATAAACTGCCTGTCGCTTTGAGCATTGGCATCCGCGAATGCCAACACGCACATGACCAACAACAAGATGTATTTATAGAATCTCATATTACTTTCTTTTCTTGAACAGCTTGACGTTTTTCAACTTGGGGTTCCTTGACTCCAACACACATACCTCCACGATAAGGATGAGCAAGGCCAATATGGCGAAAGCCTGGAACTGCTCATTATACTCACTGTAAATCACGGAATCGGTGTCGCCTTTCTGCAATTTCGTTATCTGGTCGTTCAGTTCTTCCTGCGCGTCGGCGGTGTTGTCAACATGTATGTAAGTTCCGCTGCCCGCCTTCGCGACCTCCTTGCACATCTGCTCGTTGAGGGCCGACATCACGGTCTGCCCGCTGGCGTCCTTCATGTAGTTGCCGTCTCCCAATGGTATTGGCGCGCCCTTAGGACTTCCCACACCAAGGATAAACACGTTGATGCCCTGCTTCTTGGCAGCCGCGGCGGCTTCCTCGGCGCCACCCTCATGGTCCTCGCCATCAGTGATTACGATTATGGCGCGTCCCACCTTGTCTTGCTTGGTAAAGCTGTGCATGGCCACGGTGATGGCCCTGCCGATGTCGGTGCCTTGGGTCTGGATAAGCGATGGGTCAGTGTTCTGCAAGAACATCTTGGCCGACACGTAATCGCTCGTTATAGGCAGTTGCACGAAAGCATCGCCGGCAAACACCACCAAGCCTACCTTGTCGTTGGTGAAATGGTCTACAAGATTCTCCACAAGCATCTTGCTCTTGTCGAGACGGCTTGGCGCCACGTCCTGGGCGAGCATCGAGTTGGATATGTCCATGCAGATTATCGCCTCGATGCCATTGCGCGACTCATGCGATATTTTCGCGCCCATCTGTGGGCGTGCCAACATGACGATGAGCACGGCGAGAGCAGAGTTGAGCAGCCAAAACTTCACCGACGGACGAAACTTCGACACGTCTGGCATCAGTTGTTTCACCAAAGCCGGGTCGCCGAATTTCCGCAACTTAGCCTTGCGCTGTCGCCACATCACCAACCTTACCAATGCCAGCACCGGTATCAGCCACAACAGCCACAGATATATAGGATCTTCAAATCGAAGCATATCGTTAAGTTCTTACTCTATATTTAATTCTCAAATAAAACGAAGCCAAACACGATGGTATTTTCCTTCACACTCTAAGGCAGACGCCTCAGCACCGTGTTGCGGAGGAGTATCTCCAAAAGGAGCAGAAGCACCGCGGCAAGGGCGAAAGGCTGGTAAGCCTCATAGCGTTTCGAGAACTTCTTCACGTCCATCTTGGTCTTCTCCAGCTGGTCGATGTCTTTGTATATCTTCTTCAATTGCGCCGTGTTCGTGGCCCGGTAGAAGTTGCCGTCGGTCGTGGCGGCAATGTCGCCAAGCGTCTTCGTGTCAATGTCTACCGGCATGTTCACATACTGCACCGTTCCTCCCACTGGCATCGGGTACGGCGCCACCTTGTTGGTACCCACCGCGATGGTGTAGACACGTATGCCAAGCGACTTGGCTATCTGCGCTGATGTCATTGGCGATATGTCACCCATGTTGTTAGAGCCGTCGGTAAGCAATATCACGACCTTACTCTTCGCCTTCGAGCCTTTCAGTCGCGAGATGGCGTTGGCGAGTCCCATTCCTATGGCGGTTCCGTCTTGTATCAGCCCCCTTGCCGCTATGTCGGTCCTCACGTTTTGCAGCAAGTTGAGCAATGAGGCGTGATCCGTGGTCATGGGGCACTGTGTGAACGCCTCGCCGGCGAATATTGTCAATCCGATGTTGTCGTCGGGCCTGCCTGATATGAAGTCGGCCGCCACATCCTTCGCCGCCTCTATGCGGTTAGGTTTCAAATCCTCGGCGAGCATCGACGTCGACACGTCCATGGCAAGCATGATGTCAATGCCTTCCACGGTCTTGCTTCCCCACGAGTTGTGTGTTTGGGGGCGTGCAAGGACGATGACAATGAGCGTGAACGTGATGCAACGCAGCAGCATTGGCAGGTTCATGATATGCTCTCGCCAGCTTTTCGGGGCATTGAGATACGCCCTGGTGTCGCTCATACGCATCGTGGGCTCACTCTTCTTCCTACCGAGGAAATACCACAACACGTAAGGAATAAGCAGCAACAGCAGCAAGAAATATTCTTTATTCGCGAATTCCATTTTTCACATTATTATATATAGCCACTCACAAGGCCTACACCAACAGCATATACACATTATATATAATGTAAGCCAGGAGCAGGGCCGCCACCACTCCACCAATCCACAACAGCGTCTTGATGGTGATGCGGTTCGACCTGACCTTCTTGTCGTCGTCTGAGAGTTGCGGCACTATCTTCTCCTCCACGGCCTGGCCTTCCTGTTTGGTCTCGTCGATGAAGTTGACAGCCTTGACAAGGTTCATGTCGTTCTCATTGAGCTGCGTGGAGTATTTTGCGAATTTCACGAGGTCGGCCGTCTGGAACAGCTGCCTTAGCTCATCTATCATCTTCCGGTCGCCGGCGGCTTGCAGGTGCTCGATAATCTGGTCGGTGGTCATCTCAAGGGCATTGAAGCCAAAGCGCTCCTTGATATACTGGCGCAAGGTATCGGTAAGCTGCGTGTAATACGTCTTTTGGTCATCGCTCACCTGCAGATGCTCCTTCTTGATGTTTTCTATCTTGCTCAACGCGCGCTGGTGAGGTGGCACATGGCGCACGATGCGCACCTTAGTGATGATAGGCTTGTTCTCTTTCAAGCGCACGAACAGATAGGCACCTCCAACCAATATCAGCAGCATCAACACCGAGAGCCAGAAATAAGGGCTCCACTCCGCCCATTGGAACGGATTGTCCTGCACGTCCTTTGGCGGGAAGAACTGGTTGGGGTGCAACGTGTCCACGTCTACCGTTATGACCTTCAGTGCCGACGTGCCGCCCTTGTAGGGCTTGCCGTTCACTTTCACCGTCAAGGCAGGTATGGCATAGAGGCGCTCTCCAAACGAGGTGATGACGTAGGCTTTCTCAACCTTCATCTCGCTGCCTGAGCTCAACGTGTCGGGGAGCGGCGATTCCACCACTTCCACGCCAGGCACTACATTCTGGCGTTCTTTCAACCTTGGCCATTGCAGCGTAGAGCCTTTGGGGAAGGTGACCGTAAGCCTCAACTTGGTCTGCTCGCCTATGAGCATGGCCACGGAGTCTACCGTCTGCTCTACCGTCACCTGGGCTTTCAACCCCACCGACAGCAACAGCAGCAAGAGCGTCAATATATGTTTAGCATTTCTGTTCATCGTAATGTCAATTATGCTCTTTTCTTGAAGAGAAGTATCAGCGACTTGGCGAAGTCCTCGTTGGTTGCCACCGACACCCAGTCGACCTTGCTCTTGGCAAACGTCGTCTTCAGTTGTTCCTCGCGTTTCAGCCAATAGGCGGTGTGCGCGCGGCGCAGCTTCTTGCTCGACGTGTCGATATACATCTCGTGGCCCGTCTCGGCGTCGCGCACCTTCAGCAGGCCTATGTCGGGCAAGGTCTTTGCCCGCTGGTCGTAGACCTGTATGGCCACCATGTCGTGCTTCCGATTGGCTATCTCCATCTCCTTCTCGAAGTCCTTGTCGTCATAGAAGTCGCTGATGATAAACGATGTGCACCGCCGCTTCATCACGCGTGTCAGGTAAGCCGTGGCGGCGGCTATGTCGGTCTTGTGGCTCACGGGATGGAAGTCGAGCATCTCCCTTATGATGTAAAGGATGTGCTTCCGTCCTTTCTTTGGTGGGATGTACTTCTCAATTCGGTCGGAAAAGAAGATCACGCCTATCTTGTCGTTGTTTTGTATGGCGGAGAAGGCCAACGTGGCCGCTATCTCCGTGGCCATGTCGCGCTTCGTCTGGCTTGCCGTGCCGAAGTCGAGCGAGCCTGACACGTCGACAAGGAGCATGACCGTAAGCTCACGCTCCTCCTCAAAGACCTTCACGTAAGGGCGGTGCAGCCTCGCCGTGACATTCCAGTCGATGTCGCGAACGTCGTCGCCAAACTGGTACTCCCTCACCTCGGCAAACTCCATGCCCCTGCCCTTGAAGGCGGAGTGGTATTGCCCGGCGAAGATGTTTTGGCTCAGCCCGCGGGTCTTTATCTCTATCTTCCTTACTTTTCCAAGAATCTCAGAAGTATCCATTAAGGCACCTCCACCTTATTGATGATTTGACTTACTATTTCCTCACTTGTCACGTTGGCAGCCTCGGCCTCATACGACAAGCCTACGCGATGGCGCATCACGTCGTGTGCGACGGCCCTCACGTCCTCCGGCACCACATAGCCGCGATGCTTGATGAAAGCGTAGGCGCGCGACGCCTTGGCGAGGTTGATGCTCGCGCGGGGCGAACCGCCGAAGGTAATCATGTTTTTCAGCTCCGACAAGCCGTAGCGCTCGGGGAAACGCGAGGCGAACACTATGTCGGCGATATACTGCTCAATCTTCTCGTCGATATAGACCTGTCCCACCACCTCGCGGGCCTTGAGAATGTCGTTGGCGGTGCACACGGGCTGCACCTTGGGGAACGTCTTTTGCACGTTCTCCCTGATGATTTTCTTCTCCTCCTCAATCGTGGGGTAGCCTATGACCACCTTCAGCATGAAACGGTCCACCTGCGCCTCGGGCAACTGGTAGGTACCCTCTTGCTCGATGGGGTTCTGGGTGGCGAGCACGAGGAACGGCTTTGGCAGGTCAAAGGTCTGGTCGCCGATGGTGACCTGATGCTCCTGCATGGCCTCGAGCAGCGCGCTCTGCACCTTTGCCGGGGCGCGGTTTATCTCATCCGCCAATACGAAGTTGGCGAACACGGGGCCTTTCTTCACATGGAAGCTCTCGTCTTTCTGCGAGTAGACCATCGTGCCCACGACATCGGCAGGAAGGAGGTCTGGCGTAAACTGTATGCGTGAGAAATCGGCGTCAACGAGTTGCGAAAGGGTCTTGATGGCCAACGTCTTGGCCAAGCCCGGCACGCCCTCCAAGAGGATGTGGCCATCGCTAAGAAGGGAGATGAGCAGTGAGTCGACCAAGTGCGACTGGCCGATAATCACCCTGCCCATGCCCATAGACAAGTCATTGACAAAGCCGCTCTGTTGCTCTATAAGGATGTTCAGTTCACGAATATCTACTGATTCTGCCATAATTGAGAAATTTGACTTTTGTATATTCTGTATTAATTTTTCAATTCGCAAAAGTACAAATTTCTTTTCGAGAAGCGCAACGGAGCGACCTAAATTATATTAAAAAGGATATGAAGACGTTTATTTTAAGAAAGTTTTGACATAGCTCATGCCATACCTTACAGTAAATCAAAGCCTTCACGCTTGAGCGCGGCCTTCACCAGACGCTCGAACACGAGCCCCAAGTCGGCGAAACGGGTCAAGGCGTTCATGGCGGCATGGCGCAGCCCCGCCGACGGCGACTTCAGCGCCGTAACCGCCTGGTCTATAAACTCGTTGATGCCTCGCTCGTTGGGTTCCTGCCCTTTCATGAAGAGGCGGCCCAAGATGTCGTATGCGCATATTTCCTTCACCGTGTCGTCGAGTGCCATCCAACGGTAGGCGAGCTTTGGCGCGTAGCTGACATACTGGTAGAGGTTGAACGCCTGCATCTCCGCCATCTCCTGCGAGTGGGTCTGCTCCATCCATATCTCCGCCACCTCCTCTGGCATCTTGTCGTGCGGCATGAGCAACGTGGCGAGAATCTTGCACTCGCGTATGTCCTCTTTCCACAAGGCTATGGCGAAGTCGTAGTCGTGGGGCAAGTCGGCTGCCATCTGCTTCAGCTGTATGAACGGCACGCCCCAATTGAGGCGATAGTCGAGACCCTTCTCGCGCATCGACTGCGAGGCCGGGCCGTTCATCACCAACCTGAAGCCACGCTTCAGCTCTTTTATCTTGCTTTCTATTTCTTCTTTTGTCATTGTCGTTTTATATTGTTGTCGTGATTATTGATGATCCTTGTTCACAGGGATTTTTTCTCACAACAGGCCGTATTCATCGGAGTATCTCATCATCTGTTGCGAATAGCCTTCAGTGTAGTCGAGCGTCACGTCCACGATGTTGCCCTCGGCATCCACCACGGGGTTCATCCTCGGGTTTATGAAGCCCTTGTAGGGCGCGATGTGCAGCTTCTCGTACCGGCCGAGTATCTCCTTGTGCAAGTCGGTGTCCACCTTCACGCCATAGCGTTCCACCATCGCCTTCGCCGCTTCGTAGTCGCCCTCGCTCTTGATGCGCTGTATCTCGGCGAGCAGCGAGCCGAAGACTTGGCGCAGGCGCGCGTAGTCGTTCACCCTCACATAGGTCTTGCCGTCCACCGCCACGAGCTCCACGCTTCCCTCAGCGTGTTCCAGGCACCACCGTGCTATTATGGCCCTGTTGCGCATGTGGGCTTCCTCTATCTGGTCGCCGGGCTTGATTCGCACGAGCTGCGTGAGCAGGCCGTTCATCAGATAGTGGTAATACTGGCTCTTGTAAGCCTCGGCATCTGGCACCAGGCCAAGCTCCACGAGCTTTTGGTCGGCAAGATAATACAGGCCGAACAAGTCGGCACGGGCTTCCTCTATGGTACTGCCGTAGGCTTTCAGCGCGTCGGGCGACACGCCGGGCAGCAACTGTCCACTGCCATGGCCGAGACACTCGTGAAGGTCGGTGTGGAGGTCGTCGCACAAGTCGCCGTATTCTCTTATCATCTCTCGCGTGGCCTCGTCTATCACGAACTCGTCGTTGAAGCCGTTGTCCCTCGCCGCCTTGTTGTAGGCGTCGGTAAGGTTGCCTATCGTGACGCTCTTCGAGCCATAGCGCGCCCTTATCCAGTCGGCGTTGGGCAGGTTGATGCCTATCGCCGACGACGGGTATTCCTCGCCGCCAAGCATCGCCGCCTGCACCACGTGGGCCGACACGCCCTTCACCTTTGGCTTGCGGAAGCGCGGGTCCACGGGCGAATGGTCCTCAAACCACTGCGCGTTGTCGGCGATGGCACGTGTGCGGCGCGTGGCGTTCTCGTCTTTCAGCTCCACTATGCCCTCCCACGTGCCTTTCAAGCCGAGTGGGTCGCCATAGACCTCTATGAACCCGTTGATGAAGTCGACAGTGCCCTCCTGCTCCTTCAGCCACTCCATGCTGAACTCGTCGAAACGTCGCAAGTCGCCAGTGGTGTAATAGTCGGTGAGCAGGTCTATCAGCTTCGCCTGCAGGTCGTTCTCGGCCACGCCTTTCGCCTTTTGCAGCCAATAGACTATCTTTTTTAGCGCCGGGCCGTAAAGCCCGCGCGTGGTGTATTTTTCTTCTTTCAGCTCGCCGCCGACTCGTGCCAACTTGGAGTTAAGCCCCCACGACGGCTGGCAGTCGCCCGCCTCCGGGTCGCGCTTCGAGGCGTAGAAGCTTTCCGCCTCGGCCTGCGTCACGCCATCATAGAAGTTGCATGCCGACGTGAGCACGAGGTCCTCGCCATCGGCCTGGTTGACGCGCTTGGGCAGCACGGCAGGATCGAACATGACGGGGCAAATGGCGGCAAGCAGCGACGTGGCGTCGGCATATCCGCCGATGGGGAAGCAGCCCGACGGCAACGCGCCGACAGCCTCGCGGAACCATGTCTCGGAGAAGCCAGGGACAAACTTCTCGCAGCCATAATGATGATATATGCCATTGGAGAACCACACTCGCTTCATGTACACTTCCATCTGCCGGAAGTCGTCGGAATCGTTGGCGGCGCGGTGGCGCGCCACGCTCTCAAGCGTCTTCCTTATCACGAGGTTGAACCTTCCATATTGATCGGTGGTGATGTCGCGCCCCGCGAGCGTGGCCTTGGCCAGGTAATACACATAAGCTTTCCTCTTCGCGTCCAGCTCGTCGAAACCGTCTATGCGGTATCTCAGCATCTGTATGTCCGCGAATCGCTCGTCAGAATAATTAAAAGTGTTATCCATCAGTATCTGAAAATATGAGAATCTTCTTTGTCAGCCTTCCCGCGTCACGGCCTTGGGCTTGTTTTTAGACCCGGCCTTCCGCCCTTTCTTCTTGGGCTTGCCTTCTTGGGATGGCAAGGTGGCGACTCTCGTCTTGCGATAGTCGCGCGGCGTGACGCCGTTCAACCTGAAGAACGCCGCGTAGAACGACTGGCGGTTGGAGAAGCCCACCAAGTCGGAAATCTCTTCCATGTTAAGTTCTTGATAACGCTTGTCCACGAGCATGGACATAGCCTCCTGGATGCGAAACTTGTTTACATAAGAAGTATAATTCATGTGAAACCGCACGTTTACCACCGCGGAAATGTATCTCGTGTTGGTGTTGAGATCTTCCGCGAGCTGTTTCGCCGAATAGCTTTTATCCCTAAATTTCTTCTGGACAATTATTATATCATTTATACGACGTTCAAGCTCATCCATAAGTTTAGGGTTCACCAAAGCTCTATAAGCAGCATCCTTTTCCTTTTTCTCTGTGATATTATACTTTGCCATAAGCTAAAGAGGTCTTGTCATTCACAATTTGATTTAAGTTCCATTCGCAAAAATAATGAAAAATAATGTACTTTGCCCTTTTTCCAAAAATTATTTTCGCGTGGATAATATTTTTTAACATTACCTTGGAATTTATGCCATCATTCACCGCTCACGCCATTGACCAGGCCCGTGACAGGCCGTGTGTGGAAAGGGTTGGCGCGCGATTCGCATGCCGCCGCGTCGCCATTGTCGTGACATGAAAATCTTGGACAAATCGCCCTCAAACGATTTATGCCGCAAAGAGCCTTATCGCTCATTACGACCAAAGACGCGACGACAGCCACGCCCCTGACCCCTGACCATTCCTACCCACCCCTGCAACATGGTTGCGTGACAAGCTCGCTCATGGCAAAATGTAAAATATTATTGCCGAAATTTAACACTTGAAAGCCAGTGCGTTTAGAACGGGAAAACAGCTCAAAGGTGCCCCTTTGTCAGCATAATCAGTCGGTTTTTGGCCAAAAGCCCTTGCCGTTACAGTGTAATCGCGTCGCCATTTCACCGTAACGGCAACGCGATTGCACCGTAACGGCATCGCGATTGCACCGTAACGGCAACGCGAAATCCGCAAAAAGGCGACGCCAAAATACCGTAAAACTCATAAGTCTTTGATAATCTGCGGTTTATCAAAACAGCTCATAATCGCGTTATTTTCGACCAAGAGACTGCTTGGTTGAAAAAAATCGATTCTCAGACGACCATTTGTAAAATGTTATTACCCGATTTAACAGATGTGCATCGTCTGCTTTGCAGGGTGCGGGTAGGGATGGCTAGGGGCCGTCCGCAACCAATGTGGATGCATGGGGAAATACGAGGCATTGTGCCATCACTCCAAATCCCGGAATACCCTTTTATTATATAATAATGTACACGCGAAAGTCAGCGCGCGAATCCGGCACGACGAGGCAAAAAAGTTACCATTGCATACACGGCTAACTATCAACCACTTAACCGCATTATTCCAATGACACGAGATAAATTGTTCAAAAAAAACTTCACGAAAGTTTTGTCAGAATCACAAAAAGCAGTACCTTTGCAACCGCAAAACAGAAAAGAGGTCGTCTAGGTCTTGAATATGTTTTCACAGAATGCGTCCTTAGCTCAGCTGGTAGAGCAACTGACTCTTAATCAGTGGGTCTAGGGTT
>ERZ1023670.94-NODE-94-length-31572-cov-16.810229_pt1 | contig 31572 bp, 30 predicted proteins | sample MGYA00380342_ERZ1023670 | MGnify/ENA primary metagenome ERZ1023670 (study PRJEB33179, sample SAMN07448984) | human gut metagenome | biome: Human-gut; feature: Human associated habitat; material: Faeces | host: Homo sapiens | place: India: Bhopal | collected...
GTTATAAAGTCAATATCTAAGAGTTATGGGGTGCCTGGCCTTAGGCTTGGTATTCTTTGTAGTGCAGATACTAATCTTGTTTCTAAGTTGAAGAAACAAGTGAGTATTTGGAACATAAACTCTTTTGCAGAATTCTTCATGCAGATATATCCTAAGTATCGTGAGGATTATACGCTCGCTTGCAAACAATTTATTCAAGCACGTGAAGATTTTGAACGGGAGCTCAAGAAGATACCATTTATAAAGGTAATGCCTTCGCAGGCTAACTATTTCTTTCTCGAGGTGTTGCCGCCTTATAAACCAATAGAATTGTGTGCGTTGTTGTTAGAGAAGTACAATATTCTTGCAAGCGCTTGTCTCGCAAAGAAAGGTATTAAACCAAACAAATACATGCGAATAGCAGTACGCAATCATGGTGATAATGATAAGTTTATACAGGCAATGAAAGATCTTGTAAAATAAGAAACATGGCACATATTAAAACGTCTAAAGGCTATCTTGAGTATACGAATCATTTGTTTGATTTTGGCAAAAAGTTTTTAAATCCGAAGAAAATGTTGGAAAACCTAAAAATCTTATCTGTGTATCTTGATAAGATTGATATAAATTGGGGGCCTGCATTTGGATCTCTTATAGGCGTGGTGCGAAATGATGATTTCCAGCCTTGGAAGCCTGTATTTGATATATATATACTTAAAGAAGACGAGGAACGGTTTAAAGATGTTCTTTGGCTCTTATTGGATGTCGGATTTGAACTCGTACGATACGAGCGTAGGGGGCGTTATTACCTTGTCAGAAATGGTGAGTATATCAAAGTTTTTGTGTTAACCAAAGTCTGTAGCGATGTCCGACATACGGGTAGCTCTGATTTTATCCACGAAAAATACATTCAAAACACTGTCAAGTGGGATTTTAAGGGAATCCTATTGAATGTGCCAGCTGAGGTGGATGAATACTTGAATTTCCAATATGGTGATTGGACCACGCCTAAGCAAACGGTTGTGTATGCCACAAATACTCTAGCAAGGTTTTTGTATAGGTTAAAGGTGCGCATTCTGGATAACATGCCGGATACGTGGTATTATTTGTGGATTTTGAATCATAGAAAAAAAGATTTTGAACAATTTAAAAAGCGATGTGAAAGCGTAGGAATTCCCATTCCACAGAATGTTCAGCTTGCTAGCATGAAACCTCGTAAATATCGCAAAGTGCTTACGGTCGGGGTGTATGATCTTCTTCACAAAGGACATGTGGAACTTTTTCGACGTGCTAAAGGTTTGGGGGATTATCTTATTGTTGCAGCACAAGAAAGTGACTATATTTTAAAGTATAAGCCTAAAACGAAAATATTAAATTCTACGGAAGATCGTAAGTATATGATTAAGTCTATTCGATATGTAGACGAAGTCATTACATATACTGATGTGGAAAAGATCGTACAAGATGTGGATTTTGATGTTTTTGTCACAGGTCCTGATCAAATTCATGAAGGTTTTAGAAGGGCAATCAAGTGGTGTGAAGGACATGGAAAAGAACATATTGTTCTTGGGAGAACAGATGGTGTTAGTTCTAGTGAGTTAAAAGCAAAGATTGCTGGATACACCAAAAGAAATGATAATAGAATGTAATAAGCGTTAGACATGTGTAAGGATTTTGTACTTATAAAAGGGACACCTTTTTATTACGAAAAAGAAACGTTAAACTATGAGGTTTGTGAACCTATGAATCATGACGAAGCTAAGGTTTTATTACGGACTGTAAAAGCTCTGTTTAATGAAAAAGGACTGGAGTTTTATTTAGCTTTTGGCACGTTGTTAGGAGCTATTCGTGAACATGATTTGATACCAGGCGATGAAGATCTAGATGTGTTTATAGAAGACGAGAGTAAACTTCTTGATATTCTTCCATACTTACATAAAAATGGATTGAAATTGATAAGGGCATTAGATGGTAATACATATTCCTTTAGGTTAGGAACACATAGTTATATAGATGTCTATATTCTTAGACCTATACGTAAATGTAGTTTGTGGAAGTTATACTGTTTTGCTCTTGCCAACGAAGATACCCCCAAAAAGTATTTTAAAGAGTATCAAGATATAGAATTCCTTGGTGATGTTTACAAATGCCCCAAAAATCCCGAGAAGATAATTGAGTTCTGGTATGGGAAAACTTGGAGAACCCCCGTTAGAGGTCATAAGTTTATCTATGATACTTGGTCACATCATGTATGGTGGAACTATATATGGCTTCCAACACTTGATTTTATTAATAAATTGACTGGTTATAGAAATCGAAAGAAATGACAGAAAGCTTAAATAGCAGAAGTAGAGTAGCAAAAAATACGCTATTTCTATATTTTCGTATGCTTGTCACTATGGCAGTCGGCATATATACCTCTCGCGTAGTGTTGGCAATGCTGGGTGTGAGCGACTATGGTATATATAATGTAGTAGGTGGCTTTGTGGGTATGTTTGCTATGATAAGTGCTTCTATGGCTGCATCCGTACAAAGATTTTTATCTCATGAAATCGGGAAAAAAGAAAAAGGTAATATCATTGCGGTTTTTACCAATGCCGTACTAATTCATTGGGGGCTGGCAGCTCTTATTTTGCTGATAGCTGAAACTATTGGTTTGTGGTTTCTAAATAATAAACTGAACATCCCGTCAGAACGCTATATTGCTGCAAATGTAGTTTATCAGTTTTCTTTAATCACATTCTTAATCGAAGTTGTTAGTGTTCCGTATAATGCGTCATTGATTGCTTTTGAAAAAATGAAGGCATTTGCATATGTAAGTATTATACAGGCCATCCTTAAGTTAGCAATAGTTTATGTTCTTGTATTAGGCGACTTTGATAGATTGATTTTATATGGAGTACTTAATACTCTTGTAGCCTGTTCTATAAGGATTATCTACAGCATTTACGTTAAAAGAAACATTCCAGAATGTAAAAATGATAGGCGTATTCACAAAAAAGAAATACGTCCGATGTTGTCTTTTGCGGGATGGAACATGTTTGGTGCGACTTCTGGAATAGCAACAGACCAAGGTGTCAATATTGTATTGAACATTTTTTTTGGTGTGGTTGTCAATGCTGCAAGAGGTATATCAAATCAAATTAATGCCGCAGTAAGATCGTTTGTCTCGAATTTTCAGTTAGCAGCAAGTCCGCAAATCATAAAGTTGTATGCGGCAGGTGAGAAGGATGAAATGCTAAATCTTGTATTTAACACAAGTCGTTATTCTTTTATTATGATGATGGCTCTCGGGCTACCTATTGTATTTAACGCAGAGTTCATTCTTAATTTATGGTTAGTTACACCGCCGCAGCACACAGTAATATTTGTTCAGGTATCACTATTAACCGGTTTGGGTTACGCGCTATCGCAGCCTTTGAGCTATGCGATGCATGCTTCAGGTAAAGTCCGTAATTATCAAATAGTTGTTGGCATTACGTCGTTTATGTGTCTGCCTGTAACCTATTTAGTGTTAAAATTCGGCGGAGTTCCTGAGAGTGCCTATATAACAGCTTTGGTCTTTGAATTTGTTGTTATGATGGCAAAGTTAGTGATGCTAAAACCGATGATTGGAATTCCCATCCGTCAATTTCTTACAAATGTGGTAGTGAAATGCTATGTGTTGTTTATAATAAGTTCCATTCTTCCTTTTTGTTTGTATCGTAGCTTAGAATCGGGTCTCTTCTGCTTTTTTGTTGAGGCTTTTGTTACAGAATTGTGTGTACTCACAACAAGTTTCTTTTTAGGACTTACTGCTTCTGAGCGAAAGTTTGTTGTTGGTAAGGTTATTCGAATGATTAAAAATGAGAAATCTAATTAACTATTTTATTGTCGCTTTTGCCATACTTTGGTCTGGAGGGGCAGCAACATACGCTTTGTTTAATGATTGGTCAATTTATGGCTTTTTCTTAGGGGTGTATCTTCTTAAAAAAAGGGGGATAAGTCTTAGTTCGTCTGATTATAGATTGTTGCTATTGCTCAATGGATTGGTGTTTGTACAAATGATGGTATGTGGTGGTAGTTTCACGACTATGATACATCAAGTCTTGATAGCTACATGCGCCTATTTTGCAGCCAAATTGGTTGCAAAAGATTTTGCGCCTTGCTTTGTAAATATTATGGTGCTGTTTGCTGCAATTAGTTTGCCTTTTTATATAGCTGCAAATACTGGATTCTATGGAACCCTTCTTTCCATAGCAGATAGCTTGCCTCAATTGGGTGTTGATAATATGATAGCAAACGGTAAGCAAACAGACCTGCATACCCTTTATCTGTATAATGTATATGATTCAGACTTCTCTGTAATGAATCTTAGACGAAATCCAGGTCCTTTTTGGGAACCAGGAAGATTTACAATTTTCTTAAACTTGGCTATTGTTATAAACTTGTTTTATTTCAAGGAGACCGTTTTTTCAAAAAAGAGTATAATTCTTATTTTGGCAAATATTACTGCCATGTCTACTACAGGTATAGCTGCGATGGTTGTGATATTCTTTGCTTATTCAATAAAAGGTAATATGTCGCTGATGAAGAAAACTATTGTTGCGTCAGTTCTACTAGCTTGCTTGCCGACGATTCTTTCTTTAGATTTTATGTCAGATAAAATTGGCGAGGAAATGGGCAGTGATGCGACGTATTCTCGATTTGGTGCCATTGCGTATCATATGACACAGATAGAACAATCTCCTTTCTTGGGGTTTGGACCATTTCTCAGTACTGTTTTTGGTCAAGATTTGGCTTCTAGTCCTAATGGTGTGTCTGATTCAGTTAGATTTTTTGGTATTCCTGTGGCTATATATATATGGTTCTTGTTATATCGAGGTACTAAAGTATATGTGATTGGAAAGTTCGAACGAATAGTCGCTTTCGTGGTATTAATGATGCTTGCTTTTACCCAAACGATTATGATGAGTCCTTTTTATTATATGTTGTATTTCTTTGCGAATTCAAAGGGTAAAACAATTGATAAATATGCTTGATTTTCTTCTTTTCGAGAACTACCGTTTAGCTCAACATCATAAGCTTGATGTTGTAATCATAGCCAAAATGCTTAAAAGCCAAGGCCTTAATGTCGCTATTTTTGATATCTATCATGAGGATAAAGATAGTGATATTGAAGGTATACCTGTGCTGCATTGGACTTCTAAGGCTTCCGTTCCAGATGATTCCTGGATGCTAAGAAAGCATTCTGTTTTTGGGACAATCATCAAATCCTCTTTGTTTAGGAGACAGCAGCATCGTTATATGCAGGAGGTTAAGTCCTTTATTATAGACAAGGCTAACAACTTCTATTGTGGTTCATACCACAATGGTATGTCGACAGTTCTTTTCGATATACAAAAACCTTGTTATTGGTGGGGCTTGAGAAGTGAGAGATTCCATTTTTCGATTCGAAAAATGATACCTTCCCCACTTTTTGGATTACATGTTCTTGAAGAACGTAAAAGGTTTATTACTAACCCTTGTCAACGCTTGTTCGTTAGTAACCAAATAATCATGGATGAGCATGAACGATTGGGTGTTCCACGCAACAGAATGATTATTCGCGAAGAACGAGTTGTTGAAAAGAATTCTGAGGCATGTCTTCAAGCATTGGATAAAACTCTTTCATTTCTCGTAATAGGGCAATTACGTAAATCCAAGCATGTTCCTTTCACAATAGAAGCGTTCCGATTGGCAAATTTGGATGGTGCGACACTTAAACTTATAGGGCGTGCGCATGATGAATATGAAAAGGAAATCCAGTCTGCTATATCTAATGACAAACGTATTATTAGGAAAAATGCGTTTTTGGAGTATGGAGATTTTAATAAACACTTTTCTGAGTCCCACTTTGTGGTTTTTGCAGACGAGCAAGGTCCGTCATGTATAACGAATGGTACCATGACAGAGGCTCTCATTAATCATCGTCCGATTATCTGTCCTAACTATAACCCGTATAAATATTATATTGAGAAATATAATATCGGTCTTATGTATGAAGCGGGAAGTGTTGAATCTTACGCAGCTACAATGAAAAAAGCAAAAGATATAGGGGTAGAGTATTTTCAGTCTTCAATTGATCAGTTTCTTAAAACGCTCAGTTTTGATGTGGTTGCAAAGAAACTAGTTGAGGATATAGGACGCCTTGATAATAGTATTACGCAAAGAGATTCTTGTTTCGTTAATAATCGTTTCTAACTATTATACTCATGGGTAAGTTATATATTGTGTGCAATTCTTATAATCCTAATACGGCTCCGACGAATAGATTACTAAGTTTTGTACAGGGTTTCTCAGAACTTGGTGTTGAGGCAGAAGTTGTTTTTCTTGTGCCTAACTCAGATATGAGTAAGGTTGATAATAAGTATCCTCATGTTACTTTTAAGTATATGTGGAGAAAATTACCTTTTTCTAATCGAATTATCAATAAACTTGCAGAAGATTATTATGGTTGGAAATTTGCAAAAAGTCTGAAACCTGGCGATGTCGTATTTCTGACTAATTTTGGTAATATATTTTTTAAAGTTATAAATAGAAAGGGTGTGAAAGTTGTTCATGAGAAAACAGAACATCCTGATGTTTATAGTTTTAAATGTTTTAATGTCAATCGTTACAAACGTGAAGTAAAGAAAATAGATGGAATGTTTGTTATTTCAAGTGCACTTAAAGATTATTATGCATCTCTCGGCTTATCGAAAGACAAGATAGAGATAGTAAACATGACAGTTGACAGTAATCGTTTTATAGGTCTTAAAAAACAACCCTCTGAAAAGTATATTGCCTATTGCGGCACTGCTTCTAATAATAAAGATGGAGTAGATGAACTCATTAAGTCTTTTGCAATTGTACATAAGGTTCTTCCAGAGGTAAAACTATATATTATCGGCAAGACACCTGATAAGGATGATGCTTCTGGCAACTTGAATTTAATAAATAATCTTGGAATAAAAAAATCAGTTGTATTTACAGGTATTGTATCAGCTGCAGAAATGCCGCAAATATTGAAAAATGCTGCAGTTCTTGCTCTTGACCGTCCAGACTCTTTGCAAGCTCAATGCGGATTTCCGACAAAACTCGGAGAATATCTTCTGACAGAAAATCCTGTTGTAGTAACAAAAGTAGGTGATATACCTCTATTCCTAAAAGATGGAGAAACAGCACTTATTGCTGAAGAGCGTGATCCTCAAGATTTTTCTTCTAAACTTATTTGGGCTCTTCAAAATCCTGAAGAAGCGTCTAAAATAGGTAAAGCAGGAGCACTTGTGGCTATGAGAGAATTTAACTATCTTAATGAAACCAAAAAAATTATAGACGTTATAAAAAGACTATCGTGAATAGAATAAAGAGTTTGTATTTGGAGTTGATAAAGATTATATCTCCAGTTAGACATGCTCGTTTGATTGGAGTGAATCTTGGAAGCAACTGTTTGATATATCGTAGTATGGAATGGCCTTCCGAACCATATCTTGTGACAATTGGTAATAATGTGCAGCTTACCCGTGGAGTTGCCATTCATACGCACGGGGGGTAATGTTGTAAGACGTAAAACACCTGACTTTGATGCATTTGGAAAAGTTGTGATTAAGGATTGGGCTTATGTCGGCGCTCATGCTCAAATAATGCCGGGAGTTACTATAGGCGAAGGTGCAATGGTAGCTGCAGGTTCTATTGTTACTAAATCTGTTCCTGATGGGATGGTGGTTGCAGGTAATCCTGCTAGAATTATCTGTTCTGTAGATGAGTTTCTTGAACGGAACGTACCATATAATATGCATACAAAAGGTATAAGCGAAAAAGAAAAAAAGTGTCGCTTACTCAGTAGCGATGAAAAAAAGTTCTTAAAAAAGTGATAACACCTCTTCGATACAGGAAAATGCCAAAGATATTTCACATAGTATGTGTTCGGGTTTATAAATGATTTGTGGTATTATTTTAAAATATTATGACGATAAAGTATTTTCTCAAAGTATATCCTCCCAAGCGTATGTGGAGGAAGTTTTGGATTGGGCTAACATGTTTGCCCATGTTGCCTCAGCATAGGGCTAAATTGTTAAAACTTGGAGGGGTGGATATTAAGGGACGTGCTATGATATATGGTGGTGTTGGGATAGATACCGTCGCGCCAGATCATATACATATAGGTGATAATACAGCCATAACATCAGGGGTTAAAATATTGACTCATTACCTTGACCCTGGTCAAGCGGGGAGACATTTTCGCATTGGAGATGTAACGATAGGTAAGAATGTGTTCATTGGTGTAAATGCTGTAATATGCAATTCTGTATCAATCGGTGATGGTGCAATCGTCGGTGCGGGTAGTATTGTGACCAAAGATATCCCTCCTTATCAGTGTTGGGCTGGAAATCCTGCTCGATTTATAAAGGAGCGTGCTCATTAAAATACAAATTAAACTGGAAATGAAGAAAGTTTCAATTCTTGTGTCGACTATTGATTCTGGTGGAGCTGAAAAGCAGGCTGTTTTGCTTGCTTCCCAACTTTCCTTATATACAGAAGTCAATTTACTTATACTCTATGGAGATTATGCTGAGTACCAGCACAATGTAGCTATCCTTGCTGAAAGTACTGTAAAGGTTCATAAGCTTGTTGGTTGTATGCTCTCAAAAATAAGACAGGTCAGGAGAATAATTAAAGTGAGCGAAACAGGTGTGCTCCTGAACTACCTAACACTGCCTGACTTTGTTGGCTCGTTGGTGGGACGTATGTGTGGTATTAGAGTCTATAACGGCATTCGTAATTCTAGAATGCCAAAAGCCAAGATCCTTATGGAGAAAATTGCACATAACTATTGGGCTTCAGGTACTATCTATAATTGCTATTCTGGTGCTGAGTATTTTGCTAATTTGGGATTTATAAGAAAGAAAAATATTGTTATTCCAAATTGTTTTCCAAATATAGAAGCACCGATAATTCGTCCAAATCATGAGATTAAGACAATCATAACTGTAGGACGTTTTGATCCGCAGAAGGATTATAAAACGCTTATAGAGAGTGTTGCGAAATTGGCACGGAATGATTTTCGTCTTTGCATTGTCGGTTATGGTGTTCTTGAGAGGCAAATTCGTGCATGGGTGAAAGAATGTAATATAGAAAACAAGACGGATATTTTCATTAAGCCCAATAATGTTTCGGAGTTAGAGCGAAATGCAGATATCTATATCTCAACAAGTCTCTTTGAGGGAACTAGTAATAGCATAATGGAAGCATTGAATTGGAGTTTGCCCGTAGTTGCCACCAATGTTGGTGATAATGAACGTTTGGTAATAGATGGTAAAAATGGATATTTGCATGCCATAGGCGATACAAGAGGGATTGCGGAATCTTTAAGCATTCTATTGGATTCTTCAGAACTTCGCAACAAAATGGGGACGAAAAGCAATCAAATCCTCAGGGAGAATTATTCAATGGAGATATTTGAAAAGAGGTATGTCGAATTAATAGAAGAAGAAAACTAATAGATTATGAGAACAGTATTTATTGGTGCGCACGAAACCCCCAATGGAATAAACTCATATACGTTTAATCTTGCTTTGGCATTAAAGCACCGTGGATTTGAATCCAAAGTTTTGGCTTTTGGAACTTGCTCTAAAGTGTTGGATTATAATGGGGTAACAATCAAACAATATAAAACTTATGGTAGTACTATAACAAGTCTTCCGGCATTGTATATAAAATCTCTTCCTTACCTAATAAAACATCGAAAGGAAATAGATTTAGTGTCTTACCAGACTGTAACATTTTCAGTGATTCCTTCCTTGGTGTGTCGTCTATTCGGAATGAAAACGTGCGCTATAATTCATAGTTTGCCAGAGGATAGTCCCAAACATAGTCCTTTGAAGAAGCAGATGATGGTTGCGGCAATGAAATTGGCTTTGGCTTTAACTTCTAATGTAATCACTGTTAGTAACACAAAGGCACAAGAAGTCTATGAACGATACAAAAAAAAATGCATTATATTACCGTGTGGTGTTTTTCTCCCAGAGAATGAGGTGTTGAATACTAATATTTTTAAAAAAAATGGCATTAAGCCTGGCTCTTTTTTCTTAACTATTGGGCGTGTTGATCCTATAAAAAATCTAGAAACATTGATAGACGCCTTTAAGCAGCATGACCATGGTGAGTATCAGTTAGTGATAGGGGGTGATGTTGACAATGCTTATGGAAAAACGATTTTAGAACGAGCAAAAGGTTGCAAGAATATCATTTTTCCTGGAGTTGTATATGGCGAGGCTAAGGCTGCTTTGCTTCAAAATTGTTTGGCGTATTGTCTTGTTTCGTCATCGGAAGGGTTGCCCATTGCTTTGTTAGAAGGTATGTCGTATGGAAAAATTCCTGTGGTAACACGTATTCCTTCTATTCAGGAAGTACTAGAAAAATACAATATAGGCCTTTGGAGTGTTGTGAAAAACGTAGGGCAGCTTGCATGCAATATGAAGACAATAGAGGACGAATATGAAAAGTATTCTGGGCAAGGAAAAATAGCCCAGGAAATTGTTGAACAGAATTATACTTGGCCTCATATTTGTGACAAGTTTTTAAACATGGTAAAAAAGTTTTGAGATGAGAATACTGATAACGGGAGTCCACGGTTTTGTAGGATCAAACTTGGTGAAGTATCTCGCTAAAGAGAATACTATCTATGGATTGGACATTGTAAAACCAGAGAAAGAAGGTGTGAAATGCACCTTTAGTTGGGATGCGTTGGATACTGAGGACGCAATGCCTGAGATTGATGCTGTGATACATTTGGCAGGTAAGGCACACGACACACGCAACAAGAGTGCAGCGGATGTTTACTTTAAGGTGAACACAGGACTGACACAAAAGATATTCGATTGGTATATGGCTTCGCCTACTGCAAAGAAGTTTGTGTTCTTCTCTACTGCCAAGGCTGCTGCGGAGTGTGTGCCAGAGATTTTAAGAGAAGATGTAACGCCAACTCCTAAGGGTCCTTACGGCGAAAGCAAGATTAAGGCAGAGGACTATATCTTGGATGCTTTGGAGAAGCAGGGTGTGTCGCGCAAGTCAATGAGCAGTGTGGTGCCGGGAACAGACAGGCCAAAGAACGGCAAGGAGGTGTATATCTTCCGTCCTTGCATGATACATGGCCCTGGCAACAAGGGCAACCTTAACTTGCTGTATGGTGTGGTGAGCAAGGGAATACCTTGGCCTCTTGGTGCATTTGAGAACCGCAGAACATTCACCTCGGTGGAGAATATCTGCTATGCCGTGAATGGTGTGCTGACAAAGGATGTGCCTTCTGGCATTTATAACATGGGTGATGATGAGGCTTTGTCGACCAACGAGCTGATAAAAGTGATTTGTGACACTCTTGGCAAGAAGGCTCATATCTGGCATATACCTCAAGGATTGATGAATGGTGTGGCCAAGATAGGAGGTTTGCTTCACTTGCCATTGAATCCTTTGCGTATGCAGAAGCTGACAGAGAATTATGTAAGCTCGAATGAGAAGATAAAGAAGGCTCTCGGAATAAAGCATTTCCCCGTGCAGGCACGCGAGGGATTGAAACAGACTATTGCTTGCTTTGCAAAGCAGTAGGTTAACATGGATAAAGGTAGTATCAGAGGGGGTATTAGTGAAACTGTTTTTTGAACTGATACAAGTAAGCATTGGCAGCAAGGAGAAACTGTCTTCAGTCCCTTCAGCTGCTGAATGGGAGAAACTGTTTGTTTTGGCTGAGAAACATGCGGTAATTGGAATGTGCTTTCATGGCATTCAAATTCTGTATAAGTATCAGTCAAGTCAGATGGTGAATCTGCCTATTAAACTCAAGATGCAATGGCTTGGTATAACTTCCAACATACAGATTGAGAATGATCTGCTGAACAAACGGGCTAAAGAGGTTACATTGCTGTTTGCAGAAGGTGGATTCGATTCTGTTGTGCTAAAAGGGCAAGGCATTGCGCGGCTTTATAGCGATAGTTCTCTACGTCAAAGTGGCGACATTGACCTATGGGTAAAAGGAAGCCGAGAGGATGTTATAGCTTTTATGTATTGGAAAAAATGGAAGGTTGGCAGAAGTGTTGTGCACCATACTGATGTTGAAATTTTTTCTGACGCGAGCGTGGAGGTACATCACTATCCGAGCTATACCTATTCTCCCATCAGATGGCTGAAATATAAGAAATGGTTTCGAGAGCAGGAGAAGATACAATTCAAACAGATGGATAGGTCTGTTGGTTTCTGTTGTCCTTCATTGGAGTTTAATTTGGTGTATGTGTTGCTGCACATCTACAGACATGTGTTCCATGAGGGAATAGGATTGAGGCAGCTAATGGACTATTATATGGTGCTGCAAGCTGCAAGTAAGTCAAAGAATGAGAACTCGGAATTGCGGGGGTTAGCAATGAAGATATTGCGAAGGTTTGGCTTAGAGAGATTTGCAGGTGCCGTGATGTATGTGGAGCAGCTGGTTTTTGGCATGAAAGATGATATGCTTCTTTGTTCTCCTAATATTAAAGCAGGTCGGTTCTTGCTTAATGAGATTATGCGCGCAGGTAACTTCGGTAAGTATGATGAGCGTATACAGAATGCACACAAAGGAGGTCTTCTTGCTCTATATCTTAGCAACATTAAACGTCTGTCGCATTACACAAAGTACTATCCATCCGAAGTACTTTGGGCTCCATTTTGGAAAGTTGGACATTTTTTTTGGAGAAGGGCAAAAGGTTTTTAACCTGTCTTTGTTTGTCTTTTTCTTGAATACGAACTGTCCAAAGGCTGCCCAATGACATTAATTGTTAGGCGAATCATTAAGGTCATTTTTTCACGATGATGGAGTCTTTTTAAACGGAGTGTAGCTATGCCTTTTTGATGAGAAAACAACGTCTACCGGTCTGCTTGCAATGGAATGTTATAAGCAGTGCTATAATTCTAATAGCTAATGTCATGCAATTACTTGCATGTTCTATTCCTAAGAGAGCTGATTCTGTAGTAACTGATATCGTGGTTTTGATACCCTAGAAAACGTGTTTAAAAATAAGGTCTTCAAAGAATCCTTGAGAGTATGGTTAGCTCTCAGTTTTTTTTCTTAAAGAAACGAATAGAAGAAGATAGTAGTGTGTGGTATGATTATGTGATATACTAATGGTAGCAAGAGTGGCAAATAGATATAAAGTTGAGGGTTTCAAAATACTTTCTGTCACAATTCATGAAGAGAGTAATTCCAAGTTGTTGAAAACGTTGAAACCAGGTAGGTATCCTTTTTATGATCAAGGCATAAGCGAAGACTTCTTTGCGCATAATGTGAATGTCTCTGCAATCGTAGGAAAGAATGGTGCAGGAAAGTCTTCTTTGTTGGATATCATGTTCCGTATGGTTAATAATTTTAGCGCTTGTTTGGTGGGAAATTCGATGAAGCGAAGAAGTGCGGATGTTATTTATTATATACCGGGTATCTACGCTGAACTTCATTATCAGATGGGCGATAAAAAGGGTGTCTTGTATAATTATGACGATGTTGTGGCTCTGTCTTTTGGAGAAAAGAAATATCTATTATCAGACCATAAACTAATGAAGGATTCTCGATTTGATGACTTTGAGCATTGCTACAGACCATCTTCCTTATAACGGAGAGAAATGGCGAAATGCTTCTTTTATACGGTCGTAATGAACTATGCTTTGCAAGCCTATAATTCATCTGATTACCAAGATGAAAACGCCTGCGATTTTGAGACTGATAACAAAATCGGCAGTGATTCTTCTGGAAATTGGATAAATAGCTTGTTTCATAAGAACGATGGTTATGCTTCGCCTATAGTGTTAAACCCATATAGGAATGATGGTGTTATCGATATGAAGACGGAAACAAGTTTGACTAGAAGCAGATTGGCTGGTATAATGATAGAGGCTGAGAAGAAAAATCGAAGTTTCATAGACGGGTATCGTCTTCATCATATTGGGTTTGAGTTTAATCCCTATCGGATTCTTTTAAAAATGCCTGAACGTTATCGCAAAGAGGACTTAGTGACTTTTGAGAATATGTTTAGGAATAATTATGGAACCAGGTATTCTATTGCGAGGTGCGTCTTGCAAAATTATGGAATCTACATGGGTGAGGTAAGCTCTTTGTTTGCATGGGCTTGCATTTATTTGGTTTATAAAACTCTTTCTATTCCATCCAAGTATCCAAATTATGCAAGCTATGCTTTTTTGGGGGACTTGGATATGATAGGTGGTAAATTGCGTGACGCTGTCGATAGAGAAAAGTTGAGGATTTTGATAAAGGAAATCTTGGTTGATAAGTCTCATATAACAACCAAAATAAGGCAAACGCTTCTTTTTCTGAAAAATTTCAAGACTATGAGTTTTCAAAATGTAGATTTTGACTATTCTTATTATAAAAAATGGTTGAGGAAGAAGAAGAATGATTCCTCGCTTGAAGCTACTATGGAATTATTGCCTCCTCCTATTTTTGACTCTAAGATATATTTGAGAAGACAAAACGGGCAGGAAGAGATACCTTTCTATAAGCTAAGCTCAGGTGAAAGACAATTCTTGTTTATGATGAGTTCTATTATATATCATGTTGTGAATATAAAGTCGGTGCCTACAAATCGTGTGGCTTATCGCTATTTGAACATTGTGCTGGACGAGGTGGAGATGTGTTTTCATCCAGAATATCAAAGGACTTTTATTTATAACCTTCTGAACGCCATAGACCGATTGCATTTGAATACATATTGCAGTTTCAATATCATCATCACTACTCATTCTCCATTTCTTTTGTCCGACATTCCTCAAAGCAATGTGTTGTATTTGGAAAATGGAGAAGTAGTTGACAAGAGCGAAATGCAAAATCCTTTTGCTGCCAATGTAAACGACATCCTTTACCAAAGTTTCTTCCTTAGCAATGGTTTTATGGGGGAGTTTGCAAAGCAGAAAATCATCAAGATGATTAATGAAGTTAACAACAATAAGTTTGATAAACAGAAAGCTCTTGAATTGGTGGATTTAGTGGGTGAGCCTATCTTGAAAGAGCGATTAAAGGATTTGATTGAGGAGAGTTTGCAATGAGACGTATTTTGATAGATGATAGTATTAGAGCGATTGCCGAAAAATACAAAATACAATTGGATAAAGGAAAAGGAAAGTACAATTCTCCACGTAAAAATTTAAACACGTTGAAAAATGATCTGAGATTGGATGCTAAGCAGAAGAAGTATGTGGAATTGATCATTGACAAATGGGAAAAGCTGATTCTATTAGAACCACCATTTAATAGGACTATAAGTGAGTTCGAAAAAATATATTCTGCAGATGAGGTTTCTCAAGTGGAAATTAATTGCGGTTCTCCAAAAGACGGAATAAAGTTTTACAAGAAAGTGGTGGATGCAATGCGGTACGATTATGTACAAGAAACCATATATAAGGATATTGTCAAGAAGCTTGGTATTAGGACGTGTGTGTATTGCAACGCTCAGTATGCTTTTTCTTATTCATTAGGCAATGATGATTTTATAAATTATGAGATAGAACATTGGATGCCCAAAAGTAAGTATCCTTACCTCTGTACGTCTTTCTTCAATCTTCAACCGTCTTGCCCGAAATGCAACAAGATGAAATCAAATAAAGATGACATACTCCCATTTTGTCTTTTTACTCATAACGTTGAAGATTTGAATCCTTTTGAATTTTCTGTAGATAAAGGCTCATGTGCTTTGTTCTTAGCCACAAATGATAAAGAGAAACTAAGAATATCTTTTAAGGCGAAAGATGAACTACTTGGTGGGAATATGAATATTCTGTTTCATATCACAACTCAATATCAGGCTCATAAGGATATTGTTGAGGAGTTGATATGGAAACAAAAGATATACAATCAAACCATCTTGGATATCTATAGAGATAGCTTCAAAAGTTTAGGTTTTAGAAAGTCAGACTTCAATCGATTTATTCTTTCAAACTATGACATGGAAGAAGATATCCTCAAAAGACCTCTCTCTAAAATGATGCAAGATATAGCCAAACAGCTTGGCATTGTTAAATAGCAATGTAAACGCATAAGAATTTGTAATTTATAAAATTTGCCATGTTTTGATAAAATAAATAACGATGATAACTTATATTTTTATCTTCATTCTACTCTTAGTAGCAGAACTCGTGTATTTCCGCATTGCGGACAAGTACAACATAATTGACAAGCCAAACCAGAGATCGTCGCACTCAACGATAGTGTTAAGAGGCGGTGGCACCATCTTCCTGATTGGGGCATGGGTGTGGAGTGCATTCTTTGGATTTGAATATCCATGGTTCTTGGCAGGTTTGACACTAATAGCAGGTGTGAGCTTCGTGGACGATATTCGTTCGTTGCCCGATTCTGTGAGACTAGTGGCGCAGTTTGCTGCAGCAGCCATGGCGTTCTATCAGCTGGGCATTTTGCATTGGAACATGTGGTGGGTTGTGCTTGTTGCACTCATTGTGTATGTTGGGGCAACAAACGTAATTAACTTTATGGATGGAATAAATGGTATAACGGCCGGGTATGCTTTGGCAGTTTTGCTTCCATTATTTGCCGTCAATAGTAATGGCGGTTTTGTGGATCAGTCATTGGTATTTACTACAATTATTGCGACGCTGGTTTTTTGTATCTTCAATTTTCGGCCGAAAGGCAAGGCGAAATGCTTTGCTGGTGATGTGGGGTCTATAGGAATAGCGTTCATCATGTTGTTCTTGTTGGGAAATGTGATAATCAAAACGCAGGATGTCACATGGCTGATATTCTTATTGGTATATGGCGTGGATGGTTGCTTGACCATAATACACCGTATCATGTTGCATGAAAATCTGGGGGAGGCTCATAGAAAGCATGCCTATCAGATCATGGCGAATGAGTTGAAGTTAGGACATGTACAGGTTACATTGCTATATATGACCATACAGATGTTGGTGTCATTTGGGTTTGTATATCTCTGTCCCAATACCACACTTTGCCATTGGGTGTATATGATAGGGGCTTTGGCAGTGTTGGCATTAGCGTATATCTTATTTATGAAGCGCTATTATCACTTGCACGAGGACTATCTTCGCTCTCTGAAACAATATCAAAAATAGGAAATTCAAGACATGAATGTCATAGACGGTACGAAAGTGCATAGTGTCATGGTTGAGATTCATGTTTACTCGTTTGCATCAATTATGAAAATCAATAAAGACTTTTTAGCTCATCTTTTTGAACAGGCTCAAGTGAATCCTCGCTTGCGCCAGAATTATGACTTGCGTACGTCTGAGAGGGATCATTCGCAGCGTATGCTCAATGCATTGTTGCCAGGGACGGTTGTGCCTATTCACCGTCATCCGCAGAGCACGGAGAATGTTTTCCTCTTGTGTGGGAAGATCGTGGAGGTGGTCTATGACAATGAGGGCAACGAGACGGACCGCATCCTGCTTGACCCCACCGCTGGTAGCTACGGTTGTGTGGTGCCGCAGGGGGCGTGGCACACGGTAGAGGTCTTGGAACCTTCTGTCATCTTCGAGGCGAAGGACGGTGGGTTTGGTGAGGACGGTAGCGAGACGCTGGATGCCTTTAAGGCCAAGGAAGCGGAGAGCAAGAAGCAGGCTTCGCCTACTACAGAGCCTTTCTCCAACAGCCTCGGCGATCTCAAAAAGAACATCGAGTATCTGATTGGCATGGAACGCCAGTCGGGAAGCATGGAGGTCATTACACCGCTCTACGTCTCGCGCATGCTGAATGTGCCGCTGAAGGATGTGGAGAAGGTGATGGGGGAGATGGGATTGTGATATTTCCATTGTAAGTATTCGGTGACAGCCGTATTGTGCGCCTAGAAAAAGTTTCGCACCTTTGCACCGTGAGTTTAAAATGTTCATATTATGGTACAAGGCAAGAAAGCATTCAACAACAACAAGCCAAAGTTCGCCGAGGTTGTGGTCGGTGACAGTGAGGCGAAAGAAATGCGTGTGGCTGCGAATGGTCGCCCCTCCCGCAGTCCTTATCTAAAACTGGTCTGTCCCAATGGCGTGCTTGAGGGAAAACCCACAGTTGTCCCAGACAGCGTTGCTCTTCTACCAAGCCCCCTATCTCGTGGAGGAGATGATCAAGGAGAAAGGGTTGACTGGCGAGGAAGAGACCAGGTTCAGGCAAGATCATGCGGGTCCTATATGGGAAACCTTCCGGGCCTGGGCGGCGAATACGATTCTCGACGTGCCAAAGGACAGCCTAATCTTCAGGGCACTGAATTACCTGCTTCGCAACTATGATGAGTTGACCCATTACCTGTCTATCCCCGAGATGCCGATAGACAACACGGATACTGAAAGGTTGATCCGTGACATGGTGATGGGCAAGAAGTCTTATTTGTTCTGCCGAGACTTGGATGCCTGCAGGCGGGCAGCGATGATGTACTCATTGTTTGGTGCCTGCAAGGTACTGGGTAAAAAACCGGAGCGTTGGCTCTTATGTGCTGAAAAATATAAAGACGACGCCCAATGATAAACTTTATACTCTTCTTCCTGAGTTTTGGGAAGACGAGGGATGAAAAACATGAATTAAAATTTTAGTCAAATCAAGGTGTACTCCCCATTGGCATGAGCTGGTGGAGGGCAAAACCTCCTATGCTTGTCTCAAAAAAGCAATGACAATGCAGCCGTGCAAAGTTACTGCTTTATTTGAGATCATGCAATACGATGTTCACCGAATATTTACTTTGTGACGTGTTCCGTAGAATCAAAAAAATAGCAAAGGACAAGCTGACGGATCTCCTCGCTCATAAATGGCGTCCAGCTACAGTTGCCGTTTGGGAGTAAGTTGAACTGACCTTTTTCTTAAAAGATAATAAAAGATTGCTCACTTTCTGACTTAACGGTCCTAAAGTGACTGCTTACTGTCAAGAATCACCCATGGGTAAAGTGATACATACCACATTGCATCCTATATGAGCAACTGTAAACGATAATAGTTAGGCGGAAAATTTGCATATACAAAATAAAATGAGTAATTTTGTCACCAAATGATATTATGTCACCAATATAATGCAGTGATATGACCAATAAGGAATTTTGGAAATCAATATCAACCATTATCAACAATGGATTTGATAAAGATGGAATGATAAAACTCGAAGATTATGCAGAACAGTTTTTCAACAAGCAATTATTATTTAAACGCTACTCACCAAGCGAACAGCATGGCTGCGCAACGGGAGGTAGCTTCCATGTTGTTGCATCCATACTCGCGGGAGCAGAAACTCCAACAAATCAACTCACTGCGCCAGAAGGCAGCTTCAAAAGAGATTGTCAACGAGCAGAGGCGCAAGCAGCAGTTATAGAACAATGGGCTAAAACTATAGGCTGTTGGGTTGATGGTGTTGATAAAGATTTTGAACAAACATTCGGTGAACAACTTGCCGAAGGTGGAGAAGCGCATGTGTATGACAATGGGAATACAATTATCAAACGAATAGGTCTTGATTATTACATTCTTCCAGTGTTGGCACTTGATCGGATAACCCTTCATAATACGTTGTTTCCAGAAACGCGACTAACTGTGTTAGGTTTTGGTAGAACTATTGATGGTGATTTTCAAATTATAGTGCAACAGCCGTTTATACATGGTACGGCACTTTCTGATGACGAGATACGTGATTATGTAGAGTCACTTGGTTTTAAACTTATAAATCCTCGCAATTGGACTTATGCCACACCGAGTATTTACCTTAGTGACATGCATGATGAGAATCTTATCAAGTCGCCCCAAGGCAATATATTCGTTATTGATTGTGACATTCGCATAAATACGCCCAATCTCAAATGCGAAGGTGTACGTAAACTTTCAAATGAGATAGAGTTTATAGTATGATTTATGGAGGATCTGTATGGAGGATAAACATACTAATTACCTTACTTGCAACCGCTGCGCCCCAACGGGACTGTTTTATTACAGTGTAGATCAATTCCTTGGTTATGAGTGGTTTATGAACAATGTATCCTGTATGGGTAGCTGTAAAAAGCATCTGTATTAATACTGTTTATCTTATACAATTATGGCTTACTTTTCAGAAAATGTATTGGCACGTTTGAAAGCTCTTTCATGTGAAGATGTTGCCCAGAAACTTAATATTTCAGTAAAGCGGCATCGGGCATTATGCTTTATGCATGAGGATCATCATCCAAGTCTTGCTTTTTTAGGTGCAAACAGAAATAGTTGGTATTGCTTTGTCTGTAATAAAGGTGGAAATGCAATTGATTTGGTAAAAGAATCTGAGGATTGTGGCTTTGTTGAGGCATGTTCGTGGTTATGCAAAGAATATAATATTGAAATAGACAGTAATATTCCAGTATATAAACCTCGAAAAAAGAAAATACAGCTGAAACAATTTCATAAAGATGAAGAGAAGCCTTTTGTAAAAGAAGTTGCGCTGTTTTTGATAGAAACTGGAGAGCTGACAGATACGGCTCGTCATTTCTTGTTTGACGAAAGAAAACTATCTCCAGAAGTTATTAATGATTTGAAAATCGTCTCAATAGATAATGGCTATGATATTGTTAATAAGCTAAAGGCAAAATTCGACGACCAAATTCTTAAAGACAGTGGACTTGTCTCCAATGTAAATGATAAGTCGTATTTTCGTTTTTTCACCCCATGCCTTCTGTTTCCATACTATAACCAAAAAAAAGAATTGATAGGTTTACAATCTCGCTATTTAGGAACAAATAAAGAAGCACCACGCTTTCAATTTGTATCTTCACAAAAAACACGCTTGTTCAATTTGCCTATATTAAACACCCTTAGAAAAAACGAGGAATTGTTTATAAGCGAGGGAATAACAGATTGTTTGGCATTGCTTAGTTCAGGGAAAAAAGCAGTCGCAATTCCAAGTGCGACTATTCTTCCGCAGCTTGATTTGTCGCTACTTTCTGACTATAAATTGCATATGGTCCCCGACAGTGATGAAGCTGGAGATAAGGCTTTTGTTAAACTGCAATGTTTCTTTATTAACAGGAATTCTTTCTTGACAGAAGAAAAACTTCCTGAAGGAATAAAAGACTACAGTGAGTATTACAAGATATATTTTGCGGACTAATCAAAATCATGAGCGATGAAGTATTCTGTAGATAGACTTTATAAAGATATTGTTGCGCAATATGTGAAAGAAAGAGATTCGGAAGATTTTATTCTTCGAGATGTACAACATTATTTGAAGGTATTTTGCTATATTATTTCAGTAGCGCGAGAAGTAGAAAGCGGAAAAGATTATGAGGAGAAAACAGTTATAGAGAATATGCTCAATAATGACAACTCGTTGTTTTCTTATACCTTTTTTGTTTCTTCACGTTCTCAGTTTGATTATTCATGGAGTTATTTGCGTAAGCAATGGGATGAATATGCTAAAAAACTGGATTGTGCTTGCAAGTTTATCATTGACATGATTGACAAGGTTAATGTATTGTATAGGCACCGCTCAGAATTTATCGCCAATGAATTTGTTTTTGCAGACATATTTGTTCTTTCATTTGCTGAGGCAACTTGTTTGCCACATATAGAAATCAAGTGGGAGAATATAAATTATCTCTTTAATGTAGACAAAAGTTATCATATATCTGCTAAGATTGGTGATGCAATTCAGATGACAATAAAGATTTGTTTGGATAAACCAGATAATACGGATTCTTTTCTAAGCCATTTGACTAATTGGAATAGAAATAACAACGTGCAAGCAGATGAAAACAATAAATAATGGCAATATGAGTTTGAAGGAACAAATACTCTCAAGGAGCAATATATTTAGTGCCATATATTGTATGGAATCGTATGTGTTTGAGAAAGGATTGCTCAACACGAATGAAAACGTATGCAGTTTGGAAGGCAGAATCATTGCCAATAATGATTTGGAGCTATACTATGCTTTGGGCGATAAATTCAATCACAAATTGATACAAGATGTCATCTGTCTGTGTAATAAAAGGCTTACAGAGATATTATCATCCAAAGATGAATTGTTTGAAGTATCTGTATATTTTAAGTTGAAGAGTTATGACAAAGACAATGGATTGAAATTCCGTCCTATGCATACAGCCCGTTTGATTGACATGATTAGCATGGTAAGCATATTGATTTGCCTGATGTATGACGACAAGGAAAAGCGCAATCTTTCGGATCTTTCAAAACTTATACCTCATAATTTCTATGGCAACTTGCCAAGTACTGACGTTCAATACCTGTTCAAGCGTTGGCAGACACAATATAAGGAGTACACTCAGAATGTGATAGACCATTGCCGGACCTATCAGAAGAATCATCGTTTCTTGACTGAGGTAAGCCTCGACATAAAGAACTTCTTTCCATCTGTGTCGCCACAATTCCTGTATTCGTATATTGTAGGCAAACTTGACTCTACTTTTAAAAAGGAAGATGAAGAAACTTTAAAGATGGCAGTTGCAAAGTTGCTATACTTTAAGGTTAGCAAAAACAATATAGAGCCATGGTTGACAGAATACTATAACAAAGAAAGCGTCAATCAAGTAAAGGAAGGGGAATATATGAATTGTGGAATACCGCAAGGTCTGCCACAGTCATACTTCTTTGGTAACCTCTGCATGATAGAGGTGCAGAAACGTTTGATGAAAGACGATTTCTTCAAAGGCGATGCTTATTTCTATGTTGACGATTCTGTCATCTACATCCAGTCCTCACTTGAAAGTGATTCTTTTAAGAGTAAGATAAGTGCTTTGAATAATGAAATGAAAAAATTCTGTAAGGAAAAATGTGTTGTTCCGAAAGAATTGTCAGACTTTTTGCCACAAAAATACATTGATTTCCATTCACAAATAGAATATACAATACGTTTTCATGAAGAAGGGAAAAGCTCTTTTTGCCATATAGACAATGCAGACAATCATTTAGGAGGTTTTGAGAATCTTGCAAGAGAGACTTCTATGGCTTCCAATTTGTTTTGGAATTTGGATGAGATAGACGAGACTATATCCTACAAAAAATGCAAGGCAATTAGCGAGGTTGTTGATAAAGAGATAAGAAAACTCAAAGAAAAAGAAATACAAGATGGCACAGATGAGATAAAGGAGAAGGACGCTTCTCGATTGAAGATGTTGAAACGATTTAAGAAATTCTATCTTTATCGTGTCAGAATGTTAAATATGAAAGCAGAGGAGACTTCCACAGAAACATTACTCCGTGATTTTGATAAAAGATTCTCTGTTGGTCAAATAACTGCTGATGATTTGGTCTCTTTATTTGAAACAAATGAAGAAGAAATTTTTCAGTCAGAGTATCGATTGTTGATAGGAAACTTTTCTCAGATAAAAGCAAAAAAAATAGCTGAAAATGTTAAGTCCATTGAACAAAAGATTTTAGAAGTATGTAACAAAGATACAAGGCTGAAGAAGTCAGAATATCTATACTATCAGAAGGATGTTACAAACTCCATTATAATGAAAAGTTGTTCAACCGACCCATATCTTTCTTTGAAACGTTGGGTTAAGGAGGAGTATAAAGGTATAGAAGGACTTCATCAAATAAGACAATTCAATGATTTCTCTCATTTTCTTGTATATGAATTTGATAAGATTCTAAAGAAAGGGTTATGGGATGATAACTATATGATATTCATACTCAATAACTCATCCGAATATCAGCGTCGCATTCTGAATGCCTACTATTCTGAGTCTATTCACGTTTTATGTTCCGATGCCTGTTCTTTTATAAAATCGAACTCCAAGAAGTTGCACTATACAGAATTGCGAATTCTAATACGCTTGCGAAACAGGCAGTTCAATTTGAATAATTTTCGGATATTTGTCAAGAGTCTTAATGGTAGGGATGTGTCTAATCAAATGGGTATAGACATGGCTCTGTTGAGTGTGATAGGCACATTCGTAAACACTGTTCGTGATCCTGAATGGATTGATGGCTTAGTGCAGACTCACCGTATCACTAAGGGATTGTGGTATAATGGTTCAAAATTCTTGAACTCATATACCTTACATAATGAAGAACATGCGGTGACTCTTATCAACCAATCTGTACATATAGTTAAGACAATAGACTATTTTGTGCTTAAGCCTATAGACTATTACATTCTCTTTTTATCATGCTATCTGCATGACATTAGTATGGTGATACATCCTGATATGTATATGGTCAGTCCTTCAAATTCAGAAATAATGGCATTGATATCTGAGCAAATGCTGAAGATGCAGGATGAGGTGGAGAAGTTCAAGAAGGTAGATAAAAAGGATTATAAGAATGCCCGTTTAAAAGATTCTTGGAAATTTTTGATAAGCATCTTTGATGCAGTATATGGCTATTTTGAAAACAGGGTAAGGAATATGCATCCGTCAGACAGCGCTGACTTTGTTTTGGCAAAATCTGATACCTTACTAAAATATCTGGAACCAACGTTGTTGTCGTTTGTTGCTAAAGTATCTGCAAGTCATGGTTGGGATGTAATTGACGTATATGGTCTGAAATCAAGGGCAAAGAACGATATTGTCAGTTTGAAGTATCTTATGATATTGATTCGTCTTGCAGATTTGTTTGATGTGGCAAACGACCGTGTCAACTATCATTTGTTGAGACAGAACTTAAACAATTTGTCGTTAACCTCACAGTTCCACTGGATTTCGCATCTCGTGACAGATAAACTTGTTTTTGACGCAGATTATGAAACCTCGGATGATAACAATAGTAGACTTGACAGTTGTCCTATTACAGAAACTTTAATAGTTAAGTTGTATCTCAATGTTAAGTATCTCACGTCGAGAGAGAAGCAGAAATCGTGCGAAGGATGTCTTTGTTCGTTAAAAGACGACCACATTGATATTGACATTGTTAACAAAAGAAACGTTTCTTGCGAGAGAGAACGTTGTACTTTGTTATGTCGTTGGATGATGCTAAAGCATGAGTGGATGGTAAATGAACTCATTGCTTTGAAAGAGTATCTATATTCTGTTAATAACTCACTTATCCGTACAAAAATTAAGTTTCAGCTTTACTTCTCAAATGAGATGGATTTGGATGCTGATTTGTTTGACTGTGTGGTGGAGTATCTTGACAAATAAGCTGTTTTCCAAAATTTTTATAATTGATTCATTAAACAATACTCTGTTAATAATCACGTAATGTAAGTATTCGGTGAAAGCCGTATTGTGGCGCCTAGAAAAAGTTTTGCACCTTTGCACCGTGATTTTAAAATGTTCAAATTATGGTACAAGGCAAGAAAGCATTCAACAACAGCAAGCCAAAGTTCGCCGAGGTTGTGATCGGTGACAGTGAGGCGAAAGAGATGCGTGTTGTGGCGAATGGTCGCCCCTCCCGCAGTCCTTATCTAAAACTGGTCTATCCCAATGGCGTGACGCTCATCCTTCCTGCTGACATCAGTGTCGAGCAGCTTCGGGCTTATATTGGCATAACTGTGTGGGCTTATGGCTAGAGTTTGTCAGCTGACGGATGATCCGAGTGGACCGACAGTACAAGCAGACTGTTATGAGGGCCTCTTTTGGAAGAGCCATGCCACGGCAGAGCTGGTTGCCAAGATGGAAAACGCGGAGTACGTTCTCCATCAGCCGTTCAACCGTCAGATAAAGAAGATGGCGCAGGGTGGCTTTCCGATGGCTGCGGCCACGATGGATGACTGGCACCAGGCTGCCTGTGGAATGATAGAACCCTTGTATGGTGGGACATTATCTGATTCTGTATCGCTCGGTGACAACAGGAATCCCCGTCTTCCTCGTTAACACCCACAACAAGTGTGGGCGTGGCAAGGCCGACATTATGGACAACCTGAAGGATTGGACCGGCTTGCTCTATTTCTCCATATTATTACTATCATCACAGTTTTTTTGAGGTTGCATTCTTGCAAGGTTCAAGAAATAAGTTTATCTTTGTATTTTAAAGTTTATCTGCTAAATAATTAAGGTTATGATTCACGAAACAATACATATAAAGAACTTAGGACCTCTTGAAGATACTGGCGTTATCGATATAAAACCGCTAACGGTGTTTGTCGGAAATTCAGCAAGTGGCAAGAGTACACTTATGAAGGCTCTTGTGTTAATGCGCTACATATTCAAACGCCTTTCTATCAGAGCTTATTTCCATAACTCGCATATAGAAGAGAATGTTATAAACTTTAGATTCAGGGATTTGCTGCGTGATAATATGAGTGTACTGGTTACTGCAGATACATACATTCATTATGTTGTTACTATAAACGGGAATTCGTATTCTGTAAGTTATTCTGGTGGCAAACTGTCTTACAATGCTATAATACCCAACGAGGACTTATGCTTCTTCAAAGAAGTGTGGGTAGCAGAATCAAGAAGTGCAATTGCTCCACTATCAAGTCAAGGCACATTGGCTAAAAACGCTTATTTGGGATTCTTCTTTAATGAAACATTTACCGAATTTGACAATGCAACTGACGCAATAAAGCATTTTGATCTTAACTATATCGGTTTGGATATGAATGTTGAACGCGGAGGCAACAACCAAAAGAAGTTTATACTTAAGCCTAAGGGTAGCAATTACTCTTCGTTTGAACTTCGCCATGCGTCTTCAGGTATACAGACAACTGCGCCTTTAATAGCCATGATGAACTATTATGCCCAGGCTTTTGACTTTAAGTTGGCTCAAAAACGTAGTATCATTGACTTGTTGTTTGAAAAGAACCTTACCACTCAGTATCGCCCAGAAATGGAACTTACAGATATGCCAAAATATGTACACATACATATAGAGGAACCGGAATTGAGTCTTGACCCAACATCTCAGATTCAGATGTTGAACGAAATAATACGATTGGCGTTTTATTCAAAGGTCGACAGCCGTGAAATAGGATTGGTACTTGCTACACATAGTCCATATATAATTAATTCTCTGAATCTGTTGATGAAGGCTCACGACTGCAAGACGGATATTGACGGTGCACATGTAGGCTATGATGACCTTTCGGTATACCAGATTCTGTCGGGAGGAGTAGCTGACTTGAAAGTTAAAAACATTCACTACGTCAACACGGATAGACTCTCAGAGGATATCAATAACATATATGATAAATACCAAGAATTAAAGCAGTTGCAAAATGAAGAGTCTCTTGGAAAATGACCTTCCTGCGTTTTATGGCGTAGGAAGAAGATGTATATGTGATGAAAACACAACAAGTTTGAGTGAATTTGACCTTACAGAGGACAATACACAATTTGTTGTTGGTTACAAAGAGGGTTACGCGTCTTTTTGTGGGAATCCATTTAACTTGAGTGTGGTCAATTATGATACATATATTGGCAGATATACAGGTACCAAAATCTCTGATGGTAAGCGCAGGTGTGACTTTATCTTGACAGATACTGACACTTATAATATTATTCTATTGTGCGAGGTGACAAGCTCTATAGGCGGAATAGAAAATCTATCTCGTCCTATTGAAAAGACCCAAAAAGATGGAACAAGAACTGTTGTTTTTCCAAAAGGAAAATATCAAAAGGTTGAACTTCAACTCTATCAGAGCTTGGAAATCTTAACTGAGGTGCCATCAATATCGTCGTATATAAACAACAAGAAAAGAAAGGTGTGTTTAATGTCATACCTCATAAAACGAACAGAGGACAATGCTGTTAATGCTTTCAATAGAAATCGTCTGATGGAAGCGGAGGAGGCTGGCGAAAATGGAGCACAGATAAGTTGTCCACAAATAGAACAGTTTGGCTTTGACTATTATAGAATAAGTCATGATTATTCTTTCAGAATAAGTAATAGTAAATAAACTTTTATCCCCATCCGAGTGGCGGCATTAGCGCAGAGCGATACTGCGGTGGGGAACTTTATTATTTACGATATGCTGTATGGGCAGATGTTTCAGTCTTCATTTACCAGTTTCGAGGATTTTCTGTATGGGGATGCAAAGAGAGACACGTTTGTGTTTGGGTACGACTGTTTGGTGGAGAAGTATTTAGAATATGAGCAAAAAGAAAAGATATAGCATAGTTTTCTACCTGTCAGAAAATACATGGAGCAAGAGTGGTATTCCCTGCCCTGATTGCGTGGATGAAAGTAATTATCAGGCATGGAGTCAATACCTGTCAAAGCAGATAGATAAGCTGCTGTGTGCGGAGACCATGCAGGCAGCAGAGTTTCAAGAAGAGCTGGAGAAGATTCGTAGAGACAGAGAAGAACGTATTGCCCATCAGAAAAGACTGGATGAAGCTGCCGAGGTGCGCAGACGTAGAAGCTGTATGGCGCGTCCGAAGATAGATTATATCCCGAAGGGGTTGACGGTGGATTTGGAGGAGGCTTACGCCGAGTACTTCAAGCAGGAGGTGGAGTTTCGGCCTGAGAACAAGGAGGATTTCTTGTATATGCTGCGGCTGCTGGAGCGCTGGGAGAAGAAGTCGATACCGGCTGTGTTGGCGAAAGGGAGGCCTGACGCTGCGTATGCCATTGCCATGGGGCTGTGTGAGCACCTGGCATTGCTGATATATAGGGAGGACATTAGAGACTATCTGAATGATTACAAGCTACGTATCGGCAAACTGATCTATGCGAGCTTTGCTGCATTGGTAGATAGTGTGGCAGCATGGAACAACGAAGAGAAGCGAGAAGAGGTCTTCACATATATCTTTACGCATCTGTCACGGTTTGATGGCTTCAAACGAGTGCAGAACAATATACAGATGTTGGCACCAAGCAAGAAATTCACGGGAGAGCCATTGAAGATCGAGCGAGAGATGAATGACGAAGAAGAACGCGCTGCAAGAGAAGCTGAACGGAGACGACGGGAGAAAGAGCGACAGATGCTGGAGGTAGAGAAAGAGGCCAAGTCACTGATACCACAGAACAAGGACTATGAACAGCGTATCTTCAACAAAAGAAATGTGGATTGGGATTGTTATAGCATCTGGCAGCTGATGTTGGAAGAGAACAAGAATATTGAGACGTTGCTTGCCGTTGGAGAATACCAGACGGCAGCATTGATGTTCCTGCAACTGACGAAATCCATGTGCAGACACTTTGTGATGGATAGGCACTGGGAGTATTTTGATGATATGTATAGTCCAGAATATGCCATAAGAGACTTGACAGAGGAGTTTGAGAAGTTGGCGAAGGAGGGGCGATTGCCGGAAGAAGTGAGTCGGTATATCCATGAGGCGTGGAGGGAGATTGAGGGAATGGAGAGTTGTACGGATTATGGGGTGCCGAGAGGGACTTTGCCCTTTTAGTGGGCTGTGGGTGTTGGTTGACAAAAACCTGCTATTGGGTGGTCTTAGACAAAAACCTGATGCTGGGTGGAATTTAGACAAAATCGAGATAAACCCCGTATCTGTTTTCCGAGTCTTCGACTTGCTTTTCATCCATACAAAGCCTTATGAGAACGAGTTCTCGACTGCTTTATCTGAATGCAAAGCTGTGGCACGATGTGCCACTCGGAAAACAGATACGGCGATAAACAGAATAAAATCCATTGGAACTTGCGAAACTGTGGATTGTATATTAAGGTGCAAAATTCCCAAGATTTTCAATCCAAAATTCCCATGATTTTCAATTTGCGGAGAGTGTAGTATGAAAATGTCGCCTCGATAGTAACACATAATCGAGTTGAAACCTATCTGAGGCACATGGAAAATCCCTGATACCAAAATTTATTTCGTCCAAATACTGCCTGATACCAAAATTTATTTCGTCCAAATACTGCCTAATACCAAAATCTTTGGTGGCAAAATACGGTCTGACACCAAAATCTGGCGGCTGGAATGATAGCGTTTGCTATGAGCAGATGATTTGTGCAAAGTCGGTGATATCGCCATGAATGCTTGCTTTTTCAAGTGCTGCCATGTATGACTGTCTTTCTTCAACTGTGATAATCCTCCACGGGTGACCACTTGTGACGAGCATCGCGTTCATGATAAATCTGGCTGTGCGACCGTTTCCGTCCATGTAAGGATGGATATACACGAAGAAAAAATGGCCTAATACGGCTCTGACGATCGCGTCTTCCTCTGATTCCATGAGTTCGGCGAGCGCAGACATGGCGTCTCTGAGGGCTTCTGGTGGAAGAGGCGTGTGCTTGGAACCTCGAATATACACTTGATGGGATCGATAGCCTACAAGGTCTGAGGGTTTGATAATGCCGGCAGTAATGCAAGGCTGGAACATTTCAAAGTGCCATTTGTCAAAGTCTCTGCCGACGATATTGCCGGCATTGGCTCCTTGAAGGATTGTCTTGACACTCTCTTTGACCTGTTGGAATGCCTGGTAATAGCCTCGTGCTGCTAAAGCGTTCTTGCGATCTGCATCAATCTTGTCGTCTTCCGGATTCCACTCGCCAGAGCGAACGCGTTCGATAAGTCCTTCTGTAACCCGATAGCCTTCAATGGATAACGAATGGTAACTGTCGCGTATATAGTTGTCATCCATGTTGCTTAGTATTGCCTCTGTGGTTTGGCTTTGTGTGGGGGCAATGAGTGGAAGGTCGAGTATTTGCTTTCTCATCTTCTGCCACATCAGCCTGATCCTGATGGCATGGGGTGAAGTGTTCCTACTTGTTCCTGATAGGCTGGGCGTCGTGTCTTCAAATGGATCCTCTGGGCGTAACTCGTGGCCAAGTCTCGTCATGAATTGTAGAATAGTTTCTGCAACGTCAGTTCGCCCGATGTTTCTGAAAGCACCAACAAGTCTTGAGGCTCTGGAAGAGTTTCCTTCGTCGGCCACCACTTTGAGGATTTCATCAGCTCCGCCAACCAGAGACAAACAGGTCCTGGCATTGACTGAGTTTCTGCTGAAATATGTTGGTGTACAGAAAACCAAAGCTTCTGCCAAAGGGTAGAGCCTTAATCCATATCTTTGCTCAACTACAATATGTGCTGGCATTGTTGCTGTGATGTCCAGCATCGAGTCACCATGCTTCAAACTTACAATATTGTTGCTTGCCTTTGATGAACGGATTATCAATTGAGTAGGGGCTACTGTCTCTCCGGCATAGAAATCAAGTGATTCTTCTGGAGTAAGACACCAGTTGTCTCCGAAACGGTTGTTGGAATATGCTACTATGAATTTCCAATAGGAAGCATACCACACGGTTGTGTCTCCTTCCATCCCTGGCATGGTAGTCATATACCATCCTTTGATTACTTGTTCTAAGTAACCATTATCTATAAGACGCTTTGTATGTGTCTCGCCCAAGGTCTTCATGCCCTGAATGATGTCACTGTTGTTCTCGTCCTGATATTTCTTGAGTACGCTCAGTGAATCTGCTAACTTTTCTTGAATACTTGCCATTCTTTCAACTTTAATCTGCCCATTAGTATGTACATGATGGGTGTCTATTAGTAAATACCTAGTGCAGGGTTATTAGTAAATACCCAGTGCGGTGTTATTAGTATTTACACGGTGCAAAGTTATTAGTTTTTATCCGGATTTGCAAGGTTTTGGGGCAATAAAAAAGAATCACATTCTTTTTGTATTGTCTTCGATTTGCACTATCTTTGGATAAGATAGGCTGCGTCTCAACAATAAAAAAGAATCACATTCTTTTTGTATTGTCTTCGATTTGCACTATCTTT